>Ga0307507_10000828_pt1 | contig 68527 bp, 21 predicted proteins | sample 7_EM_MG_FD_207223 | JGI IMG/M metagenome (GOLD analysis project Ga0307507, IMG submission 207223) | Populus trichocarpa ectomycorrhiza microbial communities from riparian zone in the Pacific Northwest, United States - 7_EM | ecosystem: Host-associated > Plants > Roots > Unclassified | place... | reverse complement strand
GCAGGCTGCGTGTCAAAAAAACACGATATAGGCTAGTCGGTCGAGTTGCCAAATGACCTCAACTGCGCGCCAATTGCGTCAACCACCAACCATTAAGGCCATTGAAAGGGTACCATATTTTGCCGATATAGGGGATTTACTGTGTTTTTGGCAGTGGGAATAGTACTTAGTAAGGTAGTTAATGACCTGCTTGTTAATATTGTCATAGCTAGAGCGTTCTAATACCTTATATAGCTTGTCTGCCAATAGATGTCTAAAGTAATGGTGGAGTCGGCGGAGTTCAGTAGTAGTTAGGTAGTAAGGGTTTTAATTAAACGAGTAGGTTATAAATAACTGTAGTAACTCTTCCTATAATAGAAAGGGGTAACCAAATTGGCAAACCACTAGTACCAATTTTGTTAGGATAACTAGGACATTCTTAAGGTTATTATAATAGACCTTTAGTATATCTATATCTGCGAGATATAGTAGGAAGGGTGTATCGGCCTTTATAATATAAAACTCAACGTTGCTAACTGGTGTATTAACTGTGATGGAGCTAATAGAAGAGGTAGAACTAATACTAAACTGGACATTAATAGCACCAGCCTTTAAGGTATTGATAACGGTATTATAGGTCTTCCTATACATAAGGTATTATCCATAACCTACTATTAATCTCTTTAAAGCTCTGGTATTAATTATTACTCTATAGAACTTGTCAAATATATATTGGCTAGTAGCAATATAGGTAAATGGGTTTAGGTCATTGTGGTAAACAATTAAATTGGTGCTGGTAATTATATAGGTAAAGGATTAGTCTGCTAAGTTAGTCACAGTATTAATGGCTCCTTTATGCTGTATTATTCCAAAAGAGGTAAGAAACAGTTTAGTCTGTTCTTAGGCTAGAGATGCTAGTAGTAACTTAATATTAATTATAAGAGCTTCCATTGCCTTATTAATAGATTCTAAGTTAAGTTCATTACCATTATCATCTATTCCCTTGTACTTAGTAATATATTGCTTAGCGTGCCTGTTAAAGCGGCGGTTAAGTCTATCTTTAAACTTCTTCCTTAATTTATCGCGTTCTTCTCTTAAGTATTTGGATAACTAGCAGCCTTCCTTATAGCAGACGAAACAACGCTTCTTTAATAATGCATATCGGCTAGATAAGGATAATTGTGTTCTATAAGGTAATTAGGGGTATTATCTATAGTAGCAGCGGTTAGTAAAAAAGGCTTAGGGGTTCTTACTATTTAACTTTTCAAATATTATAATAGAAGATTGTAAGTTATTAATTAGGCCAGTTAGGCTGTTAAAAGGTTTAAAGCAGGCGTATTAACAAGCTAGTAGCTCCTGGTAAGCGTTAATAAGTTTATTATAGAGGAACTTGTTAGTATATAGGTCTGGGTTAAAACCATACTAGAGGTGTCTTAGTTCTTTAATAAGTAACTATAGGTAATCTAAGGTCAATTTTCTAGCATTCTCGCTCTTACCTATTATAGACTTTAGAGTTGTTAAGTTCCATTATCCTAATATGCCGCGTCTGTATTTAGGTCCCTTAAAGTAATTACGTATAGCGTCACAGATTTGGTTAAATAAAAGGGTTAGGGTGACGTTCTTAAGGTTAGTATAATAGTTGTTAAGTGCTAGACCGCGTAGCATTATAGGGTAGGCTTTAACCTTGGCTTCTTAGGGTATATTGGCTCTACTATAGAGGTTGTAGAAGATAGTAAGTTTAAAGTTAAAGTTGTTATCTTCTTCGCTGTACTTGTTGTCTTCTATGTATATCTTTATAAGGTTCGTTAACTCCTTGCCAAAACCCTAGTTTTAACTCTATCCCCTAGGTGGTTCTAGGTATAGGGTTAAGTTAATATAATTAGGTTCCTATTATAGGGGTGGTATAGGGGTAGGTTAGGGTATAGTGGGTAGTATTATAAGTAGGGTAGGGTTTGTGGTTGGTAAGATTAAGATTAGGGTTTTAATGGTACTAGTACTGGCGAAGTTATTCTTAAGAAGGTAGTCAATTTATCCTAAGGTAAACTTTCCTCCAGTTGCCATATGCTCCTTAATCTTAGGCTTAGTCTATTTTATAGGGTCTTCTTCTTATAAGGTATTAAATAGCGATTTAGGGACTATAGCATTCCTATGCTTCTTTATCTATACGCTATTAGTTTATAGAAACGTTCAGAGCTTTCAGATACCAATTTGGTTGCAATCCTTAAAGATTTATATTATAAAGTTTTAGAAATCTTCCTTATAGACCTCCCATAGTTTATTGTCCTTAAGGTTATACGCTTCGTATTCTAGGATCTTAAACTTTACAAATTCATTAATATCCTTTATGGTGGTTTTGTTAGACTGTAGGTTAATGCCTTTAGGCCATTTCTCCTGTTCTGCGTTAACTTATGCCCTAATATCTAATATGTCAATTGTTGTCTTATTAGGTTCTGGCTAAAAACGCGTAATAGACGCAAACCAAGTGTCATAGAGTGAGTACAAGTGGTGATAATATATAGCGAAGTAGATATTGTTAAGCTATGTATATAAACTGTGTAATAAAGTCAAGACGTTGCGTAAGGAGAGAAGGTAAGGAAATGGGAAGAAAGGGTATATATTGCTAATTTGGTTGCTTGGTCGACACGTGCACGGAGCAGAATAGGATTTGAGTAGCGGTCCTAGCAGAACTTGGCAGGATTTAGTGGACTTAGCAGAATATAGCAGAATGCGGCAGATTGCCGTTAGATTGCCGTAGATTACCGTTAGATTATCGTCTCGTGGTCGGTCTCTTCTTGTTGCGTAGGTAGAAACAGGTAGAAACAGGTAGACGTGTGTAAGGTATCACGGAGGAGTCCCGTGATAGTACCCCCCCTTTAAACTCGAGCTTCTGCGAGATGGGGCTTAGGTAGTTCTAGGTAGAGTTTATAAAAGTCTTCTGCGGCTTGTGTAAGTCCTATAGAGTTAACGGGTTCCCATAAGGGCTTAGTAAAGCCTCTCCATTTTATAAGGTATATATATTTGCGTTTCTGTTTGTTGTACTTAATATTATCAACTCTTTCAATAAGGTATTCATCCTCACCATCTACTTTAACTGGTGGGGGAGGGTCTTAGATCTGTCTGGGCAGGGCGTCTAATATAGGGGCGGTAGGGCGGAGGACTAACATATAGAATATAGGGTGGATTTTAACCGTATTAGGGAGCTTCAGTTGGTAGGCATAAGGAGAGACAACTTTTTCAACCTTATAAGGGCCAGCGTTCTTCCAGTCAAGTTTCTTAGTAGGTCGTTTTATATTCAGATTTCTTACGTCTAGCCAGACAAAGTCACTAATTTAGTAAGCTAGTGCTGGGGTTCGGTTCTTATTTGCTGCGGCTTTATAGACAGACTAGGCCTATGTTATTTTGTTAGTAAGGAACTCTTGTAATTCTTCTATCTTCTTTATAAACTCGTTTGCTTCTGTAACTTGTAAGGCTTAATAAGCTAGGCGAGGAATATTACTAAAGGGTTTAAAACCTATTTGTAAATGCTAGCCGTAGTTAGCTAGGAATAGGGAGACCTTTATGGTTTCTAAAATGGAGTTATTTGCAGTGAACTTAGTGAATGCAAGCCAGTTTATCTAGTCATCCTGTAGATATAACGTGTATATCCGAATATATTATTCTATTATAGTATTTGCACGTTCCGTTTAACCATCCGTTTCTAGGTAGTATGCCGTAGATAATAGTACTTTAATGCGGAGTCGGGTAGTTAGTTCTTTCCAAAACATAGAGACAAACTAGCGGCCTCTATTAGAGATAATCGTTTTAGGGAGTCTATAGAGTTTCCACACGTGATCTAGGAATAGTTGGGTAACGGCAGGTATTAATATGTTAGGACAGGCGATTAGGTGTCTTATTTTAAATAGTCGGTCTATGACTATTATAATATTTATACAGCCTTTACTTACGGGGAGGTTAATAATGAAGTTAATTAAAATATCCTTCTATCTTTGGTCCGGAACAGGTAGTAGCTTTAGGAAGCCGTTGTATGTCTTATATAAAGCTTTAGCTCGTCAGCAGGTATAGTAGCTAAAGATATACTTTCGTATTATATTATATATATTTGGCCAGTAGTACTCCTGTTAAAGTAGTTCTAGGGTTTTTCCTCGGCCTGGGTGGCCGGCTACTAGTAGGTTGTGTATGTGTTTGAGAAGCTTAAGCTTAAGTTCGTCGTAGTTAGGTACAACTAGGTGGTTCCGGTAGTATAAGCGGTCTCTGCGAGCTTTACATTTACTTAGAGAGACCTTTTTGGAGCGTCTAACGCCATTTTAAATTAGCTTGAGTATCTCTTAGATAAACTCGTCATTTGGGTATTTATTAATTATAATCTATTTAATTAATTGATTAGTCATTTTAAAGACGTATACTATAAGGTCTTTAACAAGGGGATTAAATAGCTTAGGACGGAGTAAAGTCTAATTGTGGTAGGAATGCGCTTCTTCTTAAGCTGGTGCGTCTTGCGAACGTCGGGTTAGAGTATTGGGCTTCTAGCCTTGAACGCCTAGGCGGTACGTAATTAAGAATTAGAATTGAGACAGATATTCTAACTAGCGGGCTTAATAGTAGCTTAGCTATTTTGTGGTTGTGAAGTACTGTAGGTTCTTATAATTGCTAAGAACTTTAATTAGGAATCCAGTTCCTTCTAGTTTTAGTCGCTATTGCTTAAAGTATTTGATAATAGCCAGCAATTCCTTATTATAGATTTCGTAATTGCATTTAGCTAGGCTTAGTCGTTTTGAGAAGTATACTATAGGGTGCAATACTCCTTCCTTATTATATTGAGACAGAATGCCTCTAGTAACGTAATTGGATAAGTCAGCTTCTATAATACTTATTCGGTCTGGGTCAAAGTGTTAGAGTATAGGTATAGTGGTAAATATAACCTTTAGATAAGCAAAGGCCTTCTTATATTCTTTATTAAAGATAAAGGCTTTGTCCTTTTGGGTTAAGGCTATAAGGGGTAAAACTAAGGCGGAGAAGTTATTAATAAACTATTAGTAGAAGTTGGCGAAGCCTATAAAGGCCCTTATATCCTTAATGTTCTTAGGTTTTTACTAGTTTATAATTACTTTAACTTTCTTAGGGTCCATTTATACGCTATCTATAAAAATAATAAGTCTAAGGTATAGGACTTCTGTTTTATAGAACTCGCATTTATCTATATCTAATTATAGGCCAGCTCCACGCAAGGCTTACAAGACTAGTTTAATATATTTTTGGTATTTAGCTAGATTATTACTATATATTAAGATGTCGTTGATATAAGCAGTATAAAAGACGTCTAGGTATGGACGCAGGGTATTATTTACAAAGTGTTAGAATAAACTTGGGGCGTTTATAAGGCTAAATGGTATTACTAAGTATTTGAATAATCCATATTAAGTATAAAATGCAGTAAGCCATTCGTCTCCTTTCGCAATATGGAGATGGTTGAATGCGTGGATAATATCAAGCTTTATGTAGTAGCGAGCCTTACTTAATCGGTTTAGTGTCTCTTAGATTAATAGGATTGGGTATCAGTTCTTAATAGTAATAGCGTTAAGAGCTTAGTAGTCTATGTAGAAGCGTAGACTGCCGCCAGGTTTCTTAATAAAGATTACTAGTACGGCTATGGGTAAAGAACTTACTCTAATAAATCCTTTGTCTAGATGTTCGTCTAAGTACTTCTATAATACCTAGAGTTCGTTTTGGGACATTTTATATAAGGGTCTAAATCTGGGATGTTTTCCTTCTTTAACTATAATCTTATAATTATATAGACGGCGTTCTGGTAGCTTATTAGCTTCCTTTTATAAGAATATATCTAGATAATTATGGTATTCTACTAGTACTTTTATAGCGGGGTTAGTATACTTCTTTAGTGCTAAGGCCTTCTTAATATTAGCTATTATAACGGTGAAGATTGTATGTTTAGGTTTCCTGGCGAGTTATGCTAATAGGGTAGCTCCAATTATGTAGATATCTAAGGTGTTAAGCGGGCTTGGATTATCCTTAGTTTCTTACGTAGTTTTGGGTTCGGTGTTAGGTACGGAGTTGGTATTAGATTTAGGTTCAGGTTCTTTAAGTATCCTTTTTATGGTAGAATACCAGTTCTTCTGGTACCTTTATATATTAAGCTTAAGCTTCTACTTAGTTTGGGGTGTAGCGGTTAAAGTTAGTTTGTATAGTTTGGTGTAATTTCCGGGTTCTTAGTGGACGTTAGTAGAATTCTCATGTTAGTGGAATTTGGTGGAATTCTCGGGTTGGTGGAATTAGGTGGACCTTTTAGGTATAGGGTGGATGTTGGTGGAAATTTTAGACTAGTGGATCCTAGTGGATTTTTCAGATTTTGGTTTAGGGTCTGAGCAGCGAGTTATAAGGCACTTCTGCTTATAACGGGAGGCGGTAAATAGAAGCTTAAGGTTATCCTAATTAATAGTTACCTTATATAGCTTTATCTAGGGTTGTTTAAGGATTACTAGGTAACCTAGGGTAGTTATAAAGAGCTTAATTAATTCTTTATAGTTTTGGTATTAGAGTCTTAGGGCCGCTATATAAGTAATACAGCTTAAGACAGTTTATTTGCCATTAAATCCAAATACGTTAATATGCTGGTTGAGGGGTATTAGGGTAAACTTATTGTTTTATGTAAAGGTCTTATTAATAAATCCTATGCCGCTAGCCCCTGTGTTAATTAGGACTTAAGCGTTAGCCTATTAACCTTTCTACTAAAGACGGCAGTTGATGGTTATACTACGATCCTAAGAGTTAGGGTTTGCAATATTTAATATGTTTAATAAGATCCTATAACATAGCTATCCTAAAGAGCGACTTAACTCCAGGATATACCTTTTGGTAATAAGCGGGAAGGGGTTCCTATAGAATATTAGTTATAACTTCGTCCTTGTAAGTGGTACTTATTAGATGCGGGGCTGGAACCAGGTAAAGATTGGGGACGGTAACTAGGGGATTAATGTGGTAAATGGTTATTAGTGTTAGCCGTTTATAAGTCGTATTAGGGTATGGGGACGGAGCAGTATCTTAAGATATAATCTTTGCTTCCGCATTTAAAGTAAAGGCCTAGCTTAATACGTTGTTCTTATTTAGGGGACCCTAGCGGAGCGTATTCTAGGGTCCCTATATTAATATCTATGGCGTTGGGGTGCTTAGGCTGGGACGATAACTTAGTAAATGTTTATAGAGCTGTCGTATTGTATTAAGGAGTGAACTTTGGTGTTAGGCGTAGTATATTATTATACCGTTTATTAATAACGTTTGCGTAGGCGTTAAGGGCTCCTAGTAGGTCTACACCTATTAGGGAGGTTTTTAGTTTAGGACTTAGGGATTTAATAAGGCTGTTAATTAGTACGGAGTTGTTCCAGCCTATTTCTTTTATGTAACGGTTGAATTCGGAGAAGTATACTGGAAAGCTTTTTATTCCTTAAGTTATGTGGTTTATCTTTCTCTAAGCAGTAGCTTGGCGGTTTGGGTTACTATATGTGGCTTTAAGAAGTACAATTAGGCTTAGTACTGAGTTCGGTTAAAGAGGTTTAATAAGGTTAGCTATATCTCCTCCTAGTTAACTTAAGGCATAATAACGTCGGTTAGCTTTAGTTAGGTAGCAGTTAGTGTTACTAGTTAGCTTATTTTTAAGCCGGCTTAGGAATAATCGGAGTTCTTATCGTTTATTGGTGAATATTGGGGGGTCTGGTAATTGTTCAGATCGTTACGGCGCAGTAGTTGGTTCTACCGGTGGGATAACTATTGCTGGTTTAGGGCTCGTGTTCCGCGTATTGGCTTCTAGTAATAGTGACCGGTCTTAAGGGCTTAGCGTAGGCGTCTTAAGGGTACGGATTTCTTTTTAGAGGGCCTTAATTGTTTTCTAGTGCCGTGCTTCTTGTTTAGCTTGCTATTAAGCTATAGCAGCTTGGTTTTATGTAAGGGCGTCTATAAAGGACTTTTATATATCTGCTAGTTGTTCTTGGAGTGCGGATATAATGTTGGCGGCCGTTATAGGGGCTTTAAGGTCGTTCTGCATTTTAAACGGAGTGGGGCGGAGTGTAGGTTTTAACGTAATGTAGTGTCACAGAGTAAGTACAAGTGGTGATAATATATAGCGAAGTAGATATTGTTAAGCTATATATATAAACTGTGTGATAAAGTTAAGACGTTGCGTAAGGAGAGAAGGTAAGGAAACGGGAAGAAAGGGTATATATCGCTAGTTTGGTTGCTTAGTCGACACGTGCACGGAGCAGAATAGGATTCGAGTAGCGGTCCTGGCAGAACTTGGCAGGATTTAGTGGACTTGGCAGAATATAGCAGAATGCGGCAGATTGCTGTTAGATTGCCGTAGATTACCGTTAGATTGCCGTCTCGTGGTCAGTCTCTTCTTATTGCGTAGGTGGAAACAGGTGGAAACAGGTGGACGTGTGTAAGGTGTTATGGAGGAGTCCCGTGACACCAAGGACCTATTAAAAGGGTTGGTTCCTTAAGTACCTAATATGTTTAAAATGCGTAATAGACGCGAACCAAGGGCCTATTAGATAGGGGTCGGTTCTTTAAGTACCTAAAGGCTGTGTATAAAAAATCAAGGGCCTATTAGATAGGGGTTGACTTTTCAAGTACACGTTAACTAATGCTCCTTAACGTGATCTAGGTAGTACAAAATGCGTAATGGACGCGAACCAAGGGCCTATTAAAAGGAGTTGGTTCCTTAAACACCTAAGGGCTGTGTATAAAAAATCAAGGGCCTATTAAATAGGGGTTGACTTTTTAAATATACGTCAACTAATGCTCCTTAGCAGGCGAGATCGGTAGAGGCCCTTAGCAGGGACTGATCAAGCTCGTCTCTCTTTATAGATAATACGTCTCCTGATCTGTAATCACTAATTAATGTCCGTATCACTTCCGGTGATACGTATCGCTATTGCAATAGTATAGGGTGGTAACTGATTTTGATTGATGCTTGTTAATTCCCCTATTCTATAGGTGGAATTTGGTGGATTTCCTAAGCTCGCTTAGCTTACGTAACTAACCCAATTAGTTACAGACAACCTCGTTTAGACAGTATGGTCTTCTATAAATGACTAATAGGATCTGGCTAATGGACCTTGTGAATGTAATACGACCTATAAGCGAAACCTATTTTGTTATATACACTAAGCAGGCAAATGATACTAAAAAGGCTTACTTATTAGAATACCATAAAGTAGTAATAGAGCTACGGAAGCATTCGCAAACCTCTTAAAAGTTATACCATCCTCAACTACCAGAGGGAGTGCATTTAATGTAGACTTTGCAAGAGAGTCTAAAGAGGATATCTCTATTGCTGCTAAAGTCTAAAAGGGAAGAGGGAATAGCTTATCTTGTAGTTAAAAAAGGGTAGGGATAAATTTAACTAAAGAGACGTCTTCTAAGAAGTTAAAGAACCTAAAATGCCTGGTATGCAATATAAGGGGGTATATCCTTCCTAACTGTTGGTATCTATTTAAGTGCAAGAGGCCTAAGGGATTTAATACTAAGGGTACACGTATAAAAAAGGTGCGTAAAAAGGTAGAGCATAATAAGGATCTAGCTGCCTAAGTGGAATAACTTAAGCTTAAGGAATTAAATGTTAATAAAGCTTGATAATAATAGGATAAGAGTTAGAAGATAGTTAGGAAGATTAAAGGAGAAGCTAATATAATATTCCTAAAATCGTTTTACACCAGTTAAAACCATCTATTAAAGCTATTAACTATTCTTAACTTAGGAACCACTCTTTATATCTTTAATAATCTCTCTTATTTTTATAACTTTAGGAAAGCTTTAAGACACAAATATATTATTGCTGGAAGCTTAGAAGTGCCTATACTAGGTTATGGCAATGTTACTATCTAAGTTATAAAACTAGACAAGAGCAAGGGAATCCTATGTCTTAAGGACGTTGCCTTCTATACAGACTTTAATATAAATTTAGTGTTGTTTTATCTACTTTAAAAATAAGGGTACTGCTAGGATAACAAAGGAGACAATAATCTTCTAGTTTGGAAGGATAATATAATCCTATATTAAATGGAAGAACGTTATAGATAATAGACTATTAAATATATTTAACTAGGAAGTCTATTAGCGTTTAATATAAGCCAACTGCTACGCCGCTAATAGAAGTATAGAGCATTATTAAGAGACGTTTATCTAGATTTAAAAGGTAATGCATAACTATAGTATCTGCGTCTAGGTCATCTAGGACCTATAAGCCTTTATTATTTAGGTATTAACACCCTAGGAGTTAAGCTTTAAGGCCCTAAGACAATAGAATGTTAATACTATAGTCTTACTAAAAGTAAGCGTTAGGTCTTAAGAAGGTTCTTAAAATAGAAAATTAATAAACCCTATTTTAACCTCTATATTAACTAGACTAACCTTAAGGAAGCGCATACCGGATTTATATAAGTTATGCTTATCTATAACACCTTCTTAGGAAGATCCTTCCTGTATTTTATAATAACGCATAGTAAGGAGAAGGAGACACTATAAGTACTTAAAGATTTCATCTAATAGATTTATCTAAGGTATAACCTTAAAGTTAACACTATTAGATTAGATAATGAGCTAGGGAAAAGGAGAACCCTTAAATGGCTATAGACTTAAGGAATTACATTTAAGCCTTCAGCACTATATACCTAAGCATAAAATGGTACCGCTAAACGCTTAGGGGGTGTAATTATTAAGAAAGGACGTGCAATAAGAATTACTGCTAATCTACCACATAATCTATAGAATAAGATAGTTAACTATGCAGTCTACCTTTAAGATTAAACACCACAAGAAAGCAATGGATGGAAATTGCTATATAAGAGGTTCTATACCTACTTAGAAAATAGGAGACTAAGAAAACCACAACTAGCGTACCTAAAAGCCTATGGCTGTAGGGTATACGCGATAATAACAGATACCTAGCTAAAGAAGAAAAGGCTAAGCAAACTAGATCCGTGAGCCTATATTAGCTACCTTATTAGCTATAACTCTACCAATATCTATAGGATCTGGATCCTATATAAGGGTATTATTATCTCTACTAGGGATATTATCTTTAATAAAAAGATGTTCTTTAACGGCAAGTAAATAGACATCTTAAAGGATCTATACGCCGAATTAGATATACTAATTAAGAAGATTTAACTCCCTAATACCCTAACTAAGAACAAGGTTCTTCTGGAAGATAATAACAAAGTATTTAAACCATTAATTTAAGAGAAAGACGATAACGTCAATAATAAGCCAGTTTAAGCCTTTAATAAGTTAGTAGATCTTAAGCTTATAAGAGCTCTTAAAGATATATACTATATACCACCTCCAATGGAAGAAGACGAAGAATCTCTATATGCCTTTTACGTTAAGTATTCTATAAAGTTAGATGTATAAGGTACTAATTAGGACATTGTTAGCTAAATAGGAGATAGGTTTTATACTTAGGGGGTGTTTAATAACTTAGTTAAAGACTTTATTACCAAAAGGATTACATTAGCCTATTAAGGCGCCTTTTTAGCAGGAAGGAAGTTTAACCTTAATAGTTAACTTAATAACAGCAAGCTAAAATTAGGTAGAATATGTGATGTTAGATTATATAGGAAGAACTTACCTCTACCACCTTAGTTAATCCGCGACCTTAATACGCATCCTTTTTAAGATTAGTTCTAAGAAGCTTAACAAGCCCACCTCCAATCTTATTATTAAATAAGGTCATTTTAAGAAATAGATAAGAAGCACGTAAAGGGATAGTAGGTCCTTAGCTTAATATAGGTGTTCATCTATAAGATGGATAAGTATAGATTCCTCCAGAAATATAAGGCACGCTTAGTAGTATATAGAAATTAATAGGCCCTAGGAGACCTACCTATCAGAGCTACTATATTAGCTAGTATTGTGGGAGGGTACGGTGTCTCTCCAATGGGAAGTCACGGTGTAGTCAGTCTGTCTGTCGGTTGGTTAGTCGGTCGGTCGGTTGGTCGGTCGGTCGTAATCAATCAGTAGAAAGCAGTCAGTAAGAAAGAAAGAAAAGAATGTATTTCCTGTAACTGGTAGGTTCGTGATGATAAAGAAGGAGGGAAGCCGAAGGCTTCATAAATACAGGAAAATGCCAAGACAGTAGGCGACGTCCAATCTACACCACCACAGTATAACCTTCTAAACCCTTATAGTAATCACCGCAAAATTTAACCTAGAGATGATATAGATAGATATAGTTAATATATTTATCTATTGTAATCTTAATAAGATTATCTATATAAAGCTACTACTAGGGTTTAATAAAGGAAAGATAGACAAAGTACTGCGCTTAAGAAAAGCCCTTTACGGACTATAATAATCACCACTATTATGGCAGAAGAATCTTACAAGCTTACTAATAGAATTAGGTTTTAAAGAGGTACCTTAGGAGCCGTGTGTTATGCTAAAAGGTAGATTAGTTATTTTCTTCTATATTAACAATATTGTCTTCTGCTACTAAAAGATAGACAAGAAGAAAGCTTAAGAGGCAATTAAGAAGCTAAGTAAGGAATACTAGATAAGTACTCTTAGCGAGCTAAAATGGTTCCTAGAAATCTATATGCTATATAATTATAGCTAGAGGCTCCTATAGCTATTCTAGGAAGCCTATATTAAGAAGATAGATCTTATAGGGCGTCTTTTAGATACTCCTATAGCAGAATCTAAACTCCTCCCTACTAATTACCAATTGATCTATTTAACGCTTCCATCCCCTAATACAGACCTACTAGTCCGTCCTATATCCCTACTAAGAGAAGCAGCTTCTATAATGCTATATTAGAGAAAATTGGGGTTAATACTCTATATAGCCACTACAACGTGTCTAGATATTGCTTTTGCAGTATTATAGCTAGTAAGGTTTAATTAGAACCCAAGCTAAGAGCACTATTAAGCGGTAGACAGAGTACTCTAGCACCTATATGGCACAAGAAGCAGAGCAATCTGCTATAAAGGAGATAAGAAAGGAATAAATAGTAGAGGGAGAGACAAAGGAATACGCGATAAAGGACGAGATGATAGAAGAGATGGTAGAAGTAAAGCGCAATTATTTATCTATGCTAGTAATGCATTATTTACAGACAACTCTATTAATAGAAAGAGCTTATAAGGATATATTATAAAGCTATTTAGGGGACTAATTACCTAGAGAGCAAATAAGCAGGGTATAGTTATGATGTTAAGCATAGAAGCCAAGTTGTTAGCCCTATTATAGACAGTAAAAGAAGCTATCTTTATTAGCAGGCTGTTTAAAGCAATAACGTTAAGGCTAAATAAGCCCTTAATTATTAAATGCGATAATACCTAGATACTCTAATTAATTATAAAAGACTTAGCAAAGCTAATTACAAAGCTCTAATATATTAACATTTATTAACACTGGCTATATTTGTGACGGTGCTGGAGCGCGTCACCTGCCATATTTAACCAATCAGGATTTTCCATGCCCGGCATGCAAAATCGCTATTTGCCCGCTTACCACTAGCGCCTTGGCGGCCCTCGCGACATATCTACCTACTGCCCCTAAACGATTCTTCTTCTTCTTCTCCTTAGCTTAGTATTCTTGTATAGTAGCAATCTATAAGCTTCGGTTTAGAAGCATTTATACAAGCCCGTTATATTATACTAAGCTCTCCATACACTGCCTAGGAAGGCCTCAATAATATCCCACTCTAAAAAAAGACCTTTATCTGCAACGACGCGTTAACGCGTTATACTCAGACATTAAAAAACTCACACTACTACGCCTAAGAAGGCCCTAATAATATCCCACTTTATAGGCCAGACTGTACTTAACCTGTACCCCTAAAAGAACCCCAGAATCAAAACCAAATCGTATAATTCCGACGAACTTTAGGAAGCCAACAATGGTACCTAAAGCAAGCTTATCTAAAAGACCTGCTTCTACTTAAGAGGAACACAAGATCCAGTTAGGATTAGAAATTAAAGATAATAACAACGTTATAGGTATATATGAGCAGATTTATGCCCTTGCTGCTAATTAGAAGGTCAATTGTCTTTAAGCCTAAAGTATATAAGAGACTCTAAAGGAGATTCTAGAAAGCCTTACTACCTTATAAAACAGCCCAGCCTCCCCTTTATGAAGCCTTAGTTAACCTATTTGCTTAACCAAATATAATACACCAGAGAGTATGGATATAATAACAAAGTAATTAAAGTCCGTTAAGCTCCCTAACCCCCTACTATTATTAGACGGCAGAGACCTGACCTTTAAGAACTGGAGAATTTAGGTATAAGGAAAGCTTTATATTAACTACAACTATTTCCCCTCTAAAGAAGCTAAAATGCTCTACCTCTTTGGTTAAACCATTGGGGACACCTAGCGACACCTTTAGGCCAAGTTTAAGGACGAGTTACCTATTCGGTTTATATCTATTAATAAAATAATACAGTATCTAGCTACTATCTATATTAATCCAAATAAAGTACAGGATGCCTGTTACGACTATAATTACCTAATAATGAAATTAAACCTATCCTTTACCAAGTTCTAGACTTAATTTTTACACCTAGTAGGCGAAGGCCAGGTTCCCCCTAAGAACTATTATTTGGACCTATACAACAAGCTAACGGTCCAACTATAAGAGAAGATTATAGTAGCCTTAAACGACCTACTAACCTACCAAAGATTTGTAGCCTAATATTTTTTGCTAAATTTAGAACTAAAATAAATTAATGCTTATTCTGATTAACTAAAGCGGCCCTGTAGCAACTATAACCTATCCGCTATACCAACGGGAGCTAGCGTTGGAAGACAAACCACGACCGCCCTTATACTAAAAGCGGTTATAACTGCCTACCCGCGAACCTCGCCTGACCCGCTATATACTATACCTTTAACTAATGCTCATCGTAACACCCTAATTGACCATACTACGGTCACGTGCTTTAATTGCGGAAAGGATGGTTACTTTACTACATCCTACCCAAAGCTAAAGGATATGGGTAATATTAAGGAGATAGAAGAAGAAGAAACGTCTAATAAGTTAGGAAAAAAAGGACCCTAGGGAAAGACTCCCCCCTAGGGTATTCTATTAATCTTAAAGAGATTAATCTAAGTCAGCTAATAGGTGGAAAATACTTTATAGTTCCATATACAGTATCTTAAAATAGATATAGAGTTAATATAACTACCCTTATTAACACTAGAGTAAATAGCTTTGCCTTTATAAACACTGCTTATGCAAATAATATTGCTAAGTTCTTAAATATAAATGCTACCCGACTAGAGAAGCCTATTTAAGTAAAAGGCTATAATAGTTAAGCCGGTATACCGGTTACCTATATTTTAAAGCTATATATCGCTATTAATGGACGATACTAGTTTAGTATCCCCTTCTATATCCTAGACCTAGGGTTACACAATATAATTCTTAGCCAAAAATAGATGTCCTACTTTAATATTTAGCTGAATGTTTAATAAAGACAGTTTATTTAGCTGGAGAATAGACCAAAGTTACCCTTCTTTATTAGGGAAATCCGTATTAACCATAAGACGTTAGCCGCGAAAGCTAATCCCACCTACTAGCAAGATGTTAGGAACCGCGACCTAGCCTTCGCCTAAGAAGATGCCCGCCGCGAGGCCAGCAGGAACTCCGTACTAACAAGAATACTCCCCCAAAGGACTACAGTCAAGGAGGACTCTACTTACGGAAGTGGAATGGACATTAATATAAATAACTTCCAAATTGCGGAGATCTAGCCAATAGGGAAGAGGACGTACTAATAGGATATAAAGGACAACCTTTAGAAGATGCAATAAGAGCTAAGAGGAGTAAGGATAACGCTAATACCCTAAAAGCCTTTAAGGCCACGGATAACCCTACTATTATATAACACCCCTATAGTAGATATTGCGGCAATTAGTGCTATAGGGTTCTACTTTAATATATATTAAAAGGATAACAAAGTCTTTACTACTAGTTTATATAAAATTAACCAGATTATTACTAAGAGGGAAGAAGTGCTAGTAGAGGAAACTAATAAAAAACTAGTTAAGCGCCTTTTCCCTAATTACCTCTTAAACCATAGAGACGCGTTCTTAAAAGTAGCTTTAGATATACTGCCCCCCTACTAAACCTATAATTATAAGATTTAGTTAGAGACCAATAACTCCCTAGGCTATAGCCCCCTTTACTAGCAAACTATAGAGGAACTAAAGGCAATAAAGCAGTACCTAATTAACAACCTCTATAAAGGGTTTATTAAGCCAAGCCAGGCTCCCTTTACTTCCCCTATTTTATTTATAAAGAAACCTAATAAAAGCCTTTATTTCTATATCGACTATTAGAAGCTAAACGCTATTACTTAAAAAGATTGGTACTCTTTCCCTTTAATTAATAAAACCCTTGCATGTCTAAGCCGGGCTAAAATCTTTACTAAGCTTAATGTCCGCTAAGCTTTTTACCAAATTAGGATAGACCCTGCTTTAAAAAACCTAACAACATTCTGCACCTATTATAGGTCTTATAAATGTAAAGTCCTCCCTTTTAGATTAACAAATGGGCCAGCCACTTATTAACGGTATATAAATAATATTCTTTTTAACTACCTTAACGAATTCTATATAGTATACCTAGATAACATTCTTATATACTTAGATAATAAACTTAAGCACTAAGTTTATATTAAGAAGGTCCTAGAGAGACTACGGAATATAGGCCTATAAGTTAATATTAAAAAATGCAAATTCGGAGTAAAACGCATAAAGTACCTTAGGTTTATTATTAGTATAGAAGGAATTAAAGTTAACCTAGAGAAGGTTAAGGCAATCCGCAACTAGAAACCCCCTTATACTATAAAAGGAATCCAGTCCTTCCTCAGCTTTTATAATTTCTACTATTAGTTTATCCGTAACTATAGAGTTATAGCCAAGCCTCTTATATAACCAACTAAGAACGATATATCTTTCGTCTTTAATGATAACTGTATAAAAGCCTTTAAGGAGTTAAAGGACTAACTTATCTCCTCCCTAATTTTTTGTTACTACGACCCAGACCTTAAATTAATGCTGGAAACGGACGCCTCTAATAGGGTAGTAGCGGGAGTTCTTTTATAGCTATACCTAGATGGCAAATGGTACCCTATTATATTCTTCTTAAAAACAATGGCCCTAGCTAAGTACAACTACTGTTATGGGACACCTCCGTGACACCTTATATACGTCCACCTGTTTCCACTGTCTCGACCTCTATGTTAACAACTCAGTTAATTAAGACACATAACGGCAATCTGAGGCAATTTGCCATCACGTGACGGCAATCTATGGCAATTTGCCGTCCTCTACTATATTCCGCCACATTCCGCTAAGATCCGCTAGGACTATAACCTAAAGCCTATTCCACCCCGTGCACGTGTTAACTAAGCAACTAAGTTAATAATATATACCCCTTTCCTCCCGTTTCCTTACCTTCTTTCCTTACGTAACGTCTTAACTTTATTATACAGTTTATATACATAGCTTAATAATATCTACTTCACTATATATTATTATCGCTTGTGCTTACTCCGTAACACTACATTGCGTTAACCCTATATACCACCCTCCGAAATGTAGAACGACCCTAAAGCCCCCGTAATAGCCGTTGGCATTATATCCGCACTCTAAGAACAATTGGCAGAAATATAGAAGTCCTTTATAGACGCCCTTGCACAGAACTAAGCCACTTTAACTTAATAATAAGCTGAATAAGAAGCATGATACCAGCAATTAATTAAAGACCTCTAAGAAGAAATCCGCACCCTTAAGATGCCTATATTAGGGCCCTAAGACTAAACACTATCTCTAGAGATAAACACGCGGAACAAGAGCCCTAAACCTGCAGTAGTTACTTACCCCAAACCAACTACTGTACCGCAATGATCTGAACGACTACTAGACCCTCTGATATTTACTAGTAAACAATAAGAACTCCGATTATTTCTAAGCTGGCTTAAAAATAAGCTAACTAGTAATGCTAACCACTACCTAACTAAAGCTAACCAACTCTACTACGCCCTAAGTTAATTAGGAGGAGATGTAGCTAACCTTATTAAACCTCTTTAACCGAACTTAGTACTAAGCCTAATTGTACTTCTTAAAGCTATATATAGTGACCCGAACCGCTAAGCTACTGCTTAGAGAAAGATAAACTATATAACTTAAGAAATAAAAAGCTTCCTAGTATACTTCTCCAAATTCAACCGTTACGTAAAAGAAATAGGCTGGAACAACTTTACACTAATTAACAGCCTTATTAAATCCCTAAGCCCTGAACTAAAAACCTCCCTAATAGGTATAGACCTACTAGGAGCTCTTAACGCCTACGTAAACGTTATTAATAAATAATATAATAATATACTACGCCTAACACCGAAGTCTGCTCCTTAATATAATATAATAAACCTATGAATATCTACTAAGTTATTGTCTCAGCCTAAGCACCCTAACGCTATGGATATTAACACTAGAACTCTAGGATACGCCCTACTAGGGTCCTCTAAATAAGAATAACGCACTAAGCTAGGCCTCTGTTTTAAGTATAGAAGTAGCTCCTACCTTTCTAACTACTGCTCCGTCCCTATACCCCAATGTAAATTACGAACGGCTAATACTAGCAGCTGTTTACCGTATTAATCCTCTAGTTACTATCCCTAATCTCTACCTGGTTCCAGCCCTATATCTAGTAAGCACCACTTATAAGGACAAAGCTATAACTGATATGCTATAAGAACTCCACCCTAATTGCCTCTAAAAGGAAAGTTTTGGAGCTAAGTCGCTCTTTAGGATAGCGCTGCCTTAGGATCTTGTTAAATGCTTTAAATGTTACGAACTCTGACTTTTAGGATTATAGCATAACTATTAACTGTTGTCTTTGGCAGAATAATTAATAGGTTAATATCACAGTACGTGTAGAGGGTCAACGAGGTAACTGTGACTATGTATCATTGACAAACGATGTCGTGTAAGGATCTATGTAGGAGGTAAGGTGGTATATATACACGTCGCTCAGGGGTCAGGTCCGTGCTTGTGTCATAACAACACTAAATCATAACAACGTGTTAGGTTAGTGCCGTGACAGTACATCCCTCCCAATAAGGCGAGCTCCTGTGAGCTAAGTGACGGCAGTAAAAACACAGAAGTAAAAAAATAGACCACATATCCTTATCCTTCCAGTCCTTAAAGGTCTTCGTCCCTTTAGTCCTCAGACCTCCTATATATCTACTACATTCCTCTCCGCTAGCACTTGTCTCGAGTGCTAAATGCAACATAGGAGTAAAACCAATGTAGAGAACAACGGAGAATTTTTTATTATAGGTTTATCCGCAGGGCGTAGGGCGGATATTGATACTCAAAAGGCTCAAAGTTGCAGAGATCGAGGTTAAGGTATAGACTCGACAGGCTCGGGGTTGCGGAGATCAAGGTTAAGGTATAGGCTCAAAAGGCTCGGAGTACGGAGATCAAGGTTAAGGCGTAGACTCAAAAGGCTTAGAGGTTACGGAGATCGAGGTTGAAGTATAGGCTCAAAAGGCTCGGGGTGCGGAAATCGAGGTTAAAACATAGATTCTTGTCACGGTAAACTTAAAGTACTATCTGTGCGGATTTAAAGACGGAGAGACGGAGAGACTAAGATCGGTAACCTATAGTCTTACACTATAATCAAGACACGAGGACATAGCCCGCAGGGTATCTCCCTGCAGCCGGCTTTAGAAACTCGGGACGTGAAGCAGAAGCATAGCTAGATACGGAGACTTAGAGACTAAGAAGAGGAACCATAGCCCGTAGGGTGTCTCCCTGCTGCCAGCCTAGGAAACTCAGAGACTAAAAAGAGAAACTATAGCCTGTAGGGTATCTCCCTACTACCAGCTTAGAAACTCAAAGAGGAGACAGAGACAGAGATAGAGATTAATAACCATAGTCTTTAAAATGAGGAATATAGCCTATAGGGGGAACACCTAGCGTCCTAGTCTACCCGTAGCTAGCAGCTCCTGTTCTTCCCACAGGTATAGAACGGCATGCTCCGCAACCAGTAGCCTACGGCCCGCTAGTAAGGCCTGCAGCCAGCTTATAAAACTCAGAACATAAAGAGAGGATATCGGCTCATTAGAGACAGGGAGACGGAGAGGATATTAGCTCGGGAACTCAAATGGATTTAACGTGCAGAGATTTTACTAGGTCGGCATTGTTATAGAATAGGGGTAAGAATCCCGCCTAGGGTAGGGTTGTAGCTTTGGAAATATAGCTGTGGAACAGTAGAAACAAAGCCCTACTAGGGGCGTAGGAGATGACACGACATACTGTCACAGTACGTGCAGAGGGTCAACGAGGTAACTGTGACTGTGTATCATTAACAAACGATGTCGTGTGAGGATCTATGTAGGAGGTGAGGTGGTATATATACACGTCGCTCAGGGGTCAGGTCCGTGCTCGTGTTATAACAACACTAAATTATAACAACGTGTTAGGTCAGTGCTGTGACAGTTAATACTTAAGTCCTAATTAATATAGGAGCCAGTAGCATAGGATTTATTAATAAGATCTTTATATAAGATAATAGTTTTACTCTAACCCCCCTCGACCAGCATATTAATATATTTGGATTTAATGGCAAATGCACTATCTTAGGCTATATTACCTATGTAGTATTCCTAAGACTCTAATACCTGAACTATAAAGAACTAATTAAGCTTTTCGTTACTACTCTGGGTTACTTAGTGATCCTTAAACAACCCTAGATAAAGCTATATAAAGTAACTATTAATTGGGACAACCTTAAGCTTCTATTTACCACCTCCTGTTGCAAGCAGAAGTGTTTTATGACTTACTACTTAGACCCTAAACTAAAATCTAGAAAATCTACCAAGATCCACCAGTCTAAAATTTCTACTAATGTCTACCCTATACCTAAAAAGTCTACCTAATTTCACCTACCTGAGAATTCCACCAAATTCCACTAATATGAGATTTCTACCAATATCCACTAAGAACCCGGAAATTATACTAGACTATATAAACTAACTCTAACTGCTATACCCTAAACTAAGCAGAAGCTTAAGCTTAATATATAAAAGTACTAGAAGAACTAGTATTTTATTATAAAAAGGATACTTAAAGAACCCAAACCTAAATCTAATACTGACTCTGTACCTAATACTAAGCTTGAACCTGAATAAGAAACTATATAAGAAACTAAGAATAATCTAAGCTTGCTTAATACCTTAGATATCTATATAATTGGAGCTAATCTATTAGCATAACTCGCCAAGAAACCTGAATATATAATCTTTGCTGTTATAATAGCCGATATTAAAAAGGCCTTAGCACTAAAGAAATATACTGACCCTGCTATAAAAGTACTAGTATGCCACTATAACAACCTGGAAGTATTTTTATGAAAGGAAGCCGATAAGCTAGCAGAATACTAACCATATAACTATAAGATTGTACTTAAAGAAGGAAAACAGCTAGGATTTAAACCTTTGTACAAAATGTCCCAAAACGAACTCTAAGTATTGTGGAAGTACTTAAACGAATACCTAAGTAAAGAATTTATTAGAGCAAGCTCTTCGCCTATAGCTATACCTGTAATCTTTATTAAGAAACCTGGCGGCGGTCTATACTTCTGTGTAGACTACCGAGCTCTTAACGCTATTACTATTAAGAATTGGTACCCGCTCCTATTAATTTAAGAGACACTAAACTGATTAAGTAAGGCTTACTACTACACGAAACTTAACCTTATTTACGCATTTAACCGCCTCTGTATTATAAAAGGAGATAAATAGCTTACCGCATTCCATACTAGATACGGACTATTTAAATACTTAGTGATGCTATTTGGCCTCGCGAATGCCCTAAGTTTATTCTAACACTTTGTAAATAATACCTTATAACCTTACCTGGACGTTTTCTGTACTGCTTATATTAATGACATCCTAGTATATAGCAATAACCTAGCTAAATATAAGAAACACGTTGACCTTGTCTTAGAAGCCCTATGTAGAGCTAGACTACAATTAGATATAGATAAATGCGAGTTCTATAAAATGGAAGTTCTATACCTTGGACTTATTATCTCTATAGACGGCATATAAATGGACCTAAAGAAGATTAAAGTAATTATAAACTAGTAAGAACCCAAGAATGTTAAGGATATAAGAGCCTTTATAGGATTTGCTAATTTCTATTAATGGTTTATTAATAACTTCTCCGCCCTAGTTTTACCTCTTATGGCTTTAACCTAAAAGGACAAAGCCTTTATCTTTAATAAGGAATGTAAGAAGGCCTTTACCTATCTAAAAGTTATATTTACTACTATACCTATACTCTAACACTTTAACCTAAACTGAAAGAGTGTTATAGAAGCTAACTCATCTAACTACGTCACTGGAGGCATTCTGTCTTAGTATAATAAAGAAGGGGTACTGTACCCTGTAGTATACTTCTTAAAACGACTAAGTCTAGCTAAATGTAACTACAAGATCTACGATAAAGAATTATTGGCTATTATTAGATGTTTTAAATAATGGTGACCTAAACTAGAAGGCGCTGGATTTCTAATTAAGGTTTTTAGCAACTATAAGAATCTATAGTACTTTATGACTATAAAACAGCTAAGTTATTGTTAAGCCTACTAGTTAGAATATCTGTCTTGTTTCTAATTCTTAATTATATACTGCCTAGGCGTTTAAGGTTAAAAACCTAATGCCCTAACTTAACATTTATAAGACATAATAGTATAGGAAGAAGCGCGCGCCTACCGTAATTAAACCCTACTTTGTCCTGAATTATTTAATCCCCTGGCTAAAGACCTTATGGTATACGTCCTTGAAATAACTAATCGATTAATTAAATAGATTATAATTGATAAATATTTAAATAATAAGTTTATCTAAGAGACACTTAAGCTAATTTAAGATAGTATTAGACGCTCTAAAAAGATCTCTCTAAGTAAATGTGAAGTTTGCGGAGACCGCTTATACTACTAGAACCGCCTAGTTATCCCTAATTATAATAAGCTTAAGCTTAAGCTCCTTAAATACATATATGACCTACTAGTAGCCGGCCACCTAGGCTAAGGAAAAACCCTAGAACTACTCTAATGGGAGTACTACTAGCCGAATATATATAATATAACACAAAGGTACGTCTCTAGCTGCTATACCTGCTGATGAGCCAAAGCTTTATATAAGACGTATAACGGCTTTCTAAAGCCACTACCTGTTCCGGACCAAAGATAGAAGGATATTTTAATTAACTTCGTTGTTAATCTCCCTAAAAGTAAAGGCTACACGAATATTATGGTAGTTATAGACTGACTATTTAAGATAAGACACTTGATCGCCTACCCTAATATATTAGCACCTGCTGTTGCCTAACTGTTCCTGGATTATATATAGAAACTCTATAGACTCCCTAAAACAATTGTCTCTAATAGAGGCCGCTAGTTCGTCTTAGCGTTTTAGAAAGAACTGACTACCCAACTCTATATTAAAGCACTATTATCTACAGCATATTACCCGGAAATGGATGGTCAAACGGAATGTGCAAATGCTATAATGGAACAGTATATTTGGATATACACGTCGTATCTATAGGACGACTGGATGGACTGGCTTACATTTACCGAGTTTACCGTAAATAACTCTGTTTTAGAAACTATAAAGGTCTCCCTATTCCTGGCTAATTACGGCTAGCACCCGCAAATAGGTTTTAAACCCTTTAGTAATGTTCCTCGTCTAGCTTATTAGGCCTTATAAGTTACAGAAGCAAACGAATTTGTAAAGAAGATAGAAGAACTATAGGAGTTCCTTATTAACGAAATAACATGGGCCTAGTCTGTCTATAAAGCCGCAGCAAATAAGAACCGAACCCTAGCACTAGCTTACTAAATTGGTAACTTTGTCTGGCTAGATGTAAGAAATCTAAACATGAAACAACCTACTAAGAAACTTAATTAGAAGAACGCCGGCCCTTATAAAGTTAAAAAAGTTGTCTTTCCTTATACCTACTAACTAAAGCTCCCTAATACGGTTAAAATCCACCCTATATTTTATACGTCAGTCCTCCGCCCTGCTGCCCCTATATTAAACGCCCTGCCTGGATAGATCTAGGACCCTCCCCCACTAGTTAAGGTGGATAGTGAGGATAAGTACTTTATTAAAAGAATTAACGACATTAAGTATGATAAACAGAAACGCCAGTATATATACCTTATAAAGTAGAGAGGCTTTATTGAACCCTTATAGGAACCTATCGACTCCGTAGGACTTATATAAGCCGCAGAAGACTTTTATAAACTCTACCTAGAACTACCATAGCCCCATCTTGCAGAAGCTCGAGTTTAAAGGGGGGGTACTGTTATGGAACACCTCCGTGACACCTTATATATGTTTACCTATTTCCACCGTCTTAACCTCTATGTTAACGACTCAGTTAATTAAGACACATAACGGCAATCTAAGGTAATTTGCTATTACGTAACGGTAATCTACGGCAATTTGCCGTCCTCTACTATATTCCGCTATATTCCGCTAAGATCCGCTAGGACTATAACCTAAAGCCTATTCCGCCCTGTGCACGTGTTAACTAAGCAACTAAGTTAATAATATATACCCCTTTCCTCCTATTTCCTTACCTTTTTTCCTTACGCAACGTCTTAACTTTATTACACAGTTTATGTATATAGCTTAATAATATCTACTTCGCTATATATTATCATCGCTTGTGCTCACTCCGTGACAACTACAAAGTATATAATAAGGAAATATTGGCTATTATATAATTATTGTCCTAGTAGCGCGCAGAGCTTAGAAGCATAGACTCTTAGATTAAGGTTTATACCAATTATAAAGCCCTTAAGTATTTTATAATAATAAAACAACTTACCGGTTAATAGGCCTGGTGGGCCAAAATACTCTCCTAATTCTTCTTTACGATTATATACTGCCCTAGTAGGCAAAATGCTAAAGCTAACGCCCTAACCCAGAGAGAATAGGACGTGGGGCTATAAGACAAGCTAAAGGCTTAGTACCGGACACGCGCCCTCCTCCGTACCAAATAACTCAACCCGTGTATCCTTGAGGAACTGAGCTCTAAACAAAATAAGGTAGTACCTATAGAAGGAGAGACCCTAGATAAACTAATAGGACTAATTAATTATATCCTAACTACAAACCGCACAGCCGAATCCCTAAAAGCCCTCTGTGATTAAGCTATGGGGGGTAACCCTAATTTAGAAATAGAAGACGGACTACTCCTATACTAAGAACGGCTTATAGTTCCAGACGTTAACAACCTATAAATAGAGCTAATCCGCGAAGCCCACTGTTAAGTCTCTACAGCGTACCCTAGTTGAGATAAGACCTACTAACTACTATCACCTTGTTACTATTGGCGAGGACTCCTGTCCGATATAGAACGATTTATTAGAAATTGTTATGCTTATAAACGCATAAATACCCCTAGGGACCAAACTTCTAGATAGCTATAACCACTACTAGTCCCTAAACGCCCTTAGCAATATATTATAATGGACTTTAAATCATTCCTAAAGGACAAACACGGCTATAATATGGCCTTTGTAGTAGTTAACCAACTAAGTAAGTAAGCTATTTCCCTCCCTTGCTTTAAGACTATAACCGCAAAGGATATAGCCTATATATATGTAGACAATATCTACTAGATCTATAGCGCTTTTAAGTTAATTATCTCTAACCATGGACCTTAGTTTATATTGGACTTCTAGAACGAATTCTACCGCATTTTTAGGATTAAGATTAAGCTCTCTACTGCATTTTACCCTTAGACCAACGGCTAAACTAAAATTATAAACTAGTACCTTAACTAGCGACTTCGCCCCTTTATTAACTACTACTAGGACAACTAGTTAGAACTACTACCTATAATAGACTACGCACAGCTTACGCTCCCTTATAATAGTATAGGAATGTCGCCATTTGAGTTACTCTATAGATACAGGCCATGAACATCCTTTAATTGGGATAGACCTATAGGACATATAATGGCCCGCGAACGCCTTAGCTATAAAGAGGCCTAGATATTCGCTAAGAGAATATATAGGGCCTAAGAGACTGCCCAAGCAATTATAAAAAGGGTATAAGAGAAGAAAGAGTCCAATGCGAACTAACATCGCCACGAGGTAGACTTCTATATAGGAGATAAGGTATAGGTGTTAACAAAGAACTAGAAAACCTAGAGGCTAAGCTATAAGCTAGACTACCAAATAGCTAGCCCCTATAAAATCCCTAAGAAGGTAGGGCACTCTTTTAAAGTTAAGCTACTAGAGTTAATAAAGATCCACCCTATCTTCTCTTTAGACCAACTATGGAAGGCCGCGGACGACCTATTACCTAGATAGTATAACGACCCCCTACTACCAATTTAGATTGCAGAGGACGAAGAATAGGAAGTTAAAGAGATCTTAGCAGTGAAGAAGGACCGTAGTACCTTAAAATACCGTGTAAGCTAGGTAGGTTATAACGAAGATCTAGAATAGTACCCCGCATCTAATTTTAAGTACTCTCCCTATAAGCTACAAGATTTCCACTTAGCCCACCCAGACCTCCCTAGACCACTACATAAGTTAGATAGCTAGGTTAAATGCTAGGAAGAGAGGTTAGATAACTATAATAATTTAAATAACAATAAAGAACTTGGATAAAGCCTAAGGGCAGGCTTTTTTTGGGGGAAGGGGGTGATGTGACGGTGCTAGAGCGCGTCACCTGCTATATTTAACCAATTAGGATTTTCCATGCCCGGCATATAAAATCGCTATTGGCCCGCTTACCACTAGCGCCTTGGCGGCCCTTACGACATATCTACCTACTGCCCCTAAACGATTCTTCTTCTTCTTCTCCTTAACTTAGTATTCTTGTATAGTAGCAATCTACAAGCTTCGGTTTAGAAGCATTTATACAAGCCCGTTACAATATTAGGAATATATAATAAGATAAGTATGATTTTAATAAATAGCAATAAAGGAGATAATTGCTAATGGACTTATAAAGGCCCTGCCTAAGTAGAGGTTTTAAAGCTTTGTTAATATAATTGGAATAGTGGATATTAAGGAGCAGCTAAATAAGGAGAAGTAACTAGAGGACTTAAGGGATAATATTAGAGCAAGATAGAAGGATTTAGATAAAATTATAGTTTAATTAACTTATTAACGGATATAAGAAGGTGGTTAGCTTTAACCTTAAAGAGCTTAAAGCTAAGGGGGTATATTAGATAATCTATATTCTCTAAAGGCGTAAGTCACGTACACGAGTTACGTGCATAGAGCACGTGTATTATAAAATCTCTTTGTAGCTCGAAGCCCTAGGGCCTTAAGAACACGTCAAAAAAAAGACACGATCAAGATCATCAATCAATTAACCTATTTTATTAATGAGCAGCTCTATCTAAATTATCTAACAGGTACTATTTCTTACTGTTTGCTCGCCTGCTATTGGCTTGTCTACTATTAGCGCCTTGGCGGCCCACGCTACCTATTTGTTTACACAAGCCCTCGCGGCCACCTTTCCTCCTCCTTAGCTTAGTATCTTCATTAGATAGCAATCCACAAGCTTCAGTTTAGAGGTATTTGTGCGAGCCGTTACAGTAACGGGACTAGCCCAGTTACAGTAGGAATGTCTCGGTGAAACACTCGACAGATGAAGTCTGACGCTTTGACCAAATTCTGCCGAATTCTGCCAGCTTGATTAACTTCTGCCAAGTTCTGCTAAATCAATCGAATTCTACTAAAGTCCGTCAAAGATCGCGTGCGCACGTGCGCACGCATTGACCACCGGGACCCCTAACTATTTAATTACTATAGTATCCGGCCTAACTTTTGTAAATATGGCGTTAGCAGAGGGGCTCCCTGCATCGCATTAACAATTTAATACACCAATCAACGTACTGGTTTATATACAATATAGTGTACTTTCTTTCTACCTATTAAGATAAGGTTATTGGGGCTAAAACTCTATTTATTGCTTATTTTCTATATAGGTGGTTAAAGTGTTAGATAATCTGTATTCTCTAAAGGCGTAGGTCACATGCACGAGTCACGTGCACAAAGACACGTTACTAAAGACACGTTAGATTAAGGTTAAAAAGACATAATACAAGATCATCAATCAATCAACCCATTTTCATCAATAAACTTATCTATTTAAACTTCATAACAGTTATAAGCCTGGTCCGCCAACTTAAGAAGCTAGTTAGCTATTACTTAATCATTTAAAGAAATTCTACCTTATTATTAGACTCTGATACCTCATCGTTAAGGACGCAGACTCTAACAAAAATCCTATCTTAAGTGTTACAGGACAATTCTGACACAAACCTTCCACAAGATTCTACGAGATTCTATATCAATCATCACAGGACGACCCTGATAACAAGGACAATCCTAACAATAAGGATAATCCTAACAATAAAATACCATCTCAATTCCCTACCTGCCTATTAGTTAAAATGACTCCACTAATATTAAGTTCATTAACCATAATTATCCTTAATAAACTAGAAGACTAGGAGTAATAGATCTGGCAACTATAAGCCCTAGTAGATAAATAAATTTGGGCCCACGTTAACCCAGACAATATAGCACCTTAACGAGCTCTACTATAAGAACTAGCCTATTTAGAAGTTACTAATTTTAATAAGAATGCAACCCTATATATACAGCTCTTAACAAATCAACAGAAAGCGTATAAGAATAGCAGACAATACTATGACTAGGATATAAAGTACTTCCTAAAACAGGAAGAGTATCTATAATAGATACGCACCTAGATCACGTCCATAGTATTAATTTAGAAGAAGCTACTGCTTAACCTTTCCCTTACAGTTAAGGAATAGCTGATTCGGTTAAAAAAAGACACTAAGCCTTTAAAGAACTTTATAATAAGGAAGGTATAACTGTAGTATATAGAGTTACTTAAAGGGCTTAAGTAGATAAAGGTCACCTAATAGCTTAACTAATAGGAGCATGCGATAAAGATAGTAGAGAAGTATAATCTTCTATAGATAACTAATGGAATCTAGCTAATAGACCTTATAAATGCAATATAACCTATAAGCGAAACCTATTTTATTCTGTATATGAAGCAGGCAAATAATACTAAAAAGGCTCTCTTATTAGAATACCGTAAAGTAGTAATAGAGCTATAAGAAGCATTCCAAAACCTTTCTAAAGCCGTACCTACGACGGTAAGAGGAAGTGCATTTAATATAGACTTTGCAGGAGAGCCTGAAGAGGGTATCTCTATTACTGCTAAAGTCTAAAAAGGAAAAGAGAATAGCTTATCTCGCAGCCAAAAAAGGGCAGGTATAAATTTAACTAAAGAGATATCTTCTAAAAGGTTAAAGAACCTTAAATGCCTGGCATATAATATAAGGGGACATACCCTTTCTAACTATTAGTATCTATTTAAGAGCAAAAGGCCTAAGGGATTCAAAGCCGTAGGTACATATATAAAAAGGGTGCTTATAAAGGTAGAGCAAGACAAGGATCTAGCTGCCTAAGTAAAATAACTTAAGCTTAAGGAATCAAAGGTTAATAAAGCTTAACAATAATAGGAGATAGTTAAGATTAAGGGAAAAGCCAATGCAATATTCCTAGAATTGTATCACACCAGTTAACTCCATCTATTAAAGCTATTAACTATTCTTGACTTAGGAACCACTCTCTATATCTTTAATAACCTTTCTTGTTTTTATAATTTCAGGAAAGCTCTAAGACACGAATATATTATCGCCAGCAGCTTAGAAGTGCCTATACTAGGTTATAGTAATGTTACTATTTAAGTTACAAAACTAGACAAGAGTAAGGAAATCCTATGTCTTAAGGACGTTGCCTTTTATACGGACTTTAATATAAATCTAGTGTTGTTCCGTCTACTTTAAAAATAAGGGTTCTACTAGGATAATAAAGGAGACAATAATCTGCTAGTTTAGAAGGACGACACAATCCTATATTAAATGGAAGAATATTATGGATAATAGACTATTAAATATATCCAACTAGGAAGTCTATTAGCGTTTAATATAAGCTAACTGCTACGCCGCTAACAGAAGTATAGAGTATTATTAAGAGACGCTTATCCAGATTTAAAAGGTAATGCATATCTATAGTATTTGTGTCTAGGTTATCTAGGACCTATAAGCCTTTACCATCTAGGTCTTAACGCCTTAGGAGTTAAGCTTTAAGGCCCAAAGATAACGGAATATTAATATTACAGTCTCGCCAAAATTAAGCGTTAGGTCTTAAGAAGGTTCTTAAAACAGAATATTAATAAACCTTATCTTAACCTCTATATTAACTAGACTGACCTTAAGGAAGCACATGCTAAATTTATATAAGTTATATTTATCTATAACACCTTTTTAGGAAGAACCTTCCTGTATTTTATAACAACGCATAGCAAGGAGAAGGAGACACTATAAGTACTTAAAGATTTCATCTAATAGATTTGTCTAAGGTATAACCTTAAAGTTAATACTATTAAATTAGATAACGAGCTAGGGAGAAAGAGAACTCTTAAATAGCTATAGACTTAAGGGATTATATTTAAGCCTTTGGCGCCATATACCTAAGCTTAGAACAGTACCGCTGAACGCTTAGGGGGTGTAATTATTAAGAGAATATAAGTAATAAGAATTACTACTAAGCTACCGCATAATCTATGGAATAAGATTGTTAACTATATAGTCTACCTTTAAGATTGAACGCCACGAGAAAGTAATAGATGGAAATTATTATATAAGAGGTTCTATACCTACCTAGCGAATAGGAGATTAAGAAAACTACAATTAGCGCACCTAAAAGCCTACGGCTGTAGGGCGTACGCGATAACGTTGGATACCTAGCTAAAGAAGAAAAGGCTAAGCAAGCTAGATTTATAAGCCTATATTAGCTACCTTATTGGCTATAACTCTACCAATATCTACAGGATCTGGATCCTATACAAAGGTATTATTATCTCTACTAGGGATATTATCTTTAACGAGAAGACGTTCTTTAACGGGAAGTAAATGGACATCTTAAAGGATCTATACGCCGAATTAGATATGCTAATTAAGAAGATTTAACTCCCTAATACCCTAACTAAGAACGAGGTTCTCCTAGAAGACAATAATAAAGTATTTAAACCGTTAATTTAAAAGGAAGACGTTAATAATAAGCCAGTTTAAGCCTTTAATAAGTTAGTAGATCTTAACCTTATAAGAGCTCTTAAAGATGCGTATTATACGCCACTTCTAACAGAAGAAGATAAAGAATCTCTATATACCTTTCACGTTATATATCCTATAAAGTTAGATATATAAGGTACTAATTAAAACATTATTAGCCAAGTAGGAGACGGGTTTTATATTTAGGGGGTATTTAACAACTTAGTTAAAGACTTATTTAAGGAAGCCAGTAATAATAGATTTAAAGACTTTGTTACTAAAAGGATTATATTAGCCTATTATGACGCCTTCTTAGCAGGAAGGAAGTTTAACCTTAACAGTTAACTTAATAATAGTAAGCTGAAATTAGGCAGAATACGCGATATTAGATTATATAGGAAGAACCTACCTCTGCTACCTTAGTTAATCTAGGACCTTAATACGCATCCTCTTTAAGATTAGTTCTAAGAGGCTTAATAAGCCTATCTCTAATTTCATTATTAAATAAGGTTGTTTTAAGAAATAGAAAAGAAGTATGCAAAGGGACAGTAGATCCTTAGCTTAATATAGGTATTCGTCTACATGACGGATAAGCACGGATTTCTCCAGAAATGCAAGACATGCTTAGTAGTATGCGGAAATTAATAGGCCCTAGGAGACCTACCTACAAGAGCTACTATATTAGCTAGTACAACCTTCCAAACCCTTATGGCGATCACTGCAAAATTCGACCTAGAGACGACACAGATAGATGCAGTTAATGCGTGTATCTATTATAATCTCGATAAGGTCGTCTATATAAAGCTACTACTAGGGTTTAACAAAGGAAAGAAAGATAAAGTACTGCGCTTAAGAAAAGCCTTGTATAGACTACAACAATTACCACTATTATGGCAGAAGAATCTCACAAGCTTATTAAACAGATTGGGCTTTAAAGAGGTACCTTAAGAGCCATATATTATGCTAAAAGGTGGAATAGTCGTCTTCTTCTATGTTAATAATATTGTCTTCTGCTACCAAAAGATAGATAAGAAGAAAGCTTAAGAAGCAATTAAGGAGCTATATAAGGAATACCAGATAAGTATTTTTAGCAAGCTAAAATGGTTCCTAGGAATCCACGTACTATATAATTATAGCTAGAGGCTTCTGTGGCTATCCTAGAAAGCCTATATTAAGAAGATAGCTAACCAGTATAAGATAGATCTTAGAGGGCGTCTTCTAGACACTTCTATAGCAGAATTGGAACTTCTCTCTACTAATTACCGATTAATCCGTCCAACGCTTCTGTCCCCTAATATAGACCTACTAGTCCGTCCTATGTCCCTACTAAGAGAAGCAGCTTCTACAATACTATATTAGAGAAAAATGGGTTTAATACTTTATGCAGCCACTACAACGCGTCCGGATATTGCTTTTACAGTATTACGGCTAGTAAGGTTTAATTAGAACCCAAGCCAAGAGCACTATTAAGCAGTAGACAGAGTAATCCAGTACCTATATAGCACAAGGAGCAGAGCAATCTACTATAGAGGAGATAAGGAAGGAACAAACGGTAGAGGGAGAGACAAAGGAATACGCAACAAAGGACGAGATAACGGAAGAGACGGTAGAGGTAAAGCGCAATTATTTATCTATGCCAGCGATGCATTATTCGCGGACAACTCCATTAACAGAAAGAGCTTATAAGGATATATTATAAAGCTATTTAGGGGGCCGATCGCCTGGAGAGCAAATAAGTAGGGTATAGTAATAATATTAAGCACAGAAGCCGAGTTGTTAGCCCTATTATAGACAGTAAAGGAAGCTATCTTTATTAGCAGGCTGTTTAAAGTAATAATATTACGCCTAAATAAGCCCTTAATTATCAAATGTAATAACACGTAGATGCTCTAACTAATTATAGAAGATATAGCAAAGCTAATTACAAAGCTCTAATATGTTAATATCTATTAACACTAGCTACGTTAGGAATACGTAATAAGACAAGTATAATTTTAATAAATAGCAATAAAGGAGATAATTGCTAATAGACTTACAAAGGCCCTACCCAAGCAGAGGTTTTAAAGCTTTGTTAATATAATTGGGATAGTGGATATTAAGGAGCAGCTAAATAAGGAGAAGCAACTAGAGGACCTAAAGGACAGTATTAGAGCAAGACGGAAGGATTTAGATAAGATTACGGTTTAATTAACTCATTAACGGACACGAGAAGGTGGCTAGCTTTGACCTTAAAGAGCTCAAAGCTAAGGGGGTGTGTTAGATAATCTGTATTCTCTAAAGGCGTGGGTCACGTGCACGAGTTACGTGCACGAAGACACGTCACTAAAGACACGTCAGATCAAGGTCAAAAAGACACGATACAAGATCATCAATCAATCAACCTATTTTTATCAATGAACTCATCTATTTGAACTTCGTGACATAAAGAGATTTCAAGGAACTTCGACCGCCGGTTAAAGTTCTCTAATTGGTCAGATTCCTGCCAAGGGGTTCTCCCCAAGTCTCATTACATGATATCGTTGCGGGCTTATTTTCCAACGCCCTCCCTTAAGCTTAGTCAACGATACCGCTATATACACTGTATATAGGGGTGTAGGATTGCTTAATAAGGGTTGCTAAAGCTTCTTTAAGGTAGAATAAGTGTCTGATAAGGAGTTGCGCCCTCCCTAACGTCTAGAGACAGCGCCTACTCCATAAAACGTCTCTTAAAATTTTGGCAGCACCTCCCTATAGGTGTTTTATATTGCCTATAGAGCTCTAGAGGCCCTATAGCCTCACCCTATATCTCTCCTAAAGTATGTCCATCCTTCCTACCAGTATAAGCCCTCCCTAATGTTGTGACCATTAGATTTGGGTAGTAGGTTTAAGTAGTAGGTTGGTAGATTAAGGTTAAGTTCTGTCGCTTATTTTAAGGCCTTAAGGCGTTATTTAGCATACTTTCTAAGGATCTACTAATTATATACTGATTTCCTATTAAGGCCTAGTATAGTTAATTAAGTCTCTATACCATCTAAAGGTGTTTAAGGAAGGCGTAGAACTAAGGACCCGTAAGAGGTTTAGTAAGGCTATTAGCCGCTATATTAATTAAAGCAATGTGTACAAGGTTAATCCTATCACTATTTATCTTATCTCTTTTATAGTAAAACTGGATATTAATGTGCTTCGTTTAATTATATTAAACTAGATTTTTAGCCAACGCTTTTATAGCTTGGTTATTAGTTTTAATTAAGATCCTAGTAAACTACTTGCTCTGGTCTAGTATACCTAGTTTAGTAAGTAAAAGTTAAAGCTATATAGCCTCTTTTACTGCAGCCATTAGAGCTATATACTCTGATTAATATATTAATAGTGAAACGGTAGCTTATAGCTTTGATTTCTATAAGATTGGTCTTCTATTTAATATAAATATAAAGCCTAATACAGAGTGTCTTATGGTTTTGTCTTGTCCCTAGTTGGTATTATTAAAGCTAATTAGTATAAGGTCTAGGTTCTTATTACCTCTATAGGTAATTCCTCTATTAAGTAAGCCGGCTAGGTATTAAAGGATAAGTCTTACGGCCGTTATATGGGTAGAGGTAGGATTATAGGTAAAACGGTTTACTGTTAATACCGCAAAGGCGATATCTAGTCTTATTTCTATTATAGAAAACATAACTAAACTAACTATACTCTAGTATCTTCTAATATTGTCCTTACTAGTAGTTTCTTAATTAGCTACAAGCTTAATTAAGTGCTTTATAGGTATTAGTAAGGTATTAGCCTTTTATAATCTAAAACATTTAAGAGCTTTAATAAGGTAGGCTTGCTATAAGAGTATAATCTTCTTCTTTATTCAATCTCTTATAACTGTTATACCTAAGTAAAAGCTTATTGGCCCAAGATCTATTATTTAGAAGGCTGCTTTAAGCTCTACTTTTGCCTAATTAACTGTCGCTATATTCTTATAAATAATCTTAGTATTATTAACGTAGGTAAAAATAATTAAACCTTTGTATCCTTTACTGGTGGCGAATATACTATAATCCGCGTATAGATGGTAAAGTCCAAGTTTTTCTAGTAGAAACTTTAAGAGCGTCTTATACCAGATTTAAGGTGACTGTTTTAGTCCATAGAGGGCCTTTTTAAGGTAGTAGACTTTACCGGCTTCTTTATAGCCTTTTGGCATAATAATATAGAGTTCTTAATTAATTGGTCCATAGAGAAAGGCGGTTTTAATATCTATCTATTTAATTTTAAGGTTATGGTAGGTAGTAATCGCAAATAAAGCCCTAAAAGCTATTGGTTTTACTACTGCAGTAAAGGTCTAGTTATAGTCAATACTATACTACTATAGATATCCCTTAATGTCACAGTACGTGCAGAGGGTCAACGAGGTAACTGTGACTGTGTATCATTGACAAACGATGTCGTGTGAGGATCTATGTATAGGAGACGAGGCAGGTATATATACGTGTTGCTTAGGGGTCAGGTCCGTGCTCATGCATACGCGTAGCCATAACAACGCGTCAGGTCAGTGCTGTGACAGTACATCCCCCTTCCTAAGGCGAGCTCCTGTGAGCCAAGTGACGGCAGTAAAAACACAGAAGTAAAAAAAAAACAGACATATATATCCTTGTCCTTCTAGTCCTTACGGTCCTCGTCCTTCCAGTCCTTAAAGGTCCTCGTCCTTACAGTCCTTAGACCCTCCTACCTATATCCCTACTACATCGCTCTCCGCTAGCACTCGTCTCGAGTACTAGATACAATGTAAAGCTAAGGCGAAGGAGCGAAACTAATATGGAAAACGGAGGAGATGAAGAAAAAAAATGTAACCGCGGGGCGTATTGCGGATATTAACTCTTGAATGGCTCGGGGTTGCGGAGATTAAGGTTAAGGTATAGACTTAAAAGGCTCGGAGTACGGAGATCGAGGTTAAGGCGTAGATTCTTATTGCGGTAAACTTAAAGTAGTATCTATGCAAATTCGAAGACGGAGACGGAGACGGAGGCGGTGACGGAGATTAGTAACCTATAGTCTTACACTGTAATTAAGTATAAGGAACATAGCCCGCAGGGTGTCCTCCCTGCAGCCGGCTTAAGAACTTAGGACATGAAGCAGAAGCATAGCTAGAAACAAACTTAGAGACGGAGACGGAGACAGAGATTGATAACCATAGTCTTTAAGATAAGGAATATAGCCCGTAGGGGGAACACCTAGCGTCCTAGTCTACCCGCAGCTAGCAGCTCCTGTTCTTCCCGCAGGCATAGAACGGCATGCTCCGCGACCAGTAGCCCACGGCCCGCTAGTGAGGCCTGCAGCTAGCTTATAAAACTTAGAACATAAAGAGAGGATATCAGCTCATTAGAGACAGGGAGACGGAGAGGATATCGGCTCGGGAACTTAAATGGATTTAATATGCAGAGATTTTACTGGGTCGGCATTGTCGTAAAACAGGGGTAAGAATCCCACCCGGGGTAGGGTCGTAGCTTTGGAAATATAGCTGTGGAACGGTGGAAACAAAGCCCTACCAGGGGCGTAGGAGATGACACGACATACTATCACAGTACGTGCAGAGGGTCAACGAGGTAACTGTGACTGTGTATCATTAACAAACGATGTCGTGTGAGGATCTATATACAGGAGACGAGGCAGGTATATATACGTATTGCTCAGGGGTCAGGTCCGTGCTCATGCATACGCGTAGCCATAACAACGCGTCAGGTCAGTGCCGTGACACTTGACGACCTATCTAGCCTTATAACGGAGGACCTCGCCATCCTTTCCCTTTTTAACTTTAAACACCTATTTACTAGCAAGAGGCTTATAAGGAGGCTTAAGGGAGGCAAGGTTAATAAGTTCCTACGTCTAGTTCTTAATTAGAGACCCTACTTCCTCTATTATTGCTTTTATCCATTATTTGCTGTTTAGGCCATTAATTACTTAGTTATATATATAAGGCTTATCTTCGTTAATTAAGGTAGTAGATATATACGTTTTAAGATTGGGTGAGCCAGTATATTAAATATAGCCGGCTAGCAGAGCCATAGGATTAACCGCGTCGCAATTATTTAAGTAAGGGTTTTAAGGTGTAGATTGAGGAAAGGTGGATAGAAGGGCTATTAGTTTGTTGCCTATTTTATTATCCCAGTTGCTTAGTAGCTTATTAATATTGTTAGCCCATTGGTCAAGGCTTTGGTCTGTACCTATAAGGCTTATAAGAAAGGCAGTAGGGTTACTTAGTAGGTTAACTTTTAACATCTGGCGGCCTAATTAAGTAGTGGTTATAATAAGGTTTTTGGGCAGAGACTTAAGCCTATAGGGTAAGCTATTGCGACCTTCCTTCCAATTGATTCTTTATTATCTTTTTCTTAATAAAGGCTTCGGCTAAGGAGTAGTAGTGTCTTTCTTTCCTTACTTATTAGATAAGTTAACGGATTCTTCTATAAATATAGTAGTAGTTTTTAAGCTAATATTGCCTTTGTAGATTTTAATATCTTTAAGCTGCTTAATCTTCTGTTTATCTAGTAGCTAAATATAATAAATTATCTTGCCGTTATAGCTAATTAGAACACCTTTTTTTGCTTATAGAGTAAACCTAGCTAATTTTATATAATCTTTTTTGGTTATAAGGGAGTAGACGGTAGATCCTAAAGCCCTTAGATAGTATACTAAGGGAGGTTTACCCTTAAGCTTTTTGTAGGGTGATATACTATTAAGAAGAGCTCTTATAGGGCGTCTATTTCTAATATATATAGCTGCAAGAAGTATATTGGGCCATAGAAAGTCTGGTATATTGCCAGTGAGGATTATAAAGCGGGTAATCTTAGTGGAGGTTTACTGTGAACGCTCTGCTACTCCGTTCTCTTCCTAAGCGTATAAGGTAGTAGGTTCGAATTCTATACCTAGATCGTCTATTTAGGTGGTTGCCTTTTTGCTACGGAGCTCTGCTTTATAGTTGGTATAAATTCTAGTAATTTTAAGGTCGAATTTAGTGTGGATCTAATTGTAGTACCTTTATAAAGTACCAAGTCACTTGTCCTTTATATGGACGGTATAGACTATAGTAAACCTTATATAGTTATCGGTAAAAGATATATAGTATTTTTCGCCTTTAAAGCTAATGGGGGTAACAGGTCCCACTAGATCTATGTAGATAAATTAAAATAGTTATATAGCTCGTTCCTAGGGCGTTCTATTATACCTCTTTTTAGCTTTAGATTAAGTATAGGGCTTATAGTATTTATTACCAATATTATTAGACTTAATACTAAGTTTACTTAGGTAGCGTTTAAGGTTACTATAGTTAAGGTGGCTAAATTAGTGATGCCAAACAGGTAGGCTTTTGTTATTTTTAATTATCTAGAGGATTAATTCTAATAAGTAGTTGTGCTACCAAATTAGGTAGAGTTGTTAAACTTTAGGTGCGTATTCTATTACCTTATTATTACATTTAAGTTCGTAAGTCTTATTATTAAAGAAGACGCCTATTTCCTCAAGTCGGCTTCTAGATAGTAGGTTTGCTAGTAAATATAATACATAAAGAATATTATGTAGAGTAAGCGTACTTCCATAACTTTTATTAGGGAGTATAGGTTATATAGAGATAGATCCTTTGCCTACTAATTAAGCTTTATAGGGACCAACTGTATCTAATAAGGTGTTATTATTAACATAGTTAAAGAAAAGTTTATAATTCTTATAGCAGTAGACGGTAGCGGCGGTATTATAGATGAAGTTATACCTACTTAGTTAGGCTTATACTACCGCTACTACAAGCTCGCGTTATAGATTTACTTTATTTTTAACTTAATTAGAGTGTTTATTAAGCTAAATAGGTGACCTAGTCCTCTGCTTCTTCCTTACATAGATTCTATTACCAATTCTCTATAGTGCATTTTCTAGGTTTCTCTCCTAGAAGTCTTCTTTGGAATGCGTAGTTCTGTTATATTTTACGCAGTTAGGGTACTTACACGTTCCTACTAGTACAATCTTTCTCTTTGTGGACGTTCCGTTATTTAAACATGCTACTAATATAGTAGAAGCTTCTTAATTAAGCTCGCTATTAAAGATAATAAGTTCCTTGCCTAAGGCTTATAGGTTAGTATTTTTCTATATCCAATTTGTTTGTTAAGTTGTTTTAAACTAAATATAGTTAGTAGAGCTAACTCTGTGCAAAAGGGCCGCTTAGGTAAGGATTTTGTAGTTAATAGGTTGGTCTATTTTAATAAGGCGATTAAGGTTTAATATAATATAGGAGACAAACTCCTCTATATTCTTGAAATCTTAAACGCGTTTAGTAAAGAAGGTAGCTATAATGTTAGTAATAGCTGCCGGATTAAGATCCTTAAAGCATTCTTCTAGAGCCTTTTATTTCTTAAGCGCCTGTCTAGCGTTTAATATAAATGGCTTATAGATATTACCAACGTTCTAGTTAATAAAACTGGCTGTATAGGCTAGCTGTTTCTTATGTTTCTCCTAATTCTTTTACTAAGTTAGCTGGCTTAATTTTTAGCTGTTTAATAGTGAAGCCTAAGTCCACCTATTTCTCTTTAATTAACTTAATTATAGGAAGAAGCCGTAGTGGGTTATTAAGAACCCACTTAATGTTTTTAGATTAGAGGTGGTTTTATATATTAATACTAAATATTAGCTAATCTTCCCGTCTGACAAGCTTTTGGATAAAGGCTTAGGTGGTATATTTATCGCTTATATTAATGAGGTTTATAGGTGGTTTATAGTAGGCAGTCTGTAGGTCTTATTATAATAATATTATTAGATTTGTTTCCTTTATAAGGAGTATATATATAGTATGGGTTTTAACTTAATATATTCCTTAACTAGTATAGGCAGTTTTAATAAGCTTCTTTTAATCTACTACTAATACGGTTATTATAAGGCTTTATTCTTAAAACTCTATTATTCTATAATAATAATAGTAAGGTTATCCACTAAATATAAGGTATCCTCCTAAGCCTCTAGTGCCGCTATTTATTATAGGCTGTATTAGGCTCGTCCTTAGTAGGATCCTCTTATTACATTTAGCATAAAGTCTATTGTTAGTAGCTACATAGCCGCTTGTTATAGGTTTTTGGCGTCGTAAGTTAGTTAAACATTTAATAACTTTTTAACGCCCGTACAGTGATATTATAATAGCAATTATCGTAAATAATAAAGCAATTAGGTTTAGCTCGTCAGGCGTAAACCCAGGCTTATAACCTATTAAGATGAGGTTATTAGGGCTAAAACTTTGTATATTGCTTATTTTCTATATAGGTAGTTAAAGAGATTTCAAGGAACTTCGACCGCCAGTTAAAGTTCTCTGATTGGTCAGATTCCTGCCAAGAGGTTCTCCCCAAGTCTCATCACGTGATATCGTTGCGGGCTTGTTTTCCAACACTACCTTCCTCTCTTACCCTGTCCTATTACAACAGATTAACTTAATTTACTAATAAATAGTATAAAGGAGTGCTGTAAAGCCGTAATAACTGCTTAAGGGGGACATACAAAGTTTTAAAATGTATATTACCATTTTTTTTACAAAGCCACTACACAGTCCAACACGCACGGTGCAGTTACAAAAGTTCGGCCTGATACCATAGCATATGATTCTCTCGTTATTCTTTTCTCTTCTTTACGCAACGTCTTGTACTCTGCAAGAGCTATATACTCTTAGATTAGATAGAATTTATATTGTTCCTTCGAATCTCCCCCAAAGCCTCTTCGTGCCCTTACAGCCTAATAGATTAACTCCAATTATATTCTAAGATTTACTACAAAGAGAAGAACTATCTAGGTAGGGACTGTAGTCCTTTAAATATATAAACTGCGTCTAAGAAATACTGAGTACGTAAGGTACGCGAGGTACGTTCGGTACATAACGTTCCTCACAGAACCCACAGATCCCACGTACCGAAACGGTACTCTATATAACTAGCGAGGATTAGCCTCTACAAAAAAAGTCGGCTTTATATCTAGTAAAGAAGAAAAATTAAGGCGTCTATAATTATAGCAGCAGTAGAATTAGAGAAGCTTTTTAATATATAGTCTTTTACTACAGTTAGCATGGCGTCCATTACTTTTTACCACACATGCAACCTTACCAAAAGGTGGCGCTGTACTTCCAAACTTAAGCATACCTATCTTACTATCTAAAACTATCGTTTTTCACACTCCTAAGGCCTAATTCCGCCTGCTTATTGAGCTAGAGGTAGATTTATCCTCCTTGTTACCCCCTTTTGTTCTGCGGTAGAGGCCTTGGCAAAAGGGGTCCTAGCTTATAAGCAAAGCACGGATAGGAACGCCAAAATATTACTATCATTACCACCAATACCAAAACCACAAAATATAGACTTTTCCTAGGTTTTTCTTCTATAGAAAGTAAAAGCCTAGTAAAATAGGGGGGGTAGGTACCTTTCTATATCTCCTTTAGTCAGATTTTCCTTAGTAAGAAAAGGATTGCCTTTTTGGGCTTTTTTGCTAGCAAAAGCCTAACAAGTCCTTTTTTTAGTAGTTTTTTCTACTTCTAATAGAGAAAGAAAATAACTACCTTAGTCTTTTTTAGCTAGTTTTTCTACTACCTTTTAACCTAATCTTCCCAGAAATCCTCTAGTAGGATTAGTAAGAAGAAAAGGTATAGAAGGATAGTAAAAACTAGCAAGGCTTTTACCTAGTTTTTTACCTTTAGGATTAGGAGATAAGAGACCTAAGGAGGTTATTATCTACTATAAAAACTAGAAAACCCCTCTATAAGATGTCAAAGCCTACTAGGCTTAAAGAAAAGCCTCTTATAGGAGACGAACCTATAGAAATAAGTAATAAAGAGGTCTAATCTACCCCTTCTTTTCTTTCTTCTCCTTGCCTATTTAGAAGAGACAAAGACAAAGACATAGAAATGGGGGAAATTGGTGAACTATCATTAAGGCAGGGGACAAAGAGAAAACATCTTCAATCTCCTAAAAAGGGAAAAGAGGATAGGGAACCTAAAACAAGGGCAATAAAACCAAAACCAATGCCTAAACCTACCAAGACTAGCACACTTTCGCCTTTTATTTCTCTAGAGCAACACCTACAAGAGGCCTTAGAAAGCCTAAAACAGGCATATATAGGGCTAGAAGAAGAAGAAAAAAAAGAACAAGTTAAAGAACTAGGGAACTATATTCAGTATATCCTACAAGGAGAAAATCCTTTTATAAAGGAGAAAGAAAACAAGGAAGCAGATGTCCTAAAGGGACTAGTAGAAGAAGTAAGAACTCTCTATAGGAAGATAGCTCCTATTAAGGAAACCTATGCAGAAAAGCTAAAGAAAAACCCCCCATCTTCTTCTACTTCTTTCTCCTCCTCCTCCTCTATCTCTATATCCTCTATACCCTCTTCCTCCTCTCCCTCTAGTAGAAGTTCTACTAGAGGAAAAAAGAAGCAGTTATAAGAAAGGAGACTAGTCTTAGTTACAGATTAAAAGGACCAGCCTCTAAATATCTTCTCTATACGAAATCAAGTTAACCAACTATTTACATCCAAATTGCAAATAGAGAAGCTAGTAATAGCTACTATAGCTAGAACTAGAGAAAAGTAGAATATTCTCCTTACAACTACAGAAGAATACAATGCAGAGTTTCTGGTTAAATATAAGGAAATCTGGTCCAACTGCTTCTCTTTTAAAAGAGAACAAAAACTAGAGCCCTAGGCTTAAGTAGTAGCCCATAGAGTCCCTATCTCCCCTTTCCTAGAAGAAAAAGGCTCTAAACTTCTAAAAGAAGAAATAGAGACCTTTAACCCTATTAGGATACAGGGACTACCTAGATAGATCTTATCTAGGGAAAAGAGATATAATCTACAAACTAGGTTCGGCTCTATAGTTTTTGCTATAGAAAACAAGGAGAAAAGATAGGAAATCCTTAAGTAAAAGGAAATCCTAATTGCGGGGGTAGCTACTAAGGTAGTTAAATACCTAAAAATCTCTCCTACTACATAATGTACAAACTGCCAAAAATTTGGCCATATAGGAGATAGATGCTCTACTAGGGCCTGTCGATTTTGTGCAGCAGCATATCTATCTAAAGACCACTCCTGTTCGACTTGTAATACAATAGGTAGACCTTGCGAGTATACTACCCCTCTTTGAATTAATTGTAAAGAAAAACACTTTGCTAATAGCAAAGACTGCAAGTCTCTTAAAGCAGCTAAACTAGTATATCAATAAGTACAAGTCTAGAAGGTCCTATATAAGAAGAAGAAATCTCTCTAGTTTCTAGGGCTAGAGGAGAAATCTCCTTTATACAGCATAATGTAGGAAAAAGACAAGAAGCATAGCAAACCCTACTAGAAATAGGATTTAGAAGAAAAATAGATATTATTCTAGTACAAGAACCTAGTACCTAGAAAGATAGACAAAAAGGATCCTACTTCTCTATTCCGCATCCTACATTTAACCTTATCCTCCTTAACAACTTAGCTATTTGCCCTAGGGTAGCTATCTATATAAGGAAAACTAGTTCTAGCTTTCTATAATATAGAAATAGGGAAGACATCTGCAAAGACATAGATACTATAGCATTAGAAATCTATGGCCAATTTGAAAGATTTCTATTACTTAATATCTATAATGAGAGACAACTAGACGAAAACCCTAGAACCCAAAGAAATAGCACAACTACTATCTCTAGGGCTATTCTAGAACTAGAACTAGATCTCCCCTTTGCCCTAATAGGAGACTATAATCTACATTATACATGGTGAAACGCATCGGCTAGAAATCCAACTAAAGAGGCTAAAGAACTAGTAGGCTGGCTAGATAAACATAACTGCCAACTACTAAATTTAGATAAACAAGAAGGGACCTTTTATAGATCTAATATAAGGGAAAAGTCTATTATAGACCTAGCCTTCTACTTAGGAAGCTTCCAAGAAAATACCTGGGACAATTAGACTATAATAGAAGAAACAGGATCTGACTACAAAACTATAGCCTTCTCCCTATTTACTAGAGAGACGCAAAGATACCTAAACCCTCTTCGAGAAACTCCTTTCTCTATAAAAAAAGCAAACTAGGAGCTCTTTTCTACCTCTCTAGTAAAGCAAGTTTAAGAACTAGAACTAGAAGTAAAGGTTTTAGTACTAGAGGAACTAGTGTGATGGTGTAGATTAGACATCGCCTACTATCTTGGCATTTTCCTGTATTTATAAAGCCTTCGGCTTCCCTCTTTCTTAGATATCATCACCAACCTTACCAGTTCACGGAATACGTTCTTTTCTTTCTTTCTTACAGACAGACAGACAGACTGACTGACTGACTGCACCGTGACTTCCCATCGGAGAGACACCGTACCCTCCCACACTAGTAGGAGAAAACCCCTATATAGAGACAGGAGAAAAAGGCCCTCTAGCCTCCCTAGAGGATTTGTATAGAACTAGGGATAAGAGCTTAAGTACACTAGTAGATAACCTAATAGGAGATCTTACTAGCTGTATAAAGCTAGCAGCAGAGAAAGCTATTCCTAAATCTAGAACCTGCGAATTCTCTAAACTATAGTGGAACAAAGAGCTTCTACAGAAAAGACAAAAAATGGCAAAACTAGGAAGACTTTAAGAAGAACAGCCTACTAGAAGCTCTAGACTAGAAGCCTATAAAGAAGCTAAAAATCAATACTTCCATGCAATAAGAGAAGCTAAAGCTAGCTGCTAGAACAGTTTCCTAGAAAAAGCACAAGGAAAAGAGATCTTTACTTCCCTAAAATATACAAAGGACAAAACACTGTGAATAATTCCTAGTCTAAAGTATAGTAAAGATGGGACTATGAGACTAGTAGAAAGCTTTGAAGATTAGTGCAAAGCTTTTATAACTACTCTATTTCCTAAACCCCCTTCCACTAGCCCTATAGAGTGGAAGGACTATACTATAGACAGTAAATGGGAATGGCCAAAATTAGAGAAAATAGAAGTTAAACAGGCAATCTTCTCTAGCTCTAATAAAAAAGCCCCAGGGCTAGACAAAATATCCTTTAAATTCTATAAAAGGCCTACCCTACTATAGAAGATCTTCTATATAGAATCTACTGGATTTTATTTACCCTAGGCTATCAACCAAAAGCCTAGAGAGAAGCTCGAGGAGTTATTCTCCCTAAAGCAAATAAGGAGGACTATTCCTTACCAAAGTCTTACAGACCTATCTCCTTATTAAACTGCCTAGGTAAGACTCTAGAGAGGGTCTTCGCTACTAGATTAGGATATTTAGCTAGTACTACTAGCTTACTTCAAGATTCGCAACTAGGAGGAAGAGGATAGCGGTCCGTAATAGACGTAGTCCTACTACTTCTAAATAATATCCAATCTAAGAATAGTAGGAAAAAAGCTAGACAAAGGATAGCTACTACGTTATTCTTAGACGTAAAAGGGGCCTTTAACCATATTTCTAAAAACCAGCTTCTATCTATCTGTAAGGAACTAGGACTACCTATAGCGTTTACACAATGGGTAGCTACCTTCCTTAGCAATAGAAAGCTACAGCTTTCCTTTAATGGGCAAATACAAGAAAAAGTAGAACTAGAAACAGTGATACCACAGGGATCGCCTATATCCCCTATTTTATTTCTACTATATATACGCAATATCTGCAGCACACAGACAGAAGGAGCCTATTCTCTTAGCTATATGGACGATTTTGCAATAATGGTTACCTTAAATTCAGCCAAATCTAACTGCAAAAAGCTAGAGAGAATAGCGCTAGAGCTAATATCTAAAGCCAAAGAAGCTACTATTAGTTTCGACGTTAGCAAAACAGAGCTTATACACTTCCATAGGAAACGTACCACTATAGAAGAAGGGTTAAAGCTAGGAGACGTAGAAATATCCCCTAAACCCCTAGTTAGGTGGTTAGGAGTATTCCTAGACTCTAAGCTTACTTTTAAACAACATATAGAAATACAGATCTCTAAAGCAAAAGCAGCCTTCTATTTAATTAGAAGACTAGGTAATACATAAAGAGGTCTATCTCTACAAGCCCTACGACAGTTCTATATAGCTTGCGTTACTACTATAGTAGACTACGGAGTACAATGCTGATGGAAAAGCAAATCTAGAGACCACTTACTAGCTAGGTACCAATCTCTACAAAACGAGGCCCTAAAACTAGTTTTAGGAGCGTTTAGAGGATCTCCTAGCCAAGCTATAGAGATTGAAGCCTCTATGCCTCCTCCTAGAATTATATTTGAAAATCTTTGCAATGGCTACGCATTAAGAATCCTAAAATTCAAGGAAAACCACGCAGTTAAGAAGGTTTATATAGAAGAGATCAACAAAGATAGGGACGAATTAGCAGCTAGTTCTAGCTCTAGTTCTAGCCCTAAAAACCCTACTATAAAGTACCTCTTACAGCCAAAGACATAGCTACTATCTCTAATCTCTAGAGTTCAGCAGCTAATTCAAAACTGGAAAATAGAGAAAATCTCTCTAGATTGGCAAAAACCGTAGTCTCCTCCTATTTCTGCATCCTTTTCTATCTTAAGAGGTAGTAAGGAAGAAGCTGTATAAGAACATCTAAAACTAATAGAAAGTCTATAAGAATCCCTAGAGTGGGATCTAATAGACATATACTATACAGATGGCTCTAAAGACAATAAATCAAATACGGCCGCCGTATGTAAAATAGGGGAGAGAAATAGGATTAAATATACAACAAACTGGAATCTAGGACCCTATATAGATTTTATAGACGTAGAGCTTTATGCAGTCTATAGGACCCTAGAACACCTAAAATAACAAAGACTAGAAGAGAAATAAGTCTATATCTTTATAGATAGCCAAGCGGCTATTAAGAGATTACAGCTTAATTCTCTTATAGGGGGACAAGAACTAGTCTTTAAAATTACGCAAAGCTGTTCCTATTTAGCTAGCAAGGGGATATCTATTAACTTCTATTGGGTTCCTAGCCATTTAGGAATCTATGGAAACGAAATAGCAGATAAGCTAGCAAAAAAGGGCCTCTTTAGAAGAAAACTATAATCTTCTTATACCTCCTTAGCCTATATAGGGAGAGCAGCAAGAGAAAGGATACTAGAATAGTGAAAAAACAACTGGCAGCAGAATAAGAATAAAGGAAAACACTATATTAAGATCTGTAAAGGAAGCCATTTCTTTTCTCTTAAAGCCCCTAAGGATAAATATCCCTAAAGGCTACAATTAGCTTTCTTCCAGCTGAGGCTAGGAAAAGGCTATTTTAAATCCTTTACTAAGGTAATAGTGTGGGAGGGTACGTTGTCTCTCCGATAGGAAGGTCATGGTGCTATTAGTCAGTCAGTCAATCTGTCTATCTGTTAGTTAGTTGGTCGGTTGTAATCAGTCAGAATAAATCAGTAGAAAGCAGTCAGTAAGAAAGAAAAGAATATATTTCCGGTAACTGGTAGTTTGGTAATTGTATATAAGGAGGGAGGAAAGCCGAAGGCTCTATAAATATAGGAAAATGCCAAGACAGTAGGCGACGTCCAATCTACACCACTATATACCTCCCCCACTAAGAACGTTGTCCCCTAACGTTCTATACCATAGAAGAATAGCTAAACGAAAGTAAAGCAAAAACAGAATAGAAAAAGGAAAGCACAAAATAGAATATAGGAAATCTCTTCCTCCTAGTAAGATACCTATTAGACACGCACTGAAATAAATACACCCATTAGCCGTACTAGTTGCCTATGCACTATACCCACCAGCGTTACTGGTCGAAAGTATAAATATATACACTAGCTGCCCTAATCGCCTATGTACTATACCTACTAGCGGTACTAGTCAAAAGCGTAATTATTAACCTAAATCAGGTTATCCTACCCCAACTCAGTTACTTACTTATTGACTTAGTCACCGACTCGGTTATCAACTCGGTTATTAACTCGGTCACCTACTCCAAGTTTTACTGACTCCCCTTACCCCCCTTGTCTTTCCTTTCCTACGCCCCTCCCTATGTATATATATAGGTCTTAGAACCACTTTTTAATAAACAAAGTCCTTATTTAATTCCTATAATCGGTGTATGGATATCTGGTTAACAGTTATAAGCCCAGGTTACTTGCCGTATTGCCCCTATTTAACTAATTAATTTAATTAATCTATTTAATTAATTCTACCCCTTATTAAATTGCTATTTATTATTAAATCCTTCATTCTTCCTGTAAGCACCTTTTTAATATAACTTCTTAACCTACCTAGACCATTACCACGACGGTAATATTATTAAATTAAGCTAACTGGGACGAATAGATTAACCTTATTGGGCTTTAAGCTTAAATAGGAGACGTATGGGAATACGTTAACCCCTTAACCAAACAGGATGAATTGCCCCAATTAGTTAAACCAGCCTTTCCTAAGCCTTTAGATGTGAAGATAGGAACAACCTCCTATACGACTCTCTCTGAGGACGAGAAGGATGAGCTTTAAATTCTCTGTAAGAGGCATAAGATAGTAGAGAAGGAATATAAGAAGAAGAAGATAGCTTTAACTTCTCTGCGAAGCTATATTACTAGTATAGTAACCAGGAACCTTAACACCTATATACTGGGTATTAACTTAGTATATAATACCCTGGTGGTTTTTAAGGAGAGAGTTGCCCCTACTGATACAGCATATAAGCTCTACCTATCTACTTAATACGCTAAGGTTAAAAAGGGCCTAAAGAACCAGAACTTTAAGGACTGGCTATAGTAGTGGGAGAAAATGTATAACAACTGTAAAAAGATTAAGCTGCTAGACGTATTAGGTGACTAAATAATTAGAGACTTTCTAATAGCGGTAGAGCCAGTATTACTAAATTGGGCCTTAACGTAGAGGGTTGGTTTTAATAAACATGACTAGGCCGACGACCACATGATATCTATATATCGACTAGTTAAAATCTATTAGAACTATTAAAGATTGGAGACTGCCCAGTAGAAGAATAGAGCTTAATTTAGTGCTAATATAGTAAGCTTTTAGGGCAAGCTAATTGATAAGGCTCCTAAGGACGAGGCTTCTAAAGACAAGGCCCCTACTACTACCCCTTCCAGGACGGCATGGAAGAAAGATACCCTAACGTGCTACTATAGAGCTGTTTACTAGTTCTAAGATTGTCTATATATTAATAAGTTGGTTTAATTAAAGGACTAGAAATTAAACAAAGCTACGGCCAAGAAGGTTAAGAAAAAGATTGCTAACGCCTTAAATTAGACCAAGTTAAAATTTGAGAAAATAAGGTAGTAGGCTTTAGGCAAAAAAGCTCTAGAAAAGGAAGCTGTACGGAGCCTAGATTAAGATTAAAAAGATAACCTTAGTACCTTTGCCGTATATTAAATAGGCGCCTATAAAGCAGGTACTGACTATAAGCTATATAATAGCGTGATTCTTAACAGCGGAACCACTATATATATTATTAACAATTAATTAAGATTCGTTGATAAGCTCTAACTAAGTAATAACTTTATATATACCGGAACGGGCATATATCTAATTAAGGGTATAGAGACGGTAGTAGTTACTATTTAGACGCCATTAGGTTCTAAGGAGCTCTTCTTAGCTAACATAGTATATATACTAGCCTTTTATACAAATTTAGCCTGCCTAAAAAAGTTTAATAAGAAGAATATATAGTAGGATAATAAAAAGAACCTACTATATTACAAGAATGATTATAAGACGTTCGCCTTTTGCAAGAGCCATTATAACTAATTAATGCTTAAGTACAACAAACTACGACCAAGGACCCTAAGTAAGGCCTTATTTATAATCTAATTGCGAGACCCCCTTCCTAATTAGGAAGTATTGGGCAAACTCTAGTATAAGAGACTGGGCTATGCAGGACCTAACGCAATTAAGCATTTACCCTAGGAAGCAGGTGGTGCGAAACTTTAAGGTCTAGCGATAATTAACTATAAGACCTGTGCTGTTAGTAAGGCTTATAAAATTATATTAAAAAGAACACCTACCAGCAAGGCAACTAGGCCCTTCTACTAAGTACATATTGACTTATTTCTAGAGATTATGGCGTATAATGGTTATATTTAGACAATACATTTCTATAATAAATTTCTGCAGATAAACAAGGTGGAGACCTTTGCCTATAAGTTGTTAACAATATAAGCAATTATATAATATTTAAATAGGGTAGAACGCTAATATAACCTTAAGATTGTAGTAATTTAAATTAATAGCGAAACATCCCTAGGTGATAAGTTTAACACTTAGAGGACTTAAAAAAGAATATTACTAGAGAAATCGGCCCTATATATAAAGTCTTAGAACGGTTCTGCTGAATGTTTTAGGGGGGTAATTATTATTAAGTCTTGTTATATGCGAATTAAAGCTTAACTACCAGAAGAGCTATAGCTAGAAATTACTAGAGCTGCAGCGTATTTAATTAATCAAACACTAAATGCCCAGCTTAGCTAAATAACACCTTTTAAGAAGCTTTAGTTAGCACTAGGGTTCTTACTATTAAAGCTGAATATAGCTTACCTATAAGCATACGGCTGTAGAGCTTACCCGCTTAAATATAATATCCCGTGTATATAAAAGCTTAAGCTAAGGGCTTATATTGGATACCTGGTTGGGTACCAGTCAACAAACATTTATAGGGTGTATATACCTAGCAAAAAAAAGGTAATTTGAATAAGAGACGTAACGTTTAATAAGCAACTGCTCTATAATAACAGTTAGCTAGATTTCGCGGATCTACTCTAAAAACGCGCTAATTAAATTTTAGACGTAATTAATATATTAAATAGTAATAGGACGCTTTAGGAAGAGCTTAACAAGATGTTAGATAAGATGTTAGATAAGAAGGATGAGGCAGATAGTAGTGGAAGTTAACAGGTAGATGCTGATGAAAATTAAGATCAAGCGACAGATTAAGATGATAACGTAATTAGCCCTTAAGCCTTAAAGAACGACTTTATACCCAGCCTTTCTACCCCAATTAAGACGCCAGAGCCTTAATTAAGTACTACTAATATAGAGCCGTTAAGTTCCTTAATTAATTAAAGACCCTAATTTAAACTCGTTCCTAAAGAAGAAGCCCATCTAAAATAGGAGATTATAGGCAATATAGGCGATGTTAACATTGTAGAAGGCAGAAGAACTAAGAAGCCCTTAACGCGTTAAGCAGCTTACCTAATAGATATTAAGTAATTAGATACCCTTCCTACCCTCTATAGAGCTTTTGCTACTGGAATTAGACACCAACAGAAGCGATTATACTATAATGAACTTCCACTACTACCACGCAGCTAGAAGGAGCTTTAAGCTTACCTATATAAAGATGGCTTCACGGAAGCCGCTAATAAGGAATATAATAATCTTAAGCAGCAAGGGACATTTAAATCTATTAAACGGACAGTATTGCTTAACATTATACCTGTTACCTAGGTGTTTACTTATAAGTTTAACACTAATAGATATCTAGTTAAATTTAAAGCCCGTCTTTATATATAAGGTAACTTATAACAACTTAGTAAAAAGGACACGTATACAGCAACCCTTACAGCTAAAATATTCAGAGCTATAATGGCGATCGTCACTGCATTTAATCTAAAGACTTAGCAGTGTAATATAGTAAACGCCTTTGCCAACAGCCTTATTAATAAGATAGTCTATATTAAGTTTCCAGATGGCTTTTAATAGAAGGGCAGATATCTACTTCTTTAAAGAGCTTTATATGGCCTCTGACAATTACTATTGCTTTAGCTTAATAAGTTCTTAACTACCCTAACGTCTCTAGGTCTAATGGCAGTTAATGGAGAATCGTGTCTATTTTACAACAACTAGTTAATTATATTCTTTTACGTTAATAATATTATAGCAGCCTACCGTATAGAAGACTTACTAAAACTTTAACTCTTTAAGGAATAGCTAATAATAAAGTATAAGATTAAGAACCTAAAAGAACTAACCTAATTCTTAGGAATTAGAGTCCTTCGCAATTAACCTTAATGGAAGCTTTAGCTCTGCTAGGATTCCTACATTAATAAGATCGCCAGCACCTTCCATTTAAAGGACTTTCATCCAGTATATACGCCAATAAGTACGGAAGATCTCTTGCCTAATTCAGAACAGGCCTCTAAGCAGCAGGTCTATATATATCAAAGGAAGGTCGGATTATTACTCTATGCCACCTACATTACACGACCTAAATCCGCTTAAGCCTTAAGTAAGCTTACAGAATTCCTTTACAATCCGTCACCCCTGTACAAAGCTGTAGTTAATTAAGTAATTGTATACCTATATTAAACAAAAACCCTTATAATTAAATACTTGAGTAGGAATATTAAAAGTTAGATCATCGTCTAAGCAAGCAACGCTGCATTTAGCAATAATCCTATTAGTTGGAAAAGCACTAAAGGCTTTATATTTTTACTATTTAGAAGAGTAGTTAACTAGCGCTCTACCAAGCAGAAGACTGTTATAATATTAAGCACTAAAGCTAAGCTTAAGGCTCTATTAAACGCAGCTACCAAATTAATTTAGTAGCAGCGCTTCTTTTAGGATCTGTAACTCCACATAGATAAGGAGCATATAATTAGCTATAATAATCAACAGATAATTTAACTACTTACTAAAAACGGACCTTAATTAAACACAAAGCTTTATTACGTAGATATCTACCAGTACTAGCTTCGCCAAGAAGTTTAAAAAGGCTTAATCGTGATTAAGTAGGTTCCTACTACTAATATAATGGCTAACGGTCTTATAAAGGCCCTATTAAGGCAGAAGCACGAAAGCTTTATTTAATAACTAAACTTAATTAATATTAAGACCCTATTATAGTTGGATTTAATCATACTATTTAACCTATTTACATAATTTCCTTATTAAGTTCTGTTTTTAAATGGTTTCTATTTGGTTTAACACCATGGATATTTCCTATTTAGGTATATCCAGCTAATCACCACTCAATTAATCAGCTGGGGGGGTGTGTCGACCTAAATCAGGTTATCCTACCCCAACTTAGTTACTTACTCATTAACTCGGTCACCGACTCGGTTATTAACTCGGTTATTAACTCGGTCACCTACCCCGAGTTTCACTAACTCCCCTTACCCCCCTTGTCTTTCCTTTCCTACACCTTTCCTTATGTATATATACAGGTCTTAGAACCACTTTTCAATAGACAGAGTCCTCATTCAATTCCTATGATCGGTACACGGATATCCGGTCGACAGTAATTCTGCAGCCGTTATAGCCCTACAGAACTATTCCACAATATCCTTCTGTTATCTATAGCTAAGATCTAATCTTCCTACTAGTAACCAGAACAGTAAACCAGAAATAATAACAGCAGCAGTAACAGTAATAGCAGTAACAGTAACGGTAGTAGAAACAGTAATAAAAGTAGACATTTAGCGCAGTAAAATAAAACAGAACAGTCAGCGGTAGAATACTCGGTAGAAGAACTCAGTAACAGTTAGTAAGCAGTAGGACATCCGGCAGTAGAACTTTTAATAGCAGAAATCTCAGTAGCGGCAGACGGTTGATGGCAGTCAGTTGGTAGCAGTTAGTTAGTAGCAGTGGCAGAATAAGCAGAACTGCGGAACAGAACAATTAGTAGGAACAGCAGTCAGAATAATCAGAATGGTAGCAGTAGCAGTAGCAGTAGCAGTAGTAACAGAACGGTCATTGGCATTTAGTTAGAGGCGGCTAGTCGGAACAGCGGCGGCAGGGCAATTAAAACGGTAGAGTATAGCGGTCGGGAGAGCAATAGTAAAACAGTCAAAACAGCGTTAGGCCTAGAACAGGTTGGTTAAAACAGTTATCTAGCAGATCTCACAGCGGCACAGATCCGGCACAGTCAGATAGAATAGTAGAGACGGAACAGTTAGTTAAGACAGTAGAGACGAAATAGCTAGACGGAATAATGGCAGTAGCAGCGGCAGGGCAGTTAACCAAGGTAGTAGAGACTCTGGCTTAGTTTAATCGTTCAGTTAGTAATATTAAGACTCTACACCTAGCTCCACGTCTGGCTGTGCATCTGGCTGTGCATTAATAGCTCTGCATTACATATTCTAGGTACGTGTCTACGTGCGTCTCTATATGCCTGCCCTAACTATTAGCCGAAGACTGTCTAATTTGTTAGTAACAACGTGCTACAACTGATCATTCGGTCGTTCAATTAAGGTAGAAAGTCGGTCCAGTTAAAGGGTCTGATTATTCTAATCTAAATGCAAAAACAGCGTTTAACTGATTAAGACTTAATAAGGCCCTGGCTTAACTTAAGGTGTCTTCCGCTACATATACAACTAAGGCTTTACATCCATAGACAATTAATTAACACCTCTATGTAGACGTGCGATCAGTCAAGGCTCCGCATCCACCATTTAATTAAGGCTTCGTATATATAGGCGTCCAGTTAAGCTGCCATACTATTATCCAATTAAGGCTCTGTACCTATATGCTCCATATCTATAGACTCCATATACGACTCCGTACAAGACTCCGTGCAAGACTCCGTATAAAGCTCCACATCTATGTCTGTAGGAAAGATCGTTCCGGTTAACTAGTCCATAGGTGTTAAGACAGGCGGCAATCAATCAATAAAGGAGGGGGTTAGTTAAGGGAAAAGGCTCTCGCAGAGGCTCTAAGACATCAACTGGCGGTGCTTCCAACAATCCTCTGGCCGTATACTGGTTTCCTAATCAGGCCTAGTGTCTATCTATCTACTATTGTAGGATCTTTAACTGCTAATTAAAAACGTCTAATGGCAACGGTGACTGATTTAATTTAACTGTGACAACGTATGATCAACTAACGTTTAAATAGGGCATTAGGTCAGCCCGACTAAAAGCTCTAATTAATCCAACTTGACTATAGAGGCGGCGTCCAATTAATTAAGACTTAACTAAGGCTCTGGCTTAACTTAAGGCGTCTTCCGCTGTATATACAATCAAGGCTCTACATCTGTAGGCTCAATTAAGGCTTCAAATCCGCCAACGTTTAATTAAGGCTTTGCATCTATAGGCTCTATATCTATAGACAGTTAATTAAGACTCTGGCTGTGCAGTTATTTGGTCAAAGCTGCGTATCCATACAGTTAATTAAGGCCCTTAGTGTTCACCAGACGTCCAATCTAGAGACTTATCTTAAGACTTCCTTCCTTATAAGTATAAACGGCAGTTTCTAATAGACCATTTCCACGGGCCCAGTGCTTTTATAAGACGTCCTTGTTCTGCCCCATGCCGGCACACGGCTCGTTCCGGAAAATTTCTGCTTCATACCGGAACAGATCGTCTTCAAAGAGGAACAAATCGTGTATCGGTTTTATCGTCTTGATTCCGGAACAATTGCTTCATTCCGGAAAAGATTTGATACTATATTGAACTTTTAAAGCTATACAAAGCCTTTTAGTGGAGCTTTTTGGCCGTTTCTACGAGCAGATTTAGAAAATATGGTATAGCAGATGGTTGCAAATAATAGTGAATATATAATTTAGTTAATTTTAGGTATAAAATAAGTAGTAATATATCTTGCATATTATAATTGAACATCTAGTAGAGCATAATTGCGATATTTGGCATAAAAGTAGAAGATTTTGATTTTCTACTGAGATTTCGTAAGGCTTTAGAGATTAAATTTGACCGCCCCCCCTAACCACTATAATACCATTAAATTCCATCTAAACTAGATTACACTGCGATTGATAAGTATATTTAAAGGCTTTTCTGCGTTGTAGATAGAGCCTACAAGTGGTAGAAGCCAATTGGGTTAGGGGTAATCGATTGCGTTCCCCAACACTAAAAATTAAAAATCTTGCAAAGCTCCAATCTTACTGAGATCTCTTTAAAACCGGGCCCTCTGAGGTTCTACCGGCCGTAGACTGATTGCCTAATTAGGTTTGGCACGATTATGATTTAGATTTCCCTTTACTGCGCTAACCTTGCTTGTTCTGTGGTTTTCCTTTCCTTCGCCTTGCGCAGCCTTTGAGGTGGGCTTAATTAATTGCCTTCTATATTTGCTATTGTTGATTAAGGTGGTATAGGGCTTTGTGATAAGGTCTTCTGTTAGGCTCGCTTTAATTAAGGGCTGAGCTGAGTACTAGTAAGCCTTCTATAGCCTCTTGCAGGAGGCTCTACAGAGTCCTCTATTAATTGATTTGTATAGTGTTTCCCTCTATGGCAGTATATAGAACACTCTGTATTCCCTTTTCAACAACTATATTAGTGATCACTGTATCCTTGTTTACATGTACAGCTAGTAGGCCGTGCAGTAGTTAGGTAAGCTTTCACTACTTTTAAAAGTGGTACAATCTTACTAACGCTTATAGGAATTTAAGCGTTATAAGTCTCTCCTAGTTTAATAAGCTCGTTGCCAAGAAAGGGCTCTTTTATAATTCCGTATTAAGTACGAATCTCATAGTAGCCTCAATTTCGGATCTTGTAGATGCAGCCGGGTATGCGAGAGATCTTAGTAGCCTTTTAAAGCTTTTTAGGAATTGGAAAAAGGACCAAGTCGCCTACACTAAATGTAGTGATAGAGTGCTGCGTACCGTACTTCTTCTTCATCTGGTTGCGAGAGTGAGCTGATCGCTATCGAACTCTCTCGTGAATATCCGATATATTGTAAATAGAGTCCGACTCTGCTAAACGCCTCTATAGCCGTAGTTCCTTTTGGCGCTCTTTAAGCTTCTTTAATACCTGCCGCTTAAGCTCTGGCCACGGTGGAATGGCGTAAATAGGGTTATTTGAGTTCTTAATTGCCCGACTTAACTTATACCTAAAAGCAGGTGTAACCACATTGTAATACTCTTGAAGATCTGCTAGTGGAACGCCGGCTCTACTAGCTTTATAATAGAGCTGTAATTATAGAGCTTTAATTCAAACAGCAAGATTATCCATAAAGTAGCCTCCGGGGGTATAGTAAAGATCATCTAGATCTTTAATCCAGTCGTCTAGATACAATTGCTCTTGCTGCTGGATAGATTACAGAGCTCTCTCGGCTGTACGATATAGATCTGTGGTAGGTTCAGATCTTGCTGCCGCCGAGGCTTTGGCCTCTCTATCTATTATCTTAATCGCCTCCCACATACTGGCCTCTTGGCTTGGTGTAAGAAAGCCTTTTGGTAAAGGTAAAGGCTGCCTAAATCTACTTAATCCTGATGATTGAATTTGACAAGTTCGAATTGAGATTGGTAAGTAATTAGAAGAGAGGCAATCGTTGTTAGATAGAGTATAATTTAGAGAAGTTTCTTACCTTTGCAATCTATTAGGTAAATTATAGTTCTCTTCCTTATCTTCCTCATTAGAAGATTCACCTGAGGTTAAGAGCTAATCACTATTGTCTTCTATATTAGAAATATTATCGCGATCCTTATCAGAAGCAGTAAGGGCGCTTAAAGCAATAGAGCGATTGTCCTCCTTATTGCGCTTCTATTCGGCAGCCTCTCGCCTATCACCATTCTCTTCTAGTAGAGGGCCTAAAACTTTCTTATTGCCATCTAGATCCTCATCCTCGACTTCGGAGACTTTAGTATCGGGCGGAGGCTCTGCCATAGCCCTTAGGGCAGGCGCCACTAAAGCAGAAGCCCAAGGATCTCTCCCATATAGATAGCGAAAAGGCGTGCAGCCAATTGATTCATGGTACGTGCGATTAATTAAGGCCGCAACGATTAGATAAGCTGTCGCCCATCGCGAAGTTTCTAAGAGTTGCTTTACTGTATAAAGCTTCTTCTTTATAAAGCCATTGGCCTGCTCTACCAGGCCTTGCAATTAAGGGTGGCGTAGGCGGCTGTTAATGACTTTCACTCCATAGCGACGAAGTAATATAAGAAGGGCGCCTTTAAACTCTATACCGTTATTACTCTGCCAAATACGCGGGTGAACACTATGGTGATATATTTATTATAACACAGTAGCAGCAACTTCCTCAGCAGTCTTCTACTTAAGAGGGTAGAGGGTGTAGTATTTACTAAAGTGATCGCGTATCTGTAGGATCCATTTATATTCGCCGTTGGGCTTAGAGCGCATATTAATTAGATCGCCTTGGATGCGATTAAAGGGAGCTAAAGAGATGATTACATTAAGTAGAGGCCTTATAGTAGAGGAAGCCTTTCTGCAAGAATATTAGCATGCGTATGCGACTAAGATTTTTTCTAAAAGTAACACTTACTCCTTATAGATTTGACAGTGCTTAAGTAGCTATTTAACTTCAATAGATCTTATACCATAATACTCAGTTGCAATCGTACGGTAAGTCTTCTTCTGTCCTAAGTGTTTAACATCGCTATGCTTCCTTACGATTATATTGTAAATATCCGGCTCAGGAACTATCTTTAAGGCCCGCTTATTAGGCCCTGTTGGGCGCCTCCAAAGACCTTGTAGCTCTGGGTAAACATTCTCTCTTATGTACCACCGTTGCTTGGCCTTTGATTTAGCATTGCGTTCTTCCTATAAGCGGGCTATGCGATTTGGATCTGCGAGCCAGGAAACAAGATCATTATATTTAGACTGGGTAACGCGCTTTATTAAGTTAACTCTAGTTTCTTCTAGATACTTAGTAAAGGTAGGCTTTACTATAACTGAGAAGGCAGGAATAGCGTAAGAGACGTTATAGGAGTTGTCTGCGGTAGAAGGAGAGGCAATTGTATTAGGTGCGGAGGTGGTCGCGGAGGTGGTTGCGGAGGTTAACATTGCTGTTGCTAGTATTAGATTTAAGCTGGCAATCAAGTCAATATATATTCAGAACTTATAGATAAGATGTATATCTTGTTAAGGATCTAATTGAGTCGTATATAGAGGCGGTAAATAAGGAAGGACTAATAAGAAAATTTAATAGATAACAAAGCTTGCGAAGTTTGACTTTCGGAGCCCCTGCGCTAGTCCTAATTGGGTAATCGCAATAAGAAAATTAACACCTTAGGAGGCTCTATGAGAGCTCTACAAAATGCCTTGCACCTAGTTATAAAATATAAACCAACTACCAAACTTAGGCTTATCAACTAGCCGTTTTGGCGACGTCGTATACGCATAGTTGGGGTAATCTAAGGCTGTTCTGGATGTTATGCGATAACAATTTACCAATTAGATTAAAAGGGGAAGAAAACCGAAGTTATTAGTATAATATATTTCAAAGAGCTTCACGATTCATGATAAGCCTTGTGCTGCTGTACCGCCTTATAATTGGCCTGATCTTTTGAAGATCTTTTCCGGAATGAAGCAATTGTTCCGGAATTAAGACGATAAAACCGATACACGAATCGTTCCTTTTTGAAGACGATTTGTTCCGGTATGACGCAGGAATTTTCCGGAACGAGGCTCGAGCCAGTATGGGGCAGAACATCCTTAATAGCTGCTTTTAGAGCCGTATTTGCCCTTTGCTTCTTCAGCGCATCTTTAGGCTTTTACGGCTGCCTCTTTGCCCCCACTACTGGGAGTACGCTCGCATATCCTTAATCTTCTTTTAGCTTAAGAGCCTTCTTAGGATTGCCTTCTGCTTTTAGTCTCTTTATCATTATCCTACTGGTTCTGTGTTTCGCCTAAGTTGTCCTTAATACCTTTAAGGTCATCCAGTAGCAGTTTTTTAGCTATTATAACTACCTCCGTCATATATCTCTTACCCTTATATCTATAATACAGTCCTTTCGTCAAGACAATCTCTAAGAAGTACCAGCTCCTATACATCCAATTCCTATTCCCCTTATAATTCTTAGCAAGGTCCTTTACTAGCTTGGCCAGATACAGCTTAGTTCCGTCTTTAGTTATATAAGGATAGTTTAGGCTTAACATAGTCAGCTATGCCCTTTATACAATCTCTTGCAAAGCATCTTTGTCAGTGCCTCTTTATATACTGCTTTACCATTTCCACAGTACTTAATTTCTAATGTTATGCTGCTTCCCTTGTGTAGGTCCCTTTCTTGCTATAATATCTATTCTTGTTATATAGCTAGTGCAGTACTGAATTCAGATAGTAGTAACAGTTGTGCTACAATCAATCGTCGTTTAATTAAGGAATAAGGTCGGCCCGGTCGAAAGCTCTAATCTAATAATATCCAATTAATTTGCTTCAGTGACTATAACGTGCTGGTATCGAGGCTCTGGCTTAATTTGACTCTTCAACTAACCATGGTTTCTGTATAGTACTAAGGCTTCCATATAGTTGTTTAATCAAGGCTCTGCGTCTGGCTCTGCATTATACAATCGGCTTTGCATCTGTGCAATTAATTAAGGTTCCTAATACTGTTCTCATCGTGCAGCTAGTATATTATCAAATTCTAGGGGCGGTATAGAGTTCTGCTGGCTCTATTACTAAATGGACCAATTAGGATTTTCCGTGCCGGGTATGGAAAATCGCTATTAGCTCAGTGACAGGCGGTGAGCTAAACTGACATCTTTGTAGTAGATTGACACGTCTCGACACGCCGTGATCAAGAAATTAAACAAGAAAAGGAGCTTTAGGAAATACTGTAATTAAGTAGAAAAAATAGAAATCTTTTATACCGTCACCTGCGTCCCCTCCCCCACCTTAAAACTTAACTGTCCCTTAGTCAAACATCCTACACCTACTGCGGAGCCTGCTGTGGAGCCTGCTGCGGAGCCTGCGGGTTAATGGCTAACCTAGTCAAGCGTCCGTCTCTATAACTGTCTCTAAGGATTAGACGGTTCATTCTTCTTCCTGGCTTTAGCTATCTTATCCACAGGCCATGGCCTAATCTAGATGCAATCTCCTAGTCGTACATTCTTCTCCTATAGCGGTGCCTACTGCTTAATAGTTGTTCTAGTTATACGGCTATCTCTAGGGGTTGGGTAAGTCTGTAGACGTTACTGGCTAGGTGTTACTACTAAGTCCATGGGCCGTACTTAATAGTAGTCCTCCCAGTTCGTACGTTTCTTATCACTAATCTTTAGCACTACTCCATTATAGAAAGCTTGTTGCTGTGTCTACTCTGTCCTTAATCTATCTATATCTGTTCCTTAATACATACGGAGCCAGTCCTTAATACCCTTTAGTCATCCTTTATTGCCAAGCCACGGAAGTACTAGTCCAGGTCAATTGTATATCCTAGCTACTAGTCTTCCTTAATCAGACAGATACACAAATCCTTGCTAGATAAGATCCTTTAGCCCTTGGCATTCATGCTTAGTAAAACGGTAACTTCCTCCGCATCCAAAACAGGTCCGCCAGCCTTGTCCTTATGTGCCTCGCTGACCCCATGCGTCCCGTTACAGCCATCTAAAGGCAGTAGAATCTTACGGATATTAGGGACCTTGCGGATATTAAGAATCCTACAGATATTAAGAACCTTGCAGAGGTCAAGAGTTCTGTGGAGGTCAACAGTCTTGCAGAGATTAATAGTCTAGTGAGATAAAGGGAGCTCAGGTGCTGTTCTGCCAGTCTTTATATCCTAGTGCTAAGCTATATCCTTATACCGGGCTTTAAACTGCAGCCTAATTCAGCAGTGTTGTAAGCCTTTCTAGGTCCTTTCAGATTCGGTTAAAGAACAGCATCAACCGTACAGCTACTACAAGCTCCGTCTTGCTCAGCCTTAGACCTTTTAGCTAGTTTACCATCTTATCTATTTCCCAGCTTATTTCCTAGTCTATAAACACAGGCGGCATCCAGGCTCTTTCCTGTGTACCTAATCTAACTGGGTTAAGAAGTCTTCCTTTCCTTTAGCAGTTTAGCTCATTCCTTTACTGCCGTAGCTCCTATACAAGCTGGACATTTAGGACATCTTCTTCCAAAAGGACAGCTATTCGCTCGGCATTCTCTGCAGCCATTATTCTCAACTCTACGGCTTCCTTCAGTCTTTTAAATACAAGGGTACTAGGCTTGCCTACTATAGCTCCTATCTATTCCACCACGTACCTACAGTATTTAATAGGGAGTCCTCGCATAAACCACCAGGCCTACTAGGTCAAGAAGTCTCCCTTCTCTTCTTCAGCTAAGCTCCTTACATTCTAGGTCCGTTTCCTAGTTAGCTTACCAGATATTAGCTGTCTTATTTAACTAAAAGGTTACAGGTGGTTAAAGGGTAGCATTTTTACTTATAACCGGCTGCTAATTACGGAACTGTTTAACCAGCTAATAAAGGCTCTACTCCTCACAGTCCATTTTCAACAAACAATCTGCGCCCTCATATAAACTGAGTCGGTCCTCTACGGCTCTCTATAGCTAATAGAAGTTAAAGGACTCTCATCTATCTAGATCGGCTCCCATTTCGGCCATAGCATATCTTCAATATTTAAGCGGAAGTCCTTTTATAAACCAGTATCCTCGCTTACAGTTATCCAAATTGCCAGCTTCAGTAGCCTTTTGGGAAATTAATGCAAACTGCCTACAGTACTTGCGCACGCTACTTGGCGGATTATCCCTACACTGTAGCACATAGGCTTCTAAGAATTCTACCGTTTCCATTTCTCGCCAGTGGTCACTTTCTTGGTATTCCGTCCTAAGCTTCCTTATAAGCTCCGTCCAATCACCAGCTGTAAACTCAGGCAGGCTTTGGATCCATATTCCTATCCAGTAATCGCAGTACTCCGGAAGGCCTTAGTGCATTTTACTCGTCATGTAGTATCGGGCGCATAGCCGTTCATACTGCTTAACAAACTGCGACACGTTCTGCCCTGTAAAGTAAGAAGTTCCAACAGTTCCTGGGGCTGGCATAGGCTGAACCATAACATAGATCTTGTCTTGAGCCGTTAACTACTAGTTATATACATCTAGAGCTTCCTTAGGGGCCTGTAGGTGATCCTTATAGTTCTTATCTTTTGTCTGCTAGGGGTCATCAGTCCTAGGGGTTCGGGTAAACGCTACAGTAAGTCTGCTTGCACGGCCATGGTCTTAACAGAGGATGTCCCAGATAACTGTCCTAGCGGGAACTTAACAGGTACACGCTGCGGTAGGTCTACTTATACGGCCATGTCCGTAACAGAAGGCACCTACTTCTTAGCAACTAAGAGGGGGTCTTTCTAGGGGAGCACGGAATCTTCATCTTCTACCACTACCGGGTCTTAATACGTCCGTCTATTTTGGCCTGTCATTGCTCTACACAGTAGGGTACTTTCTACGTCCTTACGGAACGCCTCTAGAGCCGCCACTAACATAATCTAGATAACTTAAAAGAAGATAAAGCTAAGCCAGAATAGGAAGCTTTTAAGGACAGATCCGATCTTATATGCTTGCAACCTTGCTCAGTATTATCTCCTCTAGGCAGCACTAACTCCCTTTACTACTAAATGCCTTAGATCTCATTTCCATCTAATTAATTAGCCCTTAGCATGTTGTCTCTACATCTTTAATAACATTCTAGCCATGCTCATGCGCGCACAGGTGGCAAGATATTAGGTAACTCTAACTGCCGGTCAACGTCTAATAGGCTCGCTGGTTCGCTTAACGCCAAATTTCTAAGTACAGGCACCAAACCCAACTCCCAAGACCTTTTAACCTACACCATTTTGCCTCTTATTGCCACTCTTTTAGTCTATACGTTAAGTCTAGCCGTCCTATCTTTTTCCGCAGTCTTTCTATTTAGGGTCTACCTAGTTCCCCTCACTGTCCAATACTGCCTGGTTCTCTAGTTCTGCCCTCTTGTCTATCTAGCTAGCGGTTCTTTTACTGGTCGTTCTTTTACAGCTAATCATTCTTCTATAGTTATAGTATATTCCTGCGTGTCTCCTGTATATATAGCTGTATATAGAGTGCCAGACTTCTAATCCAAAGAGCTTGCCGTCGTCCCCACATAGAATGACAAATAATATGTGGGAGGGTACGTTGTCTCTCCAATAGGAAGGTCACAGTGCTGTTAGTTAGTCAGTCAGTCTATCTATCTGTCGGTTGGTCGGTCGGTTATAATCAGTCAGAATAAATCAGTAGAAAGCAGTCAGTAAGAAAGAAAAGAATATATTTCTAGTAACTGGTAAGGTCGTAATTATCAAGAAAGAGGGAGGAAAGCCGAAGGCTCTATAAATATAGGAAAATGCCAAGACAGTAGGCGACGTCCAATCTACACCACCACAATAGGAGAGGATAAAGAAGGTAGATGCTTTAGGGAATGTAGAGCACTATAAACCCCTAAGCACCTACTACTAGACTGCAACCTATATAGAGAAGAAAGAAGAGAAATGCAAAAGAAACTAAGCTCTTCTCTCTCTCTAAAGAAGCTATTTTGTATATAAAAAGGAAGAGAGGCGCTTTTTCTATTTCTAAGTAGGACAGGGATAGCTACTAGAAAGTGGCTAGTAACAGCAGGATCTATAGAAGGAGGTAACTCCTACTAGGCTCCTAGTAAAGAGATATTAGTAAGCAAAAGGACAGAAATAAATTATAAAAGGACAGGGATAGGCGTTAGGATTTCTTACTCTTATAGTTTTCTACCATTTTCTTATTCCCTAGTAGTTGCTTGTAACTTAGTATTTTACTAAAGAACTATAAACCCCTAGTTTAGGGGTTTATAAACTACTAGGACATAGTTACTAGTACATATTAAGCTGCCCTAAGGGATTTATGTATATAGGACTATAGCGCCATAGCCTAGAGGCTGCATGCGCAGTATTGTACATAGTATAATACAACGGATATAAAAAAAAAAAAAAAGGCGTCCATTAACCTGGTATAATATGTACTAAATGCTATATATGTACGCGTACAAAACTAGGCTCAATTCTATATGCCTACTTTTGCCTACTATATTAGAATTAGTTCTATAACCGCCTTTTACGTAACTAGTAGTAAAAGGCTAAGTTAAATAGGATCGCCCTCTTATACTTAAGCACTATATTCTGCTTTCTGCAGATATTATTAAGTGCCTTTATAATTTCCTATTTTAATACTTAAATTAGTAAAGGAAGTATGGTTCTTTTTATATAATTTCCTAATTATATATAGTGTATTCTTGGTATAACAAAATTTGACAGCCAAGTCCCTAAATAGACTAACCAACTAATGCTTAGTACTATAGAAGGCCTAGACTGGCCTGCTTAGTAAGAGCTCTTTTATAATAACTTGGCCCTAAACTCAAGCTAAATGTATTTATAAATTGTCATCTTATCTAGATTCTCTGCTAAACTCTCCACCGTAACTATCCTATTATAGTGTAATAGAATTTAGCTCTAACATGGTTAGGGTATCCTACTATACTAGAGTATATATCTAACTACTCTCTTAGTATTATAAAGAGGGATAGATATAATGATCTTAACGCTTATATGCTACTCTAGCAGTATTATATTATATTTGCCTATTCCTCAGTTAGGATTTCCTTTAAAATTCCCTTATAGATAGCTTTTATGCAAAATCAAACAATCCTATTACGTGACTTATGTTTATTCTCTATATATTATTCTTTTATATACCACCTATTTTGGTTTCTATTTTGGATAATCCTATATTCTACGGCCTTATTTCTTCCTTTATAATATTATTCTATCCTTTAGGGAAATTTTAGAGGTGGCCTAATAGCAGAGATCCGAGCTTAATCCTGACTTGGTTTTATTTATAGTTAATTTAAAAGATAGTCTAGATAGGAGAGAAACCTACCTTAAAGTCTTTAAATTCTTTCTACCATTTTATACTATCCACTATATATCCCATATTATTAGTAAACTCCCTTTTATTTACTAGGATACGCTATATAGATAGTTGGAAAATATATATATAAAGAAAGATTTTTAGATAATCTTAATATTCTAATATGGGGACTTCCTCCTTTATCTTGAACCCATATTTAGTATAGAAAGTCTTACTACCTATTACAGAAGAAATGCTAAGCGGAATGTTGTTAAGAACTAAAATCACTTCAAACCAGTACGTAAAGGCTTTAGCGTGCCCACGTCCTTAGTATTTTAGGTATAGTGCTAGCGTTTAAAGTATGTAGTAAGGCCTGGATTTATAGAGCCACCTATTATTTAGATAAAAAGTTTAGAATTAATCCTAAGATTTAAGGAGGTAAGGTATTATACTTTAACTTAGCTAAATTAGTATATTTTATGTAGAGTAATATAGCTTCTTTACTCTCGTCTCGCTTTGGGTTTAGGACTTCCTTCTATAGCTTATTAATATCTATGCTAGTATTAATAAAGCCCTGTAATTGCTATAATACTTAGTAATATTTACTTTCTAGCTAGAACTGCCTGCTCTAATTAGAGCCTTCTAGTAGAGATAAGATTGCAATACTAATAATTATAGACTTGGCATTCTCTATAGGCGGATATATACCTTTAAGTACATTGTAAACCATCTTGTGTTTATTGTTTTTAAAAGCATTATCTATAATAAGTATAATTCTATCTAGATTTCGAATTTCTCGCCTAAAAAGGTTTTTAAAACTCATTAGTGTATCTCCTAGAAATTTGGCATAATATGGTCTCTAATATTGCTATATAGGGGAGGAAAAGTATACAGCGGCAGCACTAAGTGCTATTTATTTTGCCTTAGAAACCTTAGCCTTATAAAGATGCCCTAAAACAGGCGCTTTAAATATTGCTAACTAGTTTTCTCTCTACATAGGGAAAACATAACTTAGAAAAGAGCAGTAGGAGAAATAGTTTTAGGAAGTATATAAAGATTAGAAGGACTCTAGAGATTGCTGTAAAGTGAAGAGAGGGTAAATATACTTAGTATGGGCTAATAAGGTTTAGCTCTTATAGACTAATTACTAGATTATACTAGGAATTATAGCGTAGAGATTAGAGCTAAGTATCCTTTTATATTAGTTTATAGTTATATAATTTCTAATTATATAGGAGAAAGGGAGTATTATTTATAAGATAGGTTTGCTAGTCGCTATTATAAGGGTATGGAATAAATATATCTTAACGTGTATATAGGGCGAAAATTAATAAACTTAGGTAGCTAGGGTAGACAAGGGACTATATACCTAGTCCTAGAAGTAAGGACTTTAATAGTATACATTCCTATAACATATCTCCTTTATTATCTCCCATCTTGGCCGCGTATTAAGTAGTATATATATACTATAAATTCCAGAATAGCTCTAATATTAAAATCTATATATTACCCATACTTTACCTAGATAGAAAATCATTATTAGTACCTTATAAAATATGCGACTATATTTGAATAATGCTTAAATGCGGCTATTTTATTAATAGAGTAAAAATGTGGTACCTAAAATACCAAGAGACCTGCAAACTATATCCTTCTAATATTATAGAAATGTAAACACAGAGACCTTCTAATCCAATCTAGGGTTATTGCTTACAGCGTGATTTAGAGATAACTACCCGGATAAAAACTGCTATAAGCTTTAAAGCAGCTAAAAATATTAGGCGGTTAGCTTATTAAAACGCATAGTAGACTATTAATTAAAATTATAGATAGAATAGAGGATATAATTTAGCTAAAAGGTGTTATAAGGAAGCTGTTTAAACCAGCCAGACATTCTTATATTAGGGTATATTTTATAAGTCTAAACCTTTAGAAATTTACCTTTTATATTAACTCCTCTCGCAATCCCTTAGCAATATCTTGGCAATCCTATTATAGCCCTATAATAACCTTGTAAGACTTTTATAGGACTTCCATAGGACTCCTTTAAAACCCCTCTGGGACTTCTATAGGACTCCTCTAAAACTCCTCTGGGACTTCTATATAACTCCTATAGGAATCCCCTAGCAATCCTATAGCAATCCCTAAGACCTCTATCTCTAAAATCCACTTATCGTTTTAGAGGATAGACATTAGCACCTAAACTAGGCTATTTTCCATCTAAACCTAACCTTCCTTATTTTCAAACTAAGAGTCTAATACTTACTAGACCTCTAGTTACCCCTAGTCTAACCAAGGCACCAATTTTATAGCCCCTACTTTATAACTAGCACGCTCCTCTAGATTTCACTACTAGTATTTCCCAGTATGCAAGAATTTGGCCACTTCCCTAAGGATGTCATTTCAGCTTAAGCTTAAGCTTAAGTCTTCTTTAATTTTGGCCTAAAACAGTTAAATCTGGTAAGCATTACCTAGAGGGTTAATAAAACAAGCTTATATATATTTAAGCCAGAGATATTAGATATTAATAGTTAGTTATTAAAGTTAATATGCGATAATATTTATTAATCTTACTAGGCAAAGCATTATATATACTAGAGGCTTTGGATTACAGCTGTGACAGTGCTGGAGCGTGTCACCTGCTACATTGCCGTTTCCTAGGCAATTTGCCGTTTTCTAGGCAATCTGCCAAATTCTGCCAAATTCTGCCAAGTCGCTATTGGCTCGCTTACTACTAGCGCCTTAACAACCCCTTTATATCTTACCAGTCTCCACTAGTCTTCTTCTTCTCCTTAGCTTAGTATTCTTATATAGTAGCAATCTACAAGCTTTGGTTTAGAAGCATTTATATAAGCCCGTTATATTATACTAAGCTCTCCCTATATTGCCTGGGAAGGCCTT
>Ga0307507_10000827_pt1 | contig 68620 bp, 14 predicted proteins | sample 7_EM_MG_FD_207223 | JGI IMG/M metagenome (GOLD analysis project Ga0307507, IMG submission 207223) | Populus trichocarpa ectomycorrhiza microbial communities from riparian zone in the Pacific Northwest, United States - 7_EM | ecosystem: Host-associated > Plants > Roots > Unclassified | place... | reverse complement strand
TTCTATCTAAATCTAAGGGTATATAGCTCTTGCTAGGAACAAGACGTTGCGTAAAGAAGAGAAAGGAATAACGAGAGAATCTTACAATTAAACAGTTTAGGGGTCTTGGTTGATACGTGCGCATATACACACATGAACGGACTTTGGTAGTATTCAATTAATCTAGTAGAACTTGGCAGAAGTTGATTAAGCTAGCAGAATTTGGTAGAATTTGGTTAAAGCTTTAAGTTCTATCTATTAAGTGTTTTACTAAGATATTCCTACTATAACTAGGCTAGTCCCGTTATAGTACCCCCCCTTTAGCCAAAGGTCCAAAATAATACAATTTTATTATATCGTATTTTACGTTAGGTGGCAGTATAGAGTTTTACTGGTTCTAATTATTAAACGGACCAATTAGGATTTTCTATCCCTAGGATAGAAAATCGCTATTGGTTTAGTAAAAGTAGTAAGCCAAACTGATATCTTTATAGTAGGTCTTAGTAAGGCAAATCTAACTAATTAGATAACTTTAACCGCCGGTTAAAGTTCCTTAACATCTTGCGCGTTATATAACCGTGTTATAAGCGTTGTAGTATTCTTTAAGCTCTTTTTAATTTTAAGTTTCCTGCTATTATATTTCGTGTATTCGTGTTAGGTAGTAGTTATTTGCCTTTATATCATATCCATCCAGCTAGAGTAGGCCGCGAAGGATGGTCCTTATGGAATTCTTTTACTAGGGAAGGCGCATTGGTCTTAACTTGCTTATAAAGCTCCTAGGTTCGTGTTTCGTATCCTTTCCACTTAATAAGAAGTTTAAATTATTTAGATTATGTTTTCTATCGCATATTATTAATTAAGTCAATAAAGTAAGAACTGTTACCGTTATTAATAATTACAGGAGGTAGCGGCAGTACTTCGCGAGTTATAGGTTCGTCTTTTAAGGGTTGCAGCAAGCTTATATAAAATATTAGATGTATTTTTATCTCAGTTGGTAGTTCGAGCTTATAAGTATACAGGCTCAATTTCTTCTTAATTTGGTATGGGCCCGCAAACTTCTAATTAAGTTTCTTTAAGGGCCGTTAAGTCTTTAGGTTTTGTGTATTTAGGTAAACTATGTTACCTTCCTTAAAGTCCCATATAGGGGCTCGTCCTTTATTTGCATGCTATTCCTGTACCGTTTAAGCGTACGTTAATTTACTTTATAATAGTTCCGTTAACTGCTTTATTTAATTAGCGAAGTTATGCGCGTTAATTAACTAAATCCGTTTAATTATAGGTCCTGTTATGTTAATTTTAGGTTATAGTTTGAATCTAAGTTAGGGGTCTTATCCGTAGGTTGTATAAAACGGCGTTATACCTATTAATACATTTATTATATTGTTCGCAGTAAACTTAGCCAAAGGCAGCCATTTTTCCCAGTCATTTTATAGGTAGGAGCAGTATATTTATAGGTATTGTTCTATAATCGCGTTCGCAATTTTAGTTTAACTATCTATCTCTAGATAAAATGCAGTTAAGAGTTATATTTAAATGCTTAATTGTTTATATAGAGCTTACTAGAAGTTTAAAATAAACTGGCTTTTATAGTTAGATATTATTAAATTAGGAAGTCCGTGTAGCTTAAAGACGTGCTTAACAAAACATTTAGCTACTGATATTATATTAATTAAGTCTATAGGAATCATATATTACATTTTTATAAGATGGTTAATAACTACTATAACATTTATAAACCTGTTACTGTTAGGTAAGTTAACTATAAAGTTAATTAAGATATCTCGCCATCTTTGCATTGGAATTGGTAATGGTTGAAGTACTCCTTGCTTCTTTATATAAGAGGTCTTCCCACGCACATACGTTCTGCAGGCTTGAACGTATTTTCGTATGTAGTTGTACATTATAGGCTAGTAGTATACTTGTTAAATAATCTTATAAGTTTTCGCATGGCCAGGATGTCCTGCTATAGGAGAATTATATACGAATTCGAGTATCTTAAATTATAAGGGTTTGGAATTCGGAACTACCATCTTCTATTAATAGTATAGTCGATTGTTACGAATTTCGTATTCGGCGAGTGTGATATCTTTATACTATCATTTTCCTGTTTAAATTGCTTTTATTATATCTGCTATCTATACGTTGTTCTTATATTTGTATTCTATTAGCTTATTAATTTCTATTTCCTATTTATTAATTTCTAATTTGTTTCTGTTAAGTTCTATATCTAGGAATATAGGACGTAGTTTCTTAAAGCGTTTAAGGGGTAATAAGATCTATAATTAATTTGTAATCTGTTCATCTAAGGCGTTTATAGGTAAATCTTATAATTATTATGTTAATGTATTAGGCTTCTAATTAAGTTTGCCCGGTTAGTACGTAATCTTAAAGTTAAATTATAAGAGGTATTCGGCCTAATAAATTTGGCGCTGCGTTAACTGCTTTATAGTTATAAAGTACTGTAGGTTTTTATAGTCCGTTAACACGCGTATTAGAAATAATGATCCTTTAAGTTCTAGACGCTATTGTTTAAAGTATTTAATAATTATAAGTAGTTCCTTATTGTATATCTTATAGTTCGATTTGGCAGGGGCGAGCTTTTAAGAGAGAAAGGCTACTAGATGTAGCTTACCGTCCTTATTATATTGCGATAACACTCCCCCTAGGGTATAATTAGACGAGTCTGTTTCGACAATATATTTAAGGTTAGGGTCAAAGTGGGTAAGAATTAAAGTGGTTATAAAGTGTTGTTTTAAGTTATTAAAAGCTTGTTTACATCTAGCAGTCTATTTAAATTTTATATTCTTTCTTATTAGGTTTACTAATAGTTAGGCAATTTTTAAGAACTAGTTAATAAATTGGTGGTAGAAATTTACAAATTCTAGGAATCTTTAAATGTTTTATACGTTACTAGGGCTTTCCCAGTTTATAATTACAGCGACCTTTTTAGGGTCCATTTTAATTCTATTACGGGATATAATTAGGCCTAGGTACGTAACTTCGGATATATAGAACTTGCATTTCTTAATATCGCATTATAAACCTATATCTCGCAAACATTTAAGGACCATTTGGACGTGTTTTTAATGCTTAAAAAGCAAAGATAAGTAAATTAGGATATTGTTAATATACGCAGTAACAAATATATTAAGGAATTTATAGAGTGTATTATTAACGTATTGCTAAAATATACTAGGACCGTTCTTTATACTAAATAGTATTACTAGGTATTTAAAGAGTCTCTATTATATACAAAAGGCTGTGTACTTCTTATCTCCTTCTTAGATATAAATTTGATTAAAGGCAGCAACTATATTAAGCTTTATAAAATATTGTGCCTTTACTAGGCGGTCAAGCGTCTCTTAGATTAAGGGGATTGGATATTAGTTTTAAATTATAATTGTGTTTAGGGCTTGGTAATTAATATAGAATCTTAAGCCTCCTCCTAGCTTTTTAATGAATAATACGGGTAAGGTAAATGGAGATTAACTAGGGCGAATAAATCCTTTTTCTAGATGCTTGTTAAGGTATTATTATATTATAAGTAGTTCTTCTTGTGACATACCATATAGCGGACCGAACTTTAGTGTTATACTAGGTTTAAGTTCTATCTTAAAATCATGTTTATCCTAATGCAGGGGCAGCTGGTCTGCAAATTGTTTTTTAAACTTATTAATTAGATCGTGGTACTCCTTAGGTATAAGAGGTTAAGGGTTAATATACTACTTTAGTTCTAGCGCCTTCTTAATATCTTCTATTATTATAGCAAAGATTTCGTAGTCTCGTTTTCTTGCTAACAAAATAAAAGGTGCGGCTTGTATCATACGAATTTTAAGGGGTTTTAATATATTATCTTCGCATTCTTTACTGCGATTAGTAGTTATAGTTTTATTATATTAGTTTAGGGTTCGTGGTAAGGGCAATTTATATTATATTAAATTCGAATAGTCTTATACATATTTATAGGGCAGGTGGTGTTTTAAACAATAACTTTAGTAATAGGTTGTGCGGAATTTAGTGTTTCTTTAACCCAGCTAATTAAAGGGTTATGCCGTTTTAGCTATTTATGTCCAAGTATTATCTTATATTGCTTTAGGGGTGTTACAAATAGGGAAACGTATTTAAGGTATTTGCCTATCCGCATTTTTATAAGAGTATAGTGCGTTAATTCGCTATATATTAAGGGTTTGCCGTTAAAGCCTTATAGGCCTTAGGGCTTATTAAGTTTCTTTAAATTTAGGCATTAGGTTTTCGCGTAGTTTATATTAATAAAGCCTATACTAGTAGCTTTGCTGTCTATAAGGATTTATACCTCCTTCCATTTTCTAAGTGTTCGAATTTCGCTAAGTATATTAAGGGAGTTGTGTTATGTATTAGCGCTAGAAGAGCCTAAATACTTATACTCTTCCACTTCTTGTCCTAAGGCGTGACTTGGCCCTAGGATAATTCGTTTTCCAAGTTAGCTAAGTATAAGATGCTTTATAACAACTAGGTATAATTTATAGAACGAGTATAAGTTAAGAAGTAAGTACGGCTTAAAGAATAAGTGCAATTTAAGGAGTGGGTACGATTTAAAGACCAGGAGGAACTACGGCGAACTTTTTTAAAAGGGTAAGTTCGGCAATTCCTTTAGATATGTCCTTTTCTACCATATCCGAAGCATTCTCTATTTGTAGCTTAAGTCCTTTGTTTGTTGGTTCCTAAGGGTACGTAAGATTAAGTGGCGTCAAGGTCCATAGGGTCGTGCGTAGGTTTTAAAGAAGGGTCGCGCTTTAGGGTATATATTGGTTTTATAAAGTCTTAAACGCGAGGCGTGGTTGGCTTTAGAGAATAAGTTTATTTGTTATATTAAAGGTCCTTATTAATTTATTAACACATTATAGTAAATTTAGGTAGGTCCTTTGGCAGTTCCCTACCTACTAACTATGCTCTAATTTCATCTAAAATAGCTTATTAAAGAGCAGCAACTTTAGCGGCTTTATTTTAATCTAGTTCGCCAATAAGGCCTAAAAATTCTGAAAAGAAGCTAGTAAAGTCTTAATTCCATTATTATAGGTTTTTAAGTTTAGTAATAGTGGTGTGTTTACAGCTAGCGTTATTATACGTTCGTTCTAATAAAGAGACAAAGATTTTGAAATTAACGAAGGTGCTATTATAGAAGAATGGGTCTATAGTTTATGCAGCGTCTTTGCTTAATTAAGATATCCTATAGCTAATCTTGCTAGCTTTAGTAGGGTATTAGTTATAGTTCGTTAAAAGTTTAAGGCGGAGCTTAGTTATAAAGGGACGTAGGTTATTTTAATTTCTATTAAATATTAGAGGGTTAGGAAGCTTTTCTAATTTTACAGCAGGTACTGGGTTTATTATAGGTATGGGTTAAGCTACCATTACTAGTTTAGGGTTTGTATTTAACAGGCTAGGTTCGCATATAGTTATCTTAATTTTGTTTATAGGTGTTACTATTAGGGTCTCTATTATAAGTGTATTAACGTTGCGGAGTTCTTTACGGAGTGTTTTTATTAATTGCCAATGCTGGGCTTTTAGTGCAGCCCGCTGCTAAGCTAAAGCATCTATAAAGGCTTCTTGCATTGCAGTTAACTGTTCCCTAACTAGGGTTATAATGCTCGTAGTTAACGCGTGGGATTTAAGGTCGTTTGCTATTTTAATAGTAGTTGTTTTTAACGCAACGTAATATAAGGGCGCGAAGAGGCTTTAGGAAAGATTTAAAGGAATAGTATAAATTCTATCTAAATCTAAGGGTATATAGCTCTTGCTAGGAACAAGACGTTGCGTAAAGAAGAGAAAGGAATAACGAGAGAATCTTACAATTAAACAGTTTAGGGGTCTTGGTTGATGCGTGCGCACGTGCGCACGCGGACGGACTTCGGTAGTATTCGATTGATCTAGCAGAACTTGGCAGAAGTTGATCAAGCTGGCAGAATTCGGCAGAATTTGGTCAAAGCTTCAAGTTCTATCTGTCGAGTGTTTTACTGAGACATTCCTACTGTAACTAGGCTAGTCCCGTTACATCCTTACTTAAATAAGACATTCTATAGCTAACCTTGCTAGCCTTAGTAGGGTATTAATTATAGTTTGTTAAGAGTTTAAGACGGAGCTTGGTTACAAAGGGATATAGGTTATTTTAGTTTTTATTAAATATTAGAGGATTAGGGAGCTTTTTAGATTTTATAGTAGGTACTAGGTTCGCTACAAGTATAGGTTAAGCTACTATTACTAGTTTAGTGTTTATATTTAATAGGTCAGGTTTAGGTACTATTATTTTAATCTTATTTATAGATATTGCTATTGGCGTTTATAATATAAATGCCTTAATATTACAGAGTTTTTTATAGAGTACTTCTATTAATCACTAGTGCTAGGCTTCCAGTACAGCCCACTGCTAAGCTAAGGCGTCCATAAAGGACTATTGCATTATAGTTAACTATTCCCTAACTAGGGTTATAATACTCATAGTTATTAAAAGGGATTTGGGTTTGTTTGCCATTTTAATAGTAGTTATTTTAACGCAACGTAATATAAGGGCGCGAAAAGGCTTTAGGGAAGATTTAAAGGAACAATATAAATTCTATCTAAATCTATAGGTATATAGCTCTTACAGAGTATAAGACATTATATAAAGAAGAGAAAGGGACAATAAGAGAATTATATAATTAAACAGTTAGGGGTCTTGGTGGTCGGTGCGTGCGCATATACGCACGCGGTCTTTAACGGACTTTAGTGTTACAGTGCAGATGGAAAACGGTGGATTGAGGCGGACAATCGCAGACAGTTGCAGACAGTTATAGACAGTTGCAGACAGTTATAGACAGTTGCAGACAGTTACAGACAGTCGCAGACAGTTGCAGATAGTCTTAGACAGTCATCTATCGAGTGTTTCACCAAGACATTCCTACTGTAACTAGGCTAGTCCCGTTACAATATAAAATTATTTAAGGGTAGGACTTTAAAGAAACTTTCCTATAAAGATATTAGGTATTTATTTATAATTAGTTTAGAATATATTTACTAAGAGTAAGATCTAGATTACGCATTTAACGAACTAACTTAATTACCTTATTTAGTATCTCTAGAGGCGGCTTATTTAGGGGGGGTAGTGTATAACTATATACCCTATGCGAGGTAAAATAAATATAAGGAGTTTCTTTTAAGTCGTCTAGAATAAAAATATAAAAAGTAATCTTGCAGTTCTAATAGATAAATTTCCCTAGTTCCTAGGGGTGGTTAATTTCTAGGAATATATTATAAATATATTATAAATGTAACCGGAATGCGTTCTAAGTAGGTTATATTTTTTTTTTACTACAGTCTACCCTCCTATAGAGATTTAATTTAATAACTCCGTATTTCTCCATTGTATTAGCACCTATATTGCCTAGTTAAATAAAAGATGTTAAATACGCAGTATTGTATTTCTTATTTACTAGTAATGCTTTTTAGAAGTGCTCTAAATATATTTCTATAGTAGCCTGTATGTAGGTAAGAAATAAGTGCCAAATATTAGTAATATTCTAATATAATTAGTTCTAAATATAATCTGGTTAGGTTCTAAGTATATATAGATAAGGTAATTATATATAGAGTATCTTTATTGCTTAATTGTTAGTATATAAGCCTCTATTTAAGAGCTGCATACATTTCCAGCTTAAAATTATCTTTAAGCTGCTAAAAACAAGCTTGTATATATTAACTTAAGTACTAAATATATTTAGAACTAGTTCCATACCTATTTATATTATATTTATAAATATCTAGGTTACTACTATCTAGGGCTGCCCGCTCTCTCTATATTTAACCCTACATCTCTTTAGGAACTATAGTATAGCTTAAAGATTGTAACCAATTCTAAAGATATTTGTAATATTTTACTCCTAAATAACGCATTATATATTTTTTACCTCTTATATTTAAGAGAGCGGACATTATAGGCTTAGGAGTATATACTTATCTAATTCTATATTGGATCTAAACGCGTTATAAACTAGTTATAAATATAGTTAGGGTATAATTTAGATTTTTACTAACTTACCTATATAGCTTTTTATGCATCTGTGCCTCTTAAGTTAATACGGTAAGTATAGCCTTTATTTAGCGTCTGTGGGTACTCTAAAAAACTTAAACAATCCTTAATTACAAGTGTAGTAAAAGGATTAGTAAATGCCTTAATAAGAAATATAATATAAGGAACTTTAGGCTAAATATATTTAGAACTAAATTAGAACGTATTTAAAACATATTAAGAATATATTAAAAACTTACCTTAATCTAATCTTGCGGCTATGTTTAACTCTCTTCTAGCATATAATTTTCTAACCTAAGGACACTATCTTCTAAATCAATTTTAAACTTATTTTTATTATTACTAGAGAAATCCAGTGGCTAGTAAAGGGAAAGTAAGGCCGTGCAGACATAGCTGCGCTAACCACCGGAATTGACGAGATGGTATAGATTCAAATAAGCCACAGTAGTAGCCGCCACTAGTAGTTGCTTAATAGATTAACTCTAATTATATTCTAAGATTTACTATAAAGAAAAGAACTATCTAGGTAGGGACTATAGTCCTTTAAATATATAATACTGCGCTTAAAAAATACTAAGTACGTAAAGTACGTAAGGTACGTTTAGTATATAATGTTCCTTATAGATCCTATAAATTCTATATACTAAACTAGTAACGTAATCTGTTATATAACTTAGTTACCCCTTATTTTGTAATTTAACTAGTTCTAACACCTTCTATGCCGATACTACTAGCTTATTTATATTTTCTATAAGTAGCTGTACTACTTCTAATATAAGGTCTGTAATACCACTCCCCCCCTCTTAATTTTTATCCCTAAAGATATCCTATATCTCTAAGTTATCTATTAAAGGTATAGTATTCCCGTCTTTAATTTAGTGACCTTGTTACGGAGTAGGCACGAGCCGGGATACAATGCACTAAACGAGGTAGTAATTGAGAAGGCTACGTACACGTAACTATGCGTGGTTGATACAAAGACATTAGATGAAGAAGAAGAGTCTTTGTGTGCCAGGTACGGGTATAAATAGGGGTTATAGGGGAACGTGCGTAGGTGTCTCGGGACGAACGTAAGCACAGGTCAAGAACATCAAAGACGCGCAGAAACGTGAGAACGAGTAAGTCCCGTGACAGTACCCCCCCCTTACTTCCGAGCTCCTGCGAGGCGTATCATATCATGTGTATACCAAAAAAAAACCCATTACAGGGAAAAAAAATTGGTCAGCCCTTCTCCGCCCTTCTACGTCCTGCGCTGCGCAGGCTCCGCCAGTTCGGTCCTTCCATATTTTATCACTAGGCCACTAACTTATCAGGCCCAAAGCATAGCCCAGCTTCTGTCGCCAGCTACACTCCTGTCCTTACTGCTTGGAGACGCTTTGCTAAAGCTTGTACAGTCCCTTTCCTTACTTCTAGCAGCTCTACGGTCTTCCCTTATCATCCTACTCCAGGTCCCCCTAAAAAATAGCCCCAATTTTTGGTATAAAACAGGCAATTTTGGTCCAAAATAGGCGTGTTTAGGTGGTATTTATGGCTTATTTGGCAGTATAATACGGTCGGTGCGGTACAGTGCGGTACGGTATAGTCGGTATCGGTTCGTATAAGGCTCTTGTCGGTGGCAGTACGGTGCCAGCGTCAGGTTCAGGGTTCCGTAGGCAAATCAGCACGGAGCTTATCGGTTCGTATAGCAGTACAATGCAAGCAACAGGTTCGTGTAGGTGGTAGTACAGTGCCAGCGTGTTCGTGTATCTAAGGAGCGAAGCTCTACCTAGCCGTATTCGGGTCATAGGCGTATTAGCACAACGGGTTATCAGGGTTCGTAGGCATATCGGCACAAGTCTTATTGGTCCATAGGCGTATCGGCACGGAGACTTGTTAGATTTATACGGCAGTAACAGGGCCAGGTCGGTAGGACAGCAGTATAATACCAGCGTTAGGGTTCAGGTTTAGGTCGTCGTGCAGTAGGATGCGAGCCATATAAGGTCAAACCGGAGGGGCAGTAACGTGCTCGTTTAAAATTAGTAGCAGTAGGGTGCAAGCCAGAGGTCGTCTCGTAGGCGTAACAGCACAAGGTCTTGTCGGCAGGTCCGTATGCAAATCGGCGCGGAGTCTTATTGTACCAGATCAGAGCCTTAACGTCCTAGTCTACCTGCAGCTAGCAGCTCTGTTCCTACCCTCGCAAGGCGTAGAAGGCATGCTCCGCAGTAGCCCTAGGCCTGCTAGGTACGTAGAAAAGGGATCCAATATAGTATTACGGAGTAGGCACAAGCTGGGATACAATGCACTAAACAAGGTAGTAATTAAGAAGGCTACGTATACGTAACTATGCGTAGTTAATACAAAGACATTAGATGAAGAAGAAGAGTCTTTGTGTGCCAGGTACGGGTATAAATAGGGGTTGTAGGGGAACGTGCGTAGGTGTCTCGGGACAAACGTGAGCACGGGTCAAGAACGTCAAAGACGCGCAGAGACGTGAGAACGAGTGAGTCCCGTGACAGACCTTTATTATTCTTAATGCCTTTTATTAGATCCTCTACGTCTAATTATTATACGCGCGTAATTTTAACAATTTTTTTTTAGGTAAAATTATGTCTTCCTATTCTTGTTATATGGAGAAGAAGTTAGTATATATTATAATTATAGGTCTGTCCAGTTACTAACCTTTCTCTTATACTAAGTATATAAAATTAAATATAAAATTATTCTATTATGTTTAATCCATTCCTAATACTAAGTATACGCGTCTTATTGTTCTTTATAGGCGTTTAGTGCCTTACTAAATTTATTATAGGGTCTTAGATTTAATCCGCTACTAAAAAGCTTAATAGTAAGCTATTAGCTGCCCTTAAAGAACTACGCTGTGTCTATATAGCGGAATTAGAAGCCGCCTCTATTTATTTTACTGCCTTTATTTATAAAAAAAAAAGCCTTTACTTAGTTAGTCCGTCTTAAAAAGGGGTATAAAAAGAGTTGCTTAAAGGAACTTAATTTTATTAGGTAGGGTCTTTACAAGATAGAAGAAGATAAAAAAAAAGAATTTATATCTAATAGGGATAGAAATAGCTCTAAATAATATAGTAGGCCATAAGAGATCTCTAGAGCGCTTACTGCACCCAGCCTAAGAGACTAAACCATTTAGAAGAACCCTAAAAAACACCCAGAGGATCCCCTAAGATATATACATCGCAGAGGAGGCACACGTTAAACGACGGTGGTATGTAGTTATGTATGACTGCTAGAACCACACCTAATAATGGCTCCCTATAATAAGAAGGTTGGGTAAATACTATACTATAAAGCGGAAAGACCTTTATTAAGAAGGCATCTAATAAAATATAAAGCCTATTAGACGCGTCTAGTATCTAGAACTATAAAGGGGTAATTATTAGCTATAATAAACTAATACAGCTAGCAGAATGGCTCCGCCAGTCTAGTAACCCTTAGGTACCTTTCTAGCAATCCCTTAATTAAATCCTCTAATAGCTAATCAAAATTAAAAATAAACAAAAACCCTCTCTATAAGTAAACCGCACCTAGGCCGCCGTAGCTGCGCTTTTATAGTATAGGGAACCTACCCCCCTTAAGATAATAACCGGGTATATAATTATAATATAACTAAATATAGAAAAAGCAGAAGGACTTAGGAGATAATTAGAAATAGAAGTACTTATAAAGATTTATAAAGAGGGTTATAACGCTGTTGTAGTCTATTACCTTAGGAGCGGAGATATTAGAGTCACCTTAAAGGATTAATAGGCAAAGGAACAAGCCGTAAAAGTAGGCAATAGGTTAGGAGAATATATTAGCATAAAAGTGCTTTATAAAGATCACCTAGTTAAAGTACTAGTAGTTCCTATAAGCCTTAGGGTAGAAAAGGGCCACTAGGTAAACAACATAATAACTATATAAGAGATAGTAAAATAAACGGAACACCTTATACTAGGACTTGTAATTACCTAGATCTAATAGCTCTAACAGGAAAATATAAACTAAGTATATAATAAAAACAACAAGAGGATATAAGGGCCGCTAGAAACTTACTAAGGAGACGCTAAACGCACGCATAGCTCCATTATTGTTAGCGTACTTATACTAGGAATGCAAAAACTCCTTATCTAAAAAGGGATAATTATAAATAGTCTTATATACAATATAAGGCTCTATAACTATAGACTATAGTTAAAATAATGCTATTAATATATATAATAAGGACATACCTAATCTACATACGCAGTATAGATGTGCTATAGCTACTATATAGGCCCCTATAATATAAGATATTATATAAACTAAGACTTAAAAAAAATATAAACTGCCACTAAAGTATATGTAAGGTGTGGGAGAGAGTAAATTGCATTAAATATAGGAAATAGAAGGTAAGAGTTTAATAGCTACGGGAATAACTATATACTAGGTTATATAAATATAAATAATAGGTAATAAGCTAGTGGGATATAGGTGCCTTCCTAGCGTTCCCTACTTTTAATATTAGAGGGCCAAGCTAGCCATCCTAGGCCTTAACAGGCTAGAAGCGATACCGCGTAATATTACTAGACTAAATAGGGATATAAGGGACACAGGGGATATAAGAGAGAGGACGCCCTATAGGAAAACCCCTATAGACAGCTACGGTAAGCTTAAGGCCAGGATAATTAAGAATTAGACTTAATACGGCAAATATAATATACTTAGCCAGCCTATAAGGGGCTTATAGTTAACTAGTAAGTATAGGGGAAGAACTTAAGATAATAATAGATTTAGATATAAAAGGACTAGTAGGAATATAAGACATGGAAATAAAAAGCTCTATATAAAATAAGTAGCGGCTAGGGAGTAAATATAGAAGATAGAAGTTCTAAATATTTTAGAGTGTTACGGAGTAAGTACAAGTGGTAATAATATATAGCGAAGTAGATATTATTAAGCTATATATATAAACTGTGTAATAAAATCAAGACGTTATATAAGGAGAAAAGGTAAGGAAACGGGAAGAAAGGGTATATATTATTAGTTTAGTTGCTTAGTTAATACATACACGGAGTAGAATAGGATTTAAGGAGCGGTCCTAGCAGAACTTAGCAGAATTTAGTAGACTTTGGCAGAATATAGCAGAATACGGCAGATTGCCATTAAATTACTATAGATTACCAGCAAATTGCCATTAGGTTGCCGTCTCACGGTTAGTCTCTTTTTACTATGTTAGTAGAAATAGGTAAACGTATATAAGGTGTTACGGAGGTGTCCTATAATAGTACCCCCCCTTTAAACTTAAGCTTCTATAAGATAGGGCTATAGTAGTTCTAGGTAAAGGTTATAAAAGTCTTCTGCGGCTTATATAAGTCCTATAGAGTTAATAGGTTCCCATATAGGCTTATAAAAGCCTCTCCATTTTATAAGGTATATATATTAGCATTTTTGTTTATTAAACTTAATATTATTAATTCTTTTAATAAGGTACTTATCCTTATTATCCACTTTAACTAGTAGGGGAGGGTCCTAGATCTATCTAGGCAGGGTGTTTAATATAGGGGCAGTAGGGTAGAGGACTAACGTATAGAATATAGGGTGGATTTTAACCGTACCAGGGAGCTTTAGTTAGTAGGCATAAGGAGAGATAACTCTCTTAACCTTATAAGGGCCGGCGTTCTTCCAATTAAGTTTCTTAGTAGGTTGTTTTATATTTAAATTTCTTATATCTAGCTAGACAAAGTTGCTAATTTAGTAAGCTAATACTAGGGTTTGGTTCTTATTTACTACGGCTTTATAGATAGATTAGGCCTATATTATTTTATTAGTAAGGAACTCTTATAGTTCTTCCATCTTCTTTATAAATTTATTTGCTTCTATAACCTATAAGGCATAATAAGTGGGGTAAGGGATATCGCTAAAGGGGTTAAAACCCATTTATAGGTGCTAGCTGTAGTTGGTCAGAAATAGGGAGACCTTTATAGTTTTTAAGACAGAGTTATTTATAGTAAACTTAGTAAATGCGAGCTAGTCTATCTAGTTATCCTGCAAATACGACATATATATCCGAATATACTATTCCGTTATAGTATTTATATATTCAATTTAACTATCTATTTCTAGGTGATATGCTATAAACAGTAGTGCTTTAATGCAGAGTTAGGTAGTTAGTTCTTTTTAAAATACAAAGACAAACTGTCTACCTCTATTAGAGACAATCGTTTTAGGAAGTCTATAGAGTTTCTATATATAATCCAGAAATAATTAGGCAATGGTAGGTGCTAACATATTAGGGTAGGTAATTAAGTGTTTTATCTTAGATAGCCAGTCTATAACTACAAAAAAAAATTTATACTCTTTACTTACGGGGAGCTTAACAATAAATTTAATTAAGATATCCTTCCATCTTTGGTTTGGAACAGGTAGTAGCTTTAAAAAACCGTTATATATCTTATATAAGGCTTTGGCTTATTAGTAAGTATAGCAGCTAAAGACATACCTTCTTATTATATTATATATATTCAGCTAATAGTACTCTTTTTAGAGGAGTTTTAGGGTTTTTTCTTAGCTTAGGTAGCTAGCTACTAGTAGATTATATATATGTTTAAGGAGCTTAAGCTTAAGTTTGTTGTAGTTAGGTATAACTAGACGGTTCTAGTAGTATAAGCGGTCTCTATAAGCTTTATATTTACTTAAAAAAATCCTTTAAAAGTATCTAACGCCGTCTTAAATTAGCTTAAGCATTTCTTAGATAAACTTGTTATTTAGGTATTTATTAACTATTATCTGTTTAATTAATTGATCAGTTATTTTAAGGACGTATATTATAACATCTTTAATAGGAGGGTTAAATAGCTTAGGGCAAAGCAGGGTTTAACTATAGTAGGTACGCACTTCTTCTTATACTAGCATATCTTATAAATATTAGGTTAGGGCATTAGGCTTCTAGCCTTAAGCGCCTAGGCGGTATATAATAGAGAATTAGAAATAGGATAGATATTCTAACCAGCGGGCTTAATAGTGGCTTAGCTATTTTATAGTTGTAAAGTATTATAAGTTCTTATAGTCGCTAAGAGCCTTAATCAAAAATCCAAAGCCTTTTAGTTTAGGTCGCTATTATTTAAAACATCTAATAATGGCTAATAATTCCTTATTACGCGTGGGCCCAACAGGGATCCGAATCGGACGTTAAGCAATGAATAATAATAATTCCTTATTATAGATCTTATAGTTATATTTAGCTGGACTTAGTTATTTTAAGAAGTATACTATAGGGTACAGTACCCCTTCCTTATTATACTAAGACAGAATACCTCTAGTAACATAGTTAAATAAGTTAGCTTCTATAACACTCTTTTAGTTCAGGTTAAAGTGTTAGAGTATAGGTATAGTAGTAAATATAACTTTTAGATAGGCAAAGGCCTTCTTATATTCCTTATTAAAGATAAAGGTTTTATCCTTTTAGGTTAGAGCTATAAGGGGTAAGACTAGGGCGGAGAAGTTATTAATAAACCGTTAGAAGTTAGCAAATCCTATAAAGGCTCTTACATCCTTAACATTCTTAGGTTCTTATTAGTTTATAATTACTTTAATCTTCTTTAGGTCTATTTATATACTATATAGAAATAATAAGTCTAAGGTACAAACTTCTGTTTTATGGAATTCACACTTATCTATATCTAATTATAAGCTAGCTCTACGCAGGGCTTCTAGAACTAGGTCAACGTGTTTCTTATATTTAGTTAGGTTATTGCTATATACTAGGATGTTATTAATATAAATAGTACAGAAAACGTCTAGATAAGGTTATAGGGTATTATTTATAAAGTGTTAAAATAAACCTAGGGCATTTGCGAGGCTAAACGGGGTTACTAAGTATTTAAATAGTCTGTATCTAGTACAGAATGCAGTAAGCCATTTATCTTCTTTTATAATATGGAGGCGGTTAAATATATAGATAAGGTTAAGTTTTATATAGTAGTAAGCCTTACTTAATTAGTTTAGTATCTCTTAAATTAATAGGAGCGGGTACTAATTCTCAATAGTAATAGCGTTAAGAGCTTAGTAGCCTATATAGAAGCATAGACTGCCGCCAGGTTTCTTAATAAAGATTATAGGTGTAGCTATAGGTAAAGAGCTTGCTCTAATAAATCCTTTACTTAGGTACTTGTCCAAGTACTTTTATAGTACTTTAAGTTTATTCTAGGACATTCTATATAGGGGTCTAAATCCTAGCTGTTTCCCTTCTTTAAGTACGATCTTATAGTTATATAGTTGGAATTCTACTAACTTATTAGCTTCCTTTTATAAAAATACCTCTAGGTGCTTATAGTGGCATACTAGTACTTTTATAGCAGGGTTAGTATGCTTCTTTAGTGTTAAGGCCTTCTTAATATCAGCCATTATAACAGCAAAGATTATATATTCTGGTTTTTTAGCAAGTTGTACTAATGGGGTAGCTCCAATTATATAGATATTTAAGGTATTAAGTAAGCTTAGATTATCCTTAGTTTCTTATACGGTTTCTTATTTAGGTTTAGGTTCAGTATTAAGTATAGAGTTAGTATTAGATTTAGGTTTAGGTTCTTTAAGTATCCTTTTTATAGTAGAATACTAGTTCTTTTAGTACCTTTATATATTAAGCTTAGACTTCTCCTTAGTTTAGGGCGGTATAGTAGTTAGGATCAGTTTATATAGTTTAGTATAACTTTTAGGTTCTTAGTGGAATTCAATAAGATTCTTAAGTTAGTGGAATTTAGTAAAATTCTTAGGTTAGTGGAATTTGGTAGACTTCTTAGGTATAGGGTAGATATTAGTAGAAATTTTAAACTGGTAGATCCTATAAGGGCGCGAAGAGGCTTTAGGGAAGATTTAAAGGAATAATATAAATTCTATCTAAATCTAAGGGTATATAGCTCTTAAAGAGAACAAGACGTTACGTGAAGAAGAGAAAGGAATATAGGAAACTTATAACTAAATATTTGTGGTCTTGGCAGCAGACGCGTAGGTATAAGCCTACGTGGATTTTGATAGGTTTCAACCAAATTCCATTATATTAGTGGAATTTGGTGGAGACTGGTGGAAATTAATTAAGTTAGCGGAATTTGGCAGAATTTAATTAACTTAGCAGAATTTAGCAGAATTTAATTAAAGTGTTAGAATTTATCTATTAAGTGTTTCATTAAGACATTCCTACTATAACTGGGCTAGTCCTATTATAGTACCCCCCCTTTAGCCAAAGGTCCAAAACAATTTAATTTGGTTAAGAATTTATAACTTATTGCCTTATAAGCGTTATAATGTGGTTTAAGTTCTTTTTAATTTTAAGTTTCCTACTATTATGTTTTATGTCTTTATATTAGGTGGCAGTTATTTGCCTTTATATTATATCCATCTAGCCAGAGTAGGCCATAAAGGATAGTCTTTATGGAATTCTTTTACTAGGGAAGGCGTATTAGCCTTAACCTATTTATAGGTTTCCTAGGTTTGTGTTTTATATCCTTTCCACTTAATAAGAAGTTTAAATTATTTAGATTATATTTTCCATTATATATTATTAATTAAGTTAATAAAGTATAAACCGTTGCTGTTGTTAATAATTATAGGAGGTAGCGGCGGAATTTTGTAAGTTATAGGATCGTTTCTTAAGGGTTGTAGTAAGCTTATATAAAACATTAGGTGTATTTTTATTTTAGTTAGCAGTTCAAGCTTATAGGCGTATAGGTTTAGTTTCTTCTTAATTTAGTATAGGCCTGTGAACTTCCAATTGAGTTTCTTTAAAGGCCGTTAAGTCTTTAGGTTTTATATACTTAGGTAAGCTATATTACCTTCCTTAAAGTCCTATATAGGAGCTCATCCTTTATTTATATGCTATTCCTATAACATTTAAGCATATGTTAACTTACTTTGTAACAGTTCTATTAACTGCTTTATTTAATTAACAAAGTTATACGCATTAATTAACTGGATCCGTTTAATTATAGGTCCTACTATATTAATATTAGGTTATAGCTTAAATCTAAGTTAAGGGTTTTGTCCGTAGGTTATATAAAATAGTGTTACGCCTGTTAATATATTTATTGTATTATTTGCAGTAAACTTAGCTAAAGGTAGCCATTTTTCCCAGTTATCTTGTAGGTAGGAGCAGTATATTTATAAGTATTATTCTATAATTATGTTCGCAATTTCTATTTAACTATCTATCTCTAGATAAAACGCAGTTAAGAGTTATGTTTAAATGCTTAATTGTTTATATAGAGCTTGCTAGAAGTCTAAAATGAACTAACTTCCGTGGTTGGATATTATTATATTAAAAAGTCCGTGTAGCTTAAAGACGTACTTAATGAAATATTTAGCTACTAATATCGCATTAATTGAGTCTATAGGAATTATATATCGTATTTTTATAAGACGGTTAACTACTACTATAATATTTATAAACCTATTACTACTAGGCAAGTTGACTATAAAGTTAATTAAGATATTACGCCATCTTTATATCAGGATTAGTAGCAGTTAAAGTACTCCTTACTTCTTTATATAAGAGGTTTTTCCATATACGCACATCCTATATACTTAAATATATTTCTATACATAGTTGTACATTATAGGCCAGTAATATACTTATTAAACGATCTTATAGGTCTTTATACGACCAGGATGTCCTACTATAGGGAAGTTGTATATAAATTTGAGTATCTTAAATTGTAAAGGTTTGGAATTCAGAACTACTATCTTCTGTTAATAGTATAATTAATTATTTTAAATTGTGCATTTAGCGAGTGTAATATCCTTATACTATTATTTTCCAGTTTGGATTGCCTTTATTATATCTACTATCTATACGTTATTCTTATATTTATATTTTATTAGCTTATTAATTTCCATTTCCTATTTATTAACTTCTAATTTATTCCTATTAAGTTCTATATCTAAAAACATAGGATATAGTTTTTTAAAATGTTTAGGGGGTAGTAAGATCGATAATTAATTTGTACTCTGTTTATCTAAGGCGTTTATAGGTAAGTCCTATAATCATCATATTAATATATTAGGCTTTTAATTGAGTTTACTCAGTTAATATATAATTTTAAAGTTAAATTATAAAAGGTATTTGGCCTAACGAATTTAGCGCTATATTAATTGTTTTATAGTTATAAAGTATTATAGGTTCTTATAGTCCGTTAATACACGTATTAGAAACAACAATCCTTCTAGCTTGGAATGCCATTGTTTAAAGTATTTAACAATCGCAAGTAGTTCCTTATTATATATCTTATAATTTAATTTAATAGGGGCGAGTTTCCAGAAGAGAAAGGCTACTAGATATAGTTTGCCATTCTTATTATATTGCGATAATACTCCCCCTAGCGCATAATCTAACAAGTCTATTTTAACAATATATTTAAGGTTAGGGTTAAAATGAGCAAGGATTGGAGTAGTTATAAAGTAATATTTTAAGTTATTAAAAGCTCGTTTATATCGAGCGGTCCATTTAAATTTTAAAATTTTCTTTATTAGGTTTACTAACGGCTAAGCAACTTCTAAGAAGTGGTTAATAAATTATTAATAGAAATTTGCGAATTCTAGAAATCCTTAAATATCCTATATATTGCTAAGGCTTTCCTAGTTTATAATTACAGCGACTTTCTTAGGGTCTATTTTAATTCCGTTATGGGATATAATTAAGCCTAAATATATAACCTTGGATGCGTAGAACTTGTATTTCTTAATATTGCATTATAAGCCCGCGTCTTATAAGCGTTTAAGGACCATTCTAATATATTTTTAATATTTAGAAAGCAAGGATAAGTAGATTAAGATATTATTAATATACACAGTAATAAATATATTAAGGAATTCACGAAGCGTATTGTTAATGTATTACTAAAACGTACTGGGACCGTTCTTTACGCTAAATGGCATTATTAGGTATTTAAAGAGTCCCTATTGTGTATGAAAGGCTGTATACTTCTTATCTCCCTTATATATATAAATTTTATTAAAGGCAGTGATTATATTAAGCTTTATAAAGTACTATGCCTTTGCTAATTAGTTAAGCGTCTCTTAAATTAAGGGAATTGGATATTAGTTTTAAATTATAATTATGTTTAGAGCTTAATAATTAATATAGAATCTTAAGCCTCCTTTTAGCTTTTTAATAAATAGTATAGGTAAAGCAAATAGAGATTAATTAGAGCGAATAAATCCTTTTTCTAGATGCTTGTTAAGGTATTATCGCATTATAAGCAGTTCTTTTTATAATATGCCATATAGCGGACCAAAATTTGGTGTTGTGCTAGGCTTAAGTTCTATCTTAAAATCGTGCTTCTCTTAGTATAGGACTAGTTGGTCTATAAATCGTTTTTTAAACTCATTAATTAGGTTATAGTACTCTTTAGATACAAAAGGTTGAGGATTAGGATACTGTTTTAGTTCCAATACTTTCTTAATATCTTCTATAGTTATAGCAAAGATTTTATAATCTTATCTTTTTGCTAATAAGATAAAAGGCGTGGCCTGTATTATATGGATTTTAAGAGAGTTTAATATAACATCTTCGCATTTCTTTACCATAATTAGCAGTTATAGATTTATTGTGTTAGCTTAAGGTTTATAGCAAGGGTAATTTATATTATATTAAATTTAAATAGTTATATACATGTTTATAGGGCAAATGGTTTTTTAAGCAATAACTTTAGTAGTAGGTTATATGGAACTTTAGTGTTTTTTTAACCTAGCTAATTAAAGGGTTGTATTATTTTAGCTATCTATATCTAAGTATTATCTTGTAGTGCTTTAAGGGTGTTATAAACAAGGAAATATATTTAAGGTATTTACCTATCTACAATTTTACAAGAGCGTAGTGCGTTATTTTGCTATATATTAAGGGTTTGCCATTAAAGCCTTGTAGGCCTTAGGGCTTATTAAGTTTCTTTAAATTTAGGCGTTAAGTTTTCGCGTAGTTTGTATTAATAAAGCCTATACTAGTGGCTCCGCTGTCTATAAGGATTTATACTTCCTTCTATTTTCTAAGTATTTGAATTTTACTAAGTATATTAAGGGAGTTATGTTGTGTATTAGCGCTAGAAGAGCCTAGACACTTATACCCTTCCACTTTTTATCCTAAGGCGCGACTTGGCCCTAGGATAATTCATTTTCTAAGTTAACTAAAGGCGAGGTGCTTTGTAACGTTTAAGTATAATTTATAGCGCAGGTATTATTTAAGGAATAAGTACGGCTTAAGAATGGGTATGATTTAAGGATTAGATGTAACTTAAGAATTAGAAGGAACTACGGCGGACTTTTTTAAAAGAGTAAGTTCGGCAATGTTTTTAAATATATCCTTTTTTACCGCATCCAAAATATTCTCTATTTATGGCTTATATTCTTTATTTGTTAGTGTTGGGAATGAGGCAAGCTGCCGTCACGCCAGGCATATTGCCGTCACGTACTGACGTGGCCCTAGCATAGTGAGGAACCTTAAGTTCCTCACCCCTTTCCTCATTCCTATCAAAAAGAAGAACAACCATTATACTATCTACAAACCGTAGCTACGTGATATCCCCTTATATAACCAACACTAATTAGTGGTTAACTTCACTGTTATACCATAAAACAGCTAGGTATCACTAAGAAGAGACGAGCCACTATACCAATGCTACTCGTGCTAGAGGAAGCTGTCTTTTAAGGTCAGAACTAGTCCTAAACCTTAAATAGAACTCTTCCACAAATCTAAGAATCTAAAAGGCCAGAACTGGTCCTAAGCCTTTTTAAGATTACGGATTCTTGCGTCCATTATATAGAACAACACGCTTTATAAGTCTTCGTAATTCAAGGCTAGAACTGGTCCTAAGCCCCATAATTATAAATTCTTATTACGAACGTGTACCAAACCACAAACGCGTACTAAACAATAAATATATATTACAAACGCGTACTAAATGATAATCCCTATACCAATAACACTTCCCTCCCTCCGAAAATATGGCTACGCCTACTTTAAATAACTGGAAAGACTCCTTACTACTAGGGGTAGCTAAGCACGCGAAACTTATTAATAAAGATTAGGACGAATTCGCCTTTAATATAATAACTTATACCGTAAAACAAGTTAACGGCTTTCTCCTACACTATATTATATTCTACCAAAATAGATGCTACGCTAATTCATAACTATAGGAGTATTTCAGGGAGGATTTTATAGGATAGACTGCTGATACCTAGGCACTTAGCAACGTTAATATTGTTTGGGATTTTCAAGACTTCCTCCATAGGAATGGGGTATATATTACTAAGAATAGTAACCCAATTACTAGTAATATTCAGGCCGTTATTACTAGTATAGAAGAACCAATATAGACGGAAGCTAAGATTATACGTTAACTACAGAAACCTAAAAACAACCCATATTCTTTAAAAGGCAACTTTAATTCGTATCAAAACCCCTAGAACGTTAACCCCCTACCTAGAGCTGCTTTCCCACCTAGAGGTGCCCTCCTACTTAAAGTTGCTCCGCCTCTACCTCCTCCACTCCAGCCAACTGGTAAGCCTTTACTATGAGAAGTCACGAATCTGATAAAGGTATATTCGGACGAAGAGAAGAAGTTTAGAGGAGAACTATACGATATACTCAGAGCAAAACTACAGGTCTTTTATAACTGTTATAATAAGGTCGGAATTTAACGCCACTAGTACCATCACGCTTTCTCTATTATGTTAAAGGGACAGGCAGCAATATTCTATTATAACCATATTACGGGTAAAAACTATAGCTTTAATATAATACTTCAGCTTACTAGAGCCCACTTTAAGACTAATAAGAATTGCCAACTTTATATATCCAAATGGCAAGAGACTACATTTTAGAGAGTTATTGCTTCTAACCTAATAAAGACTTGTTTAGAGTGCCTTTAACTACTCTTTAATAAACTCTAGAAAATCTAATATGGCCTTACCAAAACCTACTAAAATAAGAATAGCCTAAGGGACCAGGTTATCTTAGCATGCCATAGCGTTCCTAAGTGCAACTTAGCGCTATACAAACCTGCGGATACGTTTAAAGGAGTATATACTAAGCTACGCTCCGCCGTAGGTACTGTAATACGAACACAAGAATCTTAACAGCTCTATACCGAAAACCCTACCCAAATAAGTATTCCCAACTAACATGATCACAACTGGACTGATTAAACATATGGTGGCTATAGTAGGGAATACGGAAGAGGGTACAATTAACGTTAACTATAAGGCAACCGTAGAGGTCCTTATAGAGGTTCATTTTAAAGTGATCGCCAGAAGAAGTGCTACATTTATAAAAAGCCAAAGTGCTAGTTAACTAGACACTCCCTTAATAAGCGAAAAGAGGTATATAACAAGTTCCGTTAGAGTGCAAGAAATATCAGAAATTATAAAGTCACTACGGCCTACTTCTAAAGCTTCCTGGTTCAATACAAAGGCGTAGAAGACCTTAAGGGTAAGGTTAATAAGGTCAAATAGCTCCTTATAGATATAGAAATTAAGGACTACTTTCCTAACCAATACTTTACTAAGTATGGTGAGGTAAATAGCACACAAACTATTGCTGTTCTTAATAACCAATCTATGCTCCATTTTATTATAAAGTTAGATATCTTTAATAAGCCAAAGGAGAGCTTCGCGTTTTCCTTTAACAATAGATACTCGGCAAACGTCTTCCATAGTATTATGCCGGATATTAGAGCCGCAGGAGTATCTACAGCAGGAGAACCTTAAGTTCAAGCCCTTCAGCAGCTTAATAGCTCTATTTAGATTGACCAATTAACGGCAGGCCAACATACAATTCGCTTTAGTAAAGGTACTATAATCTCTCTCAGCACAATTAGGGTCCAAACCCCCTTAGGATATATTACTTTCTATATTATTCCTACAAACACTCCGTTTCTATTTTGCATTAAAGATATAGATAAGTTAGGCGTCAGGCTTAACAACCTTAAGAATATACTTATTCAGGGAGATAATTGGGTGCCTATTATACGCAAGTAGGGTCACCCCTAGTTGCTCCTTTATTAACTAGAAAAGAGTGTTGCTTAAAGCCACTTAACTAAGTTAGAATTACGCCAACTACACCATCATTTTAGCCACCCATCTGTTTATTAATTGCTTAGGGTTCTTCAGCAAGCAGGCCATAAAGTCAAGGTTAAGGCAATTAAGCATTTTATAAAGTACTACTATTACTGCCAAATAAACCAGAAGTCCCCTAGCCGATTCAAGTTCACCCTTAAAGATAACTACGACTTTAACTTCTATATTATCATCGACGTTATGTATCTTAGCGGCAAGCTAATACTCCAAGTTGTTAACTTCTCAACCTCCTTCCAAGCCGCATGATTCTTAAAGGATATGTTAGCTAGGAACGCATAGAATACCCTTTAGTTATACTAGATTAATGTCTACCTAGGACCCCCTAATTAAATCATCTATAACACAGGAAAGAACTTCTTATCTATAGAGTTTTAACAATAGATAAAGGCAATGGCAATTAAAGTCAAGGAAGTCCCTATTAAGGCACATAATAGTATTGGAAAAGTGGAGCGATATCACGCGCCATTACGCCACGTATATAAGATTATCTCTTTAGAACTAGAGGATGCTAGCAAAGAACTTACCTTATAAATAGCTATTAAAGCTATTAATAATTCTGCTGGCCTAGATAGACTTATACCTACATTACTAGTCTTCGGCGCCTACCCTCAAATAACTAACAATTCTCCACTATCTCCCTCTGTTGTGTAATGAGCTAAGGCTATTCACAAGGCAACGAAGGAGGTACAACATCTCTACGCCACACGCCAAGTCAACAACGCACTAGGAATAAGAAATGGCCCAAACACCTTAACTACGCTCGATCTACCACTCCAGTCTAAGGTACGCGTATAGCGTAAAAAGGAAGGATGGTCAGGCCTACATCAACTCATTGCAATTAATGGCCAGACTTGCACTATTTAGATGCTTTACGGACCCACTTAATTCCGTTTAACTATTATTAAGCCTTACTACAAAGATAACAGTTCTAAGCCTTTGCAAAATGCCCCAGAAGATGCCCTAAAGAAGAACCACGATTAATATACTCTAGAAGGTAACTACAATCCCAATATAATATTAGTAGATACGCCACAACCACAACGCGGTAGAGGTCGCCTAAAGGGATTACAAAATCGCTAACATCTTATTAATTTTAAAGAGCAATTCATTACCGCCATTAAAAATAGAGTCAAGTTATTAATGGCCTTTATAACAGCTAAGGAGAAGGATGACTTCAAACTCGCAAAACAGCTCTAAAAGGAAGGTCGTATTATAACTCCAGGAGCTTCTTTCTAAGCATCTAACAAGCAGGAGATTAAGGGTCTTATTATAAGAGGAGTCTTTAAATTTAAGAAGTATAACCCTACTAAGTTCAATAGAGTTCGCATCTTTAAATTAAGAATAGTTAACGAAATTAAGGGCAAAGCTACCAACGCCCTATTTAAGAAATTAAGGCTTGTCATCCAAGGCTACAATAATAATAGTAAGGAGGTAATTCTTACGCAGTCTCCCATAATTCAACAAGCTAGTTAGCGAGTTATTATTACACTAGCTCCCTCCTTAATAAAGAATAAAATAGTAGTTTATTTATAAGATATCACTTAAGCCTATACCCAATCAGAGACGCACCTTCAGCGCTTAATATTAGTATACCTTCCAGAGCAAATTCGCCACCAGTATCCTAAAGATACAATTATAGTTATGCTCAAGCCATTATATAGGATCGCAGAGGCAGGAACTCACTAGTAGGCTACCTACAGCAAGCACTATAAAGAGAAGCTTTTAATAACTACTTCTATATTCAATCCCTGCTTCCTTATCACAACTATGGGAACTCCATTTGGAATCGTCGGCATGCAAACTAACAATATAATTATCTTAGGAGACGACCAATTCTCAGCTCTTAAAGAAGACAAGCTAGTAAAGGCAAATCTTATAGCAAAGCTAAAGGAAAAGCTTAGTTTAACAATACTATTACTCTTTAACGGATGCATCCTCTCCCTAAACGAGGATTCTATTGCTTTGCGCCAGAAGGGTCAAGGCAAGAAGATTGATGTTATTAACGCTAATTCTCCAAAGCAAGGATATATAGAGCAACGCGCTCGCAGAGCTTATATTGCTTCTATCTATTAACCCAAGGCTTTATTTAATCTCTCTGTTGCCACCTAACACCAGGAACCAACTAAGGACGACGTTCTTACCCTAAATAAACGCCTTTCCTGGCAAATGAACCATCTCAACCGGGGCCTATACTATATGCCTATTAATCTTCCCACCACTAAGCTCTTTGTATTTGTTAATAGATCATTCGCAAATAATAAAGATTTTAGCTCCCAGCTAGGATATAAGATTATTATCGCAAATAAGTTTACTAGAGAGAATAACTTCACAATCTATGGCAACCTTATCTATTAGAGCTTAACTAAGAGCAAGCGCGTTACCTAAAGTGTTTTGGCGTTAGAGATATATAAAATAGCTAGCGGAGTTAATATAGCAATTACAATTAGAACTACCCTAAAGATAATTATAGATTAACTCGAACTTCCTATTATCCCTATAATCGTATGCACCAATTTATACTCCCTCTATAAGTGCTTGGTTAAGCTTGGTACTACAAAGGAGAAGCGCCTTATAATTAATATTATAGCACTTCGTCAATCCTACAAACGGCAAGAACTCTTTAAGATTTAATAGATTAACGGTTAAGATAACCCAGCAGACGTAATAATAAAGGCAAACCCAAACAAGGCTCTAGAAACGTTTATTAACACGAACACTCTATGTATACAAGTTAAAGGTTAGGTTAAAAGGGAGTAGAAGTATAACATTCTATAAACCCTAACTTAAACTAGCCAATCAGGATTTTCCATCCCCGGGATGGAAAATCGCTATTGGCTCGCTTACTACTAGCGCCTTAGCGGCCCACCCGTCTTTATGTTATCTGCCAACTGCCGCATTGTCGCATATTGTCGCATATTGTTTGGTATTGCCGCATATTGTTTGGTATTGCCGCATATTGTTTAGTATTGCCGCATATTGTTTGGTATTGTCGCATATTGTCTAGTATTGTCGCATCCTGTCTGTTTGTCTATATATAGATGGCAACTACAAAAAAGAAGAGTTGCCAGTGTCGGGAATGAGGCAAGCTGCCGTCACGCTAGGTATGTTGCCGTTACGTACTAACGTGGCCCTAGCGTAGTAAGGAACCTTAAGTTCCTTACCCCTTTCCTCATTCCTATCAAAAAGAAGAACAACTATCATACTATCTACGAACCATAGCTACGTGATATCCCCTTGTGTAACCAACAGTTAGTTCCTAAGGGTATATAGAATTAGGTGGCATTGAAGTCCATAGGGTTATATATAGGGCTTTTAGGTCTTGGAGAAGGATTACGCCTTAAAGTATGTACCGGTTTTAAGGAGTTTTAAATATAAAGTGTGGTTAACTTTAGAAAATAGGTCTATTTATTATATTAAAGGTCTTCGTTAATTTGTTAACATATTATAGCAAATTTAGATAGGTTTTTTAGCAGTTCTTTACCTACTAACTAGGCTCTAATTTTATCTAAGATAGCTTATTAAAGGGCAGTAACTCTAGCGGCTTTATTTTAATCTAGTTCACTAATAAGGCCTAAAAATTCCAAAAAAAAAAGCTAGTAAAGTCTTGGTTCCGTTGTTATAGGTTCTTAAGTTTAGTAATAGCTATATATTCGCGGCTGGCGTCATTATATATTTGTTCTAGTAGAGAGATAAAGATTTTAAAATTAATAAAGGTGCTATTATAGAAGAATGGATCTATAGTATATGCAGCGTCCTTGCTTAAACGAGATATTCCATAGCTAACCTTGCTAGCTTTAGTAGGGTATTAGTTATAGTTTGTTAAAAGTTTAAGATAAAGCTTAGTTATAAAGCGACGTAGGTCGTTTTAATTTTTATTAAATATTAGAGGATTAGGGAGCTTTTTGGATTTTATAGCGGGTATTAAACTTATTATAGATACGGGTTGAGTTACCATTACTGGTTTAGTGTTCGCATTTAACGGGTCGGGTTTAGATACAGTTATTTTAATTTTGTTTATAGGTATTATTATTAGGGTCTCTAATAAAAGAGCCTTAACGTTATAGAGTTCTTCGCAGAGTGCTTCTATTAATTACTAATATTGGGCTTCTAGTGCAGCCCACTACTAAGCTAGGGCATCCATAAAGGATTATTGCATTATGGTTAATTGTTCCCTAACTAGGGATATAATACTTATGGTTATTAAAAGGGATTTGGGTTTGTTTGCCATTTTTAATAATAGTTGTTTTAACGCAACGTAGTGTAAGGGCGCGAAGAGGCTTTAGGGAAGATTTAAAGGAATAATATAAATTCTATCTAAATCTATAGGTATATAGCTCTTAAAGAGAACAAGATGTTGCGTAAAGAAGAGAAAGGAATATAGGAAACTTATAACTAAATATTTATAGTCTTGGCAGCAGACGCGTGGGCATAAGCCTACGCGGATTTTAACAGGTTTTAACCAAATTCCATTACGTTGGTGGAATTTAGTAGAAACTAGTGGAAATTAATTAAGTTGGTAGAATTTGGCAGAATTCAATCAACTTGGTAGAATTTGGCAGAATTTGATTAAAGCGTTAGAATTTATCTGTCGAGTGTTTTACCAAGACATTCCTACTGTAACTGGGCTAGTCCCGTTACAGATCCTAGTAGATTTTCTAGATTTTAGTTTAGAGTTTAAGTAGTAAGTTATAAGGCACTTCTGCTTATAATAGGGGGCGGTAAATAGGAGCTTAAGGTTATCCTAATTAATGGTTACCTTATATAGCTTTATTTAAGGCTGTTTTAGAATTACTAGGTAACATAGAGTAGTAATAAAGAGTCTAATTAATTCTTCGTGGTTTAGGTATTAGAGTCTTAGGAATACCATATAGGTAATACAGCCTAAGATAGTACGTTTGCCATTAAATCTAAATATATTAATATGCCGATTAAGGGGGGTTAGAGTAAAACTATTATCTTATATAAAGATCTTATTAATAAATCCTATACTACTAGCTCCTATATTAATTAGGACTTAAGCGTTAGCCTATTAATTATTCTACTAAAGACGGCAGTTAACGGTTATACTATATTCTTAAGAGTTAGAGTTCGTAATATCTAATGCATTTAACAAAATCCTAAGGCAGCGCCGTCTTAGAGAGTGACTTAGCTCTAGGACCTTTCTTTTAGAGGTAATTAAGGCGGAGTTCTTATAGCATATTGGTTATAACTTTGTCCTTATAAGTGGTGCTTACTAGATAACAAGTTAGAACTAGATAATAATTAGGGTTAGTAGCTAGAAGATCAGTACAGTGAACGGCTGCTAGCATTAACCATTTGTAAGTTGTGTTAGGGTATAGGGACGGAGCAGTATCTTAAGATATAATTTTTGCTTCCGCATTTAAAGCAAAGGCCTAGCTTAATACATCGTTTTTATTTAGAGGACCCTAGTAAAGCGTATCCTAGGGTCCCTATATTAATATCTATGGCATTAGGGTGCTTAGGCTGAGATAATAACTTAGTAGACGTTTATAGAGCTATTATATTATACTAAGGAGTGGACTTTAGTATTAGGTATAGTATATTATTATACCATTTATTAATAACGTTTACGCAGGCATTAAGGGCTCCTAGTAGGTCTACACCTATTAAGGAGGTTTTTAGTTTAGAACTTAGGGACTTAATAAGGCTATTAACTAGTGCGGGGTTATTCCAGCCTGTTTTCTTTATATAACGGTTAAACTTAGAGAAGTATACTAGGAAGCCTTTCATTCCTTAAGTTATATAGTTTATCTTCCTCTAGCAGTTTAGGTTACCGTATATAGCCTTAAGTAGTACAACTAGACTTTATACTAAGTTTAGTTAAAGGGGTTTAATAAGGTTAGCTATGTCTTCTTTTAGTTAACTTAGGGCGTAGCAGAGTTAGTTAGCTTTAGTTAGGTAGCGATTAGCATTACCAGTTAGCTTATTTTTAAGCTAGCTTAGGAATAATTGGAGTTCTTATTGTTTACTAGTAAATATTAAAGGGTCTAGTAGTTATTTAGACTGTTATAGTATGGTAGTTAGTTTGGGGTAAATAGTTGCTATAGGTTTGGGACTCTTATCCCGCGTATTTATTTCTAGAAAAGGTGTTTAGTCTTAAGGGCTTAGTATAGGCGTCTTAAGGGTGCGGATTTCTTTTCAGAGGGCCTTAATTGTTTTCTAGTGCCGTGCTTCTTGTTTGGCTTGCTATTAAGCTATAGCAGCTTAGTTTTATGCAAGGGCGTCTATAAAGAACTTCTATATATCTACTAATTGTTCCCAGAGTGCAGATACAATATTAGTAGTTATTATAAGGGCTTTAAAGTTGTTTTATATTTTAAATAGGGCGGGGCAGAGTATAGGTTTTTAAGGTTTTAACGCAACGTAGTATTACGAAGTAAGTATAAGTAGTAATAATATATAGCGAAGTAGATATTATTAAGCTATATATATAAACTGTATAATAAGATTAAGACGTTATATAAGAAGAGAAGGTAAGGAAATGGGAAGAAAGAGTATATATTATTAGTTTGGTTACTTAGTTAATATATATATAGAGCAGAATAGGATTTAAGGAGCAGTCCTAGCAGAACTTAGTAGAATTTAGTGGACTTTGGTAGAATATAGCAGAATATAGCAGATTGCTGTTAGATTGCCGTAAATTGCCGGCAAATTGCTATTGGGTTGCCGTCTCGCAGTCAGTCTCTTTTTACTACGTTGGTAGAAATAGGTAGATGTGTATAAGGTATTATAGAGGTGTCCCATAACATAGAGAAAGTAGAAATAAAAAAAGTAAGAAATAAAGGAGAGTTAAAGAACCCTTACCAGGGGTCCGCTACCTAACTATTATATAGTATAACTATAGTAATACAAACCACTATCTTGTAAGGCCTTTGCTAGACAGTTTAGACCTAAAGAAATACTATATCCTTGCTATATAAGAGCTATACTACAATACCTATATAAAATTAATATACTGCCCCTAAGGATTCTAGCTTCTATATAAACCAAAAGCAGCTATACGCGTATACTTTAAAATTAGTAAGACTATTAGCCTAGCCTTATAGTTATAGCAGGTAGTTAACCTAGATATTATAGTTATAATAATCTAAACATATAGGGGACTGGTATAAATTATTAATATTTATAACCTAAAGGTTAAAGGGATACCATAAATAGAGAACATTATATTAGTAATAAGCCTGCTAGAAACTAAAGGTATAGAGTTTATCCTATTAGGAGATATAAACCTCTACCACCTATAGTAGGGGGGTATCTATATTGCTGCTAAATAATAGGTAGAGTGCCTACTAAAGGCTATAAATATCTAGGGCCTTAAACTAGCTACCCCTTTAGGAGCAATTATAGTAATAAGGCACCACTAGAAGTATAATTGACCTTATATTTATAGACAATGGCCTATACTAGAGACTTAAAAGGTGTACCCCCGAAAAAGAATAGGTACTTACCTTAGACTATATCCCTATCCAGATATAGCTAGATCTAGATATTAAGGCATATCTAAATAGCAAAAGATACATAATAAGGAAGCTTAAGATTAACGGCTTCCTTAATAGAGTTAAAAAACAACTCTAAGACTTAGAAGAAATCTATTTAATACTAAATAAGCAAGACTTACTAGCTACCCCTAAGGAAATTAACTAAAGACTAAAAAGGATCTAGGCAGCGATTAAAAATGGATTAGAAGATCACTGCCCGGTCTTATAACCGGGCCCCTATATGTAATACACATAGTCTATATAATGTGTAGCCCTTATAGCTAGCTAATAATAAGTAAGAAGGAAATATATAAGTAGCCATTACCCAAAAAATAAGAGATAATATAAAGACACAAGAAACCAGTTAAAGAATACCCTAAAGAAAGAAGTAAGAAATAATTGGAGATAGTTTATAAATAAGCATACTTCTAACCTAAGCCTCCTCCATAATAAGGGTCTTTAGGCTATAGTAAAATAGGTAAAGAATAAGGTAAGACGCCTAGTAGAAGACCTATACTTACCGCCCCTATAAAGGGCAGGGGAATTATAGGCCACTAATAACAATAATAAGAAGGCAAAGATCCTGATAGAAAGGTTCCTCCCCTAACTAGCCCTAGCAGACCTTAGTAATATTATAGGTAAAATACCAGTAACTCGCCTATAGGTTAACAACGACATAATAACAGAAGAAATAGCCAGAACTATTAGCCGCCTTTTAAATAATATAGCACTAGGACCTAATAGGATTCTAAATAAGGCCTTAAAGACCTATGGACCACTTATAGCACCTTAACTTACAAATGTGGCCAGAGTATGCTTTATAATAGGCTACTACCCGCGACTTAGAAGATCTATAATAATAGTAGTTTTATAAAAAAAAGGTAAAGCTGACTACTTAATCCTAAAAAGCTACCGCCCTATTACCCTAAAAAACACCCTTAGTAAGATTCTAAAGAGGGTTATAGCGGACCGTATAGTAGATATAGTAGAGAAACACGCTTTACTACTATAAAGCCAGATAGGGGCAAGAAAGAACCGCTTAATACTATTAGTACTTATACTACTTACTACTACTATTAAAACCGCATGGGCTATATAAAGGGACTTTGTAATATTAATGCTTAGCCTAGATATTAGTGGCGCCTATAATAATATACCCTATAAGCGTCTTCTGTATATCCTTAGGGCAAAGGGCTTTCTAAAATAGATTATATAATTTATGTAAGGGTTTATAGGCTAGAAAGAAACATTATTGGTCTTTAGCAGATACCAGAGCCCCCCTGTTATAGTTATAACAGAAATACTACAAGAATTACCTCTTTCGCCTATACTCTTCCTTTTCTTTATAAGTAATCTACTTAAACCCTTTAAGAAAGGGGCAACATAGGGGATAAGCCTCGTTAATGATATAAACCTAATTATATATAGGCCAATAGCCATACAGAATTGTAGGACACTAGAGAAAGCTTATAATACCTATATAGAATAGGCAAGACGATATAGAGTCCAATTCTTACTAGAGAAATACTAGCTAATCCACTTTATAAGAAAATGCAACTAATCTATAGACCTCTAGTATATAATCTATATCTAAGGCTTTAGGGGTTAACCAGTTTAAAGCTTAAGGGTATTAGAAGTATAGGTAGACAGTAAGCTCTAGTAAAGCGTATATACGGCATAAGTAGCCCATAAGGGCCAAGTATAGTATACCACTATATTTAGGATTATCAATTCTATATAGGATCTATACTTCTAGAAGTTACGCCTACTATATATAGCAGTTGTCTGGCTAACTATAATATATAGATCTAGCATCTGGGCTATTAAAGAAACTAAAAAAGGCCACCCTAGTTTACTCCTTAAACTACTCTAAAAGGTCTAAATAGTCTATCTCTGAAGTATAACAGGCGGGTATAAGCAAATGGCTATAGCACTACTTAAGAAGAAAGCTGGTATTCCTCCCCTATATCTATATATTAAAGCCGCTGTAATATAAAGGATGTAAAAAAAATGCAACTTTAATGTTATAAAGTATATTAAGATATGCTTAAGCAAACTATAAAGGGACCTTAGGGTACCCTATAGGAGAATAAACTAATAACCCTTAAGTAGGGAAGATATATTAGAAAAACAGGTAGAAAAAGTAGAAGAAGAATAGTGCGGTATTAGGGTCTAGGCCTAAATAGAGAAGGAAGGAAGACATATAAAAGGCTAGTAAATATAATGGTAAGGGAGAGAAAGGAGCTAAAGTAAAGTATAAAAAAATATTAAGAAACTATCTACCACAATATAATACTGGCTGGACTAGTGCCAGAGAGATATATAGGAGTTAAAAGTCTAGAAGCTAACTTAGGCAAAAGGAACCTAAGCTATAGCATAGTTAACGCTATAGGGGATAAATACCTAAGGGCTTTAAGAAGGCCTAACAAAGGTAGAAAATATAATGGTAACACTTTTAAGGATAGAAATAATAGGACTAAAAGATTGGCTCTACTGGGTAGGTATCTTAGTAGGTAGCCTAAGGTGCGAATATAACTGGCTAAGATAGACACTAAAATATATAATACTATTATGCCCCTTATATACCAGCTAAGAAGCAATGCTTTTAGTAGCTAGCATAGAGAACTATAACATACTACTCTTAATATAAAAAGGCCTAAAGGCGGCCACCTAGTAACTTATTAGCTAAAGTATACTAAACCAGTTCCGGATTGTAAAAGAAATAGAAATAGAAGGCAAAGGGGCAAGTAATAGGCGCCCCCTAATAGCTCTATAGTGGTAGAGTAAAGTATATAATACTAGCACGTCCGTAGGCTTATTACGGCAGCAGTAGTTTCTAAGGAGGTTAAAAAGTAAGGTAGAAGAGCACTATAGGCGACTTATAGGCGACTTATAGGCGACCTATAGGCAAGTCCTTAAAGGCGAGGAGGTAGATTATAGGGTTTTCTTAAACAGAGCTTTCTCCCTATATATATATAAGAAGTAGTCCATATAGGCCTAATAGGGATCCAAATTAGACGTTAAGCAGTAAATAATATATAAATAATATGGCAGTTGCTCCTCTTAGGTTCCCCTTAGGTAACTTATTCTTTAGTAATTCTTTATTAATACTTTCTAACCTAATTTTTTCTAATACTCCTATACCTTTCTTATAGCGTTTTTTAAATTATTTAGTGGCTCCTAGATAGTCTTATTATAGTCTATCTATTTAACCTTATACTATATTTTGTTATTAATATCCTTATAACTAATAATCTTTAAAACTTCTTATTTATCTTCTTCTTGTCCTCTATACGTATCTACCTTATAAACTAGTAGCTTAACATTTCTATATATTGGCTTTAGTATCGCGATATACTACAGTATATAGGGTAGATCTTTAGCTTTTCTGGTAAGTTAAGTCTGTATATAACTTCTAAGATCTTTAATATAATTATAAATAGTCCTAGTTTAATATAGTCTAACTTTTTACTTAATCGTTAACTCTTAAAATTTTTGTATAGTAGCTATACTTTATCCCCCTCTTTAAGATCTGGTCCCTTAGATCTCTTAGTATTATAGTACCTTTATATCTTTTCTTATACTAGTTTAGCTGTTTCCTTAAGGTATATATAAAGATTTATTAAGTTCTCTATTCTTTACTTAGCTATACTATTAATTTTCTTTACTTATTATAGCGATAACAATATGCTTAGCTTATATCTGTAATTCTCCTTAAATAGTAATATGCCTAATCCTTTTTATAGTGTTATATTATATATAAACTATATAACTAGTAATAATAATACTTAATTATTTTATGCATAATTAATATAATACTTTAAATACTATTCTAACGTTTGGTTTAGTCTCTCTATTTAACTATCTGTTTATAGGTAATATTATAAGGGATATTATTGCGGACACCTTGGGTTGCCCTTAGGACAACCTTTAGACGCCCCTTAGATGGTCGCTGGTTATATACTAGAGGCATATACCTGTAATATATAGTCTTTACAATCCCAGAGGCCTTTACCTCCTTAAGGATTTATCTCTCTTACTAATCTATCCTGTTTTATAATTGTATCCTTATAGCTCCCTGTCTATAAAATCCCCTTATATTTAAATCCTTTCTACTCCTTTTTGGAAGGGTAGCTAGCTTTAAGAACTAGATTGTTTATTTATATCTTTTATTTACATCTACTGTTCTTCTTTAAAATCTCGCGATAACCTAAATAGAAACTCTATAAATACCTTAATATGGGTAATAGGGTTATGATAGGGTTATAACAGTCGGCTACTACTGCCTTCTTAATGTAGATAGAACATTAAAATACTGCTAAAATGCCTTAGAAGTAGCCGTTGGGTCGTGCACGACCCAACGGCCATTTCTATGGCATTTTGGCAATATTTTGATGTTCCATCTATATTAGGAAGGCAGTAGTAGCCAACCGTCATAACCCTATTACCTACGTTATAAAAAGCTGTCGCGCTAAGGTAGGAAGGTTCCTCTAATAGTAAGAGATTGCGATAATATAAACCTCTGGGTAAGATAGCTGAATAAGCCCCAACACCTAGATGCACTAAGAGCTTAAAAACTTTCGTATACCTATGGTTACTAGCAATGCTAAGGAAAATATAGATACCCTTTATAACGGTTATAATACTGCTAGAAAGTAGCTAGAACCCCTCTAGCCCTACTTAGGCTAATTAGAAGATTAAGCGCTAGAGCAACCCTAAGATCTTCCCCTAAATTAGAAATGCCAGAAAAATATACTAATACGCTTAATTAGGGACCTAACTAGAATCCTCCCAGAAGACTACTGGCCCATAATTAGCATAGTGGTGGCGTATAGACTGCTTATAAGCTAAGCGGGCCTACCTCTTTAGGTAATCTAACCTAATTACTAACTTAAGACTTAAGCCTTGTAGGGAAACCTGTATTAGCTACTAGTACTAATACTACCTTTATAGCTAGAGCTTCCCTAGGCCTAAGGTTAGAAAGTTAAGAGCCCTATACTAATTTTCTTTAAGGAGGATATTGGGAAGCTATTATAAGGCTTTTAGAAGCTATACGGGAAGGAGCCACTAATAAATATATTAGAAACCTTTAGGGGCAGGTCTAGATCTAGTAGAGCTTAATCTAGGCTGGATAAAATCTTTTATAACCTAGCTAAGGCTAAGGGCCTTTTAGGGGCTACCTAGTACCTATCTAAGAAGGTGTGGACGACTTAGAGAGGTATCTACGCAGTAAATAGAAAAAGGATATAAACTAACCAGCTAAGACCTCCGGCAGCCTAGAACTCCGCTATAGACCTAATGCCTAACAGTTAGACGATTGGGTTTATAAAGTAGATAACTTCTTTAAGATACTGATAATATAAGATAATACTAAAGAGCGTACTTAATGGATTATTAATAAAATTAAAGACTAGCCCCTAAACTGAATTGCACTTAATTAGCTTAATAAAAAGTAAATTACTATATAGCCGCAGCTGTAATCCTTCCTAAAGAAATAGACTTAACATCTGTATATTATATAATATAATAATACAAAACTATTCTAGAATAGGATATAGCTTAACCGCTATAATTTCCGCTAGTTTATAAACTTTATAGAAACTTGTACTTAATTAATAGATCTAGAGCCCTTTAAAAATAAGAATGGTAGTATTTACAAGAAGAAGAAGAAGAATGGATTTATCTAGGCTAGAATTAAGCTAGCAATTTGTAATAAAATAAAGCGCGTGGGAGCCCTATTGCAGATTACTATATATACAGATTTTAAATAAGCGGTTCTAAATACTAAGGATATAGTAAGGAACTAGACCTCTTCTGGTAAGAAGCTAAGGGGTAACTAAAAGCATGGGCACTCTAGTCGTAATATAGGGTAGACCTAAGCTCTAAAGAAGCCATTCTTAAAGAGAAATCTAAAATAGTTAAAGTTAGAGACCTTAAGTAATAGAAAAGACTTTTAGGGCTAACCTAATACCCGTCTAGTATCCTTATAGGAATACTCTAAAAAGTTAAGAGAAAACTTCTTTAGAGGTAAATCCAATTAAAAAAACAAGTAGGGCGATAACTGCACTAATAATCTAAAAAAAAAGCTTTAGTTGCGGACCTTTTTTGGCTGTAATTAGGGTAAGATATAGAAAGAGAGACTCTTTATATTGCTGTTAAGCTAGAAATAGTACTCTCTATAGGCGAGGTATATTAGTTTTAAGCACTATATAATAGCGGCGCCAAAATTAATCTTATATAATATAATTTGGTAAAAGAGTATAAGCTTATCCTATTGCTAAGGTAGCGGAAACCTATTATAGGGTTCCCAAATAAGTATTAGATTAAACTATATAGTGCTTATAAGCTTATAGTATTAGTAGCTAATATATATAACTATACTAAGGTAGTTGACCTGCAACCCTTTTAGGCGGCTAACTTTATAGGCTATAATCTTATTCTTAGATATCTTTAGCTTATATAAGTAAATCCTAAGATACGCTTTAAGATAGGAGCCTTTAAATAGTGGAACAATAAAAAATTAAAAGGGCGTATTTTACTAATAAGCTTAAAAGATATTCTAAAAGATATAGCTCTAAAAGAAATAGTATATGCTCTATACCTAAAGGAGTATTAAATCTAACCCCTATTCTATAGTAAGATAAATATAGAGCCTAGTATAGGCATTAACCCTTCTGTAATAGATACCCTATAGGGAACTACTAGATAGGTCGCAAAGATACTATAAGGAGGCGGCGATCTTAAAAATCTTATAAGATACTTCTACTGCTATAGGTTACTCTGGCTTAAGTAATATATAGAGAGTATGCTATAACACCTTAAACGCTATATTAAAGATTTCCCTACTATCCACTAGCTACTATATAAAACTGTTTAATATATAGTGGCAACTATATATAAATAGCTACTATAGAGCGTAATACTACCTATAAGTGTTCTAAGGGAGCTCTAGGACCTACCCGACAATAATATAGAGGATAAGTATAACCCTAACCTATTAAATATTCCATTAGGCCTAAAGGACTTATTTAGGGTATTTTTGAGCAGGTAAGTAAAAGTTCTTTAGCGGAACTTAGAATATAATTATATAATTAATTTAGAAAAAGGTAAATAACCGCTAAACCTTCCTATCTATAACCTCTCTTATAAAGAGCTTAAGATCCTATAGGAGTACCTTAATAGCTTACTAGAAAAGGGATAGATATAGCCTAGTAAGTTGCTAGTAGGCGCGCTAATCCTCTTATCCCAAAACTAAATAGAACTATAAGGCTATACATAGACTATTATAGTCTTAATAAGATTATAATTAAGAACCGTTACCTACTACTACTAGTTAGTAAAATACTAGATTAATTATCTAAGGCGAAGATCTTTACAAAGCTGGATCTATAAGACGCCTATTATAGGCTCTATATTAAAGAAGGAGATAAGTAAAAGACCGCTTTTAAAACCTAATATAACTACTTTAAGTATTTAGTAATGCCCTTTAGGCTAGCTAATACGCCTATAATATTCTAATTAAGCTCGGACCCCTAGAACTCGGTTACCCCCTAAACTCGGTTACTCTACCAAATCGGCCACACCACTTTGGAAGCTATTTACACTCAACCAAATCAAATCAATTATTTGCCCCTATATATTATTTAGTATATTGGCTTCGGGCTTTCCATCTAGCGCATTTTTGGGCTTTAATTTCGGCTCCTTTACCCTTATTCCGGTCTTTTTTTCCTCTCCCTCCTCTATTACTTAGTTAATTAAATCTATATATTTCAATATTATATTTAGATCTACCGTTATCTCTTTATAAAATTTTAGACTTTTAAGGTCTTTAAGTTGCAATTATAAGCTATATATTCAAGTGTCTATATACATAGCCTTTATAATAACGCTCTAAAATTGTTAACTTCTTTTTTATAAAAGTAACCAAGTCTATTAATTAAGTATACACTTATTATAAAGGCCTTAAGCCATTAAATATATATTCTATGGCTCCTTTAGGGTAGTTATAATATTATATTAATTACTATTGGCATATTTAAAGCTTAACCCCTTTATTAAAGCTCTATTTTTAACCTAAAAAGATTTATAGCCTTTATATGGATTTTATAAATATATACTAAAGATATACTGCGTAAATTTAATTATTTTTATTATAAGGCCTTATTTTAGGTCTTATAGTAATATTTAATGAAACACTACTTCTTAATTAGAGCCATATTATTAATATATATATACTTTATAATTTACTTTAAAAAATTTAACTTAATAGAGGAGAAATAAAATAGATTTAAGGGTTATTGTAACGGAACCTTGTAGTAGGAACTACGGTGGGTCCTATTATTAGGCTGGGTATATAGGTAAGAACAGTGTCAACAACGTAATAATAACTAGTGGAGTGGTTGCCCAATAGATTAACTTTAATTGTATTCTAAGATTCACTACGAAGAGAGAACTATCTGGGTAGGGACTGTAGTCCTTTAAATACACAACTATACGCCTAAGAAATCCCTTCGCTCTATAAGGTACGTATACTCTATCTACTCTATTACAGATTATACAGATTATATAGATTATATAGATCATATTATATAACCTTAGCTACTATTCCTCGTTATATAGTTCCACCAGATCCATCCTAGACCGTACCTATATTAACTAACTAGCTTCCTCCAACTCTTCTCCAAGTAGTTATAATATTGTACTTAAGCTGTCCGTAACACTATCTCCCTTTTTTTTATCTTTGTTTTTGAAGATTCCTAACATCTCCAAGTTGTCTACTAGAGGTGTAATATCCGTTTAATTATTCTAGTTAATATCCTTACTTATTATACCTAAAGTATCTTCTTCTTCTTTTACAGCTTGCCAGTCTTGCACTATTACTGCTATCTTATCTTTAGGCGAGATAATGCCGTCTCCATATTCTTGCTGTGTAAAAGAGGGGTTAGTTTATATTGCGCTAGCAAGCCCTTTATCTCAACAACTGTTCTTTTGTTTAGAGTGCACTAAAGCAAACATTTAATTATCCTGCGACGTCCGCTCTATCTCTAACGCTAAGTGTGCGCGTCCTATAACTCTTAATAGTCTTTGGGTTCCCTAAGTAACTTATTATAGGGTCTCGTGTTTAATCTGCTGCTAAGAAACTTAACGGTAAACTAGCCTCTACGCTGCTTAAGGTTTAACGTGTCTTAGAAGAGTCTGTATATGTCCTTAAAGCTTAACGTCTAGCTTATGCTCGTCTTTAACGTCTTAAATGTGTATATAAGAAGGTTCGTTCCAAGGAGTAAAAACTAGTTTAATAGGGTCTGTCTAAGCTAGGTAATAAAAGGACTAGCTCTCCTCCTATAAGGGAAATAACTCTAAGTAGCTCGGCAATTGCTCCTCTTAGGTCCCCCTTAGGTGACTTATTTTTTAGTGATCCTTTCTTATTAATGTTGCCTAACCTACTTTCTTTTAATACTCCTGTACCTTTCCTATAGCGTTCTCTAGGTTGCTTAGTGGTTTCTAGGTAGTCTTACTATAGCCTATTTACTTTACTTTATACCACGTTTTGTTATCTACGTCCTTATAACTAATAATCTTTAAAACTTGCTATTTGTCTTCTTCCTGTCCTCTATATATGTCTGCCTTATAAACTAGTGGCTTAATATCTCCGTGTGCTAGTTCTAGCATCGCAACATGCTGTATAGGATAGATTTTTATTTTGGCTAGTAGATTTAACTTATACGTAACCAATAAAATTCTTTACTTGACTTTAAAAGGTCCTAGTCTGACGTAGTCCAACTTCTTGCTTAGTTGTCGACTCTTGAAATTTTTATGTAGTAGCTATACTTTATCTCCCTTCTTAAGATCTAGTCCCTTAGATCTCTTAGCGTTATAGTACCTTTTTATCCTTTTCTATACTAATTTAGCTGTTTCTGTAAGGTCTGTATAAAGATTTATTAACGTCTCTATTCTTTGTTTAGCTGTGCTACTCGTTTTCTTTGCTTAATGTGGCGATAATAACGTTCTTGGCTTATACCCGTAATTTGCCTTAAATGGTAATATCCCTATTCCTTTTTATGGCGTTGTATTATATACAAACTGTATAACTGGTAATAATGATACCTAATTGTTCTATGCATAATTGATATAATGCCTTAGATACTATTCTAGTGTTTAATTTAGTCTTTTTGTTTATCCGTCCGTCTGCGGATAATATGCTATAGAGGTTGCTGCGCGAACTCCCTATTTTGCTAGAAATACTTTCTAAAATACTGCTATAAATCTTAGATCTCTGTCCGATATGATTTTATCTAGTACTCTGTGTTTTGTAAATATTTTCTTTATATAGATTCTAGCGATATCCTCTGCTAATATCTCCTCTGTGTATACTATAAAGTATCCCTACTTTATTAGCTTGTCTACTATTACTAAGATTGTGTTATAATCTTATCCTATAATAGGATCTCTTAACTTTGGTAACTTAATAATAAAGTTCTATAATATAACTTCCTATAGTCTTCCTGGTGTCTTAATAGGTTGTAGCCCTCTATATAGCTTATACCTTGTTGGTTTATTTCTTTAGCAATTTAGATATTCCTTTATAACTTGTCTTGTTAGTCCCCAGATTCCTTAAATAATATACTCCTTTTAAAGTCTTAACACTAAGCCTGTAGCTCTATTGTGTCCTTATATTATTTCCTTATGGAATTCCTTAATAAACTCCTCTGTAATAGACTTAGGTATATATATTGCTTCTCTATTTTTATATTGCTCTAAGTCTAGATTCTCTACTTATGCTTTTTAGATCTTCTATATCTAATCACTCTTTAGTAATTTATAGATTTAACTTTCCTTGGTTACTGTAATTTTTAGGTAATTATACCTAATTAATCTGTCTTGATTTTTTTGCAATAAAGCTCCTAATGGCTTTTTATTACTTTATAGTTTAGCTTTCCTGCTTAGAGTATCTGCTTGTGTATTGTTTATATCCTTAATATGCTGAATTTCGAAATAGTATTCTGTAAGTATTTCCGCCCATTTAACCTGTCTTTAGTTGAGTTCCTTTGTTGTTTGGAATTCTATAAGGTTCTTATAGTCTGTCTTAACTATAAATGGTTTCTTTATGCCTTATAAGAATGCTCTCTATTTCTTAAGTGCTGTAACTATACCTAACAACTCCTTGTTGTAGATGTTGTAGTTTAACTCTAGTGGTGTTATTTTCTAACTATAGTATGTTACTGGATGCCATGCGTCCTGGTACTTTTGTAGTAAGTATACTCCTAGTGTAAAGTTTAATGCGTCTATCTTAACAACCGTTTCTAACTTTGGTTGATAGATCTTAAGGACTAGTTCTTAGGTAAACAACTCTTTAAGTTCTTAGAATAGCTTCTTTTATTTACTACTTTAAACCTACGGTTCCTCCTTCTTTGTTAGCTTTATAAACGGCTTAATACTTTTTAACCATTGTGCTATAAACCTCCTATAGTAGTTACAAAACCCTAGAAACGACCTTAACTATATAATATTCTCTGGTTCTTGCCAACTTACTATAGCTTTAACTTTCTTTAGGTCTATGCTAATTTTCCCTAGTTTAATAATAAATCCTATAAAATTGGTTTTCCTTATAAAGAACTTGTATTTTTTAATTGCTACTAGCATCTGTTCTTTCTATAGTCTTCTTAAGACCCATTTAACGTGTTCTCTATATTCTTCCTTACTTATTAAGTAGATGATAATATTGTTAAAGTATACTATAATAAACTTATCTAGGTGTTCTCCTAATATACTATTAATTCGCTTCTGGAATGTTACTGGTATATTTATAAGCCTAAACTGTATAACTAATAGTTTATATAGTCCTTTCTTTAACCTAAAGGCTGCTTTCTATTTATTACCTTTCTTAATCCTAATCTAATAGTACGCCTACCTTAGATCTATCTTTATAAAGATTTTTACATTGCCTATCCTATCTTGGATTTCGCTAATTAAGGGTAAAGGATACCTATTCTTTCTAGTAATGCTATTTAACTGTCTATAGTCTATACACACCCTAAGTTTCCCGTTTTTCTTTGGGATAAACAACACTGGATATCCTACTAATGACTATAATGGTCTAATATATCCCTTGCGTAAGTTCTCCTAGATAAACTCCTTAAGCGCTACTAACTCTGTTTTAGTAAGCTTATAGATTAGAAAGAACTTTAAACTTATTCCCTCTTTTAATTCTATCTTGTGGTTCTATGCTATATACTCTAACAGCTTTTTACTTTCTGGTAACTATAACTTTTTTCCATACCTATGGTATCTCTTTGGTATATAACTTAAGCCTTGCTTAGTCTCTTTATATATCACTCTAATTTAGTACTATACTAACTTGGTTTGCTGTCGCATCTTATATTATTAAGTATTTTTAATATTAACCTGACCTATAACCCAATTAATCTTTAGATTGTACTTCTATAACTAAGGCATTCCTAGTATCGCCTTATCCTGTCCTAATGGTAGGATATTAAAAGATATTCTAACCTATTTTCCTTTAATAGTTAACTAAATAGGTTCTATTTTAAGATTAATAATGCTTCCTCTATAGGCTATCTAATCTCCTAAAATTATTATAAGTGGATACGGGTGTTCCTTTTATCTGTATAGTAACCCTATTTTTTTTACTGCTCTTGGTAATATATGGTTCCTAATTGCTCTACTATCTACTAACGCTTTAAACTGCTGATTTTGCTATTTAACTTATAAATTTAGGTATTATCCTTAAATTCCTTTAAGGGTCTAAGGCTTTAATACTAGTTTCCTCTAGTCCTATACGCCTCCCCTTTTCCTAACTGTTGGCTGCTAGATTCTGTTTATGCTTGGTCTAACTTAGGCTAATACTTAGTTTATTTCTTTTCCTTTATATGCTATAGATAAGTGTTTTCTAGGCACTCCCACCACTATTATCTATCTAGGTATTCTTCTATAAGGAATCTTCCTAGTTAAAGTGTTAAGTCTCCTTAACCTTGTACTTCTACTGGGTGCTATTTATATATATACTTAGCGTTCCTAAACTGCCTTTTCTTAGGTGCCTAATATATCCTAATTAGGTACTTCTAGTTCTTATCTTTTAGTGCTCTATATATGTTATAGGTGTTATCTATATAAGCTATCTACGATAGTGTATAATACGCTAGGTAATTTAGGTTAACTCTTAGTTTATCTTTATCTTTAAGTTTAAACCTATACCTGGTTGACCTAACTACTGGTATCTCTATTACGGGTATTAAGATTTGTTATTCGCTTCTCTAGTCCCTAGATCCTTCCTCTAGGTTTCTTAATATTATAATTAATGCCCCTTTAATATAACTTATGCGTTTTTCTGTAATGGGTTAGTTTTAGATAACTTTTTTATCTAGCTATATATAAAAGTCTTCCTATTTGTTATTGTGTTGTTGCCTATACCACTTTCCATATAACTGGTTTAGTGTGTATGGTCTATCTATTAGAAAGTACCTTATTATTGCTACATTATAACATCCTTTAGTATGTCTTTTTTTAAATTTAGTTAAGATATCTAGATCCTCTTTTTATTCCAGTTTGTCTAACTATTTTGCCCTAGGTGTCCCTGTACTTGGCCTATTAGTAACTCTTTATATGGGTGCTCTATCCCTTATATAACCTAGCATAGCTAACCTCTTATCTAGCTTTTGCTCTTACTATATAATGATTTTTATCCTAAACTTATCTATAGTTTCTTGTTTTCTGCGTCTTATAGCTAGATCTTTGTAGTTATCTTGCTTTTTAATCTAGGTATTAACTATTTAATCTTTAAGCTAAACACTACGTTTACCTGGGATTACTAATATTCTTATTTATTCCCTAAACTTGTAGTTCTTAAACTTGCGTCCTATACTTATTTGTTTATCTATAAACTAAGTAGCTGCCCTTTCCCATTAGTTTTCGTCCGTTGTGGGTCCTTAGGTATGTTTTATTTTATCTTAAAAATCTTAAGCTTTTTATATCTCTTCTTAAGAATCTTGAGCCTGTGGCCTTTTGCCTTTATTAAGTGATAAGCTAGCACTAGTAGTTATCTACTTGCTTAGTTTCTTCTAAATGTTACTCTTTTTATCTTATAAAGCGATGGAAATTGTATCTAATAGTGTTGTAATACCCGTTACTAAACCTTGTTCTGTAATGGTCTTAGTCTCTACTTCTATTTCGACTTCTCTAAGGTTTATATGCTTTTAGTAAGCTGCCTTTATTGCCTTATTATTAGTAAATGCTTCGCCTATATTAAACTTATTGTCTTTAATGTCCAATTTATGAGCTGGTTTATTGGTTCCTCTAAACTTAGATAATAATAGCTCTTATAGCTAATAGCTTGCGCCATACTTAGCATCCTTATAAATTTGGTATACGTTATTATAATAAAACGCGAAACTGTTAATTAAACACTCTTTTATTCCTCGCAGTACACTGTTATCTTTTTATACGTATATGTCTCCTACTGGTTGGGTTCCCTTTACTGCGTAGTTACTTTAACTACCTCTATAGTCTCTGGCGAAATAACCCTATTTTCCGCAATTTATGCAAGCCCTATCTTTAAACCATTTTTCTTGCTGTAGAGTTTACCTAAATGTCTTTTACTGCTAAGATCCCTGGTTTGGCCTTTGCTCCTAGGTCCTTTAATTACTAGATTCTTAACCTCTAGGTTTCTATAGTTTCTATTCCTATTTTTAGGTTTCTTTAGTACCACTTAGGTCTATTAGCTCTGCGCTATTCTATAGTTTTTAACTCTATGTCTGTCGTTGTGTACTCTGCGCCTTATATAACTATAGAACTCTGTCTTGCCCTTTCTTAGCTTGTTCCCTTTAATAGATCCTATTATTAATCTTTATTAACTGGTTTATTAACTCTCTTAAAGTACCCATATCTTTTATTAGGATAATTGCGTCCTAGACTTTAGCCTTAAGTCCTTACTTATACTATGCCATAAGCGCCCTATTATTCCACTTAACCTGCGTAGCTAGTGTTTAAAACTGCGTTATATACTTAATTGCTAAAGTGCGTTGTACTAAGTTCTGAAGTTTTTGTTCTGCTGTTGTGGTTGCTTTAGGGTTTCCGAATATTTATATTAACTGTTCTGCGAATCCGTTCTAACTTGCAAATATATACTGTACGTCTGGGTTAGTAGTTGTTATACTATTTACTTATATCTCTGTAAGGTAAGGCTTAAACCACTCTAGAGCTCTTCCTGATAAGAATAGTCCTGCGTACGATACCTGGTCCGTAGGTATTACTAACTTCGCTCCTTCCTGCATAACCTTAAAATATATCTACGTAAGAAACCCTTTGAGCTTTAACTTCTCCTCTAAGAACTATTTAATTAAAGGTAACTTAACCTTTACTGCTCTAATTCCATTAATGCGTTCTTTAAGTAGCCTGCTATTATCCTGTAAGCAATTAACTATTTTTTGTAACTAACCTTATGTAACTACTTAAGAATCCGTGTCCGCTATACTGGTATCTCCTGACCCTAAGGTCGTGGCTACCGTCGATATTGTTGTAACTAGTGCTTTGGGTGGCATGTTGTTCGATCTTATTTAATACCATAACCTTGGTAGTAAATGTGTAACGGAACCTTGTAGTAGGAACTACGGTGGGTCCTGTTATTAGGCTAGGTATATAGGTAAGAATAGTGTTAACAATATAATAATAACTAGTGGAGTAGTTGCCTAACAGATTAACTCTAATTATATTCTAAGATTTACTATAAAGAGAGAACTATCTGGGTAGGGACTGTGGTCCTTTAAATATATAACCATACGCCTAAGAAATCCCTTCGCTCCGTAAGGTACGTGTGCTCTATTTGCTCTGTTATAGATTACATAGATTACACAGATTACACAGATTATATTATATAACCTTAGCTACCATTTCTCGTTATATGGTTCTACCGGATCCATCCTAGACCATGCCTGTATTAACCAACTAGCTTCCTCCGACTCTTCTCCAAGTAGTCGTAACATCGTACTTAAGCTGTCCGTAACAGTTATAATATTAAATAAAGTAATAACAAATGAGCTATATATCCTATAATTTACGGGTTAATAAAAAATTTAACTATATAATGGCTTACATAGCCATTAAGGAAATATAATTAAGGTTTATTACTAAATAATATAGTTTTAGGGATTAAAAAAAGTAATAAATTGCCTAAATATAATATAATTGGCTATTTAACTATTATATAAGGTTATATATATTTAATAAGCACTTTACCTTAGTATATTTATATTAATTAGGAGTATTATCCTTTAAAATAAATTAACTAGCTAAGGGCAAATATTATCTGTATAATAAATACCTACTTATAATTATTTAATAACTTTATATATATAATTTTTCTAAAGATATATCTTATAGTAATTAAATTTAAATATATGCTTAATATAACTCTAAATTTGTCTATCTTATATATATATTTTACCTATATATTAACCTTCTTTCACATCCTTTTATAAGGGCTATAAAACTTTTAAATTTACTTTAGTTATACCCTATTAACTTATATACCTTCTATTAATTAGATATATAAATTTTTTATATAAAATTTCTATTTAAAGTGGCTAATTACTTATATTTTACTAAGGGGTTTAGTACTTCTACCCTAACTAAAGACCTAAGCTATTATTTTTTTTATAAATTATACGTATATAAAGGGGAAACTTTTTATATGTCCTATTTGTCACGGCATTAACCTCTCGCATACTGTTTTATACTGTCTCGTACTATTTCCTACTGTTGGCTGGCCTACCACTAGCGCCTTGGCGCCTGGCCCTACTACTTATACATAATACCCCTTTTGCCTCTTCTCCTCTTTATACCATAATGTAATTATTCAGCTTACCTGCACAATGGCACTGTAATAGTTTGTGGTATCTCCTCTTACGCCCCGTTGCGATCTCCGCCTCCTAGTCTACAGTCTCTATTTCCCCAGTATAATCGCGACCCGGTATAACCAACAACACTATACTACAGCCTTAGACAATCTTAGTGTAATCCTAAATAATCTTAGTATTATAGCCAGCCTTATAGACTTTAATTGTATTACCCGGATCCCTTAAAATGGGCGACTATAATATAGACAATACCCTATTGGCAAATATATGCGAAGCGCTTGCCTACCTCTTTAATACCTCCCACCCTAATATTGCCTAGGCAATTAGGAGTGGTTTAGAGTACCCTAAGGACCTTAAGGTAGCAGGAACCTTTTAGCACCTCTCTATATATACACCCTTCTTAACTAGCGTTAAGAGTGGTCTCTAAGCTGTTTATAATAAAGGCTGGACTGCAAAGCTCTAATATAAAGAAGCTTAGTATAGAATTAATTCCCTTAAGACACTTAAACTATGTATTAAACAATATAAACAATAAGCTTTAATATACACTAAGACTATATAAAACCTAAGCTTTTAGATTACTATACTTACCCAGACTATTACTGATAAGAATACCGCTACTAGCTACCTTCGTCTAACTAAACCCTATAGAAGAAAGCGTAAAGCAAAAGACCCAACCCTATTTAATAGCAAGGGATCACCAACTAAAAAGTAAGAAAAATTTAAAATATGGAAAATAAAGATCTAAGGCGTTTTCTAAAGAGATATAAAGTGCTTTAAAACCCTAATAGATAAAGTCCTCTATATATCAGACATACTAACTAATAAGGCTTACAACTATGTCAAGCATGGCCTTGATATGCTATGCATATACCTAAGTAACTTGAGCAAATAGACCTTCTCCAACCAAGAGTCTATGTTTGTGTATATAAGGAAGCACTATAAAACTATAGACATAACCTAAGCAGCTAAAAACAAGTTGGATACCCTGTACTAGGGCAAGTGTAACTACTAGTCCTGGAAAGCAGAGCTTAATAAATTAATAATTAAAGCAAACAAGACTAAGGAACAAAAAGTGGATTTGCTTAAAAAGAATATCTCCCTAAAGATAAAGGACCTAGCCCTTACCCTTAGCCGTAAAATTGGTAATACTAATTATAAGGGCTAAAGTAAGCAGATGGATGTATTCGCCTATAACCTATAAAACCACGCCTACTAAATAAAGCTAAATACTACCAAGCTAAGTACTGCTAGCAGCTATTAACCTACACTACCTAATAATACCCTAGTACTAGCACTATAGAATGACCCAATAGACCTTAACGCTGTTAAATTTAGTAGTAGTAATAGCAGTCTCCCTAATAACGTCTAAAGATATCGCATAGATAATAGACTTTATATGGCATGTGGTTAACCTAGCCACTAGAAAGATGCTTATAACCCTAAGAAGAACCTAAATCCCCTTCTAATACTACCATACTAACCCCTTTCTAGCCGTAGTAAATTCTTTAGCAGAGGAGATGGCAACCAAAGTAGTAATTATAGATGTGGATGTGGACTTAGATATAGAGACTTATCTCTATAATTCCCTTCCCTAGTACAACCCCAGCCAATAGTTCCATATATAAACTACGGATTAGTCCTTTACACTACTACTAACTATAAGACCGGCCATGTCCTCAGTAAAGTACCCCTTAGCATATATACACCATTAGAGACTAATATATTAGGACATACTAGCTAAGACTATAGCCACTAACTAAGCCCCATAATCCAGTTATTAAAAGGCTAATCCTTGGACTAAGTCGCCTCCAAGGGTCAGAACTATATAGGGAGGAAGATAAAAGGATTAAATCTATACTACTAGATTAGTTAGACCTTATTCTAAGCCAGCTGCTACTTAATCTTAGAACAGTAAATAATAATAAAAATGTCATCCTTATTTAGACCTACCTCTCCTTATTATACAACCCACTCCTAGAAGCTTTTATTGAAATAGTAAGCCTTATTAATAGTAATAGTACAGCACTAGCATTTATAGATAAAGACTTGCTTATAAAAAAGCATAATGTTATAATAAAAAGACTCCTAGTTTTAAAACTGCTCCACTTTACTAATGGACTCCTATCTAGCTTTATTACCTATTACTTTATAGTAAAAATAATAATTGGCCACCATGTAGAATCTATGCTCTTTTATATTATAAAGTTATTACCCTTAATACTAGTAATTCTTAGAATGCCCTAGCTTAAAAAATATAACCTAAGAATAGACTTCCCTATCCTAGAGCTTAAGTTTAACTCTAATTACTACGCCTATAACTGTCTCCTATAGTATATCCCTAACTGTAACTAAATAGCACTATATAGACGCATTATATGGCCAACCTTTAGATACTATTAGCCGATAGTAAAAGAGGTGCCTAATACTAGTAAGCCAATATACATAGTAAACAAAATAGAGATTTTAGAAGACTGGACTATTACCCTATCCCTAAAAAAACAAATACTGCTAGAACTATAAGTACCCTATATATACCTGCTTAACCTAGGTCAGCTAATAAGACACCCGACTTTAAGACATTTACTATATATATATATAACCGTATATATAACAGCTAAGGGTATTATAGCCAAGACTAAAACTAGAGCAGTTAAGACCTCCCCCCTATAATACCTAACCTTATACCCATCTCCCGCGCGTACTATATAGGGCCGCCACCTTATTTCTGCCCCCCTAGGCTAACTAAGCCGTACTAGCCTAGCCGCAGCACTAGAGAACCAGACATGCCCTAACCTAGATAATATTAAATGCACTTATGCCGTTAATTTTACTCAGTTCTATAAATAAAAAGGCGTAAAGGTAATAAGGATCTATATAGCGAAGTTAGTAGAACTAGTTAAATAAGAAGAACACTAATAGCTGCTTAAGGAGCTACCTATAGGCCTAATAGAAGTACCAAACCTGTTAGAAAGGTCTTTCCGCCAGCTAGTAGAAGGTAACTATATAATAGAGGAAGCCCATAAAGCGCTACCCCCTTATTTCTATAACTTCCTTAGGACAAACCTAAAAACTAAGTCTAAGTTTCTACGCTAAAAGATAGTTAATACTAATATTAAGAAATTCCTAAAAGGTAAACCAGGATTAACCCGCAAAGACATTTTATAACGCCTACTAAAGGAGTTTTATAAATATATTAAATACTTCCTCCCTAAGAATGCAGATAAGCTGCCCCCTTACTAACCATAGGACTATAAAATTAAAATTATACCCAGAAAGCAGGCCCTATATTATAAGAATAGACCACTCTTACCTACTAAACTTAGTTATATAAAGAAGTGGATTAATAAGATGCTAGATAAGGGTTTTATCCGCAAATTAACCTTACTAGCCACCGTACTATTCCTCCTTACTATAAAACCTAGCGGTAGTATATAAATCTGCTATAACTACTAAGGCCTAAACACGGTTACTATTAAGAATTGGTACCCACTGCTACTAGTCCACAAGACACTTAACGCACTCTATAGCGCTAAGTACTTTACTAAACTTAATATAATTGCTGCGTTTAACCGGATCCAGATTACGGAAGGCCATAAGTAGCTTACAGCATTTATTACCCAGTTTGGACTCTATAAGATATTAGTTACACTATTTAGTCTCTATAACGCGCCTGCTATATTCCAGAACTATATTAACTATGTCTTATATAATGCCCTTAATAACTACTACACTGCGTATCTTAATAATGTCCTTATCTTCTTTAAAACACGCGCCAAGCATATAAAATATGTAAATAAAATTATCCAGAGACTTAGTAATGCTGGACTCTAGATTAATATTAATAAGTTTAAGTTCTATACTACTAAAATAAAATACCTTAGCTTAATTATTTTAACTAACGGCATAACCATGGACCCTAAAAAGGTATAGTCCTTATAAGAATAGAAGGACCTAACGTTAGTTAAGGAACTATAGCAATTTCTTAGCTTTGTAAACTTCTATTAATAATTCATCTAAGGCTACTCTAAGGTAGTTAAGCCTATAACTAGGCTACTAAAGAAAAGTACTAGCTAGTTATAGGGCCCGGATTAAGCATAGGCGCTCTAGACCCTAAAAACAGTGTTTACCATAGCACTGGTCTTGGCATACTATAACTATATAAAGAAGACTATAGTAGAGACAGACGCCTTAAACTAGGCTTTAGGAGGAGTGCTTTACCAAGCTAGCGAAGATAGCAAACTTAAGCTAGTTATATTCTTTTTTGCTAAGCACTCTGCCCCTAAATATAACTATAAAATATATAATAAGGAACTCCTAGTAATTATAAAAGCACTAAAAAAATAATACCCTAAACTATAAGGAACTAAGCAACCGTTTAAGATTATTACAGACTATAAGAACCTTTAGACCTTTATAATAACAAAACAACTAAACTAGCACTAAGTCTATTAGGCTAAGTTCCTTTCCTAGTTTAACTTTATTATTACCTATAGGCCTAGCATAAAAGCTACAATCCCAGACGCTCTTAGCCGCCTCCTAGGTATAGCACCTACTAACGCTAGTAACAAATATCTACGACACTAAGACCGTATTGTTTTACCACCAAAAAAAGATAACCCCGCTATTCTAGATGAGCTACTAAGCAAATCCTAAGACTAGAGTATTAAAGACTTTATTATAGTAATAAACCTAGAGCCTAAGAAAAAACCCCTTAAGGAACTTATTAAGAATGCCTATAAGGAGAACGAACTAGCTAGAGATATATTAGCCGCGCTATAAGAACAGGAAGGCCGTAAGGTACGCTACTAGCCTAAGTAGATTAGGAAGTTGCTCCGCTATAATAAATCTAAATGCTTAATTATTAATGGCCTAATCTACTATAGAAACCAAGTATTTGTCCCCAATTTACCTAAACTCTAACTAGAAGTTGTATACCGCACGTATAGTTTAGGTCCCGCAGGCTACCTAGGTCGCGTTAAGACCCTAAACCTCCTTAGTTAAACTTATTAGTGGCTAGGTATTTCACAGTTTATAGTTACCTTTATAAAAGACTGCGCTCTTTGCTTTCGCATAAAGACCCTATACTTAGCACTACCCAGTTTCCTAAAACTACTAGAACTACCAGTCCGCCCATGGACCAATATCTCCATTAACTACGTTATTAACCTACCTAAGTGCCTTCGCAACGGCAAAACATATAGATATATCTTTATCGTCGTTAACCGCCTAATAAAGATGAGATACTTTATTCCTGTTACCAGCCTAGACACTAAGGAGCTCATTAAAGCATTTACCTATACTATTTATAAGTTACACAGCGCCCCAAGTACTATTATTTCTAATAGAGGGTTTTTATTTATTTCTAACTTCTAGCGTTGCCTAAATTAACGCCTAAAGGTAACCCTAAACCCTAGTTTTGCATAGCACCCTAAAATAGATGGTTAGACCAAGATTGTTAACGTAGTAATAAATAAGTACCTACGTGCTTTTGTGAGCTTTACCTAAGATAACTAGGTAGATTAGCTCCCCCTTACTAAGTTTGCTATAAATAACTAAGTTAATAAGACTATAGGAATTTTACCATTCTTTGCTAACTACGGCTATAACCTATATTTAGGCATCGAACCAGTAGGCCCCCAGCCATTAGCCCTGTCTATATATAAAGAAAGAGTACCTATAAGCTAATGCTATTACTAACCGCTTTAAGTGTATCCTAACTTAGCTTAAAGCCCTAGCTTATATCTCCCAGCAACGCTATAAAGATAACGCCAATACAAAATGGAACGAAGGTATAATATTTAAAAAGGACAATATGGTTATAGTTAGCCTTAAAAATATAAAGACTAACTAGATTAAGAGAAAGTAGGATAATAACTAGGATAGACCTTAGCCCGTCTTAGCTGCCTATAAAGGGGTAGTTATGATGGACCTTCTAGACTATATTTACGTTAATAAGTCTTTCTATACATTAAAAGTCCGCCTCTGGTTCCCTAAGGAGATCCCTAGCCAAGCATATATTAATAAAAAGGAACGTTGCAATATTACAGGCAGGATAGCTAAAAGAGATAATAACGGCAATATTATAGACAAATGGGAATTTAAAAAAATTCTTAATATATATAATAAATAAAGGGACGAGCATGGCTTAATATACTATATTAAGTAGAAGTATTATAACCAAAAAACCTGGGAACCTAAGAAGTCTCTAAAAGGGTGCGAGCGCGCACTACTAAAGTTCTATAAATAATACCCTAAGAAGCCCAGACCCCTAGACTAGGTATAAGGTAAGAGAGACTTACCATGTTAAGGCCGTAGGCGACAACTATAATAATTTAGAAAAGTTAAGATCTTATAAAACTTTAACCACTGGTTAAAGTTGTCTAATTAGTTAGATTCTTGCCAAGAGCGCCACACCTAATTAATTTAGGCAGTGGTGTGGAGTTCTGCTAACGCTATTTATTAAGCTAACTAATTAGGATTTTCTATTCCTGGGATGGAAAATTGCTATTGGCTTAGCTAAAAGCGGTAAGCAAAACTAACATTTTTGCGCACTAAGTCTACTGTTTTCCACTAACACTATAGCCACTGGTTATGTAACCGTAATTTACTAGTACAGTAATACTCTATTCTGGAGTTACTTGTTTAGTTTAGAGACTAAACCTTTTAGGGGAGGGGAGTACTATTACAGCACTAACCTCTTGCATACTGTTTTATACTGTCTCGTACTATTTCCTACTGTTGGCTGGCCTACCACTAGCGCCTTGGCGCCTGGCCCTACTGCTTGTATATAATACCCCTTTTGCCTCTTCTCCTCTTTATACCATAATGTAGTTATTTAGCTTACCTGCACAATGGCACTGTAACACTATTTAAGTACCCAATTAATAAGCAAGGTCTACTATATAGGAGTCAATTGCTATTAATATTGGTGTGTAAATTGCTTTGGTGGTTTGCCATTTAATTAATCGCTTAAAATTAACAAAGGGCACTATATACGAGCATAGCTTTTCGCGCAGACTTATAAACACCAGATTCGAAATCTGCAATAGCTATTTATAAATTCTGCTTATTTTGATCTATATTGATCGATTCGTTGTAGAGAAAATAGGTTGACAAGTTGGTGGTTTAATTTTAGGTGACCGACTTCGGGAGGTAACCAAGTTCTAGGGGTCCGAGCTTATATATTTATAGAGCCTTATGGAGACTAGTTAACCATATATATATTATTTATCTAGATAATATTTTAATCTACTTAAAAAATAAGGATTAGTATAAGTAATATGTCTGCAAAGTACTAGAACGCTTAGATAATTGGGGCCTTTACGCTAAGGCGTTAAAGTATATCTTTAATACTAAGTAGGTTAAGTTCCTGGGTTATATTATAACGCCTATAAATATAGTTATAGACCTAGTATAGGTATAGATAATTTAAAAGTAGCTAGAGCTAGAGAGCTACTGGGATATTTAAGTATTCTTAGGCTTTGCCAATTTCTATAGACACTTTATCTATAACTACTGAGATATTGCCTAACACCTATTTAACTATATTGCTAAAGCTTTTTAAGACCTGGTCTAAGAAGCAAAAGGCTTAAAGGCGGAAAGGAAGAAAACTAAAAAGGGACTAACTAAATAGTATAAACTATAGATATGGCCTAGAAAGGTCTAGAAAGCCTTTTAGGAACTACGCGTAAAGTTTATAGAAGCTCTACTATTACGGCATTTTAACCCAAATTAGCTACCAATAATGGTCACTAATATATTAAATTTTGCCCTTATTAGTATTCTACTGCAACCTAATAGGTATCTAAACGCTACCTAGCTCTACTAGAGACTAATAGCATTCTATAGTAGAAAATTTTAGGGACCTAAAGTTAGGTATTATACCCATAATAAGGAACTGCTAGCTATAGTTAACTGCTTTAAATAGTGGCGATACTACCTTAAGCACACAAGCTATACCACTTATATACTCTTAGATTATTATAATCTACGCTACTTTATAACTATAAAGGAGCTTATACCTTAACAAGCTAGATAGGTAAAGAAGCTTATATAATTTAACTTTAAGATTAAATATAAGCTAGGGGAAAATAACCCTACTAATAGATCGTTATAATGGCTAGATTATACTAAAGGCTTTAAAACAGGAGAAGGAAAATAGATAATAGATATCTTACTCCCTATATTATAGAATAAGCTCTAGATATAGGATGCTTAAGTACCTATAGCTCTATGTACTAAGTCTTAGACGGTATAAACCCTATTAGCTTCTACTAACGTTTTAGCTAGTACCCAGTCTGTAGCTAATAAGGGTCTAAATATACCTAGACAGGATGTCCTTAATATAAGTTTAGAACTTAGTAATATACTACTAATTATTAAGCTATCCCCTTAAACTAAAAGTAAAGCTATAAAGTAATTGGAACCTAGAGCCCTATAAAGACTAAAGGACTTTAACCTTATAGAGGCCTTCCTAATATACGCGTACTAAGAAGTTATAAGATCTATAGTACTACCTAGTCTTATACTTAGAGCAATATAAGGTAAAATAGCTTTTACCTAGGAACTATCTAAAAGGTTAACAGATCTTATCTATAAGGTGTAATGGAGAGACGCCTCCTATACTATCTTTAATGCAAAAGTAGACTAAAAATATAACTAAAAGGAAGTTATAAGGCGCTAAAATTGGGAACTAGACCTAATAGGCCTACTATATAGAAATGGTAAGTTTGAGTGCCATAAGAAGCAAATCTATAATAGAAAATTCTTATAAAGAATTATAATAATCCTCTAAGTAGCCACTATAGTTAAGTTAAAATAGTAGAATTACTTTAACACAAATATTATTAGCTAAAGCTTAAGTAGGAAGTAAAGGAGTATATCAGCTACTGCGAGAAGTGTTAAGTATATAAAATCTAAAGGCATAAGCTATAGGGTTTACTTAAATTGGATCCTCCTGCTAGCAAACTATGGCAATATTACGCTATAGATTTTATTACAGATCTTCTGCCATTAAAGGATAAGCAAGGACGAATATATAATTTAGTTCTAGTCCTTATCAATAGGTTTTTAAAGTACATTTAATACCTTTCTGTTAATAAGATAATTAATATATAAGCGCTTACCAGCCCAATTAAAGAGAAATGCTTTCTTAAAGTAGATTAGCTGCACTTTATTATTACTAATAGGGGCAGCGTCTTTATAAGCCAGTACTAGTCAGATCTATACTTTTATTTAAAGATAGACCACTATTATAGTATAACTTTCCATCTATAAATAGATAGGTAAATAGAACGCCAAAATTAGAAACTAGAATTGTACTTGCAAATTGTCACGGGACACCTCCGTGACACCTTATACACGTCTACCTGTTTCCACTGTCCACCTGTTTCCACCGACGCAGCAAGAAGAAACTGACCGCGAGACAACAACCTGATGGCAATCTGCTGGCAATCTACGGCAATCTGACGGCAATCTGCCGCATTCTGCCATATTCTGCCAAGTCTACCAAATCCTGCCAAGTTCTGCCAGGACCGCTCCTTAAATCCTATTCTGCTCCGTGTATGTGTTAACTAAGCAACCAAACTAACAATATGTATCCTTTCTTCCCGTTTCCTTACCTTCTCTCCTTACACAACGTCTTGACTTCATTACACAGTTTATGTACGTAGCTTAATAATATCTACTTTGCTATATATTATCGTCGCTTATACTTACTCAGTGACACAAATATATTTAAACTATTAGTAAGATAATTAGTATAAGCTACTCCTATACGCAAAGTACGCTTACAATTTAAAGTAATATATATTGCATAAATATACACTAATTTAGATTGCCTATGGCGTCTAACTATTTAGGTTTAATAGTATACCTAGCAATTACTAGCTAAGGCCGTATAATTAATTATAGGATCCTATTAGGAAGTCTAAGGATATCTATTAAAAAGTATAAGGATACCTCTAGGAATAGGAGGAGTAATAAAAGTATATAAAGTAGAGCCTATAAGATACCTAAGAGCAGCAGAGACTCTAATATAACTATAAATACTAAAATAAGTATTTTAGAGTAGGCGACAAGGTTTTATTACGTTTAATAAATATTAAGACCTATTAACTATTAAAGAGGCTTAATATAAGATACCTAGGTCCCTTCTAAGTTAAGAAATAAATTAGTAAGCTAACCTACTGTCTCTAGCTACCCCCGTCTATAGCCTATATACATTAATGTTTTATATAAACTTACTAGAGCTATAGTATAGACTACTACTGGAAAAGAACTTCCGTCTAGGCCTAATTAAACACCCTAAAGTAGTGAGCGAGCGGTATAAGGTTAAAGCTATCCTATGCAATAAGTCTGTTAAGAATAAGCTTTAATATAAAGTTAAATAACTAGGATAGCCTACTAAGGACTCTATATAGGAACCAGAGAATTACATTAATTATTATAAAAATATTCTAAAAGAATATTGGGACCAAGGTCCGTAATCTATAAAGTGTAGAAAGCGCTCTAATACTATGGTGTCATTATAGCCTATAAATAAGACGTGTGTAAAGAGCAAGAAATAAGTTAAATTAAATATAGAACGGATAGGCTCTGGAAACTATAAGGATTAATTAGAGCTACGGCCTAAGGTAAGACAGGTCCGCAGCCTTTTTATATATATAGTATAGAATTAATAGGGTATTTTACTAGAATTGTATTCCTATTTATTAGTCTATATTAGGAATAGTGTTCCTATACCTTCCTAAATGCCTTATAAGGCCTTCCTAATTGCTACTATATATAAGAATTAATCCTAAATACCTAAATTAAAAGCTGCTATATCTTATCCCTAGGTGCAGGATTAATATCCATCGGCCTACTAAGTAATGGCTAACAGAAATAAGATCTAGATCCCTTAGTAGAAGTATAGGTAGATATGAAAATAGGGGTAGGTTGATAAGGTGTAGATAGAGTAAAGATCCTTAAATACTTAATACCAATATTAGGCCCAAACTAGTACTAACGAAGTTCTTAAGGCGTAAGCTTATAGTTAATAAAGATACGCTTAGGCCCAGAATAAACAAAGATATTGGCTGGCTAGTATAGACTAGAACCACTAAGACCTTACTATAGTAATTATTAGTTACCTATCTGCTAGGTACCTAAAGGATAACCTACCTAATACCACATTATATTATGCTCTTTTAAAACTTAACGCGCATACGAAAACTCCTTATAATAGGCGGTAACCTTTTTCTTATCACCCCTATCCTTTACCTTATCCTTAGTATACCAACCTTGCTCCCTTATTAGGCGTTACTAGGAATTATAGGTGGTATAGATGGCTATAGCATAGTCTTAAATTTAACCTAGATATTTATTATTGGAGCTAGAATAAGAGAGAGCTTAGGCGATATAGTAGTTAAGGATATTAAAGGATTGTCGCCACTTAGGCCTAGGCTATATTAAAGCTTAAAGTTAGTAATGGAAACCTATTAAGGACAGGAAAGCTTACCTTAACGTACCTACCGCTCTTAGTATGTATGTATTAATTATAAGGACTAAAGGTATTAGACCTTATATAGTGGGTCTTATTATAAGTATCTAGAATCTTCTTATTAGACTTCTGGTCTTTTAAGAACGTATAGGCAAAATTATTTAGGTAGGACTAGCTCTAATTGCGGGTTAGCGGAGGCTAAGGTTCTATATACAGCGGTAGGGCTAAGATACGCTATAAAATTAGCTTAGAAGAGTAGTTAGCAGGAGAATAAAGAGATATATTAAATTAATAGAAAAGAAGAAAATTATAATAATATATTAAAGATACGTCCAAAATTAGATAAAGGTTAATAATGGGAAGTAAGGTGTTAAGGAAAAGGAGCAGCTTAATAAGTAAGGTATCTCTATACTTTACCTTCTAATACCCTTCTAGTAAATAGCCGCAACCTTGCCAATATAACTCCGTTATAATAGTGTAATTTAAAAGGAAAGAAATACGCGTATAAGCTATTTAGCTAATACTTCCTTATAAAAACTAATTACGCAGCTGGGGAAGGTAATTAAGACGTTAATTGCAGATGTATATAGGTTAAATTATACCTAAATAATATTATAATATTAAAGAACAACATTATAGACGTTCTTAATAATCGCATAATAGCTATAGGTACTACTGCAAAGCGTTCCTCCTATTTACCGGGCAATAGAGCTACGCTAAATATATAGCATAGGACCACTAGATTTAAAAGCACATATACTAAATCTTAAGAGATAAGTCTCTTTAACTAACTAATTAATACCTTAATCGCATCTAATAGCCTAAGGGTAAATATAGGAGTAATACGCTAGTAATGTAGAGGATCACAAAAAAATATTACAGATTAATATTTTAGTAGTTAAAAGACAATAGCAAGCCAAGGCTCTATACGTTAAATCCTATATTAAAAGGTTTTACGGAACTATACTAAAATACTAAAATACCTGTAATATTTGCGATTAATTGCAGACTAGTATAAAGGCTTAGAAATAGAGTTATATAAAAATTCCTATATTAGCCTAGGTAGTTACCAGTATACCCTACACGGGACTAATAAAAATCCAAACTATATACTAGACCTTTTAACAAAGGTTTTGCTAAAAGCGGTTAGCGTCTTAGTAAGGTAAGCCTTGGCAAAAAGGTCTAGGAACGAGACAAAGAATATATAGAAGACCTCTAGATTAGTTAAAGGCATAACTGTTAAGAAGGAAGAGCTAAGCGCTATATAATAGGAGGACGAAGACTTAAGGCTCTATAACCTATACAAGAAGGGAAAATCTATAAGGTATATATAAAGATACGCTAAAACGCAGAATCTGTGGGTGTTTAATAAAGTATATATTAATGTGGTAATAATTACCCCTTAAGGCATTGGGAAGAAGAAATATGCCGTAGTATTTACTAAGAAGGCAACTTTAGTTTAGTAGGCTTACTTCTATAAGTTAAAGAATGGTATATATAACGCTCTAGTTAAATACTAAAAGATAGTAAAGACTTAATTTAGAAGAGTTATTAAAAAGTGGCGTATAGATAGGGATAAAGAATATAGCCTAAAGAAGCTAGCTAAGCTTATAAATAATCTATGGTAGGTAATAGAGCTTACTATACTATATAACCTAGAGCATAATGGCACTTTTAAAGAAATAATTGGTATTCTCTACAAGCGTATATAAACCGTAATAATTAATACGGACATTTTACAGTTCCTTTAGCCACTAATATTTAAGTTAATAGTACTAATCACTAATTAAACAGCTACCTCTTTATTAAAGGGCAAGACGCCATATACAGCCTTTATAGATAAGTTTTACCTAAATTAGGATAATAGACTATCTGTAGCTTATTTATAGGTACTTAGCTACAAGATATATATTTAAATACTAAAGGAATGCCGAATTATTAGCCAGAAGGTTGCCGTATAGGCTAAGGTAGGAATCCTTATAGGCTATAAAGGAAACTATATCTTTAAGGTATATATACCTTTAAGAAAAAAACCCGCTAAAAATAGAATTATATAATCCTTAAATATTAGATTTAATAAAGGAGGCTTAATTATAAAGCCCCTAGGGGTGTGAATACACTGTGTAAGTCGGAATATTACACATATACACGGTGTATTACACAGTGTAATACACCATGTAAGTGTAAGCGTATATAATATTATCAATCGGTAGTCCGTGCACTAATTGTAAGAAAAGAATAAGGACTCTGTCTATTAAATGTGGTTTTAAGACCTCTATATATATATATAAGAAAGGTATAGGAAATAGGAAAGATAAGGGGGGGTAGGGGGTGGTAATGGAAATAAGAGGTAGGTGACCGAGTCAATAACGGAGTTAATGGATAGGTAGCTGAGTTGGGGTAGTAAGACACCTGATTTAGGTCGACAAATATATTATATATCGTAATCCTCAATGTCCTCTAGGTCGTCGTCCTCGTCGTCGCCGAATCTATATATATCCAGTTCTTGGCACTTTTTAAGGTGGGCGACGACCTTCTGACGATTATTTAGGTGTCATGTCTTCTGGCAGTGAATATAGACGACCTTTAGGTGGGTTTTACCACGGAGTTTGTAAACAGCAACCTCCTTCCAGTATAGATCGGCTGTAGAGCCTGTCATTTGGTAAACGATTTGATTAAAAACACTATGCCAAGGCTTGTAATAGAAATGAGTATACCGCTTAAAGAAAAAGTGCGATAAAAAGGCGTTGCAAATGGATATTCTGCTCACAGTAATTTCTATAGGCGAGCCATCCAAACGAAAGACTCACTTCATTACACTGTTTACTAAGTATATGGCCCGTGCAATACACGGTGTAAGCCTCTAGAATACATGTATAAGTGTAAGCTCACACCCCTAAAAGCCCCTATTAGAAGATAATGCTAATATTTAAATACCTACTAAAAATAGGGATAAGAGTACTAAGAACTTAGATTAATAAGACAGTAACCTAATTTATTAGAGAGTTCCTAATATACCTAGAAACACTAAGCATTAACCCTAATTAGTACTTAAAAAGGCTATTACGCTAGAGCTTTAAATTAATAAGGATTTAGAGCAACTAGATGTTAACTCTAATATTAAACCTAAATTGGAATATAATACTAAATTAATGCTAAAGACTGCTTGGGAGAGAGTTAAAACTAAAACGGCACCTAAGTTAAGGGGTTAACCTAAAGGTTTAAAGAATAAGGTCTATATCCCGAACCTAGAGCTTAATAAAGAGACTTAATAAGCCGCTTAACAATTGAAGCTAAAATTAAGCTTTAACTTTAAATTAAATATAGTATTCTATACTGCATATGCAGCTAGCCTAGTATTGTTAATCCACAATAATTCTAAGATAATTAAGGAGGTAAAGACAAGACCCAATTAGCCAGAATAGGAGAAGGCAACTAAGAAGGAGTATTAAGGCCTAATTTACAAGGGAAGCTAGAAGCTTTTAAAATAATTAAAGCTGTTAAAGGGCACTAAGGTACTGCCGGGAAAGCTTGTCCTAAAAACTAAAAGGGATAGAGATGGTAATATCCTAAAGCAAAAGGCAAAATAGGTTATTAAAGGGTTTAGACAGTAGTATAGAAAGGACTTCAACTAAATATTTGCGGGAGTATGCAAGAATATTATATAGAAGCTAGCAGTTGCCCTTATCGCTCTATTTAACTTAAAGATTAAGCAAATAGATATAGTTAGAGCCTTTCTAAACTTAATCGCTGACATGGATATTTATATAGAAGTACTACCTAACTGGGAAATTCATAAGGAGATCTTAAAGGATATACCTAAATGGGCATATAAGCTCCTAAAAGCGCTATATAGTCTAAAATAGACACCTTAACTATAGTAGAAGGAATTAGCCTCTACGCTTTAGCAATTGGGGTTTAAAGCATGTACTAGCAACTAATGCGTATATATTAATAAGTTAATAGGAATTCTAATCGTTACATATATTAATTATATACTAATTATTAGTAAAGATAAGGCCAAAATTAAGACTCTAAAGGAGAGTTTAATAAGAAGATTTAAGATAGAGGACTTAGGCCCTACAGAATACTTTATAGGGGTAAGAATAACTTAAAATAGAAAGGAAGGGACGATTACCCTATACTAGAATGCATATATTAGTAAGATCCTTAAACAATATAGTATAGAGAATTGTTATCTAGTTAATAAGCCAATGGTAGCTAAAGCTACTAAACTTATAGTACCCTTTAATGGACAGGCAACGGTTAAAGATACTAAGCTTTATAGATTAAAGATTGGCTCCCTAATGTATCTGGCAATCTAAACTAGACCAGATATCGCATATAGAGTCTCTATACTATTACAATTTTTATTAAACCTCTTTTTGCAGTATATAAAGGCTGTAAATTAGATACTTTAATACCTGTAAGGTATAAAGCTCCTAGAAATTAAATACTAGGGGTGTGTAGGTAATCTAAAGACACTCCTTTACAGATATTATAATGCGGAAGTCCGTCTTAGGGAATATATACTTCTTCGCCGGTGGAGTTATATTATACTTATTAAAGAGACAGCAGAGAGTAGCACAGCCTATTACTAAGGTAGAGTATTACGCTCTAGCCAAAGCTATATCTAAAGCACTTTGGCTAAAATAGATTATGGGCCAGATAATATACTTAGGTGTGGATATTAAGTTAGTATGTCTATATAGCGATAACTAAGGCTCCTTAAGCTTAGCTAAGAACCCTAAGTTTTATTAATAAACGAAGCATATTAATATTAAACACTACTTTATTTAAGAGCACATTATAAAGGGAATAGTTAATCTGTGGTATATTGCAAGTTTAGAGATAGTAGCTAATATTCTAACTAAACCTCTTTCGGCTATAAGTTATGCGAAGTTTGTAGAGTAGCTAAGGATAAAGGTTATTAAGATTAATTAAGCCTATTTAGAGTGTTAAGTTAGTTAAATATAAAGGGGTATATTAGTCGTTGTCTATAACTAATAGGTTATAGGGTAGTTATGTATACTAGTTATATAAGCTAAGCGAGTATAAAATCTACTAAAATCTACCTGTAGAATAGTAGCATTAATAACAATAATCTTATCTATGTATCTTAATATACGCAATTGATTCCTTTACACCTCTGCTGCACCTTGTTAAATACTAGCTTTAATAAATAAGTTTATCTAAGAGATGCTTAAGCTAATTTAAGATAGCGTTAAACGCTTTAAAAAGATTTCTCTAAATAAATATAAAGCTTGCGGAGACCGCTTATACTATAGGAGCCGCCTAGTTATATCTAACCACAATAAACTTAAGCTTAAGCTCCTTAAATATATACACGACCTACTAGTAGCCGGCTATCTAGGCCAAGGAAAAACCCTAGAACTACTTTAATAAGAATATTACTGGCCGAATATATATAATATAATACAAAGGTATATCTCTAGCTACTATACCTACTAATAAGCTAAAGCTTTGTATAAGAAGTATAATAGCTTTTTAAAGCCATTACCTGTTCCGGATTAAAGATAGAAAGATATCTTAATTAACTTTATTATTAATCTCCCTATAAGTAAAGGCTATATAAATATTATAGTAGTTATAGACCAACTATCTAAGATAAGATACTTAATTGCCTGCCCTAATATATTAATATCTACTATTGCCTAACTATTTCTAAATTACGTATAAAACTCCATAGACTTCCTAAAATAATTATCTCCGATAAAGGCAGCTAGTTTATTTCTATATTTTAAAAAGAATTAACTACCCAACTATATATTAAAGTACTGTTATCTATAGCATATTACCCTGAAACAGATGGTTAAATAAAATATATAAATGCTATAATAGAACAGTATATTCGGATATATACGTTATATTTATAGGATAATTAGATAGACTAGCTTATATTTACTAAGTCTACTATAAATAACTCCGTCTTAGAAACTATAAAGATCTCCCCGTTTCTAGCTAATTACAGTTAATACCTATAAGTAGGTTTTAAACCCTTTAGTAATATTCCTTACCTAGCTTATTATGCTTTATAAGTTATAAAAGTAAATAATTTTATAAAAAAAATAGAAGAACTATAAGAGTTCCTTACTAATAAAATAATATAGGCCTAATCTATCTATAAAGCTGCGGTAAATAAAAACCGAACCCTAGTACTAGCCTATTAAATTAATAACTTTATCTAGCTAGATATAAGAAATCTAAACACGAAATAACCTACTAAGAAACTTAATTAGAGGAACGCCGACCCTTATAAGGTTAAAAAGGTTGTCTTTCCTTATGCCTACTAACTAAAGCTCCCTAATACGTTAGTCCTCCGCCTTACTACCTCTATATTAAACGCCCTGCCTAAATAGATATAAGACCCTCCTCTACTAGTTAAAGTAGATAGTAAGGATAAGTACCTTATTAAAAGAGTTAATAATATTAAATATAATAAATGGAAACGCTAGTATATGTACCTTATAAAATAGAGAGGCTTCACTAAATCCTTATAGGAAACTGTTAACTCTATAGGACTTATATAAGCTATAAAAACTTTTATAAACTCTACTTAGAACTACTATAGCTCTCTTTCGCAGAAGCTTAAGTTTAAAGGAGGGGTACTATTATAGAACACCTCCGTAATACCTTATATACATTTACCTATTTCTATTAACGCAGCAAGATAAGACTAACCGTAAGATGGCAATCTAATAGCAATCTGCTGGCAATCTATGGCAATCTAACGGCAATTTGCCGCATTTTGCTATATTCTACTATATATATATATTAACTAAGCAACCAAACTAATAATATATACTCTTTCTTCCCGTTTCCTTATCTTCTCTCCCTATACAACATCTTAACTTTATTACGCAGTTTATATATATAGCTTAAGAATATCTACTTCGCTATATATTATTACTGCTTATACTTACTCTGTAATAAGAACCTTGTCTAATAAAGAGGACTGCTAGCTTAAAGTACTAGTACTAGATAACCTAATATCTGGATTAAAATCTTTTAATTAAGACACTAGTGCCTTTAAGACCTTATTTAGCAAGAAGAACTGCCTTAAAGTATAGGTATAAATAACCTAATATTCTAATCGGAATGTCCTAATTAAGATACTAGTGCCTCTAGGACCTTATCTAGCAAGGAGAACTACTAGCCTAAAGTATAGGTGGTAGATCTCCTAATACTCTAATCGGAATCTTTTAATTAAGACACTAGCGCCTCTAGGACCTTATCTAGCAAGGAGAACTACCCTAAAGCACTGGCGGTAAATAACCTAATATTCTAATTAGAATATCTTAATTAAGACACTAGCGCCTCTAGGACCTTATCTAGTAAGGAGGACTACTAGCCCAAAGTATAGGTGGCAGATCTCTTAACACTCTAATTAGAATCTTTTAATTAAGATACTAGCGCCTTTAGGACCTTATCTAGTAAGAAGGACTACTAGCCTAAAGCACCGGCAGTAGACTATTTTAAATCCTTAGGAACACTATCTCTTAAAAAAGTAGTTATTCTCTCTAAAAGATCTAATAAGAGCCATAATTAATAACCTAAAGTTTGTAAAATAACCTTCTTTATATTATCTAACTCTTTTATAAGCATGCCTCCTAAAACACAGTTTAGAAAATCTATTTTATAAAATAGATATATCTAATTAAGAAGCTTATACTTAAAAAGGGACCATTATTAGCACTAGTGATCTATCTCTTCTTAGAGATGCTTTAACCAAGATATACCTCCTAAGGGAAGCACTTTGCTAAAGCAATACCGTAGAAATGGACCACATATATAATACGCTAGCAGGCATGTTTGGGGCCAAGAGGCGTATGCATAGGCTATATTAACGCTTCCACACATATATACTAGTTTTACTAGCAATCCTCACCAAGATCTAATAATTTGAATGCGTTAAATAACTAATTCTATGTTAGTACCTCCATAGCAGTAGCTAAAGTCTTTCCTCGTTGCGCCTCAAAGTCTATAAGCCTTGCGATTAAGTCCCCTTGCCTTGCATTCTTCTTTTAACTCGTATACTTTAATAAGACAAACCTTATATATTGTCTCTCTTCCTTATTACCAACGCTAAAGAATTCGCTATTGTCTTCAGCTTTATCTAACTCCTGCTTAATCTCAACCGCCTTTACTATTTGCCAACCACTTAAATCTACAACTAGGTGATCTTTTACATAGATAAAATAATCTTTAAATCCATTAGGATTAATATTAACGTATTCCACCATCGAGCCGGCCAAACCATCGAGCCGGCCATTTTTCCTTGGCACGACCAACTCATGCTACGCATCTTCATTTTCATCGCTATCAAGCAAGGAACCTATGTACGTCGTGCTTGCATCTGTTTCAGAAGATATCTCTATATCTTTTTTGCACGTGCGCGCGTTGTGCCCAGTCCTGCTACAGTTCCCACAGCGCCGTAGAGCAGGCTAAGCTCTTTCTTAATCACCACCACCACAAGCCCTCTTTAACCGCCTAGCAGTCACAGAGGCCTCTGCGGCCACGGGACGTCTCGGGGCAGCACCATCCCACAGCACCGCGCACAGACGTCTGCACGTGACCCCGCACGGACCACTATCGTCAACTTCATACTCGATTTTGAAAAACCAGGCACTATTTACAATTGTAA
>Ga0307507_10000826_pt1 | contig 68683 bp, 12 predicted proteins | sample 7_EM_MG_FD_207223 | JGI IMG/M metagenome (GOLD analysis project Ga0307507, IMG submission 207223) | Populus trichocarpa ectomycorrhiza microbial communities from riparian zone in the Pacific Northwest, United States - 7_EM | ecosystem: Host-associated > Plants > Roots > Unclassified | place... | reverse complement strand
TCATTGCTTAACGTCCGATTCGGATCCCTGTTGGGCCCACGCGGACTACTCCTTATATACATATAGGGAGAAAACTCTATTTGAGAAAACCCCGTGATCCGTCTCCCCGCCTTTTGGGGCTCGCTTGCGAGTCGCCTGCGAGTCACTAGTGGTGCTCTACTACCTTACTTTTTGACCTCCTTGGGAACCACTGCTGCCGTAACAAACCTACAGACGCGCTAGTATTATACACTGTACTCTACTCCTATAGAGTTATTAGGGGGCGCCTATTACTCGCCCCTTTACTTTCTATTACTATTTTCTTTATAACCCAGAACTGGTCTAGTATATTTTAGCTAATAAGCTACCAGGTAGCCGCCTTAAGGCCTTTCTATGTTAAGAGCAGTGTATTATAGTTTTCTATGCCAGCTGCTGAGAGCATTGCTTCTTAGCTAGTGTGTAAGGGGCATAACAGTATTACGTATTTTGGTGTCTGTCTTAGCCAGCTATATTCGCACCTTAGGCTACCTACTAAAATACCTACCTAGTAAAGCCAATTTTTTAGTCCTATTATTCCTGTCCTTAAGAGTGTTGCTATTGTATTTTCTGCCTTTGTTAGGCCCTCTTGGAGCCCTTAGGTATTTACCCCCTATAGCATTACCTATGCTACGGCTTAGGTTCCCCTTGCCTAAGTCTGCCTCTATACCTTTAACTTCTATTTGTCTCTCCAGCGTCGGTCCAACTAGTATTATATTACGGTAGATAGTTTTCTAGTACTCTTTTATACTCTACTTTGGCTCCTTTTTCTCCCTTGCTATTATCTTTACTAGCCTCTTACGCGTCTCCCTTCCTCCTCTATATAGGCCTAGGCCCTAGTGCCGCACTATTCTTCTTCTACTTTCTCTACCTGTTTTCCTAATATATCTTCCCTACTTTAGGGTTGTTAGTTCCTTCTCCTATAGGGCACCCTAGGGTCCCTCTATAGTTTATTTAGGTGTGTCTTAATATACTTTATAACATTAAAGTTGCGTTCCTTTTACACCCTTTGCATTGCATCAGCTTTAATATATAGTTATAGGGGGGGAATATTAGCTTCCTTCTTAAGCAGTACTGTAGCCGTTCACTTATACCCGCCTGTTATACTCCTAAGGCAGGCTGTTTAGACCTTTTGGAGTAGTTTAAGGAGTAATTTAGGGGGGCTTTTCTTGGTTTCTCTAGTGGCCCAAATGCTAGATCTATACGTCATGGTTAGCCGGACAACTGCTATATATAGTAGGCGTGACCTCTGGAAGCATGGACCCTATATAGAATTAACGATCCTAGATATGGCGATATACTGTACTTGGCCCTTATAGGCCGCTTACGCTATATATGCGCTCTACTAGAGCTTGCTATCTACCTATACTTTTAATACCCTTAAGCCTTAAACCGGTTAACCCCTAAAGCCTTAGATATGGATTATATGCTAAAGATCTGCAGATTAGTTACGTTTTCTTATAAAATAGATTAGCTGGTATTTCTCTAGTAAGAATTAGACTTTATATTGTCTTACCCATTCTATATAGGTGTTATAGGCTTTTTTTAGTATCCTGCAGTTCTCTGCGGCTGTTGGCCTATATATAATTAGGTTTATATTATTAACAAAGCCTATCCCCTAGGTCGCCCCTTCCTTAAAGGTGTTAAGCAGGTTACTTATAAAGAAGAGAAAGAGTATAGGCAATAGAGGTAATCCTTATAGTATTCCTATTATAACTGCGATAGGGGGGCTCTGGTATCTATTAAAGACTAGTAACGTTTCTTTCTGGCCTATAAATCCTTAAATAAACTAAATGATCTATTTTAGGAAGCCCTTTGCCCTAAAGATGTATAGAAGACGCTTATAGGGTATATTGTTATAGGCGCCGCTAATATCTAGGCTAAGTATTAATACTATAAAGTCCTTTCGCATAGCCCATGCAGTTTTAATGGTAGTAGCGAGTAGTATAAATGCTAATAGCGTTAAGCGATTCTTTCTTGCCCCTATTTGGCTTTGTAGTAGTAGGGTGTGTTCCTCTGCCGTATCTGCTATATAGTCCGCTATAACCTTTTTTAAGATCTTGCTTAGGGTGTTTTTTAAGGCAATAGGGCGGTAGCTTCCTGGGATTAAGTAGTCTGCTTTACCTTTTTTTTATAAGATAACCGTCGTTATGGATCTTTTAAGTCACGGGTAGTAGCCTATTGCAAAGTATACTCTGGCTACGTCTACAAGCTAAGGTGCTATAAGTGGTCTATAGGTCTTTAGGGCTTTGTTTAGGATCCTATCTAGTCCTAGTGCTATGTTGTTTAAGAGGCGGCTAATAGTTCTAGCTATTTCTTTAGTTGTTATGTCGCTGTTAACCCTTAGGCAAGTTACTAGTGTTTTATTAGTAATATTGCTAAGGTCTACTAGAGCTAATTAAGGGAAAAATCTTTCTATAAGGATCTTTACCTTCTTGTTATTGTTGCTTGTAGCCTATAGTTTGCCTGCTCTTTATAGGGGTAGTAAGTATGGATTTTCTATTAGGCGTCCCGCCTTTTTCTTTATCTATTTTACTATGGTCCAAAGGCCCTTGTTATAGGGGAGACTTAGGTTAATAGTATATTTATTTATAAACTATCTCCAGTTATTCCTTGCTTCTTTTCTTAGGGTATTCTTTAGCTGGTTTCTTATGTCTTTATATTATCTCTTATCCTTAGAATTGTGGCTGCTTGTATATTTCCTCCTTGCTCATCGTTGGCCGGCTATAAGGGCCGCGCACTATGCGGACTATGCGTGTTGCGTATAGGGGCCTAGTTTTAAAACTAGGTAGTGCTCTTTTAGCCTACTTTTAATTGCTGCCTAGATCCTTTCTAGTCTTTAATTAATTTCCTTAGGGGTAGCCAATAAGCCTCGCTTATTTGGTATTAGGTGGATTTCTTCTAAGTCTTAAAGTTGTTATTTAATTATATTAAGAAAGCTATCTATATTAAGCTTTTTTATTATATATCTTTTGCTATTTGGTTGCGCCTTAATATCCAGATCTAGTTATATCTGGATAGGGATATAGTCTAAGGTAAGTACCCATTCTTCTTTAGGGGAGCACCTTTTGAGTCTCTGGTATAGGTTTTCGTCCATAATTATAAGGTTAATTATACTTTTAGCAGTGCCCTATTGCCATATAATTACACCTAGGGGGGTAGCTAGCTTAAGGCCCCCATTATCTATAGCTCTTAGTAGGCACTCTACCTATTAATTAGCAGCAACATAGATGCCCCCCCACTATAGGTGGTAGAGGTTTATGTCTCCTAGTAGAATAGACTCTGTGTGTTTAGTTTCTAGTAAGCTTATTACAGATATAATATTCTTTATCTGTACTACCCCTTCGACCCTAGGGTTATAGACATTAATAATTTATATTGGTCCCCTATATGTCTAAATAGTTATAACTGCAATATCTGGGTTAACTGCCTACTATAACTATAAGGTAAGGCTGATATTTTTACTAATTATAAAGTATACGCGTATAGCTGCTTTTGGTTTATATAGGAGCTAGAATCCTTAGGGGTAGTATGTTAATTATATATAGGTATTGTAATACGGCTCTTATATAGTAAGAATATAGTGTTTCTCTAGGTCTAGACTGTCTAGTAGGGGCCTTACTAGATAGTGGTTCGTATTGCCGTAGTTATACTATATAATGGTTAAGTGGTGGACCCCTGGCGGGGGTCCTTCGCCTTTTCTTTACTCCTCGCTTTTTCCGTTTCCACTTTCTTTAAAATATTTAGAACTTCTATCTCCTATATTTACTCCCTGGCTACTACTTATTTTATATAGAGCTTTCTATTCCTGTGTCTTGTGTTCCTACTAGCCTTTCTAAATCTGAGTCTGTTATTGCCTCCGGTTCTTCCCCTATTCTCGCCAGTTAGCTGTGTGCCCCTTATAAGCCAGCTGCGTATATTATATTTACCGCGTTAAATCTAATTCTTAATTGTCCCGGCCTTAAACTTGCTGTAGCTGTCTATAGGGGTCTTTCTACTAGGCGTTCTTTTCCTTGTGTCCTATATATCCCTTATATCCCTGTTCGGTCTGGTAATGTCGCGCAGCGTCACTTTTGGCCCATTAAGGCTTGGAATAGCTGGCTTAGCCCCCTAGTATTAAAGGTAGGAAATGCTAGGAAGACACCTATGTCCCCCTAGCTTATTGCCTGTTGTTTCTATTTATATAACCTAGCGTGTAGTTGTTCCTATAGCTATTAAGCCCTTTCCTTCCGTCTCCTATATTTAATGCAGTCTTCTCTCTCCTACGCCTTATATGTGCTTTGGTAACAGTTCGCGCATTTTATTTGGTCTTGATTTATACATTGTCTTGTATTATAGGGGCCTATATAGTGGCCGCAGCATACCTGTGCTGCGTATGTGGATTAGGTGTGTCCCTATTATATATAGCAATAATATCGTTCTAGGCGTAGTCTGTGGTTATAAAGCCTTATATTGTATATAAGGCCATTTATAATTATTCCTTTTTGGATAAGAAGTTTTTGTATTCCTAGTATATATACGCTGACGATAAGGGAGCTATGCGTTTATTTATTATCTCCCTAGCAAGTCTCTAGCGCCCCTTATATCCTCTTATTGTTCTTATTATATGCTTAGTTTATATTTTCCTATTAAAGCTATTAGATCTGGGTAATTATAAGTCCTAGTATAAAGCGTTCCGTTTGTTTTACTATCTCCTATATAGTTGCTGTATTATCTGTCTAGCGTCCCCTTTCTACCCTAAGGCTTATGGGAACCGACAGGACTTTAACTAAGTAATCTTTACAAAGCACTTTTATGCTAATACGCTCTCCTAGCCTATCCCCTACCCTTACGGCCTATTCCTTTGCCTATTGGTCCTTTAGGGTAACTCTAATATCTCCACTCCTAAGGTGTTAGATTGTGACGGCGTTATAGACCTCCTTATAAATCTTTATAAGAACTTCTGTTTCTGATTATCCCCTAAGTTCCTCTACCTTTTCTATATTTGGTCGTATTATGATTGTATACCCAGTTGTTGTTTTTAGGGGGGTAGGTTCCCTATGCTATAAAAGCGTAGCTATGGCGGCCTAGGTGCGGTTCGCCTATAAGGGGGGATTTTGTTTATCTTCGATTTTATTTAGCCGTTAGAGGATTTAATTGAGGGTTTACTAGAGGGGCGCCTAAGGTTTGCTAAACTAGAGCCATTCTACTAGCTGCATTAGTTTATAATGGCTAATAGATACTCCCCTATAGTTCCAGATACTAGACGCGTCTAATAGGCTTTATATTTTGTTAGATGCCTTCTTAATTAGGGTATTTCTGCTTTTTGGTATGGTATTCGCCCGTCCTTGTTGTTGTTATGGGGGGCCATTGTTGGGTATAGGTCTGGCGGTTACACGCGACTGCGTACCACCGTCGTTCCACCTATGCCTCCCCTATGATGTATGCATCTTAGGGGATTATCAGGGTGTTTTTCAGGGTTCTTTTGGTTGGTTTGGTCTTTTTGGGCCAGGTACAGTAAGAGCTCTAAAAGTAAACGTTTTTATAGTCTTACAACGCTTTGTAATATTATTATTAGTAAGTGCTTAAGTTATAGAGGCTAGATGTAAGGGATATTGTTATAGTTACCTTAGGTTGTCCTTAGGACAACCTCTAGATGCCCCTTAGTTAGTTGCTGGTTATATACTAAAGGTATATACCTATAGTATATAGTCTCTACAATCCCAAAGGCCTTACCTCCTTAAGGATTTGTCTCTCTTACTAATATATTCTATTCTACAATTGTGCCTTATAGCCCCCTATCTATAAAGTCCCCTTATATTTAAACCCTTCCTACTCCATTTGGAAGGGCAGCTGGCTTAAAAACTATATTATTTATTTATATCTTTTATTTATATCCACCATCCTTGTAACGGAACCTTGTAGCAGGAACTATAGTGGGTCCTATTATTAGGCTAGGTATATAGGTAAGAACAGTGTTAACAACGTAATAATAACTAGTGGAGTGGTTGCCTAATAGATTAACTCCAATTGTATCCTAAGATTCACTATAAAGAGAGAACTATCTAGGTAGGGACTATAGTCCTTTAAATACACAACCATACGCCTAAGAAATCCCTTCGCTCCGTAAGGTATGTGTGCTCTATCTACTCTGTTATAGATTACACAGATTATATAGATTATATAGATCACATTATATAACCTTAGCTACTATTCCTTATTATATGGTTCCACCGGATCTATCCTAGACCGTGCCTATATTAACTAACTAGCTTCCTCTAACTCTTCTCTAAGTAGTTATAACATTATACTTAAGCTGTCCGTAATACTATCTCCCTCCTCTTTATCTTCGTCCTTAAAGATTCCTAACATCTCCAAGTTGTCTACTAGAGGTGTAATGTCCGTTTAATTAGTCTGGTTAATATCCTTACTTATTATGCCTAAAGCTTCTTCTTCTTCTTCTACAGCTCGCCGGTTTTATACCGTTGCTACAATCTTGTCTCTAGGTAAGATAATGCCGTCTCCATACTCTTACTGCGTAAAAGAGGGGTTAGTCTGCATTACGCTAGCAAGCCCTTCGTCTTAACAACCGTCCTCTTATTTAGAGTGCACTAAAGCAAACGTTTAATCGTCCTGCGACGTCCGCTCTATCTCTAACGCTAAGTATACGCGTCCTATAACTCTTAACAGTCTTTAGGTTCTCTAAGTAACTTATTATAGGGTCTTATATTTAATCTACCGCTAAGAAACTTAATGGTAAACTAGCCTCTGCGCTGCTTAAGGTTTAACGTGTCTTAGAAGAGTCTACATATGTCCTTAAAGCTTAACGTCTAGCTTATACTTATCTTTAACGTCTTAAACGTATATGTAAGAAGGTTTGTTCTAAGGAGTAGAAACTAGTTTAACAGGGTCTGTCTAAGCTAGGTAATAAAAGGACTAGCTTTTCTCCTATAAGGGAAACAACTCCGAGTAGCTCGGCAATTGCTCCTCTTAGGTCCCCCTTAAGTAACTCATTTTTTAGCAATTCTTTCTTGTTAATACTACCTAACCTACTCTCTTTTAATACTCCTATACCTTTCCTATAGCGTTCTCTAGGTTGCTTAGTGGTTTCTAAGTAGTCTTACTATAGCCTATCTACTTTACTTTATACTATGTTTCGTTATCTACGTCCTCGTAACTAATAATCTTTAAAACTTACTATTTGTCTTCTTCTTATCCTCTATACGTGTCTGCCTTGTAAACTGGTGGCTTAATATCTCCGTGTGCTAGTTCTAGCATCGTAACGTGTTATATAGGGTAGATCTTTATTTTAGCTGGTAGGTTTAACTTATACGTAACTAATAAAATTCTTTACGCAATTTTAAAAGGTCCTAGTCTAATATAGTCCAACTTCTTGCTTAGTTATTAACTCTTAAAATTTTTATATAGTAGCTATACTTTATCTCCCTTCTTAAGATCTGGTCCCTCAGATCTCTTAGCATTATAGTACCTTTTTATCCTTTGCTGTACTAGCTTGGCTGTTTCCGTAAGGTCTATATAAAGATTTATTAATATCTCCATTCTTTATTTAGCTGTGCTACTTGTTTTCTTTACTTAATGTAGTAATAATAACGTTCTTAGCTCGTACCCGTAATTTACCTTAAATGGTAATATCTCTATTCCTTCTTATAGTGTTGTATTATATGTAAACTATGTAACTGGTAATAACAATACCCAATTATTCTATGCGTAATTAATATAATGCCTTAGATACTGTTTTAGTGTCTAGTTTAGTCTTTCCATTTATCTATCCGTCTGCGGATAATATGCTATAGAGGTTGCTGCGTAAACTTCCTATTCTGCTAGAAACACTTCCTAAAATACTACTATAAATCTTAGATCTCTATCCAATATAATTTTATCTAGTGCTCCGTGTCTTGCAAATACTTCCTTTATATAGATTTTAGCGACGTCTTCTACTAATATCTCTTTAGTGCATACTATAAAGTATCCCCACTTTGTTAGCTTGTCCATTATTACTAAGATTATGTTATAATCTTATCCTATAATAGGATCTCTTAACTTTAGTAACTTAACAATAAAGTCCTATAATATAACTTCCTATAGTCTTCCTGGTACTTTAATAGGTTATAGCCCTCTATACGGCTTATACCTTATTAGTTTGTTTCTTTGGTAATCTAAATATTCTCTTATAACTTGTCTTACTAGTCTCTAGATTCCTTAAATAATGTACTCCTCTTAAAGTCTTAACACTAAGCCTATAGCTCCGTTGTGTCCTTATATTATTCCCTTATAGAATTCCTTAACAAACTCCTCTATAATAGACTTAGGTATATACGTTACTTCTCTATTTTCGTATTGCTCTAAGTCTAGATCCTCTGCCTATATTTTTTAGATCTTCTGTATCTAATTACTCTTTAGTAATTTATAGATCTGACTTTCCTTAGTTGCTATAATTTTTGGGTAATTATACCTAATTAATCTATCTTAATCTTTTCGTAATAAAGCTCCTAATGGCTTTTTATTACTTTATAGTTTAGCTTTTCTACTTAGAGCATCTACTCGTGCATTATCTGTACCCTTAGTATACTGAATTTTGAAATGGTATTCTATAAGCATTTCCGCCTATCTAACCTGTCTTTGGTTAAGTTCCTTTGTTATTAGGAATCTAGTAAGGTTCTTATAGTCCATTTTAACCACAAATGGTTTCTCTATGCCTTATAAGAATGCTCTCTATTCCCTAAGTGCTGTAACTATACCTAATAACTCCTTATTATAGATGTCGTAGTTTAACTCTAGTGGTGTTATCTTCCGACTATAGTATGCTATTAGATGCCATACGTCCTAGTACTTCTATAGCAAGTATACTCCTAGTATAAAGTCTAATGCGTCTGTCTCAATAACCGTTTCTAACTTTGGTTAATAGATCTTGAGGACTAGCTCTTAGGTAAACAACTCTTTAAGTTTCTAAAATAGCTTCTTTTACTTACTACCCTAAACCCACGGTTCCTCCTTCTTTGTTAGCCTTATAAATGGCTTAATACTCTTTAACTACTGTACTATAAACCTTCTATAGTAGTTATAAAACCCTAAGAACGATCTTAACTATATAACGTTCTCTAGTTCTTGCTAATTCACTATAGCTTTAACTTTCTTTGGGTCTATGCTGATCTTTCCTAGTTTAATAATAAATCCTACAAAATCGGTCTTTACTATAAAGAACTCGCATTTCTTAATTACTACTAGCATCTGTTCTTTCTATAGTCTCTTTAAGACCTATTTAACGTGTTCTCTATGTTCTTCCTTACTTATTAAGTAAATAATGATGTTATTAAGATATACTATAACAAACTCATCTAGGTGTTCTCCTAATATACTATTAATTCGCTTCTGGAACGTTACTAGTGTATTTATAAGCCCAAATTATATAACTAATAGTTTGTATAGTCCTTTCTTTAATCTAAAGGCTGCCTTCTACTTATTACCTTCCTTAATCCTAATCTAATAGTACGCCTACCTTAGATCTATCTTTATAAAAATCTTTACGTTGCCTATCCTGTCTTGGATTTCGCTAATTAAGGGTAAAGAATACCTATCCTTCCTAGTAATGCTGTTTAACTATCTATAGTCTATACACATCCTAAGTTTTCCGTTTTTCTTTAGGATAAACAATACTGGATATTCTGTTAATAACTATAATGGTCTAATATATCCCTTCCGTAAGTTCTCCTAGATAAACTCTTTAAGTGCCACTAACTTAGTTTCAGTAAGCTTATAGATTAGAAAGAACTTTAGACTTATTCCTTCTTCTAATTCTATCTTGTGGTCCCATGCTGTATATTCTAACAGATTTTCACTTTCTAGTAACTATAACTTCTTACCATACTTATAGTATCTCTTTGGTATATAACTTAAGCCTCGCTTAGTCTCTTCATATATCACTCCAACTTGGTACTATACCAACTTAGTTTACTGTCGCACTTTGCGCCATTAAGTATCCTTAATATTAACCTAACCTATAACCTAATTAATTTTTAGATTGTACTTCTATAACTAAGGCATTCCTAGTATCGCCTTATCCTATCCTAATAGTAGGATATCAAAAGACATTCTTACTAGTCTTCCTTTAATAGTTAACTAAATAGGTCCTATTTTAAGATTAATAATACCTCCTCTATAGGCTATCTAATCTCCTAAAATTATTATAAGTGGATACGGGTGTTCCTTCTATCTATATAGTAACCCTATCCTTTCTACTACCTTTAGTGATATGTGGTTTCTAGTTACTCCACTATCTACCAACACTTTAAACTGCTAATCTTGCCATTTAACTTATAAATTTAGGTATTGTCCTTAAATTCCTTTAAGGGTCTAAGGCTCTAATACTAGTTCCCTCTAGTTCTATACGCCTCCCCTTTTCCTAACTATTGGCTGCTAGATCCTGTTTATACTTAGTCTAACCTTAGCTAATACTTAGTTTATTTCTTTTCCTCTATATACTATAGATAAGTGTTCTCTGGGCACTCCCACTACTATTATCCATCTAGGTATTCTTCCGTAAGAAATCTTCCTAGTTAAAGTATTAAGTTTCCTTAACCTTATACTTCTACTAGGTGCTATCTATGTATATACTTAGTATTTCTAAACCGCCTTTCCTTAGGTGCCTAATATATCCTTATTAGGTACTTCCAGTTCTTATCTTTTGGTACTCTATATATATTACAGGTATTATCCACACAAGCTATCCATAATAGTGTATAATACGCTAGATAACTTAGGTTAACTCTTAGTTTATTTTTATTTTTAAGTTTAAACCTATACCTGGTTGACCTAACCACTAGTATCTCTATTATAGGTACTAAGATTTATTATTTACTTCTCTAGTCCCTAGATCCCTCTTCTAGGTTCCTTAATATTATAATTAATACCCCTTTAATGTAACTTATGCGTTTTTCCGTAATAGGTTAGTCTTAGACAACTTTTTTATCTAGCTATATATAGAAATCTGCCTATTTGTTATTGCTTTGTTGTCTATACCACTTTCCATACAGCTGGTTTAGTGTGTATGGTTTGTCTATAAAAAAGTACCTTATTATTACTGCGTTATAACATCCTTTAGTATATCTTTCTTTAAACCTAGTTAGGATATTTAGATCCTCTTCTTATTCCAGTTCTTCTAACTACTTTACCCTAGGTGTCCCTGTACTTGGCCTATTAGTAACTCTTTATACGGGTGCTCTGTCCCTTATATAACCTAGCATAGCTAACCTCTTATTTAGCTTTTGCTCTTGCTATATAATAATTCTTGTCCTAAACTTATCTATAGTTTCTTATTTTCTGCGTCTTGCAGCTAAATCTTTATAGTCATCTTGCTTTTTAATCCTAGTATTAACTATTTAATCTTTAGGCTAAATACTGCGTTTACCTAGGATTGCTAACATTCTTATTCGTTCCCCAAACTTGTAGTTCTTAAACTTGCGTCCTATACTTATTTGTTTATCTATAAACTAAGTAGCTACCCTTTCCTATTAGTTTTCGTCCGTTATGGGTCCTTAGGTGTGTCTTATCTTATCTTAAAAATCTTAAGCTTCTTATATCTCTTCTTAAGAATCTTAAGCCTGTGGCCTTTTGCCTTTATTAAGTAATAAGCTAGCACTAGCAGTTATCTACTTACTTAGTTTCTTCTAAACGTTGCTCCTATTGTCTTGTAAAGCGATGGAAATTATATCTAATAGTGTTATAATACCCGTTACTAAACCTTATTCCGTAATGGTCTTAGTCTCTGCTTCTATTTTAACTTCTCTAAGGTCTGCATACTCCTAGTAAGCTGCCTTTATTGCCTTATTATTAGTAAATGCTTCGCCTATATTAAATTCATTGTCTTTAATGTCCAATCTATAAACTGGTTTGTTGGTTCCTTTAAACTTAGATAATAATAGCTCCTATAGCTAATAACTTGCGCCATACTTAGCATCCTTATAAATTTGGCATGCGTTATTATAACAAAACGCGAAACTGTTAATTGAATATTCTTTTATTCCTTATAGTGCACCATTGTCCCTCTATATGTACGTGCCGTCTGCTGGCCTGGTTCCCTTTACTGTATAATTACTTTAACCACCTCTATAGTCTCTAGTGAAATAACCTTATTTTCCGCAATTTATGTAAGCCCTATCTTTAAACCATTTTTCTTATTATGGAGTCCGCCTAAACGTCTTCTGCTGCTAAGATCTCTGGTTTAGCCTTTACTCCTAGGTCCTTTAATTACTAGATCCTTAATCTCTAGGTTTCTATAGTTTCTTTCCCTACCTTTAGGTTTCTTTAGTACCACTTAGGTCCATTAGCTCTGCGCCATTCTATAGTTTTTAACTCTATATTAGTTATTACGTACTCTGCGCCTTATATAACTATAGAACTCTATCTTACCCTTTCTTAGCTTATTCCCTTTAATAGATCCTATTATTAATCTTTATTAACTAGTCTATTAACTCTCTTAGAGTATCCGCATCTTCTATTAGGATGATTATATCCTGGACTTTAGCCTTAAGTCCTTACTTATACTGTGCTATAAGCGCCCTATCATTCCACTTAACCTATATAGCTAGTGTTTAAAACTGCGTTATATACTTAATTGCTAAAGTGCGTTGTACTAAGTTCTAAAGTTTTTGTTCCGCTGTTATGGTTGCTTTAGGGTCTTTAAACATTTATGTTAACCGTTCTACGAATCCGTTCTAACTTGCAAATACATACCATACGTCCAGGTTAGTAGTCATCGCACCGTTTACTTATATCTCTATAAGGTAAGGCTTAAACCACTCTAAAGCTCTCCCTAATAAGAATAGTCCTGCGTACGCTACCTGGTCCATAGGTATTGCTAACTTCGCTCCTTTCTATATAACCTTAAAATGCATCTGCGTAAGAAACCCTTTAAGCTTTAACTTCTCTCCTAAGAACCGTTTAATTAAAGGTAACTTAACCTTTGCTGCTCTAATTCTATTAATGCGTTCTTTAAGTAGCCTGCTATTATCCTATAAGTAATTAACTATTTCCTATAACTAACCTCGCGTAACCACTTAAGAATCTATATCTGCTATACTAGTATCTCCTAACCCTAAGGTCGTGGCTGCCGTCAACGTTATCGTGACTAATGCTTTAGGTGGCATAATATTCAACCTTATTTAATACCGTAACCTTAGTAGTAAATGTGTAACGGAACCTTATAGCAGAAACTACGGTGGGTCCTATTATTAGGCTGGGTATATAGGTAAAAGCAGTGTCAACAACATAATAACAACTAGTAGAGTAGTTACCCAACAAATTAACTCTAATTGTATTCTAAGATTCACTACAAAGAGAGAACTATCTAGGTAGGGACTATGGTCCTTTAAATACATAACCATACGCCTAAGAAATCCCTTCGCTCTATAAGGTATGTATGCTCTGTCTACTCTATTACAGATTATATAGATTACACAGATTATATAGATCACATTATATAACCTTAGCTACCATTCCTTGTTATATAGTTCCACCGGATCCATCCTAGACCGTGCCTATATTAACCAACTAGCTTCCTCCGACTCTTCTCCAAGTAGTCGTAACATTGTACTTAAGCTGTCCGTAACAATCCTCCCTTAAAATCTTGTGATAACTTAAATAAAAACTCCATAAATACCTTATAGAAAGCCGTTGTATTAGGGTAGGAAGGTCCCTCTAATAGCAAGAGATTACAATAATATAAACCTCTAGGTAAGATGGCTAAATAAGCCTTAATACCTAGATACGCTAGGAGCTTAAAGACTCTTACATACCTATAGTTACTACTAAAAAAAACATAGACATCCTCTATAATGGATATAATACTACTAGAAAGCAACTAGAGCCCCTTTAGCCCTACCTAGGCTAATTAAAAGACTAAGCGCTAGAGGTAACCTTAAGATCTTCTCCTAAGCCAGAAATGCTAGAGAAATATACTAATATATCTAACTAGGGACCTAACTAGAACCCTCTTAGAAGACCACCAGCCTATAATTAGTATAGTGGCGGTATATACACTGCTTATAAGCTAAGCGGGCTTACCCCTTTAGGTAATTTAACCTAAATACTAACTTAAGACCTAAGGCTTATTAGGAAATCCGTACTAGCTATTAGTACTAATACTACCTTAGTAGCCGGAGCTTCCCTAGGCCTAAGTTTAGAAAGTTAAAAGCCCTATACTAATATCCTTTAAGACGGATATTAGGAAGCTGTTATAAGGCTCTTAGAAGCTATATAGGAGGAAGCTACTAATAAATATATTAGAACCCTTTAAGGGCAAATTTAGATCTAGTAGGGTTTAATTTAAACTAGATAAGTTCTTTTATAACCTAGCTAGAGCTAAGGGCTTCTTAGGGGCTACCTAGTACTATAACGGGACTAGCCTAGTTATAGTAGGAATGTCTTAATAAAACACTCGACGGATAAATTCCAACACTTTAATTAAATTCTGCTAAATTCTGCCAAAGTCAATCAAATTCCGTTAAATTCCGCCAACTTAATTAAATTCTACTAAATTCCACTAATGTAATGGAATTTAGTTAAACCCTGTTAAAATCCGCGTGGGCTTATACCTATATATCTGCAGCTAAGACCCTAAATATTTAGTTACAAGTTTCCTATATTCCTTTCTCTTCTTTATATAATGTCTTGTATTTAGCAAGAGCTATATACCCTTAGATTAGATAGAATTTATATTATTCCTTTAAATCTTCCCTAAAGCCTCTTCGCGCCCTTATATTATATTATATTAAAATAACTACTATTAAAATAGCAAACAAACCTAAATCCCTTTTAATAACCATAAGTATTATAACCCTAGTTAGGAAACAGTTAACTATAATATAACAGTCCTTTATGGACACCTTAGCTTAGTAGCGGGCTATACTAGAAGCCTAGCACTAGCAATTAATAAAAGCACTCTATAAAGAACTCTATAATATTAAGGCACTTATATTATAGACCCTAACAATAACACCTATAAATAAGATTAACATAATGGTATCTAAACCTGGCCTGTTAAATAAGAATATAGAACTAGTAATAGTAGCTTAACCTATATATGTAATAAATTAAGTACCTATTATAAAAACTAAAAGGCTCCCTAATTCTTTAATATTTAATAGAAACTAAAATAACCTACATCCCTTTATAACCAAGCTCCATCTTAAACTCTTAATAAACTATAATTAATACCCTACTAAAGCTAGTAAGGTTAGCTATAGAATGTCCCAATTAAGTAAAGACGCTATATAAACTATAGATCTATTCTTCTGAAATAGTACTTTTATTAATTTTAAACCCTTTATCTCTCTACTAGAACAAACATATAATAACACTAGCCGCGAATATACAGCTATTACTAAACTTAAAACCCTATAATAGCGGAACACAGACTTTACTAGCTTCTTTTTAGAATTTTTAAGCCTTATTAGCAAGCTAGATTAGAATAAAGCCGCTAGAGTTGCTGCCCTTTAATAAGCTATTTTGGATAAGATTAGAGCCTAGTTAGTAGGTAAAGAACTACTAAAAAACCTATCCAAATTTGCTGTAATATATTAATAAATTAATAAAGACCTTTAATATAATAAATAGACTTATTCTTTAAAGTTAACTATACCTTATATTTAAAACTCCATAAAACCAGTATATACTCTAAGACGCGATCCTTCTCTAACACCTAAAAGCCCTATATACAACCCTATAAACCTTAATGCCACCTAATTCTATGCGCCTTTGGGAACTAATAAATATAGAACTTAAGCTATAAATAAAGAATGCTTTAGATACAGTAAAAAAGGACATATTTAAAAGCATTGCCAAACTTACCCCTTTAAAAAGGTCCGCCATAGTTCCTCCTGTTCCTTAAATTATACCTATTCCTTAAGTTATACCCGCTCTATAAATTATACTTAGACGCCATAAAGTATCTTACCTTTAGTTAACTTAGAAAATAAGTTATCCTAAGGCCAAGTCGCGCCTTAGGATAAAAAGTAGAAGAGTATAAGTGTTTAGGCTCTTTTAGCGCTAATATATAGCATAACTCCCTTAATGTACTTAGTAAAATTTAAATACTTAAAAGAAGGTATAAATCCTAATAGATAGCGGAGCCACTAGTATAGGCTTTATTAATACAAACTATGCGAAAACTTAACGCCTAAATTTAAAGAAACTTAATAAGCCCTAAGGCCTATAAGGCTTTAATAGCAAACCCTTAATATATGGCAAAATAACGCACTACGCCCTAGTAAAAATGCGGATAGGTAAATACCTTAAACACATCTCCCTATTTATAATACCCTTAAAACAATATAAAGTTATACTTAAATATAGATAGCTAAAACAATACAACCCTTTAATTAGCTAGGTTAAAGAAATACTAAAGTTTCGTATAACTTACTGCCAAAGTTATTACTTAAAAAACCATTTGCCCTATAAATATGCATATAACTATTTAAATTTAATATAATATAAATTACCCTTACTATAAACCTTAAGCTAATATAATAAATCTATAACTGCTAATTATAATAAAGAATGTAAAGATGTTATATTAAAACCTCTTAAAATTCGTATAATATAGGCCGCGCCTTTTATCTTATTAGCAAAAAGATAAGATTATAATTTTTTTACTATAACTATAAAAGATATTAAGAAAGCACTAGAACTAAAATAATATCCTAATTCTTAACCTCTTATACCTAAAGAGTACTATAACCTAATTAAGAAATAATTTACAGACTAACTAGCCCTGCACTAAAATAAATATAATTTTAAGATAGAACTTAAGCCTATTATAACACTAAAGTTTGGTCTACTATATGGTATATTATAAGAAGAACTGCTTATAATGCAATAGTACCTTAACAAACATCTAGAAAAAGGATTTATTTGCCTTAGTTAATCCCTATTTGCCTTATCTATACTATTTATTAAAAAGCTAAGAGGAGGCTTAAGATTCTATATTAATTATTAAGCTCTAAATATAATTATAATTTAAAACTAATATCTAATTCCCTTAATTTAAAAGACGCTTAACTATTTAGTAAAGGCACGGTACTTTATAAAGCTTAATATAGTTACTGCCTTTAATAAAATCTATATATATAAAGGAGATAAGAAATATATAGCTTTTTATACATAATAGAGACTCTTTAAATACCTAGTAATGCTATTTAGTATAAAGAATAGTCCTAGTATATTTTAGCAATATATTAATAATACACTTTGTGAATTCCTTAATGTATTTATTACTGTATATATTAATAATATCTTAATTTACTTATTCTTGCTTTCTAAACATTAGAAATATATTAAAATGGTCCTTAAATGCTTATAAGATATAGGCTTATAATATAATATTAAGAAATGCAAGTTCTATATATCTAAGGTTATATACTTAGGCTTAATTATATCCTATAACGGAATTAAAATAGACCCTAAAAAAGTCGCTGTAATTATAAACTAGGAAAGCCCTAGCAATATATAAGACATTTAAGGATTTTTAAAATTTGTAAATTTTTATTAATAATTTATTAACTACTTCTTAGAAACTGCTTAGCTATTAGTAAATTTAATAAGGAAGAATATAAAATTTAAATAGACCGCTAGATGCAAATAAGCTTTTAATAACTTAAAATATTGCTTTATAACTACTCTAATTCTTACTTACTTTAACCCTAACCTTAAATATATTATAAAACGGACTTGTTAGATTATACGCTAGGGGGAGTATTATTGCAATATAATAAGGATGGCGAGCTATGTCTAGTAGCCTTTCTCTCCCAGAAACTCGCCCTTACTAAATTAAACTATAAGATATATAATAAGAAACTACTTGCGATTATTAGATACTTTAAATAATAGCGTCCTAAGCTTAAAGGATTATTATTCCTAATATACGTATTAACGGGCTATAAAAACCTGTAGTACTTTATAACTATAAAACAATTAACGCAGCGCTAAATTTATTAGGCCGAATACCCTTTATAATTTAACTTTAAAATTATATACTGTCGGAATGTTAGTTATGTGACGCGGTCACGAGACCACGAAGCGAGGCTAGTTAGTCTAACTTTAGAGCAACCCCTTACTTCAAAAAAGGAATTATCCATCAATTAACACCGCATACGTATCGCAATATAGTGATATTTGTGCACGTTAATTAAAGTATATATACCGACACTAATTAGTAGACGTATAGATTAGGAAATACGCAATAGCTAGCGCTTAAGAAGTAGTACTAGAAACAGTTTATAATCGCCTAGTTCTTGTCTGTTTTATTAAAGGAGAAGACTATAACTTCTACTTACACTTAAGAGGATTTATACTGGCTTTACAGCTAATATAACAGATTGCTAAGAGAATAGCAGCCTTGCTAAAAACCATTCTACAGGCCCTACGGCTGTAGAAATGTACACACAACCCTCAAACCTCAACCTCGACCTTAACCTCGACCTCAACCTCGACCTCGACCTCAACCTCGACCTCAACCTCAACCTTAACCTCTGTTTAAGCCTTAACCCTTAAACTCTTAGACTAAGGACACTCTATAGGCCCCAAGACTATAGAGAACACCTTAAACCTTAAACTTAAACCTATAGACCCCCTTTTAAAAAAATAGATCCTAAATGGGCAGAGAAGATCTCAAGGTATGGGGACAGGATCGACATAGTAAATGCCATAAAAGATAAACTAGGAGAATATGTAGAAACAAAGGTCTACGTACACATATAGGAGAACTTTATAGATTACATATTATAGACAGTATTTAAGGAGGAATTTAAAGGCTTTACTACTAAGGATTTTAGACGCATGCGAATTAACATAAGAGCAAAATTACGCACTTATTTACTTAAGAGAGGAGTATATGTGGGAAGGCATAATAATAGATATTCAATCTTAGAAGCACTATTTAACCTCCTTTAAGAGGAAGAACCTTATAAATAGACAGATAAGGAAATCATAGGAGCTCTTAAGGAAATTAGCCCTATAATTATAGTGGCATTATAAGAACAACTTAACTCTATATAAATAGCTCTAATATTAAATTAAGCTATACCCCCGTCAGTTATAGCCTCTTCAGTCCCTATAACCCCCTCTTGCAGCCCACTACCTTCCTATACGGTACCGACGCTTGTAAACTATCAACTACCTCCACTACCTCTAACGCCTGTAATTTAGCCCATAGCTACAGCTATAACACTGCCTAGAACGCAGATACCTACCCTTATAACACCCCAACTAGCTGTTGTATCTATACCCCAGTAAACTATACCAACCGCCACCTAATAGTAAACCTTACCTATCTCTACCTAAGATTAACTACTTACCCTCCTTACTTAACTCCTACAGACGCAGAATTAACAATTATTGCCTACGGCAACTGCCTCTACCCCCCCTCTAGTAACCGCTCCTACTTTACCTAGTGCTCCTACCCTACTTAGTCCTCCTCCTACCTAGTATCTTTACCCTAATACTACTAATACTAATCCTGCTATATACCTGCCTATATACAGCAAAGAGGCAGCCACTATTGCTAAGATTTATATAGACGGCCAGAAGTATAATAGAGTAAGTAATAGCTTTGACTTTAAGTTAACTATCTTCTATAATATCTATAAGAGAGCTAGTCTACCTCCTAAAGGCTATATAACTGTATTTCTAACCATGCTAAAGGGACTTACTTAGGATTACTACTATAATAGCACCCTTTTAACCAGATTATTTGCTAAGGCATATAACTATATATATTACTTCTTTAAAGGACTAGAGTACTATTAGAGAAACCTTACTAAACAAAACGCCACCGACTTTTAAGGAATTATTAATAAGAACCCTAATAAGTAAATCTATTAGAGTTTCCAACTACTCCTTAATAAGCTCTTAAAACATTGCCATAGATTATACCTAGAGTTTTATATAGACCTCTTCCTTATAAATAAGCTAGTTACCGCTTACTAAGGAGTACTAGTATACTATATTGCCATTTCCAACCCTTCTAAAGACCTCTCCCAGTTAATTAGTAAGTTGTAATCTTCTATAGTTATATAGGAGAAGGAATACCCTTCCTAGGCCTTAATAAGACCGTTTTAAGGAGCCTACTTTACAAATTATATATACCGCCGTAACACCCGTAATAACATAACTGAACCCGCTCCTATAGACAAAATATTATTAGATCCCTAAAGGCTAAGTACTACATTTACTAAAAGGAGAGCTGCTGCTTATGGAAATATATAGAGGAGGAGTGGAACCGTTCTAGAGATAAGTATAAAAGACGTTTTAATAATAATAAGGGCCGCAATGGTAACTTTAAAGAATGCTTTAGATAGTACACTGTCTACTATAAAGGAGATAATAATAATAAGTATAATAAGACTTTTAAAGCTCTTGTGCTAGATATAGACGCTAATAAAAATACTAATAATAACAACAGTGAGGAAGAATTAGAAGACCCTAACGGCTACTACCTTATATTATTTAGGACTCTTACTATAGATAAAGCAACCTCTATAAGCGTAGAACTAGCTAACAAGGCTTACGCTTACTTACTTACTATAACCTCCATAGAACCTACTACGGAAACTAACCTATTTAACTATAATATAACAACCGCTGCTTTACACTATACCTCTACAGTATTTATGGGAATTATAATTAATACCAGTGTGTTAAAGAAGTCTATGGCCGGTTATGGACAATTCTAGGCACTATAGAACGCGGACTAATTTATAAGACTTAACACCTTAACTAAAGGACAAGTTAATATGCAGTTTAGTATTAGAATTACTACCTCTATTAAAACTATGGATGTTGTCACCCCTATAGGTAAGATACAGTTTTATATTGTTTATATAGATACCCCCTTCTTGCTCTGTTTAGTGGATATAGATAGACTTTAAATCTACTATAACAACCTTAGAAACGTTGTTATTACTTACACTAAAAAAGTGCTAGTAGTGCGATGGTTTAGCCACCCATTTCTCCTATAGAGCTTATTACTATAGTTATATTTGTCTAAATCCTTTAACGCGAACCCCTGCTACTTAATAGATATAGAGCTACGGCGCCTATATTATTAATTTGGATATCCTTTAGTTAAGAAATTATAAAAGCTACTCTACTATGCTGGCTATGAAACTGACAGAATAGCTATTAAGCAACTAACTAAGTTCTACTATTACTGTTAGAAGTTTAGTAAATTACTAGGCAGATTCTACTTTACCCTATAAGACAATGTTAATTTTAACTATAATATTATTATTGATATTATATATATTAGCGGATTACCCCTCCTATATATTATTAATAAAGGAACGCGATTCTAAGCCAGTAGATAGCTATAAGACATTAGCGCTAAATATATATAGGACGTTCTATAGATGTGCTAAATTAATATTTACCTAGGGCTACTAGACCTAATTACCTATAACGCCAGAAAGAACTTTGTTAGTAAGGAATTTAAGCAATACGCTATTATTATGGGAATTAGTATAAAGGGAGTACTAGTTAAAGCATATAACTCTATTAGAATGGTAAAGCGCTACTATAGTCTATTATAGCAAGCCTACTAGATTATTATAACTAAAATCCCTGAAATTAATAGGGAGATAGGACTCTAAATAGCGTTTAAAGCAATTAACGATTTAGCTGGCCCTAAAGGACTAGTTCCCACACTTTTAGTCTTTAAAGCCTACTCCTAAATGGTTAAATCCAATGCACCATCCCCTATGGTTATATAACGCGCCGCCGCAATTAAAAAGGCTATAATAGAGATATAGAAGCTATAAGCTAAACAATAGATCGCTAATGCGCTAAATATGTGAAACGGACCTAATGCTAATATAATTCATGATCTCCTACTAAATTCGCCTATTTTAGTCTGGAGAGAGAAAAACACTGGCCAAAGCGGCTATTAGGACGGGCCATTTACCTTACTTACTGTTAAGGGTAAAATATGCACTATTAAGCTGTCTAGTGGACCTATAGCCTTTTAATCTACAGTTATAAAATCCTACCTTTAAGCAACTAAATTGTAGGAGCAAATTGTTAGATTAAAATTGCTACCTAAACCTCTATTTGAGTTAGTCCCTTTTAAGACTATCTTAGAGAGACCTACTAAAGCTTAGTAATAACCCCTAAAATAAGGCAGAGGACGTCCTTGCAAATATCCTCTACTTATGGCTATAACTAACATTACTATCTACCTATAGGATGATAACCAATTTAGTACTTAATTTAGTGCCTCCTAATAGAGGGAGCTTACTGGTCTACTTAAGAAGGGAGTTTTTGAGATTGTAAGACTTATAGATATACCACAAGGCGTACAACTCTTTAGTTCGCGATTTATTAATAAGATTAAGAATAAGGGAACCAATAAAGCCTTTAAAAAATCCTAACTAGTTGTATAAGTATATAATAACTTAGAAAAGGAACTGGTTCTTACCTAATTACTAACTATTTAACAAGTTAGCTAATAACTAATTCTCTATATCGCCGCCATAAAGCTTCCATAGGTACAACTTTACCTTTAAGACATTTTATAGGCCTATATATAATTAACCACCACACTAAATTAAGAGTTTTATGTACGACCTCCGCACAAGCTAATTAAGCAACTTGGGATTAATAAGGCCTTTATTTTAAAGGTTGTAAAACCACTTTATAGAGTACCGGAAGCTGGTAACCACTACTTTAAGACATATTATTTATATCACATCCAATAGTTGTATATGGACCAGTTTATATACAACCCCTATCTCCTATAGAGTAATAAACCCTTTAGCATTATAGGACTACAAACCAACAATACTATATTCCTGGTAGATAAGACCTTTATAAATATAGAGCAAAACGAGCTATATAAGGCCAAGTTTATAGCTAAGGAACAGGAATAACTTACCGTTAATATACCCATTAAGTTTAACAGTGGAGTTATTCAGCTATTAACTAATGGGAGTATTACGCTTACTTAGGAACAACAATGCATAAACCTTAGTATAATTAGCACTAAACTTGCCATAAGTATGGGATTAAGAGGAGCTATAAGAACCTTAACCCCAAAGGACCAGTATATTGCTTAACGTGCTAGAGGTGTATATATTGCTTTAGTTTACTAACTAGAGGCCTTATTTAATTAATCCTTTATTGCCTAGGTAATTAACCCTAATAAGGAAGACGCAAAATAGCTAAATAAGTGTCTAAACTGGCAAATTGAGAACATCAATAGAGGCCTTAAGTTTGTTAAGTTAGATATCAAAACCTTATAGTTACTAGTATTTACGGACGCGTTATTTACCAATAATAAGGACCTCTCTTCGCAGATTAGCTACGTTATTATACTAGCTAATACTATAAAGAAGGCCAATATCGTCTACTAGGGCTTAGTTAAGTGTAAAAGAATTACTTAGAGCGTACTAGCTTCTAAACTCTACGGTACAGCCCACGGCTTTAACATTAGCGTTATAATTAAGTCTATAGTAGACAAGATCCTACAAATTAACCTCCTATTTATACTTTGTACTAATTTTAAGTCCTTATATAACTGTCTAGTACGACTTGGAACCACCTAAGAAAAACGCCTAATAATTAATATAATGTGCCTTTAGTAAGCCTATAAACGGAGATAGATTACGGAGGTAAAATGGATTAATAGAGAGGCCAGCCCTACTAATGCTATAATAAAGGGAAACCCCTGCGCGGCTCTTTAATAGCTTATTAATATGAACCAAATTAACCTATAAGTTATAGGATGGGTTAAACAAATGAACTTAGATCTAGGTTAGCGTTATATAACTAGTTATAACGGTGCTAGGGCGCGCTACTTGCCATATTCTGCGGACCCTGAATTTAACTAGCTAATTAGGATTTTCCATCCCTAGGATAGAAAATTGCTATTAGCTCACTTACTACTAGCGCCTTGGCGGCCCTTGCGATATATTAAGCTGCTACCCCTAACAATTCTTCTTCTTCTCCTTAGCTTAGTATCTTTGTAACAGCGTTTATATAAGCTATAATATGGGTTATGTAATTACGGACCTATAAAAAGAGCGTGGAAGCTATTGCGTATATGCTATAAATAGTCTATAAGTAGACTTAACTTTAGGGTATAGATTAGCCTTCTTTTTAAAGTTACTCTAGTATTGGAATGTTAGTTATGTGATGTGGTCACAAAACCATAAAGCAAGGCTAGTTAGTCTGACTTTGGAGCAACCCCTTACTTTAAAAAAGGAATCATCCATTAATTAACACCGCATACGTATCGCAATACAGTAATATTTGTGCACGTTGATTAAAGCATGTATACCGACATATACTAACTAGGTAAACTTAATTAGAAGCCTAACGTATTAATATAATAATTATAGGATTTACCTGTAAATGCTTTAAATAAACGAATTATAAATTATTTACAAATCTTATTACCCCTGAAATATTTTAAAAAACTATATCCTATGTTTTTAGATACGGAACTTAATAGAAATAAATTAGAAGTTAATAAATAGGACATGGAAATTAATAAGCTAATAGAATATAAATATAAGAACAATATATAAATAATTAATATAATAAAAGCGATTTAAATAGGAAAATAATGGTATAAGGATATTATACTTACTAAATGCGAAATTTAAAATAATTAATTGTACTATTAATAGAAGATAGTAGTTCCAAATTCTAAACCTTTATAATTTAAAATACTTAAATTTATATATAACTCCCCTATAGCAGAGCATCCTAGCTATATAAAGACTTATAAAATTGTTTAATAAGTATACTACTAGGCTATAATACACAACTATATATAAAAATATGTTTAAGTACGTGCGTAAAAAGACCTCTTATATAAAGAAGTAAGGAGTACTTTAACCGCTACCAATTCTGATATAAAGATGGCATAATATCTTAATTAACTTTATAGTTAACTTGCCTAATAGTAATAGGTTTATAAATATTATAGTAGTTGTTAACCGTCTTATAAAAATGTGATATATAATTCCTATAGACTTAATTAATGCGATATTAGTAGCCAAATGTTTTATTAGGTACGTCTTTAAGCTATATAGACTTCCTAACTTAATAATATCCAACTATAGAAGCTATTTTGTTTTAGACTTCTGGCAAGCTTTATATAAATAATTAAGTATTTAAATATAACTCTTAACCGCATTCTATCTAGAGATAGATAGTTAAACTAAAATTGCAAACGTAATTATGGAATAATACCTATAAATATACTACTTCTACCTATAAGATAACTGGGAAAAATGGCTGCCCTTAGCTAAGTTTACTGTGAATAATATAATAAACGTATTAATGGGCGTAATGCCATTTTACGCAACCTATAGATAAGACCCTTAATTTAGATTTAAACTATAACCTAAAATTAATATAATAGGACCTATAATTAAACAAATCTAGTTAATTAACGCGTATAATTTTACTAATTAAATAAAGTAGTTAACAGAACTATTACAAAGTAAATTAATATACGCTTAAATAGTATAAGAATGGCATGTAAATAAAGGACGAGCTTCTATATAGGACTTTAAGGAAGGTAATATAGTTTACCTAAATATATAAAACCTATAGACTTAACGGCCCTTAAAGAAACTTAATTGGAAGTTTATAGGCCTATACTAAATTAAAAAGAAACTATGCCTATATGCCTATAAGCTTAGGCTGCCAACTAAGATAAAAATATACCTAACGTTTTATATAAGCTTATTATAACCTTTAAAAGATAATTCTATAGCTTATAAAATCCCACCGCCACCTTTTATAATTATTAACAATAGTAACGGTTTATACTTTATTAACTTAATTAATAATAACGTATTCTACCATTAAGTGAGCTAACCTATTGAGCGAGCCACCTCAAAACCCCACTAAAAACTAGAAAATCCATATCTTAATATCTTAACAACAACCTAATAATAAATTCTAATAATTTAGATTTAGACTTTTATATATACTCTACAGCTTCTATTAAAGTTGCATTATAAATAGTTTAGTGGTTTTTAAGATATAGTAATTTAGCCTTATTTTAGCCACCAAATTTTAATATCTTAAATACCACTAAACTATTTATAATATAACTTTAATATAAGCTATAGAGTATATATAAAAGTCTAAATCTAAATTATTAGAATTTATTATTAAGTGGTTGTTAAGATATTAAGGTGTGGATTTTCTAGTTTTTAGTGGGGTTTTGAGGTGGCTCGCTTAATGGGTTAGCTCACTCGATGGTGGAATACGTTATGCAATAGAAAACATAATCTAAATAATTTAAACTTCTTGTTAAGTAGAAAGGATATAAAACATAAACCTAGGAAATCTATAACTAGATTAAGACTAACGTGCCTTCCTTAGTAAAAGAATTCTATAAGGACTATCCTTCGCGGCCTACTTTAGCTAGATGGACATAATATAAAGGTAAATAATTGCTACCTAATATAAATACACGAAACATAATAGTAGGAAACTTAAAATTAAAAAGAACTTAAAATATACTATAATGCTTATAACGCGATTATATAACATGTAATAGGTTATAAGTCTTAACTAAAATTAAATTATTTGGACCTTTAGTTAAAAGGGGGGGTACTATAATAGGACTAGCCCAGTTATAGTAGGAATGTCTCAGTAAAACACTTAATAGATAAATTCCAACACTTTAATTAAATTCTACCAAATTCCGCTAACTGGATTAAATTCTACTAAATTCCACTAATGTAATGGAATTTAGTTAAACCCTATTAAAATCCGCGTAGGCTTATGCCCACGCGTCTACTGCTAAGACCCTAAATATTTAGTTATAAGTTTCCTATGTTCCTTTCTCTTCTTTACGCAACGTCTTGTATTTAGCAAGAGCTATACATCCTTAGATTAGATAGAATTTATATTGTTCCTGTAAATCTTCCCTAAAGCCTCTTCGCGCCCTTATAAGTACCTATCTGAAAAAGTATAGAAGACTTAGAGAGATATCTATATAATAAATGGAAGAAGGATATAGACTAATTGCCTAAGGCCTTTAGCAGTTTAGAACTCTATTATAGACCTAGCGCCTAATATTTAGATAATTAGGTTTGTAAGGTGGATAACTTCTTTAAAATGCTAATAATATAAGATAATACCAAAGAACGTATATGGTAGATTATTAGCAAGATTAAAGACCAATTGCTAAACTAGATCGCGCTTAATTAACTTAATAAAGAGTAAATTACTATATAGCTATAGCTGTAGACCTTCCTAAATAGTTAGATCTAAGATCCGCATATTATATAATATAATAACGCAGAATAATTCTAGAATGGTATACAGCTAGACCGTTAAGATTTCCGCCAGTTTATAAACTTTATAGAAACTTATGCTTAATAAATAGATCTAGAGCTTTTTAAAAATAAGGACGGTAGCATTTATAAAAAGGAGAAGATTATATTTATCTGGGCTAGAATTAAGCTAGTAATTTATAATAAAATAAAGTGTATAGGAGCCCTACCGCGGATTACTATATATATATAGATTTTAAATAAGCAGTTCTAAATGCTAAGGATATAGCAAGGAACTAGACCTCTTTTAGTAAGAAGCTAAGGAGTAGCTAAAAGCGCAGGCACTTTAGTAGTAATATAGGGCAGATCTAATTTTTAAAAAAGCCGTTCTTAAAAAGAACTTTAAAATAGTTAAAGTTAGGAGCCTTAAATAGCGGGAAATACTTCTAAGGTTAACTTAATACCCATCTAATACCCTTATAGAAATACTCTAAGAGACTAAAAGGACATTTTTATTAGAAAAGCAAGTAGGGTAATAAATGCACTAATAAACCAAAAAAAGAGAAGCCTTAGTTTTAGACGTTTCCTAGCTATAACTAGGGTAAGATATAGAAGGGAAGACTCTCTATATTACTATTAAGCTAGAAATAATACTCCCTATAGGCGAGATATATTAGTTCTAAGTACTATACAACAGCGGCGCTAAAATTAATTTTATATAATATAACTTGGCAAAAGAGTATAAACTTATCCTATTACTAGGGTGGCGGAAACCTATTATAGGCTTCTTAGATAAGTATTAGATTAAACTATATAGCGCCTATAAGCTTATAGTGTTAGTAGCTAATATATATAACCGCACTAAGGTAGTTAGCCTACAACCCTTTTAGGCGGCTAACTTTATAGGTTATAACCTTATCCTTAAATATCCTTAGCTTATAAAAGTAGATTTTAAAATATGCTTTAAAATAGGAGCCTTTAAATAGTGGAATAATAGAGAATTAGAAGGGCGTATATTACTAATAAGCTTAAAAGATATCCTAAAGGATATAGCTCTAGGTAAAATAGTATATACTCTACACCTAAAGGAGTGTTAGATCTAATCCCTATTCTATAGTAAAATAGATATAGAGTCTAGTATAGGCGATAACCCTTTTATAATAGATACCCTATAGAGAACTACTAGGTAGGTTATAGAGACACTATAAAGAGGCGGCAATCTTAAAGATCTTATAAGATACTTCCACTACTATAGGTTACTCTAGCTTAAGCAATATGCGGAGAGTATACTATAGTACCTTAAACACTGCGTTAAAGAATTTCCTACCCTCTACTAGCTACTATATAAAACTATTTAATATATAGTTGCAACTATATATAAACAGCCACTATAGCGCGTAACGCTGCCTATAAGTATCCTAAGGGAGCTCTAAGATCTACCTAATAATAATATAGAGGATAAACGCGACCCTAATTTATTAAATATTCTAGTAGGCCTAAGGGACTTATTAAGGGTATTTTTAGGCAGGTAAGCTAAAGTCCTTTTATAAAACTTAAAATATAATTATATAATTAATCTAAAAGAAGGCAAGTAGCCACTAAACCTTCCTATTTATAACCTCTTCTATAAAGAGCTTAAGATCTTATAGGAGTACCTTAATAGCTTATTAAAAAAGGGATGGATATAGCCTAGTAAGTTACTAGCAGGCGCGCTAATCCTCTTTATTCTAAAACTAGATGGAACTATAAAGCTATATATAGACTACTACGGTCTTAATAAGATTATAATTAAGAACTATTACCTACTACTATTAGTTAGTAAAATACTAGATTAGCTATCTAGGGCGAAGATTTTTATAAAGCTAGATTTATAAGACGCCTATTATAGGCTCTATATTAAAAAAGAGGATAAGTAAAAGACTGTCTTTAAAACCTAATACGGCTACTTTAAGTATCTGGTAATGCCTTTTAGGCTAGCTAATACGCCTATAATATTTTAATTATATATTTACAGAGCCTTATGGGGGACTAGTTAACCATATATATATTATATATTTAGATAATATTCCAATCTACTTAGAAGATAAGGATTAGCATAAGCAATATTTCTATAAAGTACTAGAATGTTTAGATAATTAGGGCCTCTATGCTAAGGCGTTAAAGTATATCTTTAATACTAAGTAGGTTAAGTTCCTAGGCTATATTATAACGCCTATAGGCATAGTTATAAACCTAGTATAGGTATAGATAATCTAAGAGTAGCCAGAGCTAGAGAGCTATTAGGATGTTTAAGTATTCCTAGGCTTTGCCAATTTCTATAGGCGCTTTATCTTTAACTACTTAGATATTACCTAATACCTATTTAACTATATTACTAAAGCTTCCTAAAACCTAGCTTAAGAAGTAAAAGGCTTAAAGGTAAGAAAGAAGAAAACTAAAAAGGGACTAACTAAATAGTATAACCTATAGATATAGCCTAAAAAAGTATAGGAAGCCTTTTAGGAACTATATATAAAGTTTATAAAAGCTCTACTATTACGGCATTTTAACCTAAATTAGCTACTAATAATAGTTACTAATATATTAAATTTTGCCCTTATTGGTATTCTACTATAACCTAATAGGCATCTAAACCTTACCTAGCTCTACTAGAGACTAGTAGCATTTTATAATAGAAAATTCTAGGGACTTAAAGTTAGGTATTATACCTATAATAAGGAACTACTAGCCATAGTTAACTGCTTTAAATAGTGGCGATATTACCTTAAGCACGCGAGCTATACTACTTATATATTCTTAGATTATTATAATCTATACTACTTTATAACTATAAAGGAGCTTATACCTTAATAGGCCAGATAGGCAAAGGAGCTTATATAATTTAATTTTAAGATTAAATATAAGCTAGGGAAAAATAACCCTACTAATAGACCGTTATAACGGCTAGACTATACTAAAGGCTTTAAAATGGGAAAAGGAAAATAGATAATAGATATCTTACTCCCTATATTATAAAACAAGCTCTAGGTATAGGATGCTTAAGTATCTATAACTCTATATATTAAGTTTTAGGCGGTATAAACCCTATTAGCTTTTACTAATATTTTAGCTAGTACCCAGTCCATTACTAATAAGGGTCTAAATATGCCTAGACAGGATGTCCCTAATATACTCTTAAAATCTAGTAATATATTACCTCTAATTATTAAAGTATCCTCTTAAACTAAAAGTAAAGCTATAGAGTAATTAAAACCTAGAGCCTTATAATAACTAAAGGACTTTAACTTTATAACGGCCTTCCTAATATATACGTATTAAAGAGTTATAAAATCTATAGTACCATCTAGTTATATACTTAGAGTAGTATAAGACAAAATAGCTTTTACCTAGAAACTATCTAAAAGGTTAATAGATCTTATCTATAAGGTATAATAGAGGGACGCCTCCTATACTATTTTTAATATAGAAGTAGATTAGAAATATATCAAAAAGGAAGCTGCTAGGTATTACTATTAGAAACTAGACCTAATAGGCCTACTATATAAATATAGTAAGGTTTAGGTATTATAAAAAGTAAATCTATAACAGAAGATCCTTATAAGGAATTATAATAATCCTTTAGATAGCTATTATAGTTAAGCTAAAATAGTAGAATTACCTTAACGCAAATACTACTAGCTAAAGCTTAAGTAGGAAGTAAAGAAGTATATTAGCTATTATAAGAACTATTAAGTATATAAAATCTAAAGGTATAAGCTATAGGGTTTGCTTAAATCAGTTCTCCCTACTAGTAAGCTATAGCAATATTATACTATAGACTTTATTACAGATCTCCTACCCTTAAAAGATGGGTAAGGATAAATATACAATTCGGTCTTAGTACTTATTAATAGATTTTTAAAGTATATCTAATACCTTCCTGTTAATAAGATAATTAATATATAAGCGCTTATAAACCTAATTAAGGAGAAATGCTTTCTTAAAGTAGATTAGCTATACTCTATTATTATTAATAGAGGCAGTGTTTTTATAAGCCAGTACTAGTTAGATTTATACTTTTATTTAAAGATAGGCTACTATTATAGTATAGCTTTTTATTTATAAATAGATAGTGTTTGTACTAACTTAATAGCACGAGTGAGTCGTATCCACAGGCACGAAATACATGTAGTATCGTATGCTTATTTAGATGGTGACTGTCAATTGTATAAAGCAGACTACGTGGTCTATATACTGATGCACCTCCCCCCTAATTAGTCAGTGCTTCATAAGTGCACCAGACGCGTAAGTGAGTGGTTGGTGCACTAAACGCGTAAACGCGTACCTAGTGTACCGAACGCGTAAGCACGCGTTTGGTACAACAGGTGCTATAATTATACACTAGCAGTACTTAAAAAATGAAACCACCTATATACAGCCTCCGTAATTGCTTTAATAAAACCATAGAACACAAAGGAAAATACATAGGAAATCTCCCCTAAGGTGCCGTCTAGGCTGCCTTCCAAACGGTACCTCAAGCTAGCTATAAGTCCTGCTTACGGTCCGTAAAATAAACCATACGGCCTTTTAACGGGCAGTAGATGAGCTATAAGTTAGATTTTAAGGGCCGCTAAGGCGCTAGTGCTAAGCGAGCTAATAGCGATTTTCCATACCTAGCATAGAAAATTATGATTGGTTAATTTAACCAATATGGCAGAATATAGTAGAATTCGGTAGGTCACGTAAGTCTACTAAGTTCTATTACAGCTTTCCACTATTTTTCTACCTAACAGCTTATGGTCCGTAGAATAGGCTATATAATAAGCCGTACGGCCTTCTAATGGGCCGTAGGCGTACCGTAGGTACTCCATTAGTCCCGTTCTACCCATTCTATAACTTTTAGGTTAAGCTTATTTGTGTTAATTAGGGTTTTAAGGGCTTAACACGGCTTTGCCTTAGTTATAACGTCCGCTAAGTTGTCTCTGCTGCTAATCCATTTAACCTCCGTAATCTTACGTTGTTTGTAGGCCTAATATAAGCATATTAGGTTAACCATAAGCCTCTTCTCTTATATTGTACCTAGTTTAACTAGGTAGTTGTAAAGGGACTTTAAATCGGTGCATAAAACTAGGGGTAACTACTTTAGTTATAAAATCTTCTAGACCGTTAATTTAATTGCGGCTGCTATATTAAATCTATAAGCTAGTGTATATAGTTTAGAAGCTAGTACACTATAGGTTACTTATTTGCACTTAATTAAAGACTAGTATAATATATTTGCGTTTTAATTATAGTCTGTAAGTACAATTACAAAGCCGATTTATGATAACAGGTCTTTATTATTGGTAAAGGAGGCGTTTATAAATGCTAGTAAGCTAAGGGAACTTAGGTCTAGTAGTACAAAAGTAAGTCCCCTTACTATATTGTTAATTTGCCACTAAATACGCTTATTAAGCTGCTTGATATTTTCTTCTTACAGATCTGCTACCTAGGCCGCAAAGGATAAGTTATAGGCAGATTTGGGTTAGCAGACTATAACAATATAGGCGCCTCTTATACGCTATACAGCGTATTAGTCCTTTATATTTACGGTCTTATAGGTCTCTCTGCGGGAACTAGTAAGGTCTGTAGGCTTTACTATAATAAGCTTTAGGTTTTAAGCTTGGCGTTCCTAGGTTAGCTAGATTAAGTTGCCCTTTTATATAATTAAGCCTCTATTAAACTTAATTGGAGTCTGCTTAGTTAACTACTCTTATAGCTTTACTAGGAACTTAGCTTCCTGTAGTTTAGTCTCTTTAGCGTCCGCAAATATCCAGTCTACTAAAAAGAGGGTATTGTCTATTTAGAGTCTAACAATACCAAGGCCGTTTAATGGGCTGTATAGGAGGCAGGGGTTGTAGGTTAACTATTCCATTTTAAGTTTACTAATATGGTGCTAGTAGTATGTTTTAAACTAATAGTTTCCAGCTTTTAGTACTCTATAAAGAGGTTTTATAACCCATAAAATTGTTCCTGGTTGTAGGTTAAGCTTATAGGGTAGTTATATAAAGATATCCCTACTTAGGTAGGTATTAGACTGTATATAGGCTTATAAAATGTCCCGTAAGTAAAGGGCTATGGATTTGGTTTGCTATAGTCTAGGCGTAAGTATAAGTATAATCTGTTAACTAACCCATTAAATTATAGGCAATTATATAAAAACTAGGTCCTTTCCCTAGTCGTTATAAGCTTATATAATAAGCCTTAATTTCTTAAAGGCTTTATTAGTACTAGGGTGCTTAATCTTATTAATAAAGCATAAGTTAAATATACAGACGCCTTACAAAATGTCTCTCTCTATTATAATTATAAAGATACCCTTTTTAAGTAGTCCGTTGATCTCTTTACGCCATAAGTCCATAAAAGGGGTTTCCTATACTAGAACTAATATATCCGCAGGCGGAGATTACTTTATGGATGTGCCTATAGAGGTTAAGTGGTTCTCCATTATAGGATTTTTATAGGGGCGTCCTTGGCCACGCTTTATAGTAGGTTTAGTAGGTTTAGTAGGTTTCTAGGGGACCTCTAGGGTAGGTAAGGGTGCCTCCAGTTTATTTAATTTGGCAGTTGTTTCTAGTTTATCTAGTTTAGTAGTTGCTTCTAGTTTGTCTAGCTTAACGTTATGGGTGTTTTTGGGCCGAAAGTAGGGTTTTATAGACGTGCTTCTAAAGCTAGTTGGCCCACTAGGAAGCTATATATAGTATATTTTATTTTCTACGGCTAGTAGACAGTAAGGTCCATTCTAACTGCCGCTTTTACACCATATAAGGACTTTAGAGTTAAGCGGGAGGTTATGTACTAAGGTTATATTAGGTCCGTTATAGTAGTATAAGGCGTTATTAATAGTTTATTTAGCCCATAATTTAACTATTTTGGCTATTGCCTTCTATATTATAGCTGCTTGTTCTGTAATAGATAGGGTAGGGGGGCCTAGGTTACTTATTTTTAGGTAGGCTCTATAAACTAAAAGAATAGGTACTAGTCCATTAGGGCTAGCGGTGTTGTTAATAGCTTTTATAGCCATCTATAAAGCTAGTTTCTTTTAGATGTCCTTATACTTGTCTATAATAATTTAATAAGCTCTCTATAGAGCTAGGTAAGCTTGCTTAATAAGCCTAATAGACTAATACGCCTTAACTAGAACAGCTTTTGTTAATATAGCTATAGCTATAGCATACTGCTAGAATTCCTTGCTGATGAAGTTCCTACTAGCGTTATAGGTAATATACTTAGGAGGTTTAACGTATATATTAATCTAGCAGGTCTATAAAATATCCTAAGTATACTTTACAGATATATTTTGCAACTAATGGGCGGCTTAATAGCGGGTTACCTTATTAATTATATATAATACTAGGCTGCTATTAATGTACATAATATCTATATATACTGAGTAGTTGAAGTTAAGGTCCTTATAAAGGGTGAACTTAAATTGGCTTAGGGAACGTCCGTATTTCTAGCAAAAGAAGCAGTATTTGGTTAGGTAATTAACTGCCTTCCTATTAACATTGTTATGTCTAGAGTGTTTAAGGACTCTATATAGCTTTTCGGCTAACGGGTAGCCGAAATAGTGGTACAGACAGTGGATCTCCGTACTAGTAAGGTAGCACGGGTTATAGTCAAAAGATTCCTAAATATAGGTCTATAAAGTCTCTCCCTATATAAGGAACGGGTGTCCAAATCGTTATATAATTAGTAGGGTAATATGCTTGCTTCCTAGGGCAGTTATAGGGCCGATTAAGGTGTCCGTAATATTGTTATAGTAAACCTATAACCTATCTATATCCGCAAGGCAAAGTAAGAAAGGGGTATCTGCTTTTACTATATAGAAGTTAACTAGGCCAATTAGGGTCTTAACTGCAACTAATTTAATTAATACAGTTAAGCTAATACTGAATTAGATGTTTATGGCCCCAGTTTATATAGTGTCAATGTCCATATTATTATTTGCGGTGGTCCTATATGCAAGGTATTGTCCGTAACCTATAGTAGACTTCTTAGAGGCGCCTATATTGATTATAACACCATAGAATTCCTTAGGGGTATAGCGTTCTGTAGTAATATATGCAAATGGGTCCTGCTTGTAATCTATAACATCTATAATAAGGGTGCTTGTGGAATGGTTTTTAGGCGCAACTAAGTGTATAAAGGAACGGTTAGCTAATACGGTTATAATATTAAAGGCTTGGCTGTCTGTAAAAGGTCTAAAAGTAGTTAGGAATATCTCTAAGGTCTTCTATTCCTAGTTATCTAGGTTAAAGTTAATTATAAGGGCTTCTATTAACTTATTAGGGGGCTCCTCTTTTTCCTCTTCTTTATATTCTAAGATAAACTAGCTAATCTGTTTATTAAATCTCTTTTTAGACCTATTATGTTCTTCCTAGGTATGCCTTATAGACCAACATCCTTCCTTACTATATACGAAGCATTTCTAGCTTGTTTATCTGTGGGGGTATGCTTTTATACAGGAGTTACTGCGGGGGTTACGGGTGGGACTTAGTTAGTATAGGTGCTACTAGCAGTAACGGCAGTCCGTAAAGTAGACGTCTGAGTCTATCTATAGATATTAAATATCTGTGGTAAAGGCTTAAGTACTACCTAGTGGGTTTAAGACTTCATATATTATAATAGAGGAGTGTAGGTTATTAATAAGGCCAGCTAAGGTGTCTATAGGCTTGTAATAGGTGTACTTATAGGGCTCTACTTCCTAGCAAGCCGTAATAAGTTTATTATATAGGAAGTCGTCTGTTTAAAGCTTAGTGTTAAGGCCGTGCTATAGGTGCTGGAGGTCTTTAATAAGGATTTATAGACACTCTATAGTTAATTTTTTAGTGTTCTTGTTAATTACAGTCTATAGCTTAGTTATATTCTATTAGGTAAGGATATTACGCCTATATTCCGGTCCTTTAAAGTAGTTATAGGTAGCTTTGTATAGCTTATTAAAGGGGACACTAAGGGGGTTGCTCTTAAGGTTAATATAGTAGTAGTTAAGTACTAGGCCGCGCAGTATAGTAGAGTAGGCTTGGCTAAACTCTTATTTAGAAATATTAGCCTTTTAGTAGAGGTCCGTAAAGATGGTTAGTTTAAAGTTAAAATTATTATTTTTACTGCTGTACTTAGATTCGTCAGTATAGAGCTTAGCTAGGTTAGCTAGCTCCTTACTATAGGTCTTTACTTAGGTAGGTTGCGGATCTATAACTTATAGATCTATAGCTTATAGGTATATGGCTTGCGGATCTATAACTTAAATAGTAGGGGTAATTTGGTCCGTATTTTGGTTTATAGGGGTATTATAATCCGTAACTTAAGAGTAGGGTATATTTTAGCTAATAAGGTTAAGTCTAAAGCCGCTTGGGTTTATAGGACAAATTTAGTTAAGTAGGTTAGGTATAAGGCTAGCAATTATATTAAGTTTAGAAGAAGTAAAGAGTTTTTTAGTTTTTTAGAACTAGTCTAGGATTTCCTCTTTAGTCCATTCCATTTAGTCCTTCTTGTGTATTATATTGTATAAGGACTATATAATAGTAACTTATTTATTCCTTTTAACCTATATACCTTGGTCACGTAAAAGGGTTCGTAGTTTATAGATAGTAATAGGGTTGTAGGCCTTAAAAATAGCTTCTATAAAGTCCGTAAAGTCTTCCTGGTATTGCTTCTATAGGTCATTATTTATAAGCTTAAAGTGTTTATATTTAAGGATTTTGAAACTAATGTAGTCGTTAATATTATTTGTAGATGTAACGTTAACTCCTTATCTCTACTTCTTTTAACCTTCGCTAACTTGCTTACTAATATCTGCCATACTATAGTATAGTATAGTGCGTAGCGGGTAGTAGCAGCTTGTAATAGGTAGGGGAGGTCTTATAACGGTCTGTAAAATTAATTAACTGGTCTATAATGGTTTATAGGAAGGTAGGGGGTTTCCGCAAAAGGTCCAAAGAGGTTTAAGGTTTAAGGGGGTTAAGGATAGGGGTTCTATATAGGTCTATATTCGCGTCTATAACTTCTAGTAAACCGTACTAAGACTTAAATAAGTATATAGAGTTAGAGATAAGTCCGTAATCCCTAACTTCTAACCTTCTAGCAGGTCGTACTAGGAGTCTAAATAGGTAGTTACTGTCGTGTATATCGCTTAGGGGGAGGTATTAAGTAATTGCTAATCTGTGCGCGCTTACTAATTAGTGTTCGTACTAACTTAATAGCACAAGTAAGTTGTATCTACGGGCATGAAATACATGTAGTATTATATACTTGTTTAGATGGTGACTATTAATTGTATAAAGCAGACTACGTGGTCTATATACTGATGCACCTCCCCCCTAATTAGTTAGTGCTTCATAAGTGTACCAGACGCGTAAGCGAGTGGTTGGTACACTAAACGCGTAAACGCGTACCTGGTGTACCGAACGCGTAAGCACGCGTTTGGTACAACAGGTGCTGTAATTATACAGATAGGTAAATAGAACGCTAGAATTAGGAACTAGAGTCTTACCTATAAATATATTTAAACTACTAGTAAGATAATTAGTATAAGTTACTACCATATATAGAGTACGCTGCTTTAAACTTCTAAAAAACCTTAATTAGGAAAAAACATAACTAGAAAAAAGATATAAGGATTTCTAGGAGACCTATTAGAGGCCTACCAGAAGTATGCTAGTAACTACCTATATTAATATAGAGATTTTTATATAACTCTATTTCTAAGCCTTTATACCAGTCTGTAATTAATTATAAATATTATAGGCAATTTAGTATTCTAGTATAGTTCCGTAAAACCTTTTAGTATAGGATTTAACATATAAAGCCTTGGCTTGCCATCGTCTTTAACTATTAAGATATTAATCTAGAATCCTTTCTTATTCTTATAGTCTTATACTATATTTTAGTATAGCTCTACTACCTAGTAAATAGGAGGGATATTTTACAATAGTGCCTCTAGCTATTATATGGCTATTAAGGACGTCTATAACGTTGTTCTTTAATACTATAGTATTATTTAGGTATAATTTAACCTATATATATCTGTAATTGATATTTTAATTACCTTCCTTAGCCGCGTAATTAGTTTTTCTTATAAGGAAGTAATGGCTAAATGGTATATATACATGTTTCCTTTTTTTTTTAAATTGCGCTATTATAACGGAGTTATATTGGTAAGGTTGCGGCTATTTACTAGAAGGGTATTAAAAGGTAAAGTATAGAGATATCTTGCTTACTAAGCTGCTCCCTTTCCTTAACACCTTACTTCCCCTTATTAGCCTTTATCTAATTTTAGACATATCTTTAATATATTATTAAAATTTTCTTTATTTCCATTATTAATTTAATATACCTCTTTGTTCTCTTATTAACTGCTCTTTTAAGCCAATTCCTTAGTGTATTCTGGCCCTATTACTATATATAGAACCCCAACCTCCACTAGTATTAGTTCTACCTAAATAACTTTATATATACGTCCTTAAAAGACTAGAAGTTTAATAAGAAAATTCTAGATACTTACAATAAGATCTACTATATAAGGTTTAACACCTTTAGTTCTTATAATTAATGCATACGTACTAAGAGCGGTAGTTATATTAAGGTAAGCTTTTCTATCCTTAATAGGTTTCTATTACTAACTTTAGGCTTTAATATAGCCTAGGCCTAAGTAGCGATAATCCTTTAATATTCTTAACTACTATATTACCTAGGCTCTCTCTTATTCTAGCGCCAATGCTAAATATCTAGGTTAAATTTAAAACTATGCCATAGCAATCTATACTGCCTATAATTTCTAGTTACCTAGCTAGCAACGCCTAATAAGGGAGTAAGATTGGTATATTAAAGATAGGGTAAAGGATAGGGGTAATAAAAAGAAGGTTGTTATATACTATAAGAAGGAGTTTATATATATGTATTAAGTTTTAAAAGAGTATAATATAATGCGGTATTAGGTAGGTTACCCTTTAGGTACCTAGTAGATAGGTAACCAATAATTGCTATAGTAAGGTCTTAGTAGTTCTAGTCTTTACTAGCTAGCTAACATCTCTATTTAGTCTAGGCTTAAGCGTGTCTTTATTAACTATAAACTTACGCCTTAAGAACTTTATTAGTACTGGTTTGGGCCTAATATTGGTATTAAGCATTTAAGGATCTCCACTCTATCTACACCTTATTAGCCTGCCCCCTTTTTTATACCTACCTATACTTCTACTAAAGGATCTAGATCTAGATCTTATTCCTATTAGCCATTACTTACTAGGCCAATAGATACTAATTCTGCACCTAGGGATAAGGCATAATAGCTTTTAATTTAGGTATTTAGGATTAATTTTTTGTATATAGTAGCAATTAGGAAGGCCTTATAAGGCATTTAGGAAGGTATAGAAATACTATTCCTAATATAGACTAATAAATAGGAATGCAATTCTAGTAAAATACCCTATTAATTCTATACTATATATATAAAAGGGCTAAGGACCCGTCCTGCCTTAGGCCATAGCCCTAATTAATCCTTATAGTTTCTAGAGCTTATCTGTTCTATATCTAATTTGACCTATTTACTCTTTAGGGCCTCTCTTAGCCTACTATAAGCTTTTTTTTATAGGTTGCAATAACGCTATAGTATTAGAGCGCTTTCTATAATTTGTAGATTACGGACCTTGGTCCTAATATTCTTTTAAAATATCTTTGTAATAATTAAGGTAATCCTCTAGTTCCTATATAGAGTCCTTAGTAGGCCAGCCTAGCTATTTAACTTTATATTAAAGCTTGTTCTTAATAAACTTATAGCGTAGTATAGCTTTAACCTTATACCACTTGCCCACTACTTTAGGGTGTTTAATTAGGCCTAGACGGAAGTTCTTTTCTAGTAGTAGTCTATACTATAGCTCTAGTAGGTTTATATAAAACACTGGATATATATAGGCTATTAATAGGGGTAGCTAGAGACAGTAGGCTAGCTTACTAATTTATTCCTTAACTTAAAAGGGACCTAGGTATCCTATATTAAGCTTTTTTAATAGTTAATAGGTCTTAATATTTATCAAATATAATAGAACCTTATCGCCTACTCTAAAATACTTATCCTAGTATTTATGGTTATACTAGAATCTTTACTGCTCTTAGGCATCTTATAGGCTCTGCTTTATATACTTCTATTACTCTTTCTATTCCTAGAGATACCCTTATACTCTTTAGTAGATATTCCTATACTTCCTAGTGGGATCTTATAATTAGTTATACGGCCTTAGCTAGTAATTGCTAGGTATACTATTAAACCTAAATAGTTAGACGCTATAGGCAATCTAGATTAGTGTATACTTATATAATACATATTACTTTAAATTATAAGCGTACTCTGTATACGGAAATAGCTCATACTAATTGTCTTACTAGTAGTTTAAATATATCTATAAGTAAGACTCCAGTTCCTAGTTCTGGCATTTTATTTATTTATCTATTTATAGATAGAAAGCTATACTATAATAGTAGTCTATCTTTAAATAAAAGTATAGATCTAACTAGTACTGGCTTATAAAGATGCTGCCCCTATTAGTAATAATAAAGTATAGCTAATCTACTTTAAAAAAGTATTTCTTCTTAATTAGGCTAGTAAGTGTTTATATATTAATTATCTTATTAATAGGAAGGTATTAGATATACTTTAAAAACCTATTAATAAGTACTAGGACTAAATTATATGCTTATCCTTACCTATCTTTTAAGAGTAGGAGATCTATAATAAAGTCTATAGTATAATATCGCTATAGCTTATTAGTAGGGGGAACTAATTTAAGTAAACCCTATAGCTTATACCTTTAGATTTTATATACTTAACACTTTTTATAGTAGCTAATGTATTTCTTTACTTTCTAATTAAGCTTTAGCCAATAATATTTATGTTAAAGTAATTTTACTATCTTAGCTTAACTATAGTAGCCACCTAGAAGATTATTGTAATTCTTTATAAGAATCTTCTATTATAGATTTGTTTCTTATAGTATTTAAACTTTACTATATCTATACAGTAGGCCTATTAGGTCTAGTTCTTAATAGTAGCGCCTAATAGCTTCCTTTCTATTATATTTTTAGTCTACTTTTATATTAAAAATAGTATAGGAGGTGTCCCTTTATTGTACCTTATAGATAAAATCTATTAACCCTTTTGATAGTTTCTAGGTAAAAGCTATTTTGTTTTATACTGCTCTAAGTATATAATTAGATAGTACTATAGATTTTATAACTCTCTAGTGCGTATATATTAGGAAGGCCGCTATAAGATTAAAGTCCTTTAGTTATTATAGGGCTCTAGGTTTTAATTACTCTATAGCTTTACTTTTAGTTTAAGGGGATAGCTTAGTAATTAGAGGTAATATATTACTAGATTCTAAGAGTATATTAGGGATATCCTATTTAGGTATATTTAGACCCTTATTAGTAACAGACTGGGTACTAGCTAGAATATTAATAGAAACTAATAGGGTTTACACTACCTAAGACTTAATGCTTAGAGCTATAGGTGCTTAAGCATTCTATACCTAGAGCTTATTCTATAATATAGGAAGTAAGATATCTATTATCTGTTTTTGTATAATTACAGCACCTGTTGTACCAAACGCGTGCTTACGCGTTTGGTACACTAGGTACGCGTTTACGCGTTTAGTGCACCAACCACTCGCTTACGCGTCTAGTGCACTTATAAAGCACTAACTAATTAGGGGGGAGGTGCATTAGTATATAGACTACGTAGTCTGCTTTATATAATTAACAGTTACCATCTAAACAAGTATACAATACTATATGTATTTCGTGCCCGTGGATACAACTTACTTGTGCTATTAAGTTAGTATAAACACTGATTAATAAGCGCGCACAGATTAGCAATCACTTAATACCTCCCCCTAAGCAATATATATAATAGTAACCACCCGTTTAGACTCCTAGTATAACCTACTAGAAGGTTGGAAGTTAGGGATTATAGACTTATCTCTAACTCTATATACTTATTTAAGTCTTAGTACGGTTTACTAGAAGTTATAGACGTGAATATAGACCTATACAGAACCCCTATCCTTAACCCCCTTAAACCTTAAACCTCTTTAGACCTTTTGCGGAAACCCCTACCCTCCTATAAACTATTATAGACCCATTAATTAATTTTATGGACCGTTATAAGACCTTCCCCACCCGTTATAAGCTGCTACCACCTGCTACGCACCACACTATACTATAGTATGGCAGATATCAGCAAGCAAGTTAGTGAAGGTTAAAAGAAGTGGAGATAAGGAGTTAATGTTATGTCTATAAATAACGTTAACAACTATATTAGTTTTAAAATCCTTAAATATAAATACTTTAAGCTTATAAATAACGACCTATAGGAGCAATACTAGGAAGACTTTATAGACTTTATAAAAGCTATTTTTAAGGCCTGTAACCCTATTACTATCCGTAAACTACAAACCCTTTTACATAACTAAGGTGTATGGGTTAAAAGGAATAAACGAGTTACTATTATATAGTCCTTATATAATATAATATATAAGAAGAACTAAACGGAATAGACTAAAGAGGAAATCCTAGACTAGTTCTAAGAAACTAAGGAACTCTTTACTTCTTCCAAACTTAATATAATTGCTGGCCTTATACCTAACCCACTTAACTAAATTCGTCCTATAAACCTAAGTGGCTTTAGACTCGACCTTATTGGCTAAAATATACCCTACTCTTAAGTTATAGATTACAACACCCCTATAAACCAAAATACGGACCAAATTACCCCTGCTATTTAAGTTATAGATCCGTAAGCTATATACCTACAAGCTATAGATCCGCAAGTTATAGATCTATAACCCACCTAAGTAAAGACCTATGGTAAGGAGCTAGCTAACCTAGCTAAGCTCTATACCAACAAATCTAAGTATAGCGGTGAAAATAATAATTTTAACTTTAAACTAACTATCTTTACGGACCTCTGCCAGAAGGCTAACATTCCTAAATAAGAGTTTAGCTAAGCCTACTCTACTATACTGCGCGGCCTAGTACTTAACCACTACTACACCAACCTTAAAAGTAACCCCCTTAGTGTCCCCTTTAATAAGCTATACGAAGCTACCCGCAACTACTTTAAAGAACCGGAATATAGGTGTAATATTCTTACTTAATAGAATGCGACTAAGCTATAGACTATAATCAATAAGAACACTAAAAAATTAACTATAGAGTGTCTGTAAATCCTTATTAAAGACCTCTAGTACCTATAGCACGGCCTTAATACTAAGCTTTAAATAGATAACTTCCTGCATAATAAACTTATTACGGCTTGCCAGGAAGTAGAGCCCTGTAAGTACGCCTATTATAAGCCTGCAGACACCTTAGCTGGCCTTATTAATAACCTACGCTCCTCTATTATAATGTACGAAGTCTTAAACCCACCGGGTAGTACTTAAGCCTTTGCTATAGATATTTAATATCCACAGATAGACTTAAACATCTACTTTATAGACCGCCGTTACCGCTAGCAGCACCTATACCGACTAAGTCCCACCTATAACCCCCGCAGTAACTCCTATATAAAAGTATACCCCCGCAGACGAACAAGCCAGAAATGCTTCGTATATAGTAAGGAAGGATATTAGTCTATAAGGCATACCTAGGAAGAACGTAATAGGTCTAAGAAGAGATTTAATAAATAGATTAGCCAGTTTATCTTAGAATATAAAGAAGAGAAAGAAGAGGAGCCCCCTAATAAGTTAATAGAAGCCCTTATAATTAACTTTAACCTAGATAACTAGGAATAGGAGACCTTAGAGATGTTCCTAACTACTTTTAGACCTTTTATAGATAGCTAAGCCTTTAATATTATAACCATATTAGCCAACTATTCCTTTATACACTTAGTTGCGCCTAAAAACCATTCCGCAAGCACCCCCGTTATAGACGTTATAGATTACAAGTAGGACCCATTTACATATATCACCACAGAACGCTATACCCCTAAGAAATTCTATGGTATTATAATTAATATAGGCGCCTCTAAGAAGTCTACTATAGGTTACGGACAATACCTTGTATATAGGACCACCGCAAATAATAATATGGATATTAACACTATGTAAACTGGGGCCGTAAACATCTAATTTAGTATTGGCTTAACTATATTAATTAAATTAGTTATAGTTAAGACCCTAATTAGCCTAGTTAACTTCTATATAGTAAAAGCAGACACCCCTTTCTTACTTTGCCTTGCGGATATAGATAGGTTATAGGTTTACTATAACAATATTATAGACACCTTAATCAGCCCTATAACTGCCTTAGGAAGCAAGCATATTACCCTACCAATTATATAACGATTTGGACACCCGTTCCTTATATAGGGAGAGACTTTATGGACCTATATTTAGGAATCTTTTAACTATAACCCATACTACCTTACTAGTACGGAGATCTACTGTCTATACCGCCGTTTTGGCCACCCGTTAGCCAAAAAGCTATATAGAGTCCTTAAACACTCTGGACACAATAATATTAATAAAAAGGCAGTTAATTACCTAACTAAATACTGCTCCTTTTACCAGAAATACAGACGTTCCCTAGGCTAATTTAAGTTTACCCTTTATAAGGACCTTAACTTCAACCACTTAGTATATATAGATATTATATACATTAACGGCAGCCTAGTATTATATATAATTAATAAGGCAACCCGCTATTAAGCCACCTATTAGTTGCAAAATATATCCATAAAGTATACTTAGGATATTTTACGGACCTACTAGATTAACACGTATATTAGACCTCCTAAGTATATCACCTATAACGCTAGTAGGAACTTCATTAGCAAGGAATTCCAGCAGTATACTATAGCTATAGCTATATTAACAAAAGCTGTTCTAGTTAAGGTGTATTAGTCTATTAGGCTTATTAAGCGAGCTTACCTAGCTCTATAGAGAGCTTATTAGATTATTATAGACAAGTATAAGGACATTTAAAAGGAACTAGCTTTACAGATAGCTATAAAAGCTATTAATAATACCGCTGGCCCTAACGGACTAGTACCTACCCTCTTAGTTTATAGAGCCTACCTAAGGATAAGCAACTTAGGCTCCCCTACCCCATCTATTACAGAACGAGTAGCTGCAATACGGAAGGCAATAGCCGAAATAGTTAAATTACGGGCTAAATAAACTATTAATAACGCCCTATACTACCGCAACGGACCTAATATAACCTTAGTATATAACCTCTTGCTTAACTCTAAAGTCCTTATATAGCGTAAAAGCAGTAGTTAGAATAGACCTTACTATCTACTAGCCGTAGAAAACAAGACGTGCTATATATAGCTTCCTAGTGGGCCAACTAGCTTTAGAAGCACGTCTATAAAACCCTACTTTTAGCCTAAAAACACCCATAATATTGAGCTAGATAAACTAGAAGCAACTACCGAACTAAATAAACTAGAAACGACTGCCGAATTAGATAAACTAGAGGCACCCTTACCTACCCTAGAGGTCCCCTAGAAACCTATTAAACCTACTAAACCTGCTATAAAGCGTGGCCAAGGACGCCCCTATAAGAATCCTATAATGGAGAACTACCTAACCTCTATAGGTATATCCGCAAAGCAATCTCCGCCTGCGGATATATTAGTTCTAGTATAGGAAACCCCTTTTACGGACTCACGGTATAAAGAGATTAATAGACTACTTAAAAAGGGTGTCTTTGCGATTATAACAGAGAGAGATGTTCTGTAAGGCGTCCATATATTTAACTTACGCTTTGTTAATAAGATTAAGCACCCTAGTACTAATAAAGCCTTTAAGAAATTAAGGCTTGTTATATAAACTTATAATAACTAGGGAAAGAACCTAGTCCTTACACAATTACCTATAATTTAACGGGTTAATTAATGGATTATACTTATACTTACGCCTAGACTATAGCAAACTAAATCTATAGCCCTTTACTTACGGGATATCTTATAAGCCTATATACAGTCTAATACCTACCTAAGTAGGGATATCTTTATATAACCACCCTATAAGCTTAACCTATAACTAGGAATAATTTTATAGGTTATAAAACCTCTTTATAGAGTACTAGAAGCCAGAAACTATTGGTTTAAGATATACTACTAGCACTATATTAGTAAACTTAAAATAGAATAGTTGACCTATAACCCCTACCTCCTATACAGCCTATTAAACGGCCTTGGTATTGTTGGACTCTAAATAGATAATACCCTCTTCTTAGTAGATTGGATATTTGCGGATGCTAAAGAGACTAAACTATAGGAAGCTAAGTTCCTAGCAAAGCCATAAGAGCAGTTAACTAAGTAGACTCTAATTAAGTTTAATAGAGGCTTAATTATATAAAAGGGCAACTTAATCTAGCTAACCTAGGAACGCTAAGCTTAAAACCTAAAGCTTATTATAGTAAAGCCTATAGACCTTACTAGTTCCCGTGGAGAGACCTGTAAGACTGTAAATATAAAGGACTAATACGCTGTATAGTGTGTAAGAGGCGCCTATATTACTATAGTTTGCTAACCTGAATCTGCCTATAACTTATCCTTTGCGGCCTAGGTAGCAGATCTGTAAGAAGAAAATATTAAGCAGCTTAATAAGCGTATTTAGTGGTAAATTAATAATGTAGTAAGGGGACTTACTTTTATACCACTAGACCTAAGTTCCCTTAGCTTACTAGCATTTATAGATGCCTCCTTTACTAATAATAAAGACCTATCATTATAAATTAGCTTTATAATTGTACTTACGGACCGCAATTAGGACGTAAATATACTACACTAGTCTTTAATTAAGTGCAAATAAGTAACTTATAGTGTACTAGCTTCTAAACTATATACACTAGCTTATAGATTTAATATAGCAGCCGCAATTAAATTAATGGTCCAGAAGATTTTATAACTGGAGCAGTTACCCCTAGTTTTATGTACTAATTTAAAGTCCCTTTATAACTGCCTAGTTAAACTAGGTATAATATAAAAGAAGAGGCTTATAGTTAACCTAATATGCTTATATTAGGCCTATAAACGACGTAAGATTATAAAGGTCAAATAGATTAGCAGCGGAGATAACCTAGCGGATGCTATAACTAAGGCAAAGCCGTGTTAAGCCCTTAAAACCCTAATTAATACGAATAAGCTTAACCTAAAAGTTATAAAATGGGTAGAATGGGACTAATGGAGTACCTATAGTACGCCTACGGCCCGTTGGAAGGCCGTACAGCTTATTATACAGCCTATTCTATGGAGCGTAAGCTGTCAGGTGGAAAAACAGTGGAAAGCTATAATAGAACTTAGTGGACTTATATAACCTGCCAAATTCTGCTATATTCTACCATATTGGTTAAATTAACCAATCACGATTTTCCATACCAGGTATGGAAAATCGCCATTAGCTTACTTAGCACTAGCGCCTTAGCGGCCCTTAAAATTTAACTTATAGCTCGTTTACTGCCCATCAAAAGGCCGTATAGTTTATTTTACGGACCGTAAGCAGGACTTACGGCTAGCTTAAGGTACCATTTGGAAGGCAGCCTAGATGGCACCTTAGGGGAGATTTCTTATGTATTTTCCTTTGTGTTCTATAGTTTTATTAAAGCAATTACGGAGGCTGTATATAGGTGGTTTCATTTTTTAAGTACTGCTAGTATATAATTACAGCACCTGTTGTACTAAACGCGTGCTTACGCGTTTGGTATACCAGGTATGCGTTTACGCGTTTAGTGCACTAACTACTCGCTTACGCGTCTAGTGCACTTATAAAGCACTAACTAATTAGGGGGGAGGTGTATTAGTATATAGACCATGTAGTCTGCTTTATATAATTAACAGTCACCATCTAAACAAGCATACGATACTACATGTATTTCGTGCCCGTGGATACGACTCACTCGTGCTATTAAGTTAGTACGAATAGTTTTCCTTTTCCTATTTTAAAGCCTTTAGCATAGTCTAGCTATTATAATAGTTTATTAGTAGGGTTATTTTTCCCTAGCTTATATTTAATTTTAAAATTAAATTATATAAACTCTTTTATCTATCTGGCCTGTTAAGGTATAAGCTCCTTTATAATTATAAAGTAATATAGATTATAATAATCTAAGAGTATATAAGTGGTATAGCTTATATGCTTAAGATAATATTACCACTGTTTAAAGTAATTAACTATAGCTAGTAGTTCCTTATTATAGGTATAATACCTAACTTTAAGTCCCTAGAATTTTCTATTATAGAATGCTACTAGTCTTTAGTAGAGCTAGGTACTATCTAAATGCCTATTAGGTTATAATAGAATACTAATAAAAGTAAAATTTAATATATTAGTAACTATTATTAGTAGCTAATCTAGGTTTAAATGCTATAATAGTAGCTTCTATAAACTTTATATATAGTTCCTAAAAGACTTCCTAGACCTTTCTAGGCCATATTTATAGTTTATACTATTTAGTTAGTCCCTTCTTAGTTTTCTTTCTTCCTACCTTTAAGCCTTTTACTCCTTAAGCTAGGTCTTAAGAAGCTTTAGTAATATAGTTAAATAGGTGCTAGGTAATATCTAAGTAGTTATAAATAAAGCGCCTATAGAAATTTGCAAAGCCTAAGAATACTTAAATATCCTAGTAGCTCTCTAGCTCTAGCTACTCTTAAATTATCTACACCTATACTAGGTCCATAACTACGCCTATAGGCGTTATAATATAACCTAGGAACTTAACCTGCTTAGTATTAAAGATATATTTTAACGCCTTGGCGTAGAGGCCCTAATTATCTAAGCATTCTAGTACTTTGCGGATATATTACTTATACTAATCCTTATTTTTTAAGTAGATTAAAATATTATCTAAATAGATAACGTATATATAGTTAACTAGTCCCCCTAAGGCTCCGTAAATATATAATTAGAATATTATAGGCGCATTAGCTAGCCTAAAAGGCATTACTAGATACTTAAAGTGGCTATATTAGGTTTTAAAAGTGGTCTTCTACTTATCCCCTTTTTTAATATAGAGCCTATAATAGGCGTCTTATAAATCCAGCTTTATAAAGATCTTCGCCCTAGATAATTAATCTAGTATTTTACTAACTAGTAGTAGTAGGTAGCGGTTCTTAATTATAATCTTATTAAGGCCATAGTAGTCTATATATAGCCTTATAGTTTTATCTAGTTTTAGAATAAAGAGGATTAGCGCGCCTACTAGTGACTTACTAGGCTATATCTATCCCTTTTCTAGTAAGCTATTAAGGTACTCCTATAGGATCTTAAGCTCTTTATAAAAGAGGTTATAAATAGAAAGGTTTAGTAGCTACTTACCTTCTTCTAAATTAATTATATAATTATATTTTAAGTTTTGTAAAAGGGCTTTAGCTTACCTACCTAAAAATACCCTTAGTAAGTCCCTTAAGCCTACTAAAATATTTAATAAATTAAGGTTGTGTTTATCCTTTATATTATTATTAGGTAGATTTTAAAGCTCCCTTAAGACGCTTATAGGCAGCGTCGCGCGCTATAGTGGCTGTTTATATATAGTTACTACTATATATTAAATAGTTTTATATAGTAGCTAGTAGAGGATAAGGAATTCCTTAATGCAGCGTTTAAGGTGCTATAGTATACTCTCCGCGTATTACTTAAGCTAGAGTAACCTATAATAATGGAAGTATCTTATAAGATCTTTAAGATCGCCGCCTCTCTATAATGTTTTTATAACCTATTTAGTAGTTCCCTATAAGGTCTCTATTATAAAAGGGTTTGTTTATATCACTTCCGGTAATACATATCGCTATTACAATAGTATTGGGTAGTAACTGATTTTTTAATTAATGCTTATTAATTCTCCTATTCTATAGGTGGAATTTAGTGGATTTCCTAAGCTCGCTTAGCTTACGTAACCAACCCTTTTGACTCGCGTTCGTAGGCAAGTTGCCGTAAATTGCCCTAGATTGCCGTTACGTGATGGCAATTTGCGGTTACATGACTGCAAAGACGCAACCTTGATTAGACACTGGGAGTATTTAGTTTTTGATAATGCTTAAGCACGCCGCCTGCTAAATTCCACTACTTTCTACCTGTTGAATTGCACTACTTTCCACCTATTGAATTCTACTACTTTCTACCTATTAAATTCCGCTACTTTCCACCTATTAAATTCCACTAAACTCTGCTAAATAACTGAAGTGACTAATTACAATTTTCTATTCCCGAGATGGAAAATTGCTATTGGCTTGCTTACTTCTAGCGCCTTGGCAGCTATCCTTGTATCTTTATACTCTCTATTCCTACTTTTATATCTTCTCCTTTTTTTACCTACTTAGTGACCTATAGCTTAATTATATTTATATTAATTAGGTTCTTTAACGCCTAGTAAGGTTTTAATTTGGTTATAGTATTAGCAGGATTACTGTTTCTGTTAATCCACTTAATCTCCGCTATCTTTCTTCTCTTATATAATTGTTGTAAACATATTAGGTCAACTATAAGTCGTTTCTTTTATGTTGTCTTGAGCTTAACTAAGTAATTATATAGGGATTTTAAATTGGTATAAAGGATAACTAGTAGTTATTTAAGTTGTAGGATCTTCTTAATAGTTGCTTTAATTACAGCTCCGGTGTCAAATCTATAGGCCATTCTATATAATTTAGATGCTAAGACACTTTGTGTAACCTGCTTGCATTTAATAGATAACTAGTAGAGGATATTAGCCCTATTATCCTTATCTGTAAGTATAATAATAAAGCCAATCTAGGAGGAGAGATTGTGGTTATTAGCGAAAGATAAGTTAGTAAAAATTATTAATCTTAGGGAGTCCTTGCTAGTGTTAAGTTGTATAAAGCGGAGCCCTTAGGAAGGGTTATTAATTTGCTATTACAGCCGCTTTTTAAGCTACTTTATATATTCTTCCTTTGGGTTAATAACTTATGCTATAAAGAAGAGGTTAAAGGCAGCTTCTAGTTAACAGACTGTGGCAATATAGGCTCCTCTTGCTCTCTAAGTAATATACTAGTTCTTTAGTGTAACTGCCTTATAGACTTCCCCTCTGGAGCTAGTTAGGTCTATGGCCTTTATAGTAACCAACTTTAGGTTCTAGTATTGACGTTTTTAGGTAAGGACTATTGAATCCTTATTTTGCTTAATGTAGCCTCTATTAAACTTAATTAGGGTAGTCTGGGTAAGCTTCTCTCTCTCTTTTATTAGGAATTTTGCCTCTTAAAGCCTAACTTCTTTAGCCTCTATAAAGGTTTTATTAGCAAGGAATATTATATTATTAGTTTATAATCCTATAATTCTAAAGCCGTTGCTATTTGTATATAGTAAGCAAGGGTTATATATTAACTGGTTTATCTATAGCTTGTTAAGGTGGTAATAGTAGTATATATTAAACTAATGGTTACTAGCTTCCGGGACACTATAGTAGTTTAATAACTCTTAGAATTAATCTATCCTTTAGTCTAAGTTCTAGTAGCAGGCGTATAAAGAAGTCTTTGTTTAGGTAGGTACTAGACTATATATAAGCTTATAAGATATTGTGTAGGTATAAAGAAGCTAGTCTTCTTTTATTTCCTATAGGATTGCTATAAGTGCTAGGATAATTCTCTAGCTAATATATTAAATAGTTAGTAACTGTGTTAGGACTAGATCTTTACTATAGTTATTATAGGCTTATATAACTAGTCTAGACTTCTTAAAGGTCTTATCTGTTCCGGCGTTTTTAATCTTATTAATAAACCAGGAGTTAAAGATTCTGACTCCTTTTAGGATGTTTGCTGTATTGATGAATTTAAAGACACCTTTCTTAAGTAAACCGTTTATCTTCTTGTGTTGTGACTTTGTAAATAACAGTAAGGTACACTTAAAGGCTATAGTATTAGGTTTTATTAGGCTATTGTTAATAAATATTAATATATCTATAATGTTTTGCTAGGACTTTGTTAGTAATTATTATGTCCGTTTTAATCTTTGGGGGGGTACACTAGCTGCTGGTTCCTTAGTCAGTTCCTTAGTTAGTTCCTTAGTTGGTTCCTTAGTTGGTTCCTTAGTTAGTTCCTTAGTTAGTTCCTTAGTTAGTTCTTTCTCTGGTTCCTTATTAGGTTCTTCTAGCTTAGGTTATAGGTATAGCTTTACTGCTATAGTCCTGAAATTAGTAGGTCTGCTAGGGAGCTATACTTTATATATCTCTTTATTGATTTTAAGTAACTTAAATAGGCTAGTCCGTTTACTGCTCTGTCTAGTATTACCTTTGCGCTATATAAGTACTTCTAAGTTAAGGGGAGGTTATGGATTATGGTAATAAATGGGCCGTTTTGTTGGTTTAGTGTATTATTAACTTGCTTTTTTGCCCTAATCCTTACAATCTCCTCTATTGCCTTCTTTATGGCTGCCGCTCGCTATATAATAGAGGGTGCTAGTAGGTTAAGTTTACTTATTTAAGGGTAGGTATTAAAGATGAGAAGTATTAGGACTAAGCTATCTAGGCTAGCTATGTTATTAGTGGCCTTTACCGCCATTTATAAAGCTAGTTTTTTAGTTATTCCTAAGTCCTATAGCTCCTCTATAATTATTTAGTACGCTTAGTATAGTGTTAGATAAGCTCTTTCTACTATTCTAATGGACTAGTAAGCTTCTACCGGGACGCTCTTGGTTAATATGGCCATTGCTATAGCATACTATTAAAACTCCTTGCTTATAAAGTTCTTCCTAGCATTATAGGTAATATAGTTATGTGGTCTAATATAGGTATTAATTTAGTAGAGTTATAGGGTATCCTAGGTATGTTTTACGGAGATATTATATAGCTATCTTGCGGCTTAAAGGATAGGGCTTCTATTAATGTATATAATATTAATAAAGATAGAATAGTTAAAATTGGAATCTTGGTCTTCTTATAATGTGAACTTAAACTATCTAGGGGATTTACTGTGTTTCTAGTAGTGGGAGTAGTACTTAGTAAGATAGTTAATAACCTACTTATTAATGTTGTTATAGCTAGAGTGTTCTAATACCTTATATAGCTTATCTGCTAATAAATATCTAATGCGGTAGTGGAGTTGGCGAAGTTTAGTGGTAGTTAGGTAGTAAGGGTTTTAGTTAAATAAGTGGGTTATAAATAACTATAGTAACTCTTCCTATAGCAAGAAGGGGTGGCTAAATTAGTAAACTACTGGTATTGATTTTATTAGGGTAACTAGGACGTTCTTAATATAAGGGCGCGAAGAGGCTTTAGGGAAGATTTAAAGGAATAATATAAATTCTATCTAAATCTAAGGGTATATAGCTCTTGTACAGAACAAGACGTTGCGTAAAGAAGAGAAGAGAATATAGGAAACTTGTAACTAAATATTCAAGGTCTTAGTAGTAGACGTATGGGCACAAGCCCACGCGGATTTTAATAGGTTTTAACCAAATTCCATTACGTTAGTGGAACTTAGTGGAATTTAATTAAGTTAGTAAAATTTGGCAGAATTTAATTAACTTAGCAGAACTTGGCAGAATTTAATTAAAGCGTTGGAATTTATCTATTAAGTGTTTCACCGAGACATTTCTACTATAACTGGGCTAGTCCTATTATAGTACCCCCCCCCTTTAGCCAAAGGTCTAAAACAATTTATAACTTATTGCCTTATAAGCGTCGTGATATAGTTTAAGTTTTTTTTAATTTTAAGTTTCTTGCTATCATATTTCATGTCTTCGTGTTAGGTAGTAGTTATTTACCTTTATATCATATCTATCTAGCCAAAGCAGGCCGCGAAGGATGGTCCTTATAGAATTCTTTTACTAAGAAAGGCGCATTAGCCTTAATCTAATTATAGGTTTCCTAGGTTTGTGTTTTATATCCTTTCCACTTAATAAAAAGTTTAAATTGTTTAGATTATGTTTTCCATTATATATTATTAATTAAGTCAATAAAGTAAGAACTGTTACCATTGTCAATAATTATAGGAGGTAGTGGCGGTACTTTATAAGTTATAGGATTATCTTTTAAATGTTGCAATAAGCTTATATAAAACATTAGGTGTATTTTCATCTTAGTTAGTAGTTTAAGCTTATAGGTATATAGGTTTAGTTTTTTCTTAATTTAGTATAGGCCTATAAACTTCCAGTTAAGTTTCTTTAAGGGCCGTTAAGTCTTTAGGTTTTATATATTTAGGTAAACTATATTACTTTCCTTAAAGTCCCATACGGGAGCTTATCCTTTATTTATATACTATTCCTATACCATTTAAGCGTACATTAATTTACTTTGTAATAGTTCCGTTAACTGCTTTATTTAATTAGCGAAGTTATGTATATTAATTAACTAAATCCGTTTAATCATAGGTCCTATTATATTAATTTTAGGTTATAATTTAAATCTAAGTTAAGGGTTTTGTCCGTAGGTTATATAGAACAGCGTTATACCTATTAATATATTTATTATATTATTCACAGTAAACTTAGCTAAAGGCAGCCATTTTTCCTAGTCGTCTTATAGGTAGGAGTAGTATATTTATAGGTATTGTTCTATAATCGCGTTTACAATTTCAGTTTAACCATCTGTCTCTAAATAAAATACAGTTAAGAGTTGTATTTAAATGCTTAATTATTTATATAGAGCTTACTAGAAGTCTAAAACACACTAGCTTCTACAATTAGATATTATTAAGTTAGAAAGTCCATATAGCTTAAAGACATGCTTAATAAAACATTCAGCTACTAATATCGCGTTAATTAAGTCCATGGGGATTATATATTACATTTTTATAAGATAGTTAACAACTACTATAACATTTATAAACTGATTACTGCTAGGCAAGTTAACTATAAAGTCAATTAAGATATCGCGCTATCTTTATATTGGAATTGGTAGTGGTTAAAGTACTCCTTACTTTTTTACATAAGAGGTCTTTCTACGCACGCATATCGTATATACTTAAACATATTTTTATACATAGTCGTGCATTATAGGCCAGTAGTATACTTATTAAACAATCTTATAAGTCTTTATATGGCCAGGATACCCTACTATAGGGGAGTTATATACAAATTTAAGTATCTTAAATTATAAAGGTTTGGAATTCGGAACTACTATCTTCTATTAATAGTATAATTAGTTATTTTAAATTTAGTATTTAGTAAGTGTAATATCCTTATACTATTATTTTCCTATTTAAATCGCTTTTATTATATCTATTATCTATATATCGTTCTTATATCTATATTCCATTAGCTTATTAATTTCCATTTCCTATTTATTAACTTCTAATTCATTTCTGTCAAGTTCTATATCCAGGAATATAGGACGTAGTTTTTTAAAACATTTAGGAGGCAATAAAATCCATAATTAATTTATAATCCGTTTGTCTAAAGTATTCATAGGTAGGTCTTATAATTATTATATTAATGCGTTAGGCTTCTAATTAAGTTTGCCTAGTTAGTATATAATCTTAAAGTTAAATTGTAAGAGATATTCGGCCTAACAAATTTGGCGCTGTATTAATTGCTTTATAGTTATAAAATACTATAGGTTCTTATAGTCTATTAATACGTATATTAGGAACAACAATCCTTTAAGCTTAAGACGCTATTATTTAAAGTATTTAACAATTATAAGTAGTTCCTTATTATATATCTTATAGTTTATTTTAGTAGGGGCAAGTTTCTAGGAGAGAAAGGCTACTAGATATAACTCGCCGTTTTTATTATATTGCAATAACACTCCTCCTAGCATATAATCAGATAAGTCTATTTTAACAATATATTTAAGGTTAGGGTTAAAGTGGGTAAGAATTAGAGCAGTTATAAAATAATATTTTAGTTTATTAAAAGCTTGTTTATATTTAGTAGTCCATTTAAATCTTATATTCTTTCTTATTAAGTTTACTAATAGCTAAACAATTTTTAAGAAGTAATTAATAAATTAATAATAGAAATTTGTAAATTCTAGAAATCCTTAAATGTCTTATATACTACTAGGACTTTCCTAGTTTACTATTATAGCGACTTTTTTAGGATCCATTTTAATTCTGTTGCGAGATATAATTAAGCCTAAGTATATAACTTCGGACGCGTGGAACTTGCATTTCTTAATATCATATTATAGGCCTGTATCTTATAGGCGTTTAAGGACCATTCTAATGTGTTTTTAATATTCAGAAAGCAAGAATAAGTAAATTAAGATATTATTGATATACATAGTAATAAATATATTAAGGAATTTATAAAGCGTATTATTAATATATTACTAAAATATACTGGGACTGTTCTTTATACTAAATAGCATTACTAGGTATTTAAAAAGTCCCTATTATATATAAAAAGCTATATACTTCTTATCTCCTTTATATATACGGATTTTATTAAAGGCAGCAACTATATTAAGCTTTATAAAGTACTATGCCTTTGCTAAATAGTTAAGCGTCTCTTAAATTAGAGGAATTAGATATTAGTTTTAAATCATAATTGCGTTTAGAGCTTAATAATTAATATAGAATCTTAAGCCTCCTCCTAGCTTTTTAATAAATAGTATAGGTAAAGCAAATGGAGATTAACTAGGGCAAATAAATCCTTTTTCTAGATGTTAATTAAGGTATTATCGCATTATAAGCAGTTCTTCTTATAATATACTATATAGCGGACCAAACTTTGGTGTTATACCTAGCTTAAGTTCTATCTTAAAATCATGCTTATCTTAGTATGGGGCTAGTTAATCTATAAATCATTTTTTAAACTTATTAATTAGATTATGGTACTCTTTAGGTATAAGAGGTTAAGGGTTAATATATTGCTTTAGTTCTAGCGCTTTCTTAATATCTTCCATTATTATAGTAAAGATTTTATAGTCTTGTTTTCTTGCTAATAAAATAAAAGGCGCAGCTTGTATTATATAAATTTTAAGAGGTTTTAATAAAACATCTTTACATTCTTTGCCATAATTGGTAGTTATAGTTTTATTATATTAGTTTAAAGTTCGTAGTAAGGGTAATTTATATTATGTCAAATTTAAATAGTTATGTGCATGTTTATAAGGCGAGTAGTGTTTTAAGTAATAACTTTAGCAGTAAGTTATATAGAACTTTAGTATTTCTTTAACCCAGCTAATTAAAGGGTTGTGTTATTTTAGCTATCCGTGTCTAAGTATTACTTTATAATGCTTTAAGGGAGTTACAAATAGGGAAACGTATTTAAGGTATTCGCCTATCCGCAATTTTATAAGAGCGTAGTACGTTAGTTCGCTATATATTAAGGGTTTGCCGTTAAAGCCTTATAGGCCTTAGGGCTTATTAAGTTTCTTTAAATTCAGGCGTTAAGTTTTTGTATAGTTTATATTAATAAAGCCTATACTAGTGGCTCCGCTATTTATAAGGATTTATACTTCCTTCCATTTTTTAAGTATTTAAATTTCGCTAAGTATATTAAGGGAGTTGTGTTATATATCAGCGCTAGAAGAGCCTAGACACTTATACTCTTTCACTTTTTATTCTAAGGCGCGACTTGGCCCTAAGATAATTTGTTTTCCAAGTTAATCAAAGGCAAGGTGCTTTATGGTGACTAAGTATAATTTATAGAATGAGTATAAGTTAAGGAGTAAGTATAATTTATAGAATGAGTATAAGTTAAGGAGTAAGTATAACTTAAAGAACGAGCGCGATTTAATAACTGGAAGGAACTACAGCGGACCTTTTTAAAAGGGTGAGTTTGGCAATTCCTTTAAATATATCCTTTTTTACCACATCTAAAGCATTCCCTATTTGTGGCTTAAGTTCTTTATTTATTGGTTCCTAAGGGTGCATAAAATTGAGTGGTATTAAGGTCCATAGAGTCGTATATAGGACTTTTTGGGTTCAGAGAGGGATCGCGTTTTGGGGTATACGTTGGCTTCGTAGAGTTTTAAATATAAGACGTAGTTGGCTTTAGAGAATAAGTCTGTTTGTTATATTAAAGGTCCTTATTAATTTGTTAACACATTATAGTAAATTTAGGTAGGTCTTTTAGTAGTTCCTTACCTATTAACTGGGCTCTAATCTCATCCAAAATAGCTTATTAAAGAGCAGCAGCTTTAGCGGCTTTATTCTAATCCAGCTTACTAATAAGGCCTAAAAATTCTAAAAAGAAGCTAGTAAATTCTCGGTTCCGTTATTATAGGTTTTTAAGTTTAGTAACAGCTGTGTATTCACGGCTAGCATTATTATATGTTCGTTCTAGTAGGGAGATAAAGATTTTAAAATTAATAAAGGTGCTGTTATGGAAGAACGGATCTATAGTTTATATAGCGTCCTTACTTAAACAAGACATTCCATAGCTAATTTTACTAGCTTTGGTGGGGTATTAGTTATAGTTTATTAAAAGTTTAAGATGGAGCTTGGTTATAAAGGGATATAGGTTATTTTAATTTCTATTAAACATTGGAGGATTAGGGAGCTTTTTGGATTTTATAATAGGTATTAAATTTATTACAAATACAGGTTAAGTTACTATTACTAGTTTAAAAGTTCGCGTTTAAGGGGCCAGGCTCAAATACAGTTATTTTAATTTTATTTGTAGGTGGTGTTAGGGTCTCTAATATAAGTGGTTTAACATTACGTAGTTCTTTGTGGAGTGCTTCCATTAATCACTAATACTGGGCTTCTAGTGCAGCCCGCTACTAAGCCAAAGCATCTGTAAAGGCTTCTTGCATTGCAGTTAACTGTTCCCTAACTAGGGTTATAATGCTCATGGTTAACATATGGGATTTAAGGTCATTTGCTATTTTAATAGTAGTTGTTTTTAATATAATATAATGTAAGGGCGCGAAGAGGCTTTAGGGAAGATTTAAAGGAATAATATAAATTCTATCTAAATCTAAGGGTATATAGCTCTTATAGAGAACAAGATATTGCGTAAAGAAGAGAAGGGAATATAGGAAACTTATAACTAAATATTTAAGGTCTTAGCAGTAGACGCGTAGGCATAAGCCCACGCAGATTTTAATAGGTTTTAACTAAATTCCATTACATTAGTGGAACTTAGTGGAATTTAATTAAGTCGGCAGAATTTGGCAGAATTTAATTGACTTAGCAGAACTTAGCAGAATTTAATTAAAGCGTTGGAATTTATCTGTTGAGTATTTCACCGAGACATTCCTACTATAACTAGGCTAGTCCCGTTACACGTAAGGTTATTATAGTAGACCTTTAGTATGTCTATATCTGCGAAATATAGTAGGAAGGGTGTGTTAGCCTTTATAATATAAAACTTAACATTACTAACTGGTGTATTAACTATAACGGAGCTAATAGAAGGGGTAGAGCTGATACTAAACTAGACATTAATAGTGCTGGCCTTTAAGGTATTAATAACGGTATTATAGGTCTTCCTATATGTGAGATATTATCTATAACCTACTGTTAATTTTTTTAAGGCTTCTATGTTAATTATTACTCTATAGAACTTGTTAGAGGTATATTAGCTAGTAGCAATATAGGCAAATGGGTCTAAGTTGTTATAGTAAGTTGTTAGGTTAGTGCTAGTAATTATATAGGTAAAGGATTGGTCCGCTAGGTTGGTTACAGTATTAATGGCTCCTTTATGCTATATCGTTCTAAAAGATATAAGAAATAGTTTAGTTTGTTCCTAAGTTAGAGATAGTAGTAGTAACTTAATATTAATTATAAGAGCTTCTATTATGTTATTAATAGATTCTAAATTAAGTTTATTATCGTAATCTGTTCCCTTGTACTTAGTAATATATTACTTAGTATGTCTATTAAAGTGGCGGTTAAATCTATCCTTAAACTTCTTCTTTAATTTATCGCGTTTTTTTCTTAAGTGTTTAGATAACTAGTAACCTTCCTTATAGCAGACAAAGCAGCGCTTTATTAATAATGCATATCGGCCAGATAAGGATAATTATATTCTATAAGGTAATTAAGGGTATTGTTTGTGATAGCGGTGGTTAGTAAAGAAGGCTTAGGGGTTTTTACTATTTAACTTTTTAAATATTGTAATAGAGGATTGTAAGTTATTAATTAGGCTAGTTAAGCTATTAGAAGGTTTAAAGCAGGCATATTAATATACTAGTAACTCCTAGTGGGCGTTAATAAGCTTGTTATAAAGAAACTTATTTATGCGTAAATCTGGGTTAAGACTATACTAGAGGCGTCTTAGTTCTTTAATAAGCAACTATAGGTAATTTAGGGTTAATTTGCCGGTGTTCTTGCCCTTACTTATTATAGACTGTAAGGTTATTAAGTTCCACTGCCTTAGTATACCGCGTTTATACTTAGGTCCCTTAAAGTAGTGACATGTTGTGTTACAGATTTGGTTAAATAAAAGGGTTATAGTAACGTTCTTAAGGTTAGTGTAGTAATAGTTAAGTGCTAAGCCGCATAGCATTATAGGGTAGGCTTTAACCTTAGCTTTTTAGGGCATATTAGCTCTGCTATAGAGGTTATGGAAAATGGTAAGTTTAAAGTTAAAGTTATTATCTTCTCCACTATACTTATTGTCTTCCGTGTATATCTTTATAAGGTTTATTAACTCCTTACTAAAACCCTGGCTTAACAAGGCGGGTTGTATTAATAAGATAGGTTGTACTAATAAGGTAGGTTATATAGGTAAGATAGGTTATAGAATTAGTAAGGTTAAGGTTAGGGTTTTAATAGTAGTTTATAAGATTAGGTTTTTGGTAATACTAGTACTAGTACTAGCACTGGCAAAGTTGTTTTTAAGGAGGTAGTTAATTTGTCCTAAATTAAACTTCCCCCTAGCTGCTATATACTCTTTAATCTTAGGCTTAATCTACTCTATAGGTTTTTCTTCTTATAGGGTGTTAAATAGCAATTTAGGGACTGTGGCGTTCCTATACTTCCTTACCTATACGCCATTAGTCTGTAGGAGTATTTGGAGCTTTCTAATATATATCTGGTTGCAGTTCTTAAAGATCTATACTATAAAGTTCTGGAAATCTTCCTTATAGGCTTCCCATAGTTTATTGTCCTTAAAGTTATAGACCTTATATTCTAAGGTCTTAAACTGTATAAAGTTATTAATATTTGTAATATTGATATTGTCGGAGTCTATATTAATTCCTCTACCTTACTTCCTCTATCCTTCTCTAACTTATACCCTAATATCTACTATATTAATTCTTGTCTTATAACTCTTATTAAGTTTAATTTTAAGTTTTAGCGGATAAATATGCGTAATAGACGCGAACTAAGGGTTTCTTGTCTTATTAAGTTCTAGTTTTAGGTTTTAAAATGTGTAATAAATATGAACTAAGGGCCTATTAGGGGGTTGGTTCTTTAGATACACGTTAACTGGTACTCCTTAGCAAATGGGTTTAGTAGAGGCCTGCAAGCAGGGACTAATTAAGCTCGTCTCTCTTTATAGATAATACATCTCCTAATCTGTAATCACTAATTAGTGTTTATATTACTTCCGGTAATATATATCGCTATTATAATAGTATTGGGTAGTAACTGATTTTTTAATTAATGCTTATTAATTCTCCTATTCTATAGGTGGAATTTGGTGGATTTCCTAAGCCTGCTTAGCTTATATAACCAACCTCTTTTAACTCGCGTTCGCAGGCAAGTTGCCTCAAATTGCCCTAGATTGCCGTCACGTAATGTCAATTTGCGGTCACATGACTGCAAAGACGCAACCTTAATCAGATAGGGTTATTACCTACACTAGGCTTTATACCTATCTTGCTATAAAATAGGGGTTAGATCTAATACTCCTTTAGGTATAAAGCGTATACTATTTTACCTAGAGCTATATCCTCTAAGATGTTTTTTAAGCTTATTAGTAATATACGCCCTTTAAATTTTTTATTATTCTATTATTTAAAGGCTCCTATCTTAAAGCGTATTTTAGGATCTACTTTTATAAACTAAGGATATCTAAGGATAAGGTTATAACTTATAAAGTTAGCCGCCCAGAAGGGTTATAGGCCAACAACCTTAGTATAGTTATATATATTGGCCACTAACACTATAAGCTTATAGGCGCTATATAGTTTAATCTAATACTTATCTAGAAAGTCTATAATAGGTTTCCGCCACCCTAGTAACGGGATAAGTTTATACTCTTTTACTAAGTTATATTATATAAGATTAATTTTAGTGCTACTATTATCTAGTACTTAAAACTAATATATCTTACCTATAGGGAGTATTATTTCTAGCTTAATAGTAATATAGAGAGTCTTCCCTTCTATATCTTGCCCTAGTTATAGCTAAAAGACATTTATAACTAGGGCTTCTCTTTTTTTGGTTTATTAGTATATTTATTACCCTACTTGCTTTTCTAATAAGAATATCCTTTTAGCTTCTTAGAGTGTTCCTATAAGGATATTAAATAGGTATTAGGTTAACCCTAAGAGTCTTTTCTACTACTTAAGGTTCCTAACTTTAACTATTCTAAAGTTCTCTTTAAGAACGGCTTCTTTAAAGACTAGGTCTGCCCTATATTACTACTAGAGTGCCTATACTTTTAGCTACCCCTTAGCTTTTTACTAGAAGAGGTCTAATTCCTTACTATATTCTTAGTATTTAGAACTGCTTATTTAAAGTCCGTATATATGGTAATCCACAGTAGGGCTCCTATATGCTTTATTTTATTATAAATTACTAGCTTAATTCTAGCCTAGATAAATTTAATTTTCTCCTTCTTATAGACGTTGCCGTCCTTATTTTTAAAGGGCTTTAGATTTATCTATTAAGCATAAGTTTCTATAAAGTTTATAAACTGGCGGAAATCTTAATGGTCTAGCTATATACTATTCTAGAATTGTTTTATGTTATTATATTATATAATATATAGATCTTAGGTCCAACCCTTTAGGAAGGTCTATAGCTATGGCTATATAATAATTTGCTCTTTATTAAGTTAATTAAGCGTAATCTAGTTTAGTAATTAGTCTTTAATCTTACTAATAATCCACTATATATATTCTTTAGTATTATCTTATATTATTAGCATCTGAGTGTAACTCTAATTATATTCTAAAAAAGGAGCTCTTGCTGCACCCGGCCTAAAAAGACCAAAACCAACCAAAAGAACCCTGAAAATCACCCAGAGAATCCCCCTAAGATGCATATATCGCAGGGGAGGCACATGTTAAACAACGGTGGTTTGCACTCGCGCGCGACCGCCAGAACCACGCCCAGCAATAGCCCTCCATAACAAAGACGGGCGAATACTATACCACAAAACGGAAATACCTCTATTAAGAAAGCATCTGACAAAATATAAAGCCTATTAGACGCGTCTAGTATCCAGAATTATAGGGGAGTAACCATTAGCTATAACAAACTAACACAGCTAGCAGAATAGCTCCGCTAGTCTAGTAAACCTTAGGCGCCTCTTTAGCAAACCCTTAATTAAATTCTCCAACGGCTAAGTAAAATTAAAAACAAATAAAACCCCCCTTTACCGGCGAACTGCACCTGGGCCGCCATAGCTGTATTTCTACAGCACAGGGAACCTACCCCCTATAAAATAACAACTGGGTATATAATTATAATATAACCAAACATAGAAAAAGCAGAGGGGCTTAAGGGATAATCAAAAACAGAAGTCCTTATAGAGATTTATAAAGAGGTCCACAACGCTATTGCAGTCCAACACCTTAGGAGCGGAGACATTAGAGTTACCCTAAAGGACTAACAGGCAAAGGAACGAGCTGTAAGGGTAGGGGATAGGCTAGGTGAACGTATTAGTATAAAAGTACTCCGTAAGGATTACCTAGTTGAAGTCCTAGCGGTTCCCATAAGCCTTAGGGTAGAAAAGGGACGCCAGGCGGATAATACAGCAATTATATAGGAGATAGTAAGATAAACGGAACACCTTATTCTAGGACTTAAGATTACCCAAATCTAATAGCTTTAATAGGAAAATGTAAACTAAGCATACAATGAGAATAATAAGAGGATATAAGGGTCGCCAGAGACTCGCCAGGGAGATACTAAACGAACGTATAGCTCCCTTATCGTTAGTATATATACACTAGGAATGCAAAAACTCCTTATCCAAAAAGGAATAATTATAAATGGCCTTATATATAACACAAGACTCTACAACTACAGACTACGCCTAGAACGATGCTATCGCTGTGTATAATAGGGACACACCTAAACCATATACGCAGTATAGGTGTGCTGCGGCCATTATACAGGCCCCTATAATATAAGACACTGCTTAAACTAAGACCAAACAAAATGCGCAAACTGCTACCGAAGCACACACAAGGCGTGGGAGAGAGAAGACTGCATTAAATATAGGAGACGGAAGGTAAGGGCTTAATAGCTGCGGGAATAACTGCATGCTAGGTTATATAAATGGAAACAACAGGCGATAAGCTAGGGGGACGTAGGTGCCTTCCTAGCGTTTCCTACCTTTAGTAATGGGGGGCTAGGCTAGCCATCCCAAGCCTTAATAGGCTAGAAGCGGCGCCGCGCGATATTACCAGACCAAATAGGGACATAAGGGTTATAGGGGACATAAGGGTCACAGGGTATACAAGGGAGAGGATACCCCATAGGAAGACCCCTATGGACATCCACAGCAAGCTCAAGACCAGGATAATTAAGAATTAGACTTAACGCAGCAAATATAACATTTGCAGCCAACCTATAAAGGGCATATAGCCGACCAGTAAGATTAGGGGAAGAACCGGAGACAATAACAGATTTAGATATAGAAGCGCTAGTAGGAACACAAGACACGGGAATAGAAAGCTCTACACAAAATAAGTAGCGACTAGGGTGTAGATATAAGAGATAGAAGTTCTAAATATCCTAAAGAAAGTAGAAATAGAAGAAGTAAGGAATAAAGGAGAGACAAAGGACCCTTACTAGGGGTCCACTACCTATCCATTATATAGTATAACTGCGGCAATACAAACCACCGTCTTGTAAGGCCCCTACTAGACAGTTTAGACCCAGAGAAACACTATATCCTTGCTATATAAGAGCCGTATTATAATACCTACATATAATTAACATACTGCCCCTAAGGATTCTAGCTCCTGTACAAACCAAAAGCAGCCATACGCGTGTGCTTTATAATTAGTAAGGCTATTAGCCTATCCTTATAGTTATAGCAGGCAATTAACCTAGATATTGTAGTTATAATAATCCAGATATATAGGGGACCGGTATAAATTATTAATGTGTATAACCCTAGGGTCGAAGGCGTCCCACAAACAGAGAATATTATATTGGTAATAAGCTTACTGGAAACTAAAGGCACAGAGTCTATTTTATTAGGAGACATAAACCTCTATTACCCGCGGTGGGGAGGTATCCATATTACTGCTAACCGATAGGCAGAGTGCCTACTAAGAGCTATAGATATCTGGGGCCTTAAGCTGGCCACCCCCCTAGGAGTAATTATATGGCAATAAGGCACCGCCAAAAGTACAATTAACCTTATATTTATAGATAAAGGCCTATACCAGAGACTCAAAAGGTGCAACCCTAAAGAAGAATGGGCACTCGCCTTAGACCATATCCCCATCTAGATATAACTAGATCTGGATATTAAGGCGCAACTAAATAGTAAAAGATACGCAATAAGAAAGCTTAAGACAGACAGTTTCCTTAGTATAGTTAAATAATAACTTTAAGACCTAGAAGAAATCCACCTAATACTAAATAAGTGAGGCTTATTAGCTACCCCTAAGGAAATTAACTAAAGACTAGAAAGGATCTAGGCAGTAATTAAAAATAGGCTAGAAGAGCACTACCTAGTCTTAAAACCGGGCCCCTACGCGTGACACGCGTAGTCCGCATAATACGCGGTTCTTATTGCTAGCTAATAACAAGCAAGAAGGAAATATATAAGCAGCCATAACCCTAAAGATAAGAGATAATATAAAGACACAAGAAACCAGTTAAAGAATACCCTAAAAAAAAAAGTAAGGAACAACTGGAGATAGTTTATAAATAAGCATACTTCTAATCTAAGCCTCCCCTATAATAAGGGCCTTTAGGCCATAGCGAAATGGTTAAAGAAAAAGGTAGGGCGCCTAGTAGAAGACCTATACCTACCACCCCTATAAAAAGCAGGGGAAACACAGGCCACTAACAATAACAATAAGAAGGCAAAGATCCTTATAGAAAGGTTTTTCCCCTAACCAGCTCTAGCAGACCTTAGTGATATTATAGGTGAAACACCGGTGACTTGCCTGTAGGTCGACAGCGACATAATAATAGAGGAAATGGCCAGAACCATTAGCCGCCTTTTAAATAATATAGCACTAGGACTAGATGGAATTCTAAATAAGGCCTTAAAAACCTATGGACCACTTATAACACCTTAGCTTGCAGATATAGCCAAAGTATGCTTTGCTATAGGCTACTACCCACAACTTAGAAGATCTATAACGACGGTTGTCCTACGAAAAGAAGGTAAAGTAAATTACTTAATCCCAGAAAGCTACCGCCCTATTGCCTTAGAAAACACCCTTAGCAAAATCTTAGAAAGGGTAATAGCGGACTATATGGTAGATATAGCTAAGGAATACGCCCTATTACTATAAAGTTAAATGGGGGCAAGAAAGAACCGCTTAACACTATTAGCACTTACGCTACTCGCTACCACCATCAAGTCTATATAGGCGATGTAAAGGGACTTTGTAGTATTAATGCTTAGCTTAGATATTAGTGGTGCCTATAATAATATACCCTATGAGTGCCTCCTATATATCCTTAGGGCAAAGGGCTTTCTAAAATAGATTATATAATTTGTTTAAGGGTTTATAGGCCAGAAAGAAACATTACTAGTCTTTAGCGGATACTAGAGCCCCCCTATTACAGTTATAATAGGAATACCATAAGGATCACCCCTCTTACCTATACTCTTCCTTTTCTTTATAAGCAACCTACTTAACTCCTTTAAGGAAGGGGCGACCTAGGGGATAGGCTTTGTTAATAATATAAACCTAATTACATACGGCCTAACAGCCGCAGAGAATTATAGAACACTAGAGAAAGCCTATAACACCTATATAGAATGGGCAAGACGACACAGAGTCCAATTTTTACTAGAGAAATACTAGCTAATCCACTTTATAAGAAAACGCAACCAATCTGCAGATCTCTAGTATGTAATTTATATTTAAGGCTTTAGGGGTTAACCAGTTCAAGGCCTAAGGGTATTAGAAGTATAGGTAGACAGCAAGCTCTAATAGAGCGTATATGCGTCACAAGCGGCCTATAAGGGCTAAGTATAGTATATTACAATGTCCAGGATTGTTAATTCTATATAGGGTCCATACTTCTAGAGGTCACGCCTACTATATATAGCAGTTGTCCAGCTAACCATAACGTATAGATCTAGTATTTGGGCCATAGGAGAATCCAAGAAAGGCCCCCCTAAATTACTCCTTAAACTACTCTAAAAGGTCTAAATAGCTTGTCTCTGGAGCATAATAGGCGGGTATAAGCGAACGGCCACAGTACTGCTTAAGAAGGAAGCTAATATCCCCCCCCCTATAATTATATATTAAAGCCGCTATAATGTAAAGGGTGCAAAGGGAGCGTAACTCTAATATTATAAAGTATATTAAGACACGCCTAAATAAACTATAGAGTGACCCTAGGGTGCCCCGCAGGAGAACAAACCAATAACCCTAAAGTAGGGAAGATATATTAGAGAAACAGGTAAAGAAAGTAGAAGAAGAATGGTACCGTATTAGGGCCTAGGCCTATATAAAGGAGGAAGGGAGACGTGTAAAAAATTAGTAAAGACAATAGTAAAAAAGAGAAAGGAGCTAAAGTAAAGCATAAAAGAGTACTGGAAAACCATCTACTATAACACAACACTAGTTAGACCAATACTGGAGAGGCGCATGGGAGTTAAAGGTACAGAGGCTGTCTTAGGCAAAAGGAACCCAAGCTATAGCATGGTTAACGCTATAGGGAGTAAACACCTAAGGGCTCTAAAAAGGCCTAACAAAGGCGGAAAACACAATGGCAACACTCTTAAGAATAGGAATAATAGGACTAAAAGATTGGCTCTACTGGGTAGGTGTCCTAGTAGGTAGCCTAAGATGCGAATGTGGCTGGCCAAGACAGACACCAAAATATATAATACTGCCATGCCCCCTACGCACCAACTAAGAAGCAATACTCTTAGTAGCTAGCACAGAGAACTATAATATACTACTCTTAACATAAAAAGGCCTTAAGGCGGTTACCTAGTGGCTTATTAGCCAAAATGTACTAGACCAGTTCTGGGTTGCAAAGGAAATGGTAATAGAAGGTAAAGGGGCGAGTACTAGGCGCCCCTTAATGACTCTACAGTAGTAGAGTTAAGTTTGCGATACTAGCGCGTCCGTAGGCTTGTTACGGCAGCAGTGGTTCCCAAGGAGGTCATAAAGTAAGGTAGTAG
>Ga0307507_10000825_pt1 | contig 68684 bp, 17 predicted proteins | sample 7_EM_MG_FD_207223 | JGI IMG/M metagenome (GOLD analysis project Ga0307507, IMG submission 207223) | Populus trichocarpa ectomycorrhiza microbial communities from riparian zone in the Pacific Northwest, United States - 7_EM | ecosystem: Host-associated > Plants > Roots > Unclassified | place... | reverse complement strand
CCTCCAAGTAATAAGACTATATAATAGTTAAATATATAGTATACAACTTTACCTTAATTGCATGTCAAGAAATATACAGTTACTTTTTAAAGTTGCTAAGTAGGTTAACTGCGTGTTAAGGAATATATAGTTAGCTTTTAAAGTTATCAAGTAGGTTAACTACATATTATTTAACTTTTAAATATATTAAGTAGGTTAACTGCATATTATTTAACTTTTAAATATGTTAAGTAGGCTAACTGCATGTTAAGAAATATGTAGTTAGCTTTTAAAGTTGCCAAGTAGGTTAACTGCGTGTCAAGAAATATACAGTTAGCTTTTAAAGTTGTTAAGTAGGTCAACTGCGTGTCATTTAACTTTTGAATGTGTTAAGTTGGTTAATTACATATCAAGTTGGTCAATTGCGTGTCGAGTTGGTTAAATTATATGTCAATTACGCGAAACGCGAAAACCAAAGTCTACTTAAATCTCATCCTGCGAATATTTTCCCAATATCCGCGTATATATTAACCAAGCAACCAAGTTAATAATATATAACGTCTTAGCCACCCAAACGAGACAGCCACCCACAGACTTGGCGAGGATAGGCCGGATAGGCCTCTCAGATAATAGACCTATCAGCTAATAGTATCCGGAGACTATCCGGATAGTCTTCGGATAGTCTTGGCAAAATCCCCTCAATATGCTTACACTTATAATACACCCCCCAATATTAAATAAATAAAATTTTCTATTGGTATAGGTTTGAAGAGCTTGCAAAGCGCTTTAAAATGGTACCACTTTTATCTAAATATCCTAAAGATAAGTAATATTACGTAGATATAAAGCTCTGCGGAATAAGGGCTTAGGGGAAGCTGTGCACAGAGCTCTACCAAAAGCTCTACACGAAGCTCTGCAGAAGCTCTACACAAAGCTCTACAAAAGCTCTCCACAAAGCTCTATTAATACACAGCACTAATATACTAAGAAGTCTTATAATTGTCTTTATAAATAGCTTTATAAACAGAACGTCTAATCTTATAAAAAGTTCTATAGAAATAGTATTAAAAGTAGTTAAAATAGTACTAAAAGTAAAAGTAATATTAGGAGTAGTAATAAAATAATAGTAAAGGTAGAAACTAAAGTAGTAACTAGAGTAATAACTAGGATAATAATTAAAGTAATAGTATAAATCTAATAGATATACTATTTATTATTTATTACTACTACTACTAAATAACCCTACTATAATATATCTATATAATAATATAGAAGTCTTATAAAGGCTTAGTTAAAAGAATAGAATCTATTAGTAGCCAGTAAATTAGAATTTTAAGATAAGGACTGAAAGAAGGTTAAGAAAAGGACACGTCTATATACATAGCGCTAAGGCTTAGCCAAGCCCCTAACTAGGGTTTATAATAGTGCCGTAACAAGTTTAAGATAACCTAATATTAATTAACTATAAGAGTTACTACCTTATATAATAAGGTAGCTAGTTTAATCCTTATTAAAGAGGCTTATCTTAAGGTCTAAGTTATATAAGTAATTAGAATTAAATTAGTTTTAGTTTTAGTTTTAATATTACTGTTAGGAATATATTACATATGGTCACATATAGCCGCGGCACTAGCGTAGCGAGGAGCCTTAAGCTCCTCGCCCTCCCCTATTCTAGATCAATTAAGCTTTTAACTAACATTACTGTAACCTACTTAAGTAGCCGTTATTGGTAAGTCACCCTATATAACCAACACTAATCAGTAGTTGAATATATAGTCAACCACAGAACAGTAAGGTTCTCAACAGAAGAGACAGTCTTATATAGGGGTGCCATATGCGCTCATATGGAATGGATCCCAGTAATACTGTGCTACCTTAAACTTACGGAAAACTAATAATAGAAGTATTACTAAGTACTAGGAGATACCAAGTTACGTCTATTATACAGAACAACTATGTTTACAAAGATTTAGTTAAGTACTTTAGGTCAGAAGTATTACTAAACCTAAGGTCCCAAGTCAACGTCCAAAACGCGTTAAACAATATCTCAAATTGCCTACCTCTTAACAGCAAACCTACAAGATTCTACAAAACCGAAAACCCTACCTACCTTTAACCCATTATGGCGTTAACCTACCTAAAAAAGTACGAAGAAGACATTAACCCAAAGATATAGAATAAAGACATTAACCCTATAAACGCTAAGCAAAAGGACCTAAATGGATTCTTATTATACCACATAGTATACTATACAGACAGTAAATACAACAACACTATGCTATAGTATTACATAAAGGAGGACTTTATTAGATAGATAAAGGAAATATAGGCTCTTGCGAACAAGCTTATTATATAAAACTTCCATAACTTCCTTTAGGAGAATAGAGTGTTTATCCCTATAAATAGAAGCGCTATTAGAGACAATATTCAAGAGCAAGTTATTAACGTAAAAGAAGAGCATAAATAGACTCCATAGGAGATCGAGCACCAACTACACACTATAAGGAAGCTCAACTTATAATAGAATCCAAATAATACGCTACTAAAGCAAATATAAAACCCCCCTACTTCGCGAGCTAATAGCCTTTAGACTCCACTAACTAGACCTATATCCCCATTACAACCTATAATACAACTCCCTCCTCTATCTCAATCTCAAATTAAAAGCACTTTAAAATTGCTTACAGAACTTACAAAGCTCTATTTAGATTAAGAAAATAAATTCAGTAGGGAATTATATAATATTCTTAATTTAAAACTGCGTATCTTCTATAACTATTACTAAAAGATAGGAATAGAGTTTAATTAATACCACAACGCCTATTCTATTATGCTTAGGGGCCAAGCTAGCACCTTCTATTATAATCGTTTAGCAGGAAAAGGATACAATTTTAACCATATAATATATAAGTCAAGGTGCCACTTTAAAATAAAAGAGAATAAGCAACAGTATATATTAAAGTAGAGAGAGACTACCTTTCTAAGAATTATTGCTATAAACCCAGGTATTTCTCAGCTTAATTATCTTTAAAAGCTCTTTAATTAACTTTAGATAATTTAGCATAATTTATCCAAATTATATTAAGAGGACTTCAGCCTACGCAATTAAGTTATTAGCGCATGCTAAGGTATTAAAAAATACAACCTTACCCTCTTTAATCCTGTAAATACTTATAAAGGAGTATATACTCAATTAAAATCCTCTATTAGCACCACTCTGCGCTCTTAAGAAGTATAGCAATTTAACGCCTAACTTTAACCTACTTTAATCGACCTAACTGACCAATATGATTATAACTAGACCGATCAAACATATGGTGGCTGGGGTAGGGGATACAGCAGAGGGCACAATTAATGTTAACTATAAAGCAATTGTGGAGGTCCTTATAGAGGTTTATCTTAAAACAATTAACAAAAGAAATACTATATTTATAAAAAGCCAAATTGCTAGTCAACTAGGCACCCTCTTAATAGACAAAAGAAGGCATATAATAAGTTTCGCCAGAGTGTATAAAACGTCAAAAATTATAAGGTTACTACAGCCTATTTCTAAAGCTTCCTAGTTCAATATAAAGGCAAAGAAGATCTTAAGGGTAAGGTTAACAAGGCCAAACAGCTCCTTATAGATATAGAAATTAAGGACTACTCTCCCAACCAATACTTTACCAAGTATGGTAAGGTAAATGGCACATAAACCGTTGCTATCCTTAATAACTAATCTACGCTCCATTCTATTACAAAGTTAGATATCTTTAACAAGCTAAAAGAAAGTTCTGTGTTCTCCTTTAATAACAGATACTCGGTAAACATCTTCTATAGTATTATACTAGATACTAAAGCCGCAGAAGTATCTACAATAGGAGAACCTTAAGTTTAAGCTCTTTAGCAGCTTAATAGCTCTGTTTAGATTAACCAATCAACAGTAGGCTAATATATAATTCGCTTTAGTAAGGGTACTATAATCTCCCTTAGCATAATTAAGGTCTAAACTCCGTTAGGATATATCACTTTCCATATTATTCCCATAAACACCCCATTTCTATTCTACATTTAAGATATAGATAAGTTAGGCGTTAAGCTTAATAACCTTAAAAATATGCTCATTTAGGGAGAGAATTGGGTGCCCGTTATACGCAAGTAGGGTCACCCTTAGTTGCTCCTTTAATAGCCAGAAAGGAGCGTTACTTAAAGCCATTTAACTAAGTTAGAGTTATGTTAACTATACCGTTGCTTTAGTCACCTATTAGTTTATAGATTACTTAGGGTTCTTTAGTAAGCAGGTTATAAAGTCAAGGCTAAGACAATTAAACATCTTATAAAGTACTACCATTACTACTAAATAAACCAGAAGTCCTCTAGCCAATTTAAGTTCACCCTTAAAGATAACTACAACTTCAACTTCTATATCATTATTGACATTATATATCTCAGCGGCAAGCCAGTACTCCAAGTTATTAATCTCTTAACCTCCTTTTAAGCCGCACGCTTCCTAAAAGATATATTAGCTAAAAACGCATAGGATACTCTCTAATTATGTTAGATTAATATCTACCTAAGACCCCCTAATTAAGTTATTTATAACATAGAAAGGAACTTCTTATCTATAGAGTTTTAGTAATAGGTAAGGGCAATAGAAATTAAGGTTAAGGAAGTCCCTATTAAGGCACACAATAGTATTAAAAAAGTAGAACAATATCACACGCCATTACACCAAGCATATAAGATTATTTCTTTAAAACTAGAGGGCGCTAGCAAAGAGCTCACCTTATAGATAGCTATTAAGGCTATTAACAATTCCACTAGCCTAGATAGGCTCATACCTATATTGCTAGTCTTTAGCGCCTACCCTTAAATAACTAACAATTCTCCACCATCTCTATCCGTTACGCAATAAGCTAAGGCTATCCATAAGGCAATAAAGGAGGTGCGCTATATCTACGCCATACACCAGGTTAACAACGCACTAAGAATAAAAAACAGTCTAAACACCTTAATTATAACAGATCTACCACTCCAATCTAAAGTACGGGTATAGCGTGAGAAAGGGGGCTGGTTAGGCCCATATACACTTATTGCTATTAAGGGTTAAACTTGCACTCTTTAAATACCCTATAGACCCACTTAATTCCACTCAACCGTTATTAAGCCCTACTATAGGGATAATAGTTTTAAGCCTTTATAGGATGCTATAGAGGATACCCCAGAGGAGAACCACAATTAACGTGCTCTAGAAGGCAACTATAATTCTAATATAGTTGTAGCAAATATGCCGCAACTATGACGCGGTAGAGGTTGTCTAAAAGGATTATAAAATCGCCAACATCTTGTTAATTTTAAAGAGCAATTCATTGCCGCCATTAAGAGTAGAGTTAAGTTATTAATAGCCTTTATAATAGCTAAAGAGAAAGCGGACTTTAAGCTCGCAAAACAACTCTAAAAGAAAGGCCGTATTATAACTCTAGAAGCCCCTTTCCAAGCATCTAATAAGCAGGAGATTGACGGTCTTATTATAAGAGGAGTCTTTAAATTTAAGAAATATAACCCTGCCAAGCTTAATAGAGTTCGCATCTTTAAGTTAAGAATAGTTAATAAAATTAAAGGTAAAGCCACTAATACCCCATTTAAGAAGTCAAGACTAGTTATTTAAGGTTATAACAATAATAGTAAGGAAGTAATTCTTACACAATCCCCTATAATTTAATAAGCTAGTTAGCAAGTTATTATTACACTAGCTCCCTCCCTAATAAAGAATAGAATAGCGGTTTATTTAAGAGATATTACTTAGGCCTATACCCAATTAGAGACGCGCCTTTAGCGCTTAATACTAGCATACCTTCTAGAGTAAATTCGCTACTAATATCCCAAAGATATAATTATAGTTATACTTAAGCCATTATATAAAATCGCAGAGGCAGGAACTTATTAGTAGGCTACTTATAGCAAGCACTACAAAGAGAAGCTCTTAATAACTACTTCTATATTTAATCCCTGCTTCCTTATTACAACTATAGGAACTCTATTTGGAATCATTAGTATATAAACTAATAATATAATTATCTTAGGAGACGACCAATTTTTAGCTCTTAAAGAAGATAAACTAGTAAAGGCAAATCTTATAGCAAAGCCAAAGGAAGAGCTTAATTTAATAACACTATTACTTTTTAATAGATGTATCCTCTCCCTAAATAAGGATTCTATTGCTTTACGCCAGAAGGGTTAAGGCAAGAAGATTAATGTTATTAACGTTAACTCTCTAAAACAAGAATATATAAAGCAACGCACTTACGGAGCTTATATTGCTTCTATCTATTAACCCAAGGCTTTATTTAATCTCTCTATTGCCGCCCAACACTAGGAACCAACTAAGGATAATATCCTTACCCTAAATAAGCGTCTCTTCTAGCAAATAAACCATCTTGATTAGAGACTACTCTATATACCTATTAGTCTTCCCACCGCTAAGCTCTTTGTATTTGTTAATAGATCATTCATAAATAACAAAGATTTTAGCTCCTAATTAGGATATAAGATTATTATCGCGAATAAATCTACTAGAGAGAATAACTTTACAATCTATAGCAATCTTATTTATTAGAGCTTAACTAAAAGCAAACACGTCACTTAAAGCGTTCTAGCGTTAGAGATATATAAAATAGTTAGCAGAGTTAACATAGTAATTACAATTGGAACTACCCTAAAAATAATTATAGATTAACTTAAACTTCCTACTATCCCTATAATTGTGTATACCAACTCATATTCCCTCTATAAGTGTTTAGTTAAGCTTAGTACCATAAAAAAAAAGCGCCTTATAATTAACATTATAGCACTTTAGCAATCTTACAAATAGTAAGAACTCTTTAAGATTTAATAGATTAATAGCCAAGACAACCTAGTAGATATAATAATAAAGGCAAACCCAAATAAGGCTTTAGAAACGTTTGTTAACACAAACGTTCTCTATATACAAGTTAAAGGTTAGGTTAAAAGGGAGTAGAATTCCACTATAACTATCTACTAAATTCTACTGCAACTGTCTACTGAATTCCACCGTAACTATCCACTAAGTTCTACCGCAACTATCTACCAAGTTCTACTGTAATCTACAGATACTAGTTTTAGCCAGCTAATTAGGATTTTCTATACCCGGCATAGAAAATCGCTATTGGCTTGCTTACGCTTAGCGCCTTAGCGCCCTTAATATAATATCTACCCTAACTCTAAATAACTAATCAGGATTTTCCATCCCCGGGATAGAAAATCGCTATTAGTTCACTTACTACTAACGCCTTAGCGGCCCTCGCGACATATCTACCTACTACTCCCTAATAATTATTCTTCTTCTTCTTTTCCTTAGCTTAGTATCTTCATTAAATAACAATCTATAAGTTTTAGTTTAAAAGCATTTATACAAGCCATTATATATCGCAATGGCAATAGTAAGTAAGGAGAATTAATACTTATTACGCTAGTCAAGCGGTATTTTATATATAGATGGCAACCATAAAAGAAAAGTTGCTAGTGTTGGGAATATATTATATGTAGTCACGTATAGCCGCGGCACTAGCGTAGCAAGGAGCCTTAAGCTCCTCGCCCTTCCCTATTCTAGATCAATCAAGCTTTTAACCAATATCACTATAACCTACTCAAGTAGCCGTTATTGGTGAGTCACCCTATATGACCAACAATTACTTAAAAGAGTAAAAAGTATATTAACTTTAAAATAATTATAGTTTTTAAAGTTATTAAAGTAAATTTTAGTAGTATTAACTATATTTATAGCACTATATAACAGAAATAAAAGATTTAATTCTATAGTTAAAATTCTATAGGTATTAAGCCTTATCTAAATATTATTTAATATTTAGGCTATCCTTAAATAGGATTATTATCCGCCTAACTAGATAGGATAATTTATCCTCTATAAGTCTAGGTTAGGTTAGACTTATAGAGAATAGGCTAAACAGCCCTTTTAGATAATAGACCTATTAGCTAATAGTATCTAGAGGCTATCTAGATAGTCTTTAAATAGTCTTTACTATATTTTTTAGTATATAACTATTAAAAAATAACCTCTTTCCCCCTAGTCTAAAGTTAAAGTCTAAAGTTAATAGGTAGTAGTAGTATAGAGTTATTACTTTATAAAGTTTTAATAGAGGTAGATTATAAAATATATACGTCCCTGTAAAGAGCTATATATAGAGTTTTAGTAGAGCTCTATATAAAGCTTTAAGCCTTTAGTGGGGCTTTATATAGAGCTTTTAATAGAGCCTTTAACACAGTTTTAGCCTATACTATATTTAATTAAGAGCTTATTAATCTATAAATAATTCTAGCTTAAAGCTAGACTCTATAATTAACTATATAGAGCCCAATATAGAGCTCTACTAAAGGCTCTACACGAAGCTCTGCTAGAGGCTCTGCACGAAGCTCTACACGAAGCTCTGCACAAAGCTCTATAGAAGCTCTACACAAAGCTCTACACAAAGCTTTGCATAAAGCTCTGCACGAAGCTCTACAAAAGCTCTGCACGAAGCTCTGTACAAAGCTCTGCACGAAGCTCTATATAAAGCTCTAGAAATTCTGCGGATGCCAAGCCTTATCCGGATCTTATCCGGATATTATCCGATATCCGGGCTATCCTCAGATAGGATTATTATCCGCCCGACCGGATAGGATAATTTATCCTCGCCAAGTCTGGCCACCCACCCAAGACAGTGCACGGGCCTCCTAGGGAAATCAAAATCAATTTGACCTCAAAATCAACCCCAAAACCAACCCAAATCAACCCAAATCTACCCTATTATATAAATACGCTATAATCCATTAGTAGTTCCTTCCAAACTTTCTTTATAAAGGTAATAACCCCCCATAATGCAGCCTTCCTTTCCTTTACCCTCTTCTTTTCCTGCTCCTTTTAAAGCTTTTCCTCGTTCTTCTTTTGTGCCTCTGCTACTAATAAAACTCGTGCCTTCCTATAGGTAGCTTTTGTCTTACTAATACGCTCCTTCTTCTATCTTTTAAGAAGCTCCTAATTTGTTCGCTTGAGGATTGTATTATTAGCAACCGTACTTAATATAAACTGCCAAATATTATGCACAACTTAAGAACGTAGGGGTGATGCACCTTATAAGAGCTGCCTAAATATTTTAGTAAGTCTCTCCTCTATAGAAGGAGACACGGATATATTAAATCAGTGGCTATTCTTGTCTGTAAAGCTTATATAGGAAGGAGTCGTTAGCTAAATCTTTTTTAAAATAACTAAAGGATTAAACGGTAGAAGGCCAGTTGCCCGCCATACACTTACTATATTAGTTAATAATATAGCTTTATATCGTGCAGCTTAGTAATACTTAAGGAACTTAGGCTTAGTAATATTAACAGCTTTATAGAAGGCGAAGTTATAAAGGCGCTTTTAATAGGCTTTTAATAAGGAGCTGAATATACCAACATCTAGGGGCTAAAGTAGGTGTGTTAAATAAGGTGGTAGACAGAGAGGGATAATCTTATAAGCCTTGCAATACTTAACAACTGCATTAACATGTGGCTCTCGTGTCCGTTACGAATTAATAAGTGGTAGATTCCTTAAAGGCGTAGCTCTATATATTAGTGAAAGTGTTTTAACCAATTGACTATAATGTCCGAATTTGTCCGCCCTGAATTGCTTACTTAAATTACTGTCTCGTGATTAAGTCCAGGTAATATCTAAGATTGTTACATTTGCTTCCCCTAAAAGATAAGGTAGGGAGGCAATTAATATTAACTTCCTAATATATACTTAATAATAGACACCCAATCGCAATTACCCGGCTCTATAATAAAGGCTTAAGCCTCTAATTAAGGAATAAGCACCTTAACCTTATCGCCTAACCCTATTGCAATTCCTTTCTTATCTATATTATATTGGCCGCCTAGGGGAATTGCGTACTTGGTAATAGTAGCTTTATAGAGATTAAACTACTCTTTAATAATCTCTGGATCCTTAGTGTCCTTTTGCTTTTAATTAAGGCCTTAGACGAGTTAAATTTTAAGCTCTAGGTGTTGGATAAGGAAGTTTTTATACTAGTATTAGCCAAGCTCTAAAGGACGCTTTTTTGCAGTAAGGATACTTTTGGCCATAGATTCAAAGGTGTTAAATTTAAGGTGGCCAACCCTAGGCTCCTATTATATTAATCCATTTAACTAGGGAATCCTCTTTAATGACTGAGAGCTGCTAAAAGCGAGAAAAGAGACTATATAAGCTTTAGCAAAGCGTCTCCAACGTCGGCAAAATATGGTCCCCTCTAAATGGCCTCAATGGTTGGTGGTTGACGCAATTGGCGCGCAGTTGAGGGCATTTGGCAACCCGACTGACTAGCCTATGTCGTGTTTTTTTGACACGCAGCCTGCGCGCAGCCTGCGCACAACCTGCGCATTTGGTAAAGTATTTGGAGCCATCTACCTCTTTTATACCAATAGTATATTTTAGATAAATAAAGGCTACTTTAAGGCTATTTATAAGGCTAGCAAAATAAATAATAATATTTTAGATAATTTAATATAATATGGCGACGGCTCTCTTCTACCTATCTACCTACTAACTTACCTACCTGCCTGCCTGCCTGCCTGCCTGCCTGCCTACCTGTCTACCTACCTACCTGCCTGCCTACCTACCTGCCTGCCTGCCTGCCTGCCTGCCTGCCTGCCTACCTGCCTGCCTGCCTGCCTACCTATCTACCTACCTACCTGTGTTAGTGTCAGATTCAATTTGGGGGAGGGGTTGGCCCAATTGAAGGCTCTAATTTATTCGAATCGTTCTCTATAGCCGTTCGCTGGCTGTATATTTGAACAGTAGTCGTCTAGGGTACGGTCGTCTAGTTCTAGCGACGGTGGTCTAGTTCTGGCGACGGTGATCTGGTTCTGGAAACGGTCTCTAGTTCTAGTAACAATCCTTATTTGTTGCTCTTAGCCGTCTTATATACGCGATAGCCTCTTATATATCTGTGTCTCTTTGGTTAAACTGCTTAGCGCAAAGCACTAGTAGCTCTATAGTGGTTTAGACTGTTTCCTAAGACAATATCTGCTAGGTAGGTATATAGAGTTTAATAGAAAGGACATGCTTATATCCGCATATAACTCTTACTAACATCATTCCTATAGACCACTTAACAGTTGTTCTATCTACCTATAAGACTATATAAAGATTGTCTAGCTATAAGCTATCCATCTTTATCAAAGCATCTATTATAGGTTTATAGCCCTACTCTATTAAGCCTTACCCCTATAGGTAATATGCGGAAGCTATAACCCTTTTAATATTATAAAGCTCTATAAGCGCAGTATAGTAGAAACTCGATAGCGCGATATAATTTTTCCAGGCGATTTGTATCGCGGTAATGAATTATCGTATAAACAGAAGCTGACTAAGCACTATCTAAAGAGCCTCCGGCGCCAGTAATCCACCTATCTAAAGTACTCTGCTTGCAAGCTTTGCTTACCCGTAGGTTAAATTGCCGCTCTATCCGGTGTAGTAAAGCTATATCGTCAGCTGAAGCGTCCTCCTAATACTCTACAAAGCGTTGCACAATTATAAGAGCCTTAAGAGCGTCTGATAGTGACGGTGGAGGCTCTACAGCGTCGTCTTCCTCAGGCACAGCTTCAAGGCCTATTTTGCCTGTATGAAAGTTAATAATCTCCTATAGATTAACCTGCTCATCAGGCTCCTTATCTTCACCCTCAGGATATAGGAAAGTCTCTAGTTCACGAGCGTTGTTACCAACCTGTATAACAGCCTGGCATTTATAGAGGAGTTCTATAAGATCTAGCGGCGGAGGTAGCTCTTTAAGATCATCTGCCTTCTTTAGAATTATTAATTTAGCCCAGCAATTGCGAATTATAGCCTTAGTAACATCCTCTTTCCAAGCCTTTGCTATCCACCTAAGCGTATTATAAAGGTTTGTTTTCTTAATAGGATTTTCTTAATTAATATAGCAGTCGATTAAAAAGCGGAGCTACTGTCGCCAATAGCCACACTTAAAGTTTTATATAATGCCCTAATCCATTAGCTGATAGATAGAAGTACTGTTTTTTAGTAGGAACTTAAGGCAAATATTCTTAGGTAGGGGAGCAAGCTTAATAGCTGCAGTATGGGTGGAGAAGTTATCAAGCAGGAGAATAATTTATAGCTCACCAACGTAAGCATAAAAGGCCTTTAGCTACTTAGCTATAAGATTAACAGTTATCCAGGCTTTAGCAAAGGCTCTCTATTGCAGACCTAGCGTAGAGATATTAACGCTATAGAGAGCGCGCGGCACCTTTAATTTGCCTATTAGCCATAGGGAAAGCTTGTTAGATCTAGTAGTATTACTATATAGTGTAAGCGATATCCGGGCCTTATTTTTTTTAACGCCAGGAACTAAGGTAGTAGTAAGGCCTTTACTAATTACCCAGCGCCAATAAAGGCCAGTTTCGTCCATATTATATATATAAGGCGTAAGATAAAGTAGGCAGATCTAACGTAGAAGATCCATTTTAGCGTAAACGGTAATAGGGACGGAGGCAATCTCGCCATGCTAGACGTATTGCTTTAAGTTAAAGCACTTCTTAAATTTACCTAGCCATCCAGGTAAAAACTCAGGCATTAGTTTGCTGGCGTATTTAGGAAGGAGAAGCCACAGGTCCTTCGCCTTTATCTGTAGAATTTTGCTAGAGACGAGCTGGCCATAAGCCTTAAGCCGCTGCTGCTATGAGAAAAGTATCTGCTTAAGCAGTTCCCATTTTCTAGAGTAATGGCGGAAGCTTGTAGAGCTAGCAGCTGGTACAGTGTTGAGATGCTTGTAACAATCCTTTAATAAATTAGAGATAGTGGCCTAGCCAAGTTTACGCTTATATTTCTGCTTAAACTAGGTAATAACTTCTTTCTGCTTTGGCGGTGGCTTCTAGGAGAAGTAATAAGTACGTATAGCTTGCCTTTCTACGTCAGAAATAGCTTTTAGAGGCATATTTGATAGCACAATATTTAAGGTAGGAGAGCCGATATATTGTATATCGGCGTAAGTAAAGAATTTTGCTATGGGGGAATTTTGCCAAGGCACTAGTATCGGCTAATCGAGTTTATCGCCTAAAAGAGTATCGCGCTATCAAGTTTCTACTGTAGTAATATTAGTATTCTCTCCTCTACTATTTATAGAGAGCTATCTAAACACTCCCTATTAGCAGATAATATCTTTATAGAGAAACTTTACTATACTTTTTATATCTTTTTTTTAAAGGGCCCAAGCTTCTACCTATCTAGATATATATTCTTAAGTAATGGCTAGGTACCAGAATCTAAGATGGTTTGGTGGCATAAATATAATATCCACCATTACTTATTACCATAAGGTAGACTCCTATATAGGGTATATTACTTCTTCTTCCTATCCTAACTGTCATTCCTAGTACTATAGGTATAACTTAATATGCTATAATATCTAATCCTATAGTCCTAGCCACCAATATTAATTTAAGACCCTTTAGTATGTTCCTTCCTATTTATAATATCTACTCTAGTTATAAAGGCTCTCAACAATTTCTTACTAAGTAGTCTTATTATTAACTACCCTCTATATTGGTACGTTCTTAAACTATTAGCGGAAGAGCTATTAGTTACGCACTAGAAACTTCAGCGCATGCCGTTTAAACCCTTTAAATTCCTTAGTATTTATTTCTTTTGGACGTTATAAGGTTACTAGCTATTTTATAATCTTCTAAGATTCCTCTAAATATAACTTGTTTAGTGGCAGATCTGCTTCTATTTTAAGAGGGCTAGCTATATATTTTAAAGCATTTAACTCACAGTCAATAAACTCTTTAATATCCTTAGTTAGCTTATTAGGTTGTTTACCATTAGGCGGCTATCGCAAAAGTCTATTAGCTAGGCTATTCTTCTTCCCTAGTACGTGTCTAATATTAAAGTCCCATAGCTAAATCTATGCTAGCTATCTTGTTATTAAGGCTCTAGGTAAATTAGTAGCGGTATAATTTAGTTATACAACTAAGGTATTTATATTTATCTCCACTATAAAGCGAACGCCGTATAAGTATACGCAATACTTCTTTAACGCATATAGTAACGCCCAATATTTAAGCTTTCCCAAGTTATATTTCTGTTCTACTTAAGACTAAATACCGCTTTTATATTAATATAGGTAACAATAACCTTATACGTCTAGTTGTATAAGGCCGCACCCCTATCCATTCTTACATCTGTTAATAGTAAGAATAATTAGCCCTACCCCCTTACTATAATCCAGTTAAACTAATATAGGTATAGTAGTAATTATATACTTTAGAGTCTTTATTGCGGCAACTTGCTCTATACCCTATATAAATAGAATGTTTACTTATAATGGTTAAAAGATTAGCTCTACCTTAATTATAAAGTCTTCTACCTATATTTGGTAATATATAACTACTCCTAGGAATACTTAGGCGGACGTAACATCTTTACAGTCTCTTTAGTAAATAATCTTTATGACCTTTAACTCTTCTAGATACCGTCCCTTTCTATTACAGCAGTAACTAACTACTATAATCTTATCTTTGCAGAAGTAAGACTTTATGCCTAAGATTATATACCTAGCTTATTCTAAATCTTTAAACACTTTATCTAGCCATATAATATATTCTAGAATGTACCTATATATACCTAGAAGACTCTCTTCTCCATTATACACTATCTATAGGCCTTTTACTGTAATATTATCCAGAAACGGCAAAGTATAGTATAAAATGTGTTGTTCTAGAATTTTAGTAATCATCCTCATAAATTAGGCTACTAAATTTATGCCTTTTATAGATACTATTGTTTATTATAGAAGTCCTAGAGGTATTGTAAAAGCTATTAGGTTCCTGCTTTTTATATTAAGCTCTAATTAGTTATAGCTAGAGAAGAAGTCTACTAGAGACATAACTTTACACCCTATAAACTTCTTAGAAAACTTATTAGCATATAGTGGCAGATTTACGTCCCTAATAGTTACTTAGTTAATATTTATCGCCATATTTATTAGTTAGTACTTTTTATATTCCTTCTTGCTTATAAGAAACCATAAATTCCTATATAAACTTTTACAATATTCCAGAGTCCCTTAAGCTAGTTATTCTTGTAATATACTTATTACTTCTTCTTATAGGGCTCTTAGTATAGGAAAGTTTAGTACTTACTATACCTTATACGGCACAGTCTTAATCCTTAGTAATAGAGTTACGTCTCTGCTAACGCGGCCCATCTTAGAGAACTCCTATACTAGAGCCTCTTTTTAGTTAAATAATATAGCCTTAAGGATCTCTTATTCTCTTAGCTGAATATCTCCTATAATTATACGCTCTAATTATTTTAGCTTTAGTTATGCACCACAGGCCAACTTAGTGTATTATACTTTAAGAAAATAATTATATAGACTAAGAGGCAACTCTTAGATAGACGCCCTTTGTTAACATAAGGCCACCTTTTGCTATTTTATTATACTTCCTATAACTATTCTATTAGATGTCAACAAATTAACCAGGTAGACTTTATCTGCTTTTTATTTATACGCAGTTATTATATTTATAGCGTTTTATTAGGCCTTACTCTAGTAGCTTTCCGTTTACATTATAAATAGATCTATTATCTTTAATATTTAATATATAAGGGACCTAGCTTTTGCCTCAAATACTAGCTTCTAATTCTTTCTTAAGTGTTTCTTTAGGACTTCCCTTAACGTTTTACTGTTAAGCTCTCTCCATCTAATATTTTATTCTTCTTTCTGCTAATAGCTCTGCCTAGCGGATATCTAAAACGGTAAGTATCTATATTAAAGCCGTACCTTATTTCCCTTCTCTTTAATCTTAACATCCTCCTTATTCTAATACGCTAGGTTATAAGTAACCCTAGATATAATCTTAGTAGTTACCCTAGTTATATATTTCCTAAACTGTTATCTATATTAATGCCTTTATCTAGGTTAAAAAATATCGCATCTTTATAGGATATTAAGAACCTTATTTTAACTCTGCTATTTTCTAATTAAATAATATAAGATACTTAACCTGTTACGGTTTGTTTTATTACTAGTCTAGCCCTTACTAACTATAGCTTACTAAATATTACCTTATATAACATTTCCCCTATAGCAATAAACGTTATAAATATTAAGACGTTACCTATTACCATAGGGACCATATATACTAGCCTAATAAACTTAAACTAAGTCCTATTAGCAGACGTTAGATATATACCTTATAGTTATAGGGGCAGACTTAATATTAGTAAACCGTGTTATAGAGCTATACTTTCCTTAATAAGGTTAAGCTCCGCTCTAGAGTTAATTAAGTATTTAGCCCTCCTATCTCCTATCTGTGCTTCTACCTTTAGGTATTATCTTTAAAACTAGATAAATCCAGCCTCTTGTTTAATCTAGTCCACTTTAGTAGTTATTAAGCCAGCTTAGTCAGTATAGAATGTTAGGTATACTAATAACACGGATACTTTAACGTCCTCTTATTTCTGTTAGTAAGGCTCTATAAAAAGTAGTGGGAGAGGCTTAAAGAATAGCTTTATAACCTCAGGTATATACATAAGGCAGTCTCTAATAGTAACTTTAATGGTTTTTAACAAGATCTTGTCCGCTATTACTATTAGACTTAGAACGTTTTCCTTTAGTATATCCATTATCCTAACTAGCTTTAGTTGTGGTGCTTTAGCTATTATCGTTATATCCGCTATCTACTCCATCTATCTTAGCTGTTTAGTATAGTCCATTTTATTAATCTTATTATCGCTTAATGGTGGTTAAGGAGCCTACTATTAGGGCTATAGGGCGATTTGGATATGTCTTCCTAGTCATATATTTTAAACTACTGCTAGTTGCTAACTAGATAGTTTTAGAGGCGGCTTGATTACTCTTACTTCCCCTTACAGTCTCCTAAGATTATATAACTATAGCATAGGCTGCAACTAGGTTACAGCTCCTACCAAATTAATATATATTAACTCTACTTAGTACACATCCTCCTAGGACTTACTAAGTTCCTCTTTACTTTTAGCGTCGCCTCTATCTATAAGCTCTATTAAAGCTGCCTTTAGTTAGACACCTATCCCTAAAGCATTAGGATTAATATTCGCATTCTGCCTTAGCTAGTCTTTAAGGAACTAAATTTAATTATTACTTAGTAAATATGGAATTATATTTCCTAGACGCTTATATATTTTAAAGCAGATTTAGTTGTTCTTATTTATATATACAAAACTATAACAAACTAATTCCTAGAGCTATAGACACTAATTAGTAAAATGGTAAGAACCCTTGTATCCATAATATGTCTAAGCTTATATTAGGTATACGCCAAAGTTTCCTAGCCCTCTATACCTTCCTAGACCCAACTTATATTATTCTTATAGCGCTCCCTTATAGGGCGGCTATAGTCTATTATTTAGCGCCGGTTTTAGGCCTATTTATTCTTAATATACTAACGCCCTATTTAGAAGCTATATATACTATATTAGATCTTAGCGAATCCTGTTTAGAAACGGCATTAAAGATATAACGCCTACTAATTTAACCGTTCTAAGATCAAGCTTCTAGAGTTAATTAGTAAGTTTTTCTAGTTTAGGATCTGCTTTTTAAGTTATTTAATAGGTGCTTACCAACTTACTTAGCTAGGAGACTATAGGCGGTTAAAGAGTAGTATCTCTTTAGTTAGTTATAGCTAGTTGCTAATTATGGAATTGTCTAACTAGCTAACAAAGGCCTTAATCCTTAAGATTTATTATTAACAGCTGATTTGTGCCCTTATATAAATTAAGCCTGTCTTTTATAGCTCTCTTTATTAAATAGAAGTTAAAGGATTTTTGTCTATCCAGGTCGGCTCCTATTTTAGTTATAGTATACCTTTAATACTCAAATAGGAGTCCCCTTGCAAACCAGTACCCTTATTTACAGTTTTCTAAATTACTAGCCTCAGTAACCTTTTAGGAGATTAATATAAACTGCCTATAGTATTTACGTATACTATTAAGTAGATTATTCCTGTACTGGAGTATATAAGCCTCTAAGAACTCTACCATTTTAACTTATTAAAAGTAGTTACTTCCTCTATAGTCTATCCTAAGCTTCTTTATAAGTTCTATTTAGTTTCTAATTATAAACTCTGGTAGGCTATAGATCTATATCTCTATCTAATATTCGCAATACTCTAGAAGTCCTTAATACTTCTTAGTATCCGCAACATAATATTAGATACATAGTCGCTTATACTATTTAATAAATTATAATATATTTTGTCCTATAAAGTAAGGGGTCCTAGGAGTTCCTAGAGCCAGTATAGGCTAGGCCATAATATATACCTTATCCCGTTCTATTAGTGGTCTAGTAAAAGGTAGCGGACCTATAGTTTCTCTAGAGATAGGTAGGTGGACATTATAATCCTTATCCTTAGTCTATTAAGGGTTATCAGTCCCTAATATTACAGGAGTTAGGGTTGGTATTATATACCCTTATTTAGGAGAGCTTCGCGGTTTAATAGGCTGCTTACTTTCCTCTCCCTTTTTAGCGCCTTTGCTGTTGTTATAGAATAGACCTAATATTCCTAATAATCCTTTTGCTAGTACTGTTGCCATTATTGCTATAAATTTAAAGGTAGCTCCTATAAATGCGAGAATAATTATATAAGCTATTGTAAATATAGTAAATAAAATGTAAAAGACTTTTCTCTACCTTTTCTGGTATACTATAGTCCTCCCTTTTATCCTCTGTCTTATAGTACTATATACTCGCCTTCCTATTACCATTTGCCGACTACTATTCCCGTATAGAGAGCTTAGTATATATTATTAATTTATTCCTATAGAGGTAGCTGCGCACTAGTTGCTAATATATTTGTGCTTCTTCGCCTCCCTTTCCGCACGTCCTTCTATTTTATAGTTCTAGATTATTCTAGATCGTTTCTATGCATTTCCTATATATAGAGTACCAGACTTCTAATCTGAAGAGCTTGCCGTCATCCCTATATGGAATGCGATAAAATATATAGGAGGGTTTAACCTCTCTTAGACAGGAAGTCATGGTATAGTCAGTTAATAAGTTAGTTATAATTAGCCAGTAGAAAAGCGGTTAGTAAGAAGAGAAGAAAAGAGTGTATTAAAGGAAAAGTGTCTATCTCTCTATCCTGTCCGAGTTGTTAAAGACTCTAGGGCTCTAGACCAATTTATATAAAATATATAGAAGGCCTAGGCTCTCCTAAAGCTATGCCCAATCTAGATATTAAATCTAGGGGGCTAAATCACACCACCATATTATTACTCCCTAAACGTTTTAAAAAACTACACCCTATATTTTTAAATATAGAACTTAATAGAAATAAATTAGAAGTTAATAAATAGGAAATAGAAATTAATAAGCTAATAGAATATAAATATAAAAATAATAGATGGATAATAGATATAATGAAGGCGATTTAAATAGGAAAATAATAGTATAAGGATATTATACTTAACGTATTCCACCCTTACCTCGGTCACACCATCACCTTGGTCAAAAATGCTTGGCACCACCAACTATCCTATTAACGCGACATGTCTTAACAACAAAACGCGCCAGCGCCAAACTAAGAAGGCAGAATTGAGCTTGCCCTTCTTGCCTATTATAATCGCGAATTTAAAAGCCTCCAACGCGTTGCCAACGCGTTTAACGTACCATCTTTAACGTTAACTAATTAATATAACGGAATCGCAAATCTCCAAGATAGACGCAATAGCTGCCATAAGCTTACCTTAACCGAAGAGCAGATAATTGTCCAATATATCCTTAACCTTAATTCGCAAGAGTTTTCTCCCCAGCTATATAAGGTAGTAGATATGGCGGATAAACTGTTAACTATGTAGGGTAAAGAGCTAGAGGCAAGCGCTAGGCAGAGAGGTTTATAATATATTTAGATAAGCTTAAAATAGCCTTTAATTAAGCAAAGGACCGTTAGAGAATACTCCAGGAAGATCCTAAGGTAATTAGCACGTGGTTTAAGCTTATTAAGGAGACTAAAGCTAAGTATGGCGTCTAGGACGATAACGTGCACAACTTTAATAAGACAGGCTTCTAAATGGGCGTTATTGGGTCTATAAAAGCTGTTATGGGTTTTAAGAGACGTGCTTAACCTAAGCTCGTTTAGCCAGGTAATTAAGAGTGGATTACCGTTATCCAGAGTATCTGCGCCGCTAGGTACGTAACCCTACCTTTTATTATCTATAAAGGGCGCGTCTATATCTTAGCGTGGTATAAGGAGACGTCTATACCGCATAACTAGAAACTTTTAGTCTCTAAGAACGGCTAGACAAATAACAAGCTTAGAGTTGTGTGGTTAAAGTACTTTAACGCGTATATAAAGGCGCATTAGGTAGGGGGGGGTACTATTTACTTATTTTAGATAGTTATAAGAGCCATTAATTATAGCTTTTTAAGGATTACTGCCTTAAAAATAATATCCTTACGCTCTATATGCTAGCCTATTCGTCGTATATACTCCAGCCGCTAGATATAGTTTGCTTCTTACTATTAAAGCTAAAGTACTCTTATTGCGTTAGAGACTTGGCACGCTAGTATATCTTCTATATTAATAAAGAAGGCTTCTTACCAGCCTTTAGAGACGCGTTTTTTTAATGTATTTACAATAGAGAACTACAAGAAGGCCTTTAAGGCATTAGGGCTAGTCCCTATAGACACAGCTGTGGTCCTTAATTGCCTTAAAGTACGGTTGCGTACCCTACTAGTACCCCTACTACTAGAGACGCTATAGCAGTTAAAGACCCTAAGTAATACGCTTAAATTTAGATCGCAATCAAAGCTTATAAGCGACTCTTTTACTAAATTACCTATAATAGCCCAGAACGGGTTCTTATAGCTTATTAAAGGCGCTAAACTAATATTGTACTAAAACGCGCTTTAAGCCTCCCGTATTGCCAAGCTTAAAAAGCAATTAGTAGTAATAACTAAGCAAAAAGCGCGTAAGAGGAAGCGTATCTAGCAAGGTGGCATACCAGAGTATAGGGAGGCAGCTAATCTAATAGCTCCTAGACCGTCTATAACGGTCCAGCTATTAAAGAAGGCTTGTAGTAGGGATGGTTAAGATAGAGCTCAACCAGCTCTACAGCGCTGTAGAAACTGTGAAGGGACTAGGCATAACGCGTAAACGTGTTAAGTAGCTAAAGGGGAGTCTTCTAAATCAGATGCGAGTACTTAGTATATTTTTTTAGATAGTTCCTGTAGCAATAATAACGATATAGTAACATAAGTTGGTAGCGCCAAGCATTTTTAACCGAGGTGATGGTGTGACCAAGGTGATGGTGGAATACGTTACTGAATATAAAATATAAAATAATTAATTGTATTATTAATAGAAGATAGTAGTTTCAAATTCTAAATCTTTAAGATTTAAGATACTTAAATTTATATATAACTCCCCTATAGTAGGGCATCCTAGCTATATAAAGACCTATAAGATTATTTAATAAGTATACCACTAGCCTATAATATATAACTATGTATAAAAATATATTTAAGTATATAGAATATATATATAAGGAAAGACCTCTTATGTAAAAAAGTAAGGAGTACTTTAACTACTACTAATTCTAATATAAAGATGGCGCGATATCTTAATTAACTTTATAGTTAACTTGCTTAGTAGTAATAGATTTATAAATATTATAGTAGTTATTAACCGCCTTATAAAAATGCGATATGTAATTCCTATTGTCGGGAATAAGGCAAGCGGTCGTTATGTGTCGTCGCGGCACTAGCGTGGCGAGGAGCCTTAAGCTCTTCGCCCTTCCTCGTTCCAATTAAAAATTATACATTATTAAACAACGTCACTGTATCTACTCGAATAGTCCTGGTGATTTACCCTGTGTTACCAACACTAATTAGTGGTTGAATACACAACTATAGAATAGCAAGGTTTTTAACAGAAGAGACAGTCTTGTGTAGGGGTGCCATATGCGCTTATATGGAATGGATCCCGGCGATACTATGCTACCTTAGACTTGCGGAAAACTAGTAACAGAAGTGTTACTAAGTACTAGGAGATACTAAGTTGCGTCTATTATATAGAACAATCGCGTTTATAAAGATTTGGTTAAGTACTTTAGGTTAGAAGTGTTATTGAACCTAGGGTTCCAAGTTAACGTCTAAAATGCGTTAAACAACTACGCTTACGAAGATTTGGTTGAGTACTTTAGGTTAGAAGTGTTACTAAATCTAGGGTCCTAAGTTAATGTCCGAAACGCGTTAAATAACATCTTAAATTACCTACCTTTTAACAGTAAACCTATAAGATCCTACAAAACCGAAAACCCTACCTACCTTTAACTTATTATGGCGTTAACCTACCTAAAGCAGTATAAGAAAGATATTAACCCAGAGACGTGGGACATAGATATTAACCCTATAAACGCTAAGCAACAGGACCTAAACGGATTCTTAGTATACTGCATAATACACTATACAGACCGCGAATATAATAACACTATGCTATAGTATTATATAAAGGAGGTCTTTGTTAGATGGATAAAGGAAACATAGGCTCTTATAAAGAAAGATATTATATAAGACTTCCATAATTTCCTTTGGGAGAATAGAGTATTTATCCCTATGGATGGGGGTGCTATTAGAGATAATATCTAGAAGCAAGTTATTAACGCAGAAGAAGAGCACAAATGGACTCTATAAGAGATTAAGCACCAACTATGCAATAAGAAGAAGCTTAACTTATAATAGAATCCAAATAATATACCAATAGAGACGCGTCCTAATTCCATTACTTCAGGCACAAGTTCTTATGTTCCGTATCCATCGCTTCTACTAATTTAACCTATAACTTTAACTACTGCCCCTTAAGAGTAAGCGCAAGATCCCCTTACTTCGCGATTTAATAACCTTCAAACTCTATTATAGTAAGATTAGGTACTATGCCGTGTTCTATTAAGATCTATATCTCCACTACAGCCTATAAAGCAATCCCTACCTTAATCTCTAATATAATTTTAATGTGGCCTAATACTGCTTAGAGGCACCTTAAAAATGCTTATAGAGCTTATAAAGCTCTATTTGGACCAGGAGAAGAGGTTTAGTAGGGAACTGTATAATATCCTTAATTTAAAGCTACATCTTTTCTATAACTGTTGTTAGAAGGTTAGACTGGAACCTAACTAATATTATAACACTTATTCTGTTATACTTAAGGGCCGTGCTAGTACCTTCTATTATAATTATTTAGCAGGAAAAGGATATGATTTTAACCGAATGATATATAAGATAAGATGCCACTTTAAAACAGAAGAGAATAAGCAGCAGTATATATTGGAGTGGAGAGAGACTACCTTCCTAAGAATTATTGCTATAAATCTAGATGCCTCTTAACTTAATTGTCTTTAAAAGCTCTTTAACCAACTTTAGATAATTTAGCGTGGTTTATCCAAATTATATTAAGAGGGCTTTAGCCTACGTGATTAAGTTATTAGCGTATACTAAGGTGTTAAAGAATGCAACCTTGCTTTCTTTAATCCTGCAAATACTTATAAAGAAGTGTATACTTAATTAAGATCCTCTATTAGCACCGCTCTACGCTCTTAAGAAGTATAGTAGTTTAACACCTAACCCTAACCTACTTTAATTAACCTAGCTGACTAACATAATTATAACTGGACTAATTAAACATATGGTGGCTAGGGTAGGGGATATAGCAGAGGGTATAATTAATATCAACTATAAAGCAATTATAGAGGTCCTTGTGGAGGTTTATCTTAAAACAATTAATAAAAGAAATACTATATTTATAAGAAGCCAAATTGCTAGTTAACTAGGCACCCTCTTAATAGATAAAAGGAGGCATATAATAAGTTTTGCTAGAGTGTATAAAATATTAGAAATTATAAGGTTACTACGGCCTACTTCTAAAGCTTCCTAGTTTAATATAAAGGCGAAGAAGATCTTAAGGGTAAGGTTAATAAGGCTAAATAGCTCCTTATAGATATGGAAATTAAGGACTACTCTCCCAACTAATACTTTACTAAGTATAGTAAGGTAAATAGCACATAAACTATTACTATCCTTAATAACTAATTGTCACGGAGCGAGTACAAGCGGTGATAATATATAGCGAAGTAGATATTATTAAGCTATGTACATAAACTGCGTAATAAATTTAAGACGTTACGTGAGGAAAAGAAAGTAGGAAATAGGGAAAAAAGGGTATATAACGTTCGCTTGGTTGCTAGGTTAACGGGTACTATGCTATGCATGGGCAGGGTAGAGCTTAGGTGGCGGTTCTGGTAGAACTTGGCAGAATTTAGTAGTTAGAGGTCCTTAAAGTTGCTAGTTAGCAACTCCAACAGTAGAGACAGTAGATTGCGGCGGAATATGGCAGATTACTATTAGATTGCCGTCTTATAGTTAGTCTCCAGTTGTTTAGTTAGTGGAAACAGGTGGACGTGTATAAGGTGTTATAGGGGTGTCCTATGACAGCACCCCCCCTTTAAACTTGAGCATCTGCGAGATAGGGCTGTGGTAGTTTTAGGTAGAGTTTATGAAAGTCTTCTACGGCTTATATAAGTCCTACAGAGTCGGCAGGTTCCTATAAGGGTTCAGTAAAACCTCTCCATTTTATAAGGTATATATATTTGCGTTTCCATTTATTGTACTTAATATTATTAACTCTTTTAACAAGGTACTCATCCTTACTATCCACTTTAACTGGTAGGGGAGGGTCTTGGATCTGTCTAGGCAGGGCGTCTAATATAGAGGCGGCAGGATGGAGGACTAACGTATAGAATATAAGGTAGATTTTAACCGTATTAGGGAGCTTTAGTTGGTAGGTATAAGGAGAGACAACTTTTTTAACCTTATAAGGGCCAGCGTTCTTCTAATTAAGTTTCTTAGTAGGTTGTTTTGTATTTAGATTTCTTATATCTAGCCAGATAAAGTTACTAATTTAGTAGGCTAGTACTAGGGTTTAGTTCTTATTTACTGCGGCTTTATAAACAGATTAGGCCTATGTTATTTTATTAGTAAGGAACTCTTATAGTTCTTCTATCTTCTTTATAAATTTGTTTGCTTCTGCAACTTATAAGGCCTAATAAGCCGGGTGAGGAATATTACTAAAGGGTTTAAAACCTATTTGTGGATACTAGCCGTAGTTAGCCAGGAATGGGGAGACCTTTATAGTTTCTAAGACGGAGTTATTTATAGTAAACTTAGTAAATATAAGCCAGTCTATCCAGTTATCCTATAGATACAACGTGTATATCCAAATATATTGTTCCATTATAGTATTTATATGTTCCGTTTAACCATCTATTTTTAGGTGGTATGTTGTAAATAATAGTGCTTTAATGCGAAGTTAGGTAGTTAGTTCTTTTTAGAATATAGAGACAAACTAGCTGCCTCTATTGGAGATAATCGTTTTAGGGAGTCCGTGGAGTTTCTATACGTAATCCAGGAATAGTTAGGCGACGGCAGGTGTTAATATATTAGGACAGGCGATTAAGTGTCTTATTTTGGATAGTCAGTCTATAACTACCATAATGTTTATACAGCCTTTACTTATAGGGAGTTTAACGATGAAGTTAATTAAGATATTCTTCTATCTTCGGTCTAGAACAGGTAGTAGCTTTAGAAAGCTATTATATATCTTATATAAAGCCTTAGCTCGTCGGCAGGTATAGCAGCTAGAGATATACCTTTGTATTATATTATACATATTTGGCTAGTAGTACTCCTATTAGAGTAGTTCTAGGGTTTTTCTATAACCTAGGTGGCTGGCTACTAGTAGATTATATACGTGTTTAAGAAGCTTAAGCTTAAGTTTATTGTGGTTAGGTATAACTAGGCGGTTCTAGTAGTACAAGCGATCTCCACAAGCTTTATATTTACTTAAAGAAATCTTTTTAGAGCATCTAACGCCATCTTAAATTAGCTTAAGTGTCTCTTGGATAAACTTATTATTCGGGTATTTATTAATTATAATCTATTTAACTAATTAATTAGTTATTTTAAGGACGTATACCATAAGGTCTTTAGCTAGGGGATTAAATAATTTGGGGTAAAGCAGGGTTTAATTATGGTAGGTATATACTTCTTCCTATACTAGTATGTCTTGTAAACGTCGAGTTAAGGTATTAGGTTTTTAACCTTAAACGCCTAAGCGGTATATAATTAAGAATTAGAAATAAGACAGATATTCTAACTAGTGGGCTTAATAATAACTTAGCTATTTTATAGTTGTAAAGTACTGTAGATTCTTATAGTCGCTAAGGACCTTAATTGGAAATCCAGTGCCTTCTAGTTTAGATTACTATTATTTAAAATATCTAATAATAGCTAATAATTCCTTATCGTAGATCTTGTAGTTATATTTAGCTGGACTTAGTTGTTTTAAGAAGTATGCTATAGGGTACAGTACTCCTTCCTTATTATACTAAGACAAAATGCCTCCAGTAACGTAGTTAGATGAGTTGGCTTCTATAACACTCTTTCAGTTCGGGTTAAAGTATTAGAGTACGGATGTGGTGGTAAATATAACTTTTAGATAGGTAAAGGCCTTCTTACATTCCTTGTTAAAGATAAAGGTTTTATCTTTTTAGGTTAGAGCTATAAGGGGTAAGACTAGGGCAGAGAAGTTATTAATAAACTATTAGTAGAAGTTAGCAAATTCTATAAAGGCTCTTATATCCTTAACGTTCTTAGGTTCTTGCCAGTTTATAATTACTTTAATTTTCTTTAGGTCCATTTATATACCATCTATAGAAATAATAAGTCCAAGGTATAGGACTTTTGTTTTATAGAATTTGCACTTATCTATATCTAATTATAGGCTAGCTCTACGCAAGGCTTTTAAGATAAGGTTAACGTGTTTCTTATATTTAGTTAGGTTATTGCTATATACTAGGATATTGTTGATATAAGCAGTATAAAAAATGTCTAGGTAAGGTCGTAGGGTATTATTTATAAAGTATTAGAACAAACTTAGGGCATTTATAAGGCCAAACGGCGTTACTAAGTATTTAAATAGTCTATACCTAGTACGGAATGCAGTAAGCTATTTATCTCCTTTTGCGATATAGAGACGGTTAAATACGTGGATAAGGTTAAGTTTTATATAGTAGCGAGCCTTACTTAATTAGTTTAGTGTCTCTTAAATTAATAGGAGCGGGTACTAATTCTTAATAGTAATGGCGTTAAGAGCTTAGTAGTCTATATAGAAGTATAGACCGCCGCTAGGTTTCTTAACAAAGATTATAGGTATAGCTATAGGCAAAGAGCTTACTCTAATAAATTCTTTACTTAGGTATTCGTCTAAGTACTTCCGCAGCACTTAGAGTTTGTTTTAGGATATTCTATATAGGGGTCTAAATCCTAGCTGTTTTCCTTTTTTAAGTATAATCTTGTGGTTATATGGCTGGTGCTTTGCTAACTTATTAGCTTTCTTTTATAAAAATACTTCTAGATGCTTATAATGGCATACTAGTACTTTTATAGCAGGGTTAGTATGCTTCTTTAATACTAGGGCCTTTTTAATATTAGCTATTATAACGGCGAAGATTATATATTTAGGTTTCCTAGTAAGTTATGCTAATGGGGTAGCTCTAATTATATAAATATCTATAAAAAGGGGGGCAAGTTGCTAGCTAGCAACTTCCTTTTAATTATCTACTATTTCTTATTTAACTTTAGGTTTAGTGTTAAGTATAGAGTTAGTATCGGATTTAGGTTTAAGTTCTTTAAGTATCCTTTTTATAGTAGAATACCAGTTCTTCTAGTACTTTTATATATTAAGCTTAAGTTTAGGCTTCTGCTTGGTTTGGGGTAGTATAGTAGTTAGGGTCGGTTTATATGGTTTAGTATAATTTTCGGGTTCTTAGTGGAATTGGGTGAACTTTTTAGGTATAGGGTAGACGTTGGTGGAAATTTTAGACTAATGGATCCTAGTAGATTTTTCAGATTTCGGTTTAGGGTTTAAGTAGCGAGTTATAAGGCACTTCTACTTACAATAGGAGGCGGTAAATAGAAGCTTAAGGTTGTCCTAATTAATGGTTACCTTATATAGCTTTATCTAAGGTTGTTTAAGTATTACTAAGTAACCTAGGGTGGTAATAAAAAGCCTAATTAGTTCTTTATAGTTTAGGTATTGGGGTCTTAGGAATACTATATAGGTAATATAGCCTAAAATAGTGCGTTTACTATTAAATCCAAATACGTTAATATGCCGGTTAAGGGGGGTTAGGGTAAAACTATTATCTTATATAAAGATCTTGTTAATAAATCCTATACTACTAGCTCCTATATTAATTAGGACTTAAGTATTAGCCTATTAATCATTCTACTAAAAATAACAGTTAATAGTTATGCTGCAATCCTAAGAGTTAAAATTTGTAACATTTAGAGTCTTTAATAAGATCCTAAGGCAGCGCCGTCCTAGAGAGCGACTTAGCTCCGGGACCTTTCTTTTAGAGGCGACTGGGGTGGGGTTTCTATAGAATATTAGCTGTAACTTCGTCCTTATAAGTGGTGCTTACTAGATACGGGGCTGGAGCCATATAAAGATTGGGGACAGTAACTAGAGAATTAGTACGGTAAATAGTTGCTAGTATTAGCCGTTTATAAATTGTGTTAGGGCATGGGGATAGAGTAGTATCTTAAGATATAAGCTTTGCTTCCGCATTTAAAGTAAAGGCCTAGCTTAATGCGTTATTCTTATTTAGGGGACCCTAGTAGGGTATACTCTAGGGTTCCAGAGTTGATGTCTATGGCATTAGGGTGCTTAGGCTGAGACAATAACTTAGTAGTTATTTACGGAGCTGTTGTATTATATTAAGGAGTGGACTTTGGTGTTAGGCGTAGTATATTATTATATTGTTTATTAATAACGTTTGCGTAGGCGTTAAGGGCTCCCGGTAGGTTTATACCTATTAGGGAGGTTTTTAGTTTAGGACTTAGGGATTTAATAAGGCTATTAACTAGTGTGGAGTCGTTCCAGCCTGTTTCCTTTACGTAACGGTTAAATTCGGAGAAGTATACTAGAAAGCTTTTTGTTCCTTAAGTTATATAGTTTATCTTTCTCTAAGTAGTGGCTTAGCGGTTTAGGTTACCGTATATAGCTTTAAGAAGTACAACTAGACTTTGTACTAAATTTGGTTAAAGGGGTTTAATAAGGTTAGCTGCGTCTCCTCCTAGTTAACTTAGGGCGTAGCAGAGTTAGTTAGCTTTAGTTAAGTAGCGGTTAGTATTACCAGTTAGCTTATTTTTAAACTAGCTTAGAAATAATTAGAGTTTTTATTATTTACTAGTAAATATTAGAGGGTCTAGTAGTTGTTTGGATTATTATAGTATGGTAGTTAGTTTGGGGTAAATAGCTACTATAGGTTTGGGACTCTTATTTCGCGTATTCGTCTCTAGAGAAGGCGTTTGGTCTTAGGGCCCTAGTATAGGCATTTTAAGGGTACGGACTTCTTCTTAAAGGTCCTTAATTATTTACAGGTGTTATACTTCTTGTTTGGCTTATTGTTAAGTTAAAGTGGCTTAGTTCTATGCGAGGGCGTCTATAAAGGACTTCTATATCTCTGCCAATTGTTCTTAGAGTACGGATATAATGCTAGCGGCTGTTATAGGGGCTTTAGGGTCATTCTGCATTTTGGAGGGTAGTATATAAGGTTAACGTAACATAGTATTACGGAGCGAGCATAAGCGGTAATAATATATAGCGAAGTAGATATTATTAAGCTATGTATATAAACTGCGTAATAAAGTTAAGACGTTGCATAAGGAAAAGAAAGTAGGAAATAGGGGAAAAAGGGTATATAACGTTTGCTTAGTTGCTAGGTTAACGGGTACTGTGCTACGCACGGGCAGGGTAGAGCTTAGGTAGCGGTTCTGGTAGAACTTAGTAGAATTCGGCAGTTAGAGGTCCTTAAAGTTGCTAGTTGGCAACTCCGATAGTAGAGACGGCAGATTGCGGCGGAATACGGCAGATTGCTATTAGATTGCTGTCTTGTGGTCGGTCTCTGGTTATTTAGTCAGTGGAAACAGGTGGACATGTGTAAGGTATTATGGGGGTGTCCCATAACACTAATCTACGCTCCATTTTGTTATAAAGTTAGATATCTTTAATAAGCCAAAGGAAAGTTCTGCGTTCTCCTTTAACAATAGATACTCGGCAAACGTCTTCTATGGTATTATACTAGATACTAGAGCCGCAGGAGTATTTACAGCAGGAGAACCTTAAGTTTAAGCTCTTTAGTAGCTTAATAGCTCTATTTAGATTAACTAATTAATGGCAGGCTAATATACAATTCGCTTTAGCAAGGGTGCTGCGATCTCTCTTGGTATAATTAAGGTCCAAACCCTGTTAGGATATATTACTTTCCATATTATTCCTATAAACACCCTATTTCTATTCTACATCTAAGATATAGATAAGTTAGGCGTTAAGCTTAATAACCTTAAGAATATGCTTGTTTAGGGAGATAATTGGGTGCCCGTTGTACGCAAGTGGGGTTACCCTTAGTTGCTCCTTTAATAGCTAAAAAGGAGCGTTGCTTAAAGCTATTTAACTAAGTTAGAGTTACGTTAACTATACCGTCACTTTAGCTACCCATTAGTTTATAGATTACTTAAGGTTCTTTAGTAAGTAGGTTACGAAGTTAAGGCTAAGATGATTAAGCATCTTATAAAGTACTGCCATTACTGCCAAATAAACCAGAAATCCCCTAGCCGATTTAAGTTTACCCTTAAAGATAACTATAACTTTAACTTCTATATTATTATTAACATTATATATCTTAGTGGCAAGCCAGTACTCCAAGTTATTAACCTCTTAACCTTCTTTTAAGCCGCACGTTTCCTAAAGGATATATTAGCTAGGAACGCATAGGATACTCTTTAATTATACTGGATTAATATCTACCTAGGACCCCTTAATTAAGTTATTTATAACGCAAGAAGGAACTTCTTATTTATAGAGTTTTGGTAATAGGTAAAGGCAATAAAAATTAAGGTTAAGGAAGTCCCTGTTAAGGCATATAATAGTATTAGAAAAGTAGAACAATATTACACACCATTATACTAAGTATATAAGATTATTTCTTTAGAACTAGAGGGCGCTAGTAAAGAGCTTATCTTATAGATGGCTGTTAAGGCTGTTAATAATTCCGCTAGCCTAGATAGGCTTATACCTACGTTACTAGTCTTTAGCGCCTACCCTTAAATAACTAATAATTCTCTACTATCTCTATCTATTATGTAATAAGCTAAGGCTATCCGTAAAGCAATAAAGGAGGTGCGCTGCATCTACGCTATGCGCTAGGTTAACGACGCACTAAGAATAAGAAATGGTCTAAATACCTTAATTATAATAGATCTACCACTTTAATCTAAAGTACGGGTATAGTATAAGAAAGGGGGCTGGTTAGGTCTATATATACTTATCGCCATTAAGGGTTAAACTTATACTCTTTAGATGCCCTATAGACCCACTTAATTCCACTTAACTGTTGTTAAGCCCTACTATAGGGATGACAGTTTTAAGCCTTTATAGGATGCCCTAGAGGATACCTTAAAGAATAACCACGATTAATATGCTCTAGAAGGTGACTATAATTCTAATATAATTGTAGCAGATATGCTATAATTATAACGCGGTAGAGGTCGCCTAAAAGGATTGCGAAATCGCCAATATATTATTAATTTTAAAGAGCAATTTGTTACTGCCATTAAGAGTAGAGTTAAGTTATTAATAGCCTTTATAACAGCTAAAGAGAAGGCGGACTTTAAGCTTGCAAAACAACTCTAAAAGGAAGGCCATATTATAACTCTAGGAGTTCCTTTCTAAGCATCTAATAAGTAGGAGATTAATGGTCTTATTATAAAAGGAGTTTTTAAATTTAAGAAATATAACCCTACTAAGTTTAATGGAGTCTGTATATTTAAGTTAAGAATGGTTAATAAGATTAAAGGTAAAGCTACTAATACCCTATTTAAGAAGTCAAGGCTGGTTATTTAAGGCTATAATAATAATGGTAAGGAAGTAATCCTTATGCAATCCCCTATAATTTAATAAGCTAGTTAGCGAGTTATTGTTGTGCTAGCTCCCTCCTTAATAAAGAATAGAATGGCAGTTTATTTATAAGATATTACTTAGGCCTATACCCAATTAGAGATATGCTTTTAGCGCTTAATACTAATATACCTTCTAGAGTAAATTCGCTACCAATATCCCAAAGATATAATTATGGTTGTACTTAAGCCATTATATAGAATTGTAGAGGCAGGAACTTATTAGTGGGCTACTTATAGCAAGCACCACAAAGAGAAGCTTTTAATAACTACTTCTATATTCAATCTATACTTCCTTATTATAACTATAGGAACCCTATTTAGAATTATTGGTATATAAACTAATAATATAATTATCTTAGGAGATGCCCAATTCTCAGCTCTTAAAGAAGATGAGCTAGTAAAGGTAAATCTTATAGCAAAGCTAAAGGAAAGACTTAATTTAATAATACTACTACTCTTTAATAGATGCATTCTCTCCCTAAATAAGGATTCTATTGCTTTACGCCAGAAGGGTTAAGGTAAGAAGATTAATGTTATTAACGTTAATTCTCTAAAGCAAGGATATATAGAGTAATGCGCTTGCGGAGCTTATGTTGCTTCTATCTGTTAACCTAAGGCTTTCTTTAATCTCTCTATTGCCGCTTAACACTAGGAACTAATTAAGGATAATATTCTTGCCCTAAATAAGCGTCTTTCCTGGTAAACAAACTATCTTAATTAGGGACTACTCTACGTGCCTATTAACCTTCCTACCGCTAAGCTCTTTGTATTTGTTAATAGATCGTTTATAAATAATAAAGATTTTAGCTCCTAGCTAGGATATAAGATTATTATTGCAAATAAATCTACTAGAGAGAATGACTTTATAATCTACGGTAATCTTATCTATTAGAGCTTAACTAAGAGCAAGCGCGTTACTTAAAGCGTTCTAGCGTTAGAGATATATAGAATGGTTAGCGGAGTTAATATAGCAATTGCAATTGGAACTACCCTAAAGATAATTATAGATTAACTTGAACTTCCTATTATCCCTATAATTGTGTATACTAACTTATATTCCCTCTATAAGTATTTAGTTAAGCTTAGTACCATAAAGGAGAAGCGCCTTATAATTAATATTATAGTACTTTAGCAATCCTATAAACGGCAAGAACTTTTTAAGATTTAATGGATTAATGGCTAAGATAACCTGGTAGATATAATAATAAAGATAAACCCAAACAAGGCTCTAGAAATGTTTATTAATATAAATACTCTACGTGTATAGGTTAAAGGTTAGGTTAAAAGGGAGTAAGAGCATAACATTCCGCAGACCCTAATTTCAACTAGCTAATTAGGATTTTCTATACCCGACATGGAAAATCGCTATTGGCTTGCTTACTATTAGCGCCTTAGCGGCCCCTCGCCTTTGCGTTAACCCCCAACATTCTTCTTCTTCTTTGCTTAGTATCTTTGTATAGTAGTAATCTATAAGTGTATATAAATAGCAACTATAAAAGAAGAGTTGCCAGTGTCGGGAATAAGGCAAGCGGTTGTTACGTATCGTCGCGGCACTAGCGTGGCGAGGAGCCTTAAGCTCTTCGCCCTTCCTCGTTCTAATCAAAAATCATATATTATTAAACAACGTCACTATATCTACTTAAGTAGTACTGGTGATTTACCCTGTGTTACCAACATCTATAGACTTAATTAATACAATATTAGTAGCTGGATGTTTTATTAAGCACGTCTTTCAGCTATATAGACTTCCTAACTTAATAATATCTAACTATAAAAGCTAGTTCGTTTTAGACCTCTAGTAAGCTCTATATAAATAATTAAGTATTTAAATATAACTCTTAACTATATTTTATCTAAAGATAGATAGTTGAACTAAAATTATAAATATAATTATAGAACAATACCTATAAATGTACTGCTCCTACCTATAAGACGACTAAAAAAAATAGCTGCCTTTAGCTAAGTTTACTGCGAATAATATAATAGATATATTAATAGGCGTAACGCCATTCTATATAACCTATAGATAAGATCCTTAACTTGGATTTAAACTATAACCTAAAATTAAACGAATCTAGTTAATTAATGTATATAACTTCGCTAATTAAATAAAGCAGTTAACGGAACTATTATAAAGTAAATTAATATACGCTTAAATAGTATAGGAATGGCATATAAATAAAGGATAAGCTTTTGTATAGAACTTTAAGGAAGGTAATATAGTTTACCTAAATATATAAAACCTATAGATTTAACGGCCCTTAAAGAAACTTAATTAAAAGTTTATAAGCCCGTATTAAATTAAAAAGAAACTAAGTCTATATACCTATAAGCTTAAACTACTAACTAAAATAAAAATACACCTAATGTTTTATATAAGCTTATTATAACCTTTAAAAGATAATCCTATAACTTGCGAAGTGCTGCCACTACCTCCTATAATTATTAATAATGGTAATAGTTTATACTTTATTAACTTAATTAATAATATATAATAGAAAATATAATCTAAATAATTTAAAGTTCTTATTAAGTAGGAAGAATATAAGATATAAACCTAGGAAATCTATAAACAGATTAAGGCTAACGCGTCTTCCCTAGTAAAAGAATTTTATAAAGACTATTCTTTATAGCCTGCTTTGGCTAGATAGACGCAATATAAAGGTAAATAATTGCCACTTAATATAAATATATGAAATATAATAGTAGGAAACTTAAAATAATAAAAAACTTAAAATATATTATAACGTTTATAATACGGTTATATAATACGCAAGATATTAAGAAACTTTAACCAGCGGTTAAAGTTATCTAATTAGTTAGATTTGCCTTACTAAGACCTACTATAAAGATATTAGTTCCGCTTACCGCCTTAACTAAGCTAATAGGAATTTTCTATCCTAGGGATAGAAAATCCTAATTAGCCTATTTAACAATTAGAACTGGCAAAACTCTATACTACTACCTAATATAAATATATAAAACGCAATAAGTTATAAGTCTTAACTAAATTAAATTGTTTTAGACCTTTAACTAAAAGGGGGGGTACTATAATGGGACTAGCCTAGTTACAGTAGGAATGTCTTAGTGAAATACTTAATAAGTAACTATTTAAAACTATCTGCAACTATCTATAACTGTTTACAACTATTTACAACTATCTATAACTATTTGCAACTATTTACAACTATTTACAACTATTTACAACTATTTGCAACTATTTGCAACTATCTACAACTATTTATAATTATCTGCCATAATCTACCATTTTCTACTGGCGCTATAATACTAAAGTCTATTAAAGACCGCATATATATATACGTATATATTAACTACTAAAATTCCTAACTGTTTAATTATACAATTCTCTTATTATTCCTTTCTCTTTTTTATATAATGTCTTATTCTCTATAAGAGCTATTATATAATTACAGCACCTAGTGTACGAACGCGTATTTACGCGTTCGGTGCACCAACTACTTGTATGCTGACTAATTAGGGGGGAGGCGCGTCAGTATATAGACTACGTAGTCTACCTTAATAGAATCGACAGTCACCACCATCCAAAAGAGCATACGATACTATACGTATTTCGTGCCCCTGGATATAACTTAATTGTATTATTAAGTTGATATAAACACTAATTAGTAAGCGCGCACAGATCAGCAATCACTTAACACCTCCCCCCGAGCGATACATACGACAGTAACCACCTGTTTAGAATCCTAGTATGACCTACTAGAAGGTCGGAAGTTAGGGATTACAGACTTATTACCAACTCTGTATACTTATTTAAGTCTTAGTACGGTTTACCGGAAGTATAATAGACGTAAATACAGACCTATACAGAACCCCTACCCTTAATCTACCTCTAAACCTCAAACCCCTATTCCTACTACACCCTCTAACCTCTTTTTTAGACCCCTTACAGAGACCCCTTACCCCTCTACGAACCACTACGAACCTATTAATCGCTTTTACGGACCGTTATAAGACCTTACAGAAACCCCCTACCCTCCTATAAACCGTTACAGATCTGTTAACCGCCTTTACAGACCACTACAAGACCTTCCCTACCCGCAACGCACTATACTATACTATATAGTATGGCAGACCTAAGCAAGTAAGTTAATAAAGGTTAAGAAAAGTGGAGGCAGGGAGTTAACCTTACGTCTATAACTAATGTTAATAACTATATTAAATTTAAAGTTCTTAAATATAAATATTTTAAGCTTATAAATAACGACCTATAGGAGTAATACTAGGAAGACTTTGCGGACTTTATAGAAGCTATTTTTAAGGCCTGTAACCCTACTACTATCTGTAACCTACGAACCCTTTTACGTTACTAAGGTGTATAGGTTAAAAGGGATAAACGAGTTACTATTATACAGTCTTTATATAATATAATATATAAGAAGGACCAAACGGAATGGACTAAAGAGGAAATCCTAGACTAGGTCAAAGCCACTAAAGAACTCTTTACTTCTTCTAAACTTAATGGGATTGCTAGCCTTATACCTAACCTACTTAACCAAATTCGTCCTATAAACCTAAGCAGTTTCGGAATTAATCTTATGGGCTAAAGCACACCCGGTGCTTAAGTTACGGACTATAATACCTCCGCAAACTAAAATACGGACCAAAACCCTTCCATTTAAGTTATAGATCCGCAAACCACCCAAGCAAAGACCTATGGCAAGGAGCTAGCCAACCTAGCTAAGCTCTATACCGACAAATCTAAGTACAGCAGTGAAAATAATAACTTTAACTTTAAACTAACCATCTTTACGGACCTCTGTTAGAAGGCTGATATTCCTAAATAGGAGTTTAGCCAAGCCTACTCTACTATACTGCGCGGCCTAGCACTTAACCACTACTACACCAACCTCAAGAGCAACCCCCTTAGTGTTCCCTTTAATAAGCTATGTAAAGCCATATGCAACTACTTTAAAGGACCGGAATATAAGCGTGATATCCTTACCTAATGGAATATAACCAAGTTACGGACTGTAATGGATAAGAATACTGAAAAATTGACTATAGAGTGCCTACAAATCCTTATTAAAGACCTCCGCCACCTATAGCACGGTCTTAATATTAAGCTTTAAATAGATAACTTCCTGTATAATAAACTTATTACGGCTTGCTAGGAAATAGAACCCTATAAATACGCCTGTTATAAACCCGCAGATACTATAGCTGGCCTTATTAACAATTTACGGTCCTCTATTATAACGTACGAAGCCTTAAACCCGCTAGGCAGTACTTAAGCCTTTGTTACAGACCTATAAAATCCGCAAACTAACTTAGATGCCTACTTTACAGACCGCCGCTACCGCCAGCAGCACCTACATTAACTAGGTCCTACCTGTAACCCCTGCAGTAACTCCTATATAAAAGCATACCCCCATAGACAAACTAATTAGAGGTGCTTTATATGTGGTAAGGAAGGATATTAGTCTATAAGGCATACCTAGGAAGAACGCGATAAGTCTAAGAAGAGATTTAACAGACAGATTAACTAGTTTATCTTAGACTATGAAGGAAAGGAAGCAGAAGAGTCTCTTAACAAGTTAATGGAAGCCCTTATAATTAACTTTAACTTAAATATTTAGGAACAGGAGACCTTAGAGACGTTCTTAACTACTTTTGGACTTTTTACAAACAGCTAAGCCTTTAATAGTACGACCGTATTAGCCGACTGCTCCTTTACACACTTAATTATACCTAAAAACTGGCCCGTAAGCACACCTGTTAGACCTATTATAGACGTTATAGACCGCAAACAGGACCTATTTACATATATTACCACAGAACGCTATACCCCTAAAGAATTCTATGGCGTTATAATTAATACAGGTGCCTCTAAGGAGTCTATTATAGGTTACAGATAGTACCTTGTATATAAGACTACTATAAATAATAATACGGATATTAATACTATGTAAACTGGGGCCATAAATGTTTAATTCGGCATCGGCTTAACTATATTAATTGGATTAGTGGCAGTTAAGACCCTAATTAGCCTAGTTAACTTCCACGTAGTAAAAGTAGATACCCCTTTTCTACTCTATTTTATAGACATGGATAGGTTATAGGTTTACTACAATAATATTACGGACACCGTAATTAGCCCCACAACTTCCCTAGGAAGTAAGCATATCACCCTGCCAATTATATAATGATTTGGATACCCGTTCCTTATATGGGGAGAGATATTACGGACCTATATTTAGGAATCTTTTAACTATAACCCATGCTACCTTACTAGTACTAAAATCCACCACCTATACCGCCGTTTTGGCCACCTATTAGCTGAAAAGCTATATAGAGTCCTTAAACACTCTAGACATAATGACGTTAATAGGAAGGCAATTGACTACCTAACTAAATACTACTCCTTTTGCCAGAAATACGGACGTTCCCTAGGCTAATTTAAGTTCACCCTTTGTAAGGATCTTGATTTCAACCACTTAATATATGTAGATATTATGTACATTAACGGCAGCCTAGTATTATATATAATTAATGAGGCAACCCGCTATTAAGCTGCCCGTTGGTTGCAAAATATATCCACAAAATATACTTGGGACATTTTATGGACCTACTAGATTAACATATATCTTGGACCTCCTAAGTATATTACCCATAACGCCGGTAGGAACTTTATTAGCAAGGAATTCTAACAGTACGCTATAGCCATGGCTATTTTAACAAAAGCCGTTCCAGTTAAGGCGTATTGGTTTGTTAGGCTTGTTAAGTAAGCTTACCTAGCTCTATAGAGAGCTTACTAGATTATTACGGATAAGTGTAAGGATATTTAAAAGGAACTAGCTTTATAGATAGCTGTAAAAGCCGTTAATAATACTGCTGGCCCTAATGGACTAGTACCTACCCTCTTGGTTTATAGAGCCTACCTAAGGATAAGCAACTTAGGCCCTCCTGCCCTGTCTATTACGGAATGAGCAGCTATAATATGGAAGGTAATAGCTGAAATAGTTAAATTACGGGTTAAATAAGCTGTTAATAGCGCCCTGTATTACCGCAATGGACCTAATACAACCTTAGTATACAACCTCCTGCTTAACTCTAAAGTCCTTATATGGCGTAAGAGCGGCAATTGGACTGGACCTTATTGTTTACTAGCTATAGAAGACGAAACGTGCTGCGTATAACTTCCTAGTGGACTGACTAGCCTTAGAAGCACGTCTATAAAACCCTACTTTTGGCCTAAAAACACCTATAATGTTGAATTAGATAAACTAGAAGTACCCGCCGAACTAAATAAACTAGAAGCACCCCTACCTACTCTAGAAGTCCCCTATAAACCCACTGAACCTACTAAACCTGCTATAAAGCGTGGCTGAGAATGCCCCTAAAAGCACCCCGTAACTAAGAACCCTATAATGGAGAATTACCTAACCTCTGTAGGTACATCTGTAAGACAACCTCTACCTGCGGATATATTAGTTCTAGTATAGGAAAACCCTTTTACGGACTTAAGACGTAAAGAGATTAATGGACTACTTAAAAAGGGCGTCTTTACGGTTATAACGGAGAAAGACGTCCTGTAAGGCGTCCGTATATTTAACTTACGCTTCGTTAACAAGATTAAGTACCCTAGTACTAACAAAGCCTTTAAGAAATTAAGGCTTGTTATATAAGCTTATAATAACTAGGGAAAGGGCTTAGTCCTTACGCAATTGCCTATAATTTAACGAGTTAGCTAACGGATTATACTTGCACTTACGCCTAAACTATAGTAAACCAAGCCTATAGCCCTCTACTTACGGGACATCTCACAAGCCTATTGTTACGGACAGCTTAAGTACAATGTTACGACTACTTGGAGAAGAGTCGGAGGAAGCTAGTTAGTTAATACAGGCACGGTCCAGGATGGATCCAGTGGAACCATATAACGAGGAATGGTAGCCGAGGTCATATAATGTGATCTGTGTAATCTGTGTGATCTATATAATCTGTAACAGAGTAGACAGAGCACACGTACCTTACAGAGCGAAGGGATTTCTTAGGCGTATGGTTGTGTATTTAAAGGACTATAGTTCCTACCTAGATAGTTCTCTCTTTATAGTAAATCTTAGAATATAATTGGAGTTAATCTGTTAGGCAACTACTCCACCAGTTATTATTATATTGTTAACACTGTTCTTACCTATATACCTAGCCTAATAATAGGACCCACCATAGTTCCTGCTATAAGGTTCCGTTACACATTCACTACTAAGGTTACGGTATTAAATAAGGTTAAACAACATGCCACCCAAAGCACCAGTTATAATAATGTTAACGGCAGCTACAACCTTAGGGCTAGGAGACACTAGTATAGCAAATACAGATTCTTAAGTGGTTACGCGAGGTCAGTTATAGGAAATAGTTAATTACTTATAGGATAATAGCAGGCTACTTAAAGAACGCATTAATGGAATCAGAGTAGCAAAGGTTAAGTTACCTTTAATTAAATGGTACTTAGGGGAGAAGTTAAAGCTTAAAGGGTTTCTTACGCAGATACATTTTAAGGTTATACAAAAAGGAGCGAAGTTAGCAACACTTACAGACTAGGTAGTATACGCAGGACTATTCTTAATAGGAAGAGCTCTAGAGTGGTTTAAGCCTTACCTTATAGAGATATAAGTAAACGGTATAACGACTACTAACCCAGATATATAGTATGTGTTTGCAAGTTAGAACGGATTCGCAGAACAGTTAACGCAAATGTTTAGAGACCCCAAAGCAACTACAATAGCAGAACAGAAACTTTAGAACTTAGTATAACGCACTTTAGCAATTAAGTATACAACGCAGTTTTAAACACTAGCCACGCAGGTTAAGTAGAATAATAGGGCGCTTATAGCACAGTATAAGTAAGGACTTAAGGCTAAAGTCCAGGACACAATTATCCTAATAGAAGATGCGGATACTCTAAGAGAGTTAATAAACCAGTTAATAAAGATCGATAATAGGATCTATTAAAGAGAACAGGCTAAGAAGGGTTAGGATAGAGTTCTATAGTTATACAAGGCGCAAAGTACGCAACAACAGATATAGAGTTAAAAACTATAGAATAGCGCAGAGCTAATAGACCTAAGTAGTACCAAAGAAACCTAAAGGTGGGAAAAGAAACTATAAAAACCTAGAGGTTAAGGATTTAGTAATTAAAGGACCCTAAAGCAGAGGCTAAACTAGGGATCTTAACAGTAGAAGACGTTTAGGCGGACTCCACAACAAGAAAAATAGTTTAAAGATAGGGCTTACATAAATTGCGGAAAACAAGGTTATTTTGCTAGAGACTACAGAGGTAGTTAGAGTAATTACGCAGTAAAGGGAACCAGGCTAGCAGATGGCACATATATACAAAAAGATAATAGTGCACTACAAGGAATAAAAGAATGTTCAATTAACAGTTTTACGTTTTGTTATAACAACATATGCCAAATTTATAAGGACGCTAAGTACGGCGTAAGCTATTAGCTATAGGAGCTATTATTATCTAAGTTTAAAGAAACTAATAAACCAGCTTATAGATCAGATATTAAAGACAATAAATTTAATACAGGCGAAGCGTTTACCAATAATAAGGTAATAAAGGCAGCTTACTAGGAGCATACAAACCTTAAAGAAGTTAAAACAGAAGCAGAGACTAAGACCATCACAGAATAAGGTTTAGTAATAGGTATTGCAATACTATTAGATATAATTTCCATCGCTTTATAAGACAAAAGGAGTAATATTTAAAAGAAACTAAGTAAGTAGACAACTGCTAGTGCTAGCTTATTACTTAATAAAGGCAAAAGGCTATAGGTCCAAGACTCTCAGGATAAGATAAGAAAGGCTCTAGACTTACAAGGTGTAATAAAAACAGCTCTAGAACCCATAACAGACAAAAACCAATAGGAAAGAGTAGTGACTTAGTTTAATAATAAACAAATAAGAACGTTATTAGGTAACCAAGATTTTAAAAAATAAATAAGGGCTATAGCAGTTCTAGGTAAACCTAGTGTTCAGCCTAAAAATTAAAAAGTTAATATAGTAATTAAGAAGTAAGACGACTTTAAGGATCTAGCTGCAAGACACAGAAAACAAGAAACTATAGATGAGTTTAGGACAAGAATTATTATATAGCAAGAGTAAAAGCTAGACAAAAGGTTAGCTATACTAGGTTATATAAGGGACAGAGCACCTATATAAAGAATTACTAATAGGCCAAGTATAGGGACACCTAAGGTAAAGTAGTTAGATAAATTAGAATAAAAAGAGGATCTAGATATTCTAACCAGGTTTAAAGAAAGACATACTAAAGAATATTATAATATAGCGATAATAAGGTACTTTCTTATAGACAAACTATACACACTAAACCAGTTATACGGAAAGTGGTATAGGCAACGACATAACGATAAATAGGAAGACTTTTATATATAGCTAGACAAAAAAATTGTCTAAAACCAACCCATTATAGAAAAATGTATAAGTTATATTAAAGGGGTATTAATTATAACGTTAAAAAACCTAGAAGAAGGATCTAGGGATTAGAGAAGTAAATAACAAATCTTAGTACCCATAACAGAGATACTAGTGGTTAGGTTAACTAGGTATAGATTTAAACTTAAAAGCAAAGATAAGCTAAGAGTAGACCTAGGTCACTTAGCGTATTATACACTATTATAAATAGCTTGTGTAGATAACTCCTATAATATACATAGAGCACTAAAGGATAAGAACCAAAAGTACCCAGTAAGGATATATTAGGCACTAGAAGAGAAGCGGTTCAGGGATACTAAGTATATATATAAATAGTACCCAGTAGAAATATAAGGTTAAGGAGACTTAATACTTTAACTAGGAAGATTCCTTACAGAAGAATACCTAGATAGATAATAGTAGTGGGAATACCTAGAAAACACTTATCTATAGTATATAGAGGAAAAGAAACAAACTAAGTATTAGCTAAGGTTAGACCAAGTATAAGGAGGATCTAGTAGCTAATAGTTAGGAAAAGGGGAGGCGTATAGAACTAGAGGGAACCAGTATTAGAGCCTTAGACCCTTAAAGGAATATAAAAACAATACCTAAACTTATAAGTTAAGTAGCAAGATTAGCAGTTTAAAGCGTTAATAGATAGTAGAGTAATAAGGAACTATGTATTACCAAAAGCAGTGGAAAGGATAGGGTTACTATACAGATAGAAGGAACACCTATATCCACTTATAACAATTTTAGGAGATTAGATAGCCTATAAAGAAGGTATTATTAATCTTAAAACAGAACCTATTTAGTTAACTATTAAAGGAAGACCAGTTAAAATGTCTTTTAATATCCTACCGTTAGGACAGGATAAGGCAATATTAGGAATGCCTTAGTTACAAAAGTATAATCTAAAAATTAATTGGGTTATAGGTTAGGTTAACATTAAGGATACTTAATAATATAAGGTGCGATAGTAAACCAAGTTAGTATAGTACTAAGTTAGAGCAATATATAAGGAGACTAAGCGAGGCTTAAGTTATATACTAAAAAGATACCATAAGTATAGCAAAAAACTATGGTCATTAGAAAGTAAGAAGCTATTAAAACATACAGCATAGAACTATAAAATAGAATTAGAAAAGGGAATAAGTCTAAAGTTCTTTCCAATCTATAAGCTTACTGAAACTAAGTTAATAGCACTTAAAGAGTTTATCTAGGAAAACTTATAAAAGGGATATATTAGACCATCGCAGTTATTAGTAGGATATCCAGTATTATTTATCCCAAAGAAAAACGGAAAACTTAGAATGTATATAGATTATAGACAGTTAAATAGCACTACTAGAAAGGATAGGTATCCTTTACCCTTAATTAATAAAATCTAAGACAGGATAGGCAACACAAAAATCTTTATAAAGATAGATCTAAGGTGGGCGTACCATTAGATTAGGATTAAGGAAGGCGACAAATTAAAGGCAGCCTTTAGGTTAAAGGAAGGACTATATAAGCTATTAGTTATACAATTTAGGCTTATAAACGCGCTAGTAACGTTCTAGAAGTGAATTAATAGTATATTAGGAGAATACCTAGATGAGTTTATTATAGCATATCTTAATAACATTATTATTTACTTAGAGAGTAAGGGAGAACATAGAGAATACATTAAATAGGTCTTAAAGAGACTACAGAAAGAACAGATACTAGTAGCAATTAAGAAATATAAGTTCTTTATAAGGAAAACCAATTTTATAGGATTTATTATAGAACTAGAAAAGATTAGTATAGACCTAAAGAAAGTTAAAGCTATAGTAAGTTGGCAAGAACCAGAGAATGTTATATAGTTAAGGTTGTTTCTAGGGTTTTATAACTACTATAGGAGGTTTATGGCACAATAGTTGAAAAGTATTAAGCCGTTTACAAGGCTAACCAAGAAGGAGGAACTATAGGTTTAGGGTAGTAAGTAGAAAAAGCTATTCTAGGAACTTAAAGAGTTGTTTACCTAAGAGCTAGTCCTTAAAATCTATCAACTAAGGTTAAAAACAGTTGTTAAGACAGATATATTAGACTTTGCACTAGGAGCATACTTGCTATAGAAGCACCAGGACGCATAGCATCTAGTAGCGTACTATAGTTAGAAGATAATACTACTAGAGTTAAACTACAACATCTACAATAAGGGGTTATTAGGTATAGTTATAGTACTTAAGGAATAAAGAGCATTCTTATAAGGCACAGAGAAACTATTTATAGTTAAAACGGACTATAAGAACCTTACTAGATTCCTAATAATAAAGGAACTTAACCAAAGATAGGTTAGATAGGCGGAAATGCTTATAAATACCATTTCAAAATTTAGTATATTAAGGGTATAGACAATACACAAGTAGATGCTCTAAGTAGAAAAGCTAAACTATAAAGTAACAAAAAGCTATTAGGAGCTTTATTACAGAAAGATTAAGACGGATTAATTAGGTATAATTACCCGAAAATTATAGTAACTAAGGAAAGTCAGATTTATAAATTATTAAAGAGTAATTAGATATAGAAGATCTAAGAAATATAGGTAGAGGATCTAGACTTAGAGTAATATAAAAATAGAGAAGTAATATATATGCCTAAGTTTGTTACAGAAGAGTTTATTAAGGAATTCTATAAGGGAATAATATAAGGACATAATAGGTCTATAGGACTAGTCTTAAGACTTTAGGAGGAGTATATTATTTAAAAAATCTAGGGATTAGTAAAACAAGTTATAAAAGAATATTTAGATTGCTAAAGAAACAAACCAACAAGGTATAAGCTATATAGAGGGCTATAACCTATTAAGACACCAGGAAGACTATGGGAAGTTATATTATAAAACTTTATTATTAAGTTACTAAAGTTAAGAGATCCTATTATAGGACAAGATTATAACGCGATTTTAGTAATAGTGGATAAGCTAATAAAGTGGGAATACTTTATAGCATATACTAAAGAGATATTAGCAGAAGACGTTACTAGAATCTATATAAAAGAAGTGTTCACAAGATATAAAGCACTAGATAAAATCATATTGGATAGAGATTTAAGATTTATAGTAGCGTTTTAGGAGATGTTTTTAGCAGAATAGGGAGTTTGCGCAGCAACTTCTACAGCATATTATCCGTAGATGGATGGACAAACGGAAAGACTAAACTAGACACTAAAACAGTATCTAAGGCATTATATTAATTACGCACAAAATAATTGGGTATTGTTATTACCAGTTATACAGTTTGCATACAATGCAATACTATAAGAAGGAATAGGGACATTACCATTTAAGGCGAATTATAGGTATAAGCTAAGAACGTTATTATCGCCATACTAAGTAAAGAAAACGAGTAGCACAGCTAAACAAAGAATAGAGATGTTAATAAATCTTTATGCAAACCTTATAGAAATAGCTAAACTAGTATAAAAGCAAATGAAAAAGTACTATAATACTAAGAGATCTGAGGGACCAGATCTAAAGGAGGGAGATAAAGTGTAGCTACTATACAAAAATTTTAAGAGTTAACGGCCAAGTAAGAAGTTGGACTATGTTAGACTAAGACCTTTTAAAGTTAAGTAAAGAACTTTATTGGTTACGTATAAGTTAAACCTACTAGCTAAAATAAAGATCTACCCTATATAATATATCACAATGCTAGAACTAGCACACGGAGATATTAACCCCTAGTTTACGAGGCAGACACGTATAGAGGATAAAAAAAAAAATAGTAAGTTTCGAAGATTATTAGTTACGAGGACGTAGATAATAAAACGTAGTATAAAGTAAAGTAAATAGGCTATAGTAAAACTACCTAGGAACCACTAAGCAACCTAGAGAACGCTATAGGAAAGGTATAGGAGTATTAAAAGAGAGCAGGTTAGGCAATATTAATAAAAAAGGATCGCTAAAAAATAAATCACCTAAGGGGGACCTAAGAGGAGCAATTACTAAGCTACTTAGAGTTGTTTCCCTTATAGGAGAAAAGCTAGTCCTTTTATTACCTAGCTTGGACAGACCCTATTAAACTAGTTTCTACTCCTTAGAACAAACCTTCTTATATACACGTTTAAGATATTAAAGATAAGCATAAGCTAAATATTAAGCTTTAAGGATACGTGCGGATTCTTCTAAGACATATTAAACCCCAAGTAGCGTAGAGGCCAGTTCACCATTAAGTTTCTTAGTGGTAGATTAAACATAAGACCCTATAATAAGTTACTTAGGGAACCCAAAGACTGTTAAGAGTCATAGGACGCGTATACTTAGCGTTAGAGATAGAGCGGACGTCATAGGACGATTAAATGTTTGCTTTAGTGCACTCTAAACAAGAGGATAGTTGTTAAGACAAAGGGCTTACTAGCATAATGCAAACTAACCCCTCTTTTACACAGCAAGAATATAGAGACGGCATTATCTCACCCAGAGACAAGATTATAGCAATGGTACAAGACCGGCGAGCTATAGAAGAAGAAAAAGATGCTTTAGGCATAATAAGTAAGGATATTAACTAGACTAATTAAACAGATATTACACCTCTAGTAAACAACTTAGAGATATTAGGAATCTTTAAGGACGAAGATAAAAAGGAGGGAGATAGTATTACGGACAGCTTAAGTATAATATTATAACTACTTGGAGAAGAGTTGGAGGAAGCTAGTTAGTTAATATAGGTATAGTCTAGGATGGATCCGGTGGAACTATATAATAAGGAATGGTAGCTAAGGTTATATAATGTGATCTATATAATCTGTGTAATCTATATAATCTGTAATAGAGCAGATAGAGTATACGTACCTTATAGAGCGAAGGGATTTCTTAGGCGTATAGTTGTATATTTAAAGGACCATAGTCCCTACCCAGATAGTTCTCTCTTCGTAGTAAATTTTAGAATACAATTGGAGTTAATCTGTTGGGCAACCACTCCACTAGTTATTATTACGTTGTTGACACTGTTTTTACCTATATACCCAGCCTAATAATAGGACCCACCGTAGTTCCTACTACAAGGTTCCGTTACACCTATATGTAGTCTAATACCTACCTAAGTAGGGATATTTTTATATAACCACCCCCTAAGCTTAACTTGTAACTAGGAATAATTTTATAGATTGTAAAACCCCTTTATAGAGTACCAGAAGCTAGAAACTATTGGTTTAAGATATATTACTAGCATTATATTAGTAAACTTAAAATGGAATAGTTGACCTACAACCCCTGCCTTCTATATACACTATTAAACGGCTTTGGTATTGTTGGACTCTAAACAAATAATACCCTCTTCTTAGCGGACCGGACTTTTGTGGATGTTAAAGAGACTAAACTATAAAAGGCTAAGTTCCTAGCAAAGCCGTAAGAGTAGTTAACTAAGTAGACTCTAATTAAGTTTAATAGAGGCTTAATTATATAAAAGGGCAACCTAATTTAGCTAACTTAGGAACGCCAAGCTTAAAACCTAAGGCTTGTTATAGTAAAGCCTATGGACCTTACCAGCTCCCACGGAGAGACCTATAAGACCGTAAATATAAAGGACTAATACGCTATATAACGTGCAAGAGGCGCCTATATTGCCACAGTCTGTTAACCTAAATCTGCCTACGATTTATCCTTTACGGCCTAGGTAATAGATCCGTAAGAGGAAAATATTAAGCAGCTAAATAAGCGTGTTTAGTGGCAAATTAATAATGCAATAAGAGGACTTATTTTTGTACTACTAGACCTGAATTCCCTTAGTGTACTAGTATTTATGGACGCCTCCTTTACCAATAACAGGGACCTGTTATCACAAATCGGCTTTATAATTGTACTTACGGACCGTAATTAAGACGTAAATATACTATACTAGTCTTTAATTAAATACAAACGAGTAACCCGCAGTATACTGGCTTCTAAGCTATACGCACTAGCCTATGACTTTAATATAGGAGCCGCAATTAAGTTAATAATCTAGAAGATCCTACAATTGGAGCAATTACCACTGGTTTTATACACCGACTTAAAGTCCCTTTACGACTACCTAGTTAAACTAGGCACAATACAAGAGAAGAGGCTTATGGTCGACCTAATATGCTTACGTTAGGCCTATGAATGACGTGAGATTATAGAGGTTAAATGGATCAGCAGCGGAGATAACCTAGCGGACGCCATAACTAAGGTAAAGCCGTGTTAAACTCTTAAAACCCTAATTAACACAAATAAGCTCAACCTAAAGGTTATAGAATGGGTAGAATGAGACTAACGGAGCACCTACGGTTTATTTACGGCCCGTCAGAAGGCCGTACGGTTTATTTACGGCCCGTTAGAAGGCTGTACGGTTTACTTTACGGACCGTAAGCAGGACTTACGGCCAGCTTGGATCACCGTTTGGAAGGCAGTCCAGAAAGCACCTTAGGAGGGATTTCCTATGTATTTCTTTTGTGTTCTATAGTCCTATTAAAGCAATTACGGGGGCTATATACAAGTAGGCCTATTTTCAAGTGCCGCCAGTATATAATTACAGCACCTGGTATACGAACGCGTATTTACGTGTTTAGTGCACCAACCACTTATATACTGACTAATTAGGGGGGAGGCGTGTCAGTATATAGACCACGTAGTCTACCTTAATAGAATTGACAGTCACTACCATCCAAAAGAGCATACGATACTATACGTATTTCGTGCCCCTGGATATAACTCAATTGTATCATTAAGTTGATACAAACAGCTATATACCCTTAGATTTAGATATAATTTATATTATTCCTTTAAATCTCCCCTAAAGCCTCTTTACGCCTTTATAGCGTCTCTATAGTCTAAGAGGTATATAGGGAGAAGGCGCCTAACTAGCTCCTTATTAGTTTTCTCTTTTAGCCCTTTTTCCTTCTTATTAATAATCTACTTATAAAGAACTTGTTGTCCTTCTAATATATATTAAAGTGGAAACCTATAGTGCTAATTACCGCAATATTTACTATAGGGAGGTTATATAATAGCAGGGATGCCCGTGGCCTTAGGGGCTTTTAGTATATTAGTATTGTTCTTACTCCCTTTAGCTCTTACTGCATCTTCTAAAGGTTATCTTTTATATCCTATTAGTATATCCTTTTCTATATTAGCTGGATCTCCGTAATTTAGAAGTTGTCTATATTACTATTTGTTCTACTTCTGTAAGTAGAGTCCTCCTTAACTATAGTGCTTTAAAGAAGTATTCTTATTAGTATAGAGTTCCTACTGGCCTTGCGGCGGGAATCTTCTTAGGTAAAGGCTAGATTGCAGTCCCTAATATTCTATTAATAAACAGAGTTAGCCTTTACGGCTAATGTCTTATAGTTAGTCCAAATTTCTCTAATAAAGGAGGGTAATTTTGGTCTATTCTCTAGCTAGTTAAACTGTCTTTACTATACGTTTAACTAAATATTAAAGTAGGATATCTATTTTTGGCTAAGGATTATATTATAGGATTTTAGGTCTAGGATGTAAAAGGGGATACTAAACTAGCGTTGTCTATTAATAGTAATATATAGATTTAAGATATAGGTAACCGGCTTACTAGCTTAGCCGTTATAGCCTTTTATTTAAATAGGCTTCTCTAATTGGGTAGCATTTATATTTAAGAACTTAGCAATATTATTTGCATAAGTAGTATTTATAAAGGTAAAGCTATTTGCTCTAGTATTAATAAGGGCAGTTATATTAACTCTATATCCATTTTAAGATACTATATATAGAACTATAAAGTGTTTTCTACCTATTAGCTAACTTAGATTAATGTTTTTAAGATTAATAGGATACCCTAGGGAGGGGGTTTTCCCTAGGGTTTTTCTTTTTTTTAACTTATTAGACGTTTCTTCTTCCTTTATCTCCTTAACATTACCTATATCTTTTAGCTCTAGGCAGGATATAATAAAGTAACTATCCCCCCCGCAATTAAAGCACGTAACCGTAGTAGGGTTAATTAGGGTATTGCGACAAGCATTGGCTAAAGGTATAGTATATAGCGGGTTAGGCGAGGCTTATTAGCAGGTAGTTGTAACTACTTTTAGTGTAAGGGTAGTTATAGTTTATCTTCTAACGCTAGCTCCTATTAGTATAGTAGATAGATTTTAGTTGCTATAGGACTACTTTAGTTAGTTAAAACAAGTATTAATTTGTTTTAGTTTTAAGTCTAGTAATAAATATTAGGCTGTAAGTTTTTAGTAGGTTAGTAGGTTGTCTAAGGCTACCATAATCTTCTTTTATAGTTAGACTGTTGGCTTGTTATATAGGTCTAAATAGTAGTTCTTAAGGGGAACCTAGCCTTCCTCTGCTAGGTATAAGAATTAAATTTAGAACTTGGTAAAGGAGTAAAATAGTTTTATTATTAGGCGGTTATACTTATATCTAGCATCCTATACTTTATTTAGATTTACATAAATAATAGCTAGGTGCTATAGCATCTTATTAATAGATATAAATTAGATAGAGGATTTATCTTTAAATTTGGCTTAAAGGTGCCGCTGTATATCTCCTATAGTTTATCTAAAGACGTAGAGCATCTTGGCTTCTTTAAAAGTAAAGTGGTTTTAATTAACGCGGAGTTTTCCTTATACTTAGATTCTCTAGTTTTTAAAGGTTAGGTCTATGCCGTTTAATAATAGTAGGGGGTTAGGGAGCTTAATGAACTTTAATTATTTTGTTATCGTGTTTATACTCTTTAGTATATCGCATTTAGTTAAGTTAATGGGTTAACTAAGGCTTTATAAAGGGGAGGCTAGGCTATTTTATAAGGCGGTAAGGCTTTCTAAGATCTCCTTTAGAGTCTTTTATATGCTTTAGGCCTAAAGATAATTAACCTTCTAATTAGCTGTAAGGGTATAAATCTGCTCGCGTATATCTATAATGTTATTATTATCTTTAATTTTTAATTCTAGCTAGATCTTATATTCCTCTTAGGTAGAGGTAAGTCTTTTAAATAAGCTTGCTTTAGGTACCATTATTAGCTTCCTAAGGATTGTTAGAATTATATAGTTTGGTTTTAATTCTGGGGTTCTTTTAGGGGTATAGGTTAAGTACAGTCTGGCCTATAAAAGTAGGATATTGTTAGGGCCTTCCCAGGCATAGTAGTGTGAGTTTTTTAGTGTCTAAGTATAATATGTTAACGCGTTATTGTAGACAGAGGTCTTTTTTTTAGGGTAGGATATTATTAGGGCCTTCCTAGGCAATGTAGGAAGAGATTAGTATAATATAATAGGCTTATATAAATGCTTCTAAGCTAAAGCTTATGGATTACTACTATATAAAAATACTAAGCTAAGGAGAAGAAGAAGACTGGTAGAGACTGGCAAGATATAAAGGGGTTGTTAAGGCGCTAGTAGTAAGCGAGCCAATAGCGACTTGGCAGAATTTGGCAGAATTTAGTAGATTGCCTAGAAAACGGTAAATTGCCTAAGAAATGGCAAGGTAGTAAATAACGCGCTCTAGCACTCTTATAGAAATCTACTATATTCTTATAAAATCCAAAACTATATTAACTTAATTATCTCTTTACTAAAAAATAATGATTTTATTTCTAGAGAGAGTTTAATATTTAAAAAGATGGTGGGTATAAAGAGATGGGACTCTTTATTACTTTTACTAACTTACATTATAATAATATATACTATGTGGTTTATTATAACGGAGCCTTGTAGTAGGAACTACAGTAGACTCGTTATTAGGCTAGGTGTGTAGATAACAACAGCAGGAACACTTAATAACAACTAGTGGAGTGGTTACCCAACAAATTAACTCTAATTATACTCTGAGATTCACTACGAAAAGAGAACTATCTGGGTAGGGACTGTAGTCCTTTAAATATATAACCTTACTTCTAAGAAACCCCTTCGCTTTATAAGGTACGTATACTCTATCTACTCTATTACAGATCCTATAGATCCTATAGATTACACAAACCACATTATATAACTCGGCTACTATTCCTTATTATATAGTTCCACTAGTTCCATTCTAGACTATGCCTATATTAACCAACTAGCTTCTTCCAACTCCTCTCTTAGTAGTTATAACCCCGTGCTTAAAGCGTTTATAATACTATCTCCCTCCTCTTTATCTTTATCCTTAAAGATTTTTAACATCTCTAAGTTGTCTACTAGAGGTATAATGTCCGTTTAATTAATTTGGTTAATATCCTTACTTATTATACCTAAAGCAATTTCTTCTTCCTCTATAGCTTGTCGGTCTTGTACTATTACTGCAATATTGTCTCTAGGTGAGATTATACCATCTCTATATTCTTGTTGTTTAAAAGAGGGGTTAGTTTATATTGCGTTAGTAAGTTCTTTATTTTAATAACCTTCCTCTTATTCCAAGTGCACTAAAGTAAACATTTAATCGTCCTATAACGTTCGCACTATTTCTAACGCTAAATATACGCGTCCTATAACTCTTAATAGTCTTTAAGTTCCCTAAGTAATTTATTATAGGGTCTCGTGTTTAATCTGCCGCTACGAAACTCAACAATAAGCTTTTAATAGCACTAGCGGAACTTCGCCGTTCTTGTGACGCTAAGCAAGAGGCCGCCGCTGCTTAACAACAGGCTCTTAATTCTCGTCTTACTGCGTCCACTTAGTTAATCCGTCTTAAGAAGGTTTGTGAGAAGGTCCGTTCTAAGGAGTAAAAACTTGTGGAACAAGGTTTGCAGGAACTTAGCGATGAAAAAACAGATTCTCTTTTAACAGAGAGGGAAACAACTCCAAATACCTTAGTAGTTAATCCTCTTGGGTCCCCCTTAGGTAACTCTTTCTTTGGCAATCCTTCTTTGTTAATACTACCTAACCCGTTCTCTTCTGATACTTCTATACCTTTCCCTTAGCGTTCTCTAGGTTACTTAATGGCTCCTAAGTAGTCTTATTATAGCCTATCTATTTTACTTTGTACTATGTTTTATTATCTATATCCTTATAACTGATGACTTTTAAAACCTGCCATTTATCTTCTTCTTGTCCTCTATACGTGTCTACCTCGTAGACTAGTAGCTTAACATTTCCGTATACTAGCTCTAGCATTGCGATATGCTATACAGAGTAGATCTTTATTTTGGCTAGTAGGTTTAACTTAAACGTGACCAATAAAATTTACTATGTGATTTTAAAAGGTCCTAGTCTAACATAGTCCAACTTTTTGCTTAGTTATTAACTTTTGAAATTTTTATATAGTAGCTATACTTTATCTCCCTCCTTAAGATCTGGTCCCTTAAATCTCTTAGCATTATAGTACCTCTTTATTTGTTCTTGTACTAGTTTAGCTGTTTCTTTAAGGTCTATATAAAGATTCATTAATATCTCCATTCTTTGCTTAGCTGTACTACTTGTCTTTTTTGCTTATTATGGCAATAACGATATTCTTGGCTTATATCCATAATTCGCCTTAAATAGTAATGTTCCTATTCCTTCCTATAGTATTGCATTGTATGCAAACTATATAACTGGTAATAATAATACCCAATTATTTTATGCCTAATTAATATAATGCCTTAGATACTGTTCTAGCGTCTAATTTAATCTTTCTGTCTATCCATCCGTCTGCGGATAATATGCTGTTAATATTACTATATAAACTCCTTATTCTGCCAAAAATACTTCCTAAAATACTGCTATAAATCTTGGATTTCTATCCGATATAATTTTATCTGGTGCTCTATGTTTTATAAACACTTCTTTAATATAGATTCTAGCGACATCTTCTACTAATATTCCTTCTATGCACGCTATAAAGTATCCCCACTTTATAAGCTTATCCACTATTACTAAAATCGCGTTATAATCTTGCCCAGTAATAAAATCTCTTGATTTTGGCAACTTTATAATAAAGTCCTATAATATGACCTCCCATAGTCTTCCTGGTATTTTAATAGGTTGTAGCCCTCTATATGGCTTATGCCTTATTGGTTTATTCCTCTAGCAATCTAGATATTCCTTTATAACTTATCTTACTAGTCCCCAGATTCCTTAAATAATGTATTCCTCTTAAAGTCTTAATACTAAGCCTATAGCTCCATTGTGTCCTTATATTATTCCCTTATGGAATTTGCTAATAAATTCTTTTGCGATAGACCTTAGTATATACATTACTTCTTAGTTCTTATATTACTCTAAGTCTAGATCCTCTACCTATATGTCTTAGATCTTCTATATCTAATTACTCTCTAGTAACTTATAGATCTGGTCTTCTCTGGTTGCTATAATCTTCAGATAATTATACCTAATTAATCCGTCTTAATCCTTTCATAATAAAGCTCCTAATGGCTTTTCCTTATTTTATAGTTTAGCTTTTCTACTTAGAGCGTCTACTCGTGTATTATCTGTACCTTTAGTATACTAAATCTTAAAATAGTATTCTATAAGCATTTCTGCCTATCTAACCTATCTTTAGTTAAGTTCCTTTATTATTAGGAATCCTGTAAGGTTCTTATAGTCTGTCTTAACCATAAATGGTTTCTCTATGCCTTATAAGAATGCTCTCCATTCCCTTAATACTGTAACTATACCTAGTAACTCCTTATTATAGATATTATAGTTCAGTTCTGGTAGTGTCATCTTTCAACTATAGTATACTACTGGATACTATGCGTCCTGGTGCTTCTATAGCAAATATACTCCTAGTGCAAAGTCTAATATATCTGTCTCAACAACCGTCTCTAGCTTTAGTTAATAGATCTTAAGAATCGGTTCCTAGGTAAACAACTCCTTAAGTTCTTTAAACAGCTTCTTTTACTTATTTCCCTATACCCATAGTTCCTCTTTCTTCATTAATTAAGTAAATAGCTCGATAGTTTTTAACCACTGTGCTATAAACCTCCTATAGTAATTACAAAACCCTAGAAACAACCTTAACTGCGTAATATTCTCTAGTTCCTACCAACTCAGTATAGCTTCTATTTTCTTTAGGTCTATGCTGATTTTTCCTAGTTTAATAATAAATCCTACAAAATCGGTTTTCTTTATAAAGAACTTATATTTCTTAATTGCTACTAGCATCTATTCTTCCTATAGTCTCTTTAAGACCCACTTAGTGTGTTCTCTATGTTTTTCCTTACTTATTAAGTAGATAATAATATCGTTAAGGTATACTATAACAAACTTATTAAGGTGTTCTCCTAATATATTATTAATTCACTTCTAGAACGTTACTAGTGCGTTTATAAGTCCAAATTGCATAACTAATAGTTTATATAGTCCTTCCTTTAACCTAAAAGCTGCCTTCTATTTATTGCCTTCCTTAATTCTAATCTAATGGTATACCCATTTTAGATCTATCTTCGTAAAGATTTACACATTACCTATCCTATCTTAGATTTCGCTAATTAAGGGTAAAGGATACCTATCCTTCCTAATAATGCTGTTTAACTGTCTATAGTCTATACACATCCTAAATTTTCCGTTTTTCTTTGGGATAAACAACACTAGATATCCTACTAATAACTACAATAGTCTAATATATCCCTTTCTTAAGTTCTCCTAGATAAACTCTTTTAGCGCTACTAACTCGGTTTTAGTAAGCTTATAGATTAGAAAGAACCTTAGACTTATTCCCGGTTCCAATTCTATCTTATAGTCCCATACTGCATGCTCTAACAGCTTTTTACTTTCTGGTAACCATAACTTTCTACCATATTTATGGTATCTCTTTAGTATATAACTTAAGCCTTACTCAGTCTCTTTATACGTTGCTCTAACTTAGTATCATACCAATTTGGTTTATTATCGCATCTTATATTATTAAGTATCCCTAATATTAACCTAACCTATAACCTAATTAATCTTTAGATTATATTCCTATAAATAAAGCATTCCTAGTACCACCCTATCCTATCCCAACAGTAGGATATCAAAAGACATCTTAACTTGTCTCCCTTTAATAGTTAACTAAATAGGTCCTATTTTAAGATTAATAATACCTCCTCTATAGGCTATCTAATCTCCTAAAATTATTATAAGCGGATACAGGTATTCCTTTTATTTATATAGTAACCCTATCCTTTCCACTATTACTAGTAATACGTGGTTCCTTATTACTCTACTATCTATTAATGCTTTGAACTGTTAATCTTGCTATTTAATTTATAAATTTAGGTATTATCCTTAAATTCCTTTAAGGGTCTAAGGCTCTACTACTAGTTCCCTCTGGTCCTATAGGCCTCCCCTTTTCCTAACTATTGGCTACTAGATCCTATTTATACTTAGTCCACTCTTAGCTAATACTTAGTTTATTTCTTTTCCTCTATATACCATGGATAAGTATTCTCTGGGCAGTCCCACCACTGTCGTCTATCTAGGCATTCTTCCGTAAGGAATCTTCCTAGTTAAAGTATTAAGTCGCCTTAACCTTATACTTCTACTAGGTGCCATCCGTGTATATACTTAGCGTCCTTAAACCGTTTCTTATCTAGTGCCTAATATATCCTTACTAGGTATTTCCAGTTCTTTTCTTTTAGTGCTTTATATATTCCGCATATATTATCCACATAAGCTATCCACGATAAGGTATAATACGCTAGGTGACTTAGGTTAACTCTTAGCTTATCTTTACTCTTAAGTTTAAACCTCTATCTGGCTAATCTAACTGTTAGTCTTTCTTCTACGGGTACTAAGACTTATCTATCACTTCTCTAGTCCCTAGATCCCTATTCTAGGTTCCTTAACATCATAATTAATGCTCCTTTAATGTGACTTATGCGTTTCTCCATAATAGGTTAGTCTTAGACAACTTTTTTATTTAGCCATATATAAAAGTCTTCCTATTTATTATTATGTTATTGCCTATACCACTTTCCGTACAACTGGTTTAGTGTGTATGGTCTGTCTATAAGAAAGTACCTTATTATCGCTGCTTTATAACATCCTTTAGTGTATCTTTCTTCGAATCTGGTTAGAATCCCTAGATCCTCTTCTTATTCCAGTTTATCTAACCATTTTACCCTTAGCGTGCCTGTCTTAGGCCTATTAGTAATTCTCTATACGGGTGCTCTGTCCCTTATACAACCTTGCGTAGCTAATCTCTAGTCTAGCTTTTGCTCTTACTATATAATAATTCTTTACCTAAACTCATCCATAGTTTCTTTCTTTCTACATCTTGCAGCTAGATCCTTGAAGTTATCTCGCTTCTTAATCTCAGTATTGACTTTTTAATCTTTAGGCTAAACACTATATTTACCTAGAATTGCTATAGACCTTATTTGTTCTTTAAAATCTTGGTTCCCTATTAACGTTCTTATTTATTCCCTAAACTTATAGTTCTTAAACTTGCGTCCTATACTTATTTATTTATCTATAAACTAAGTCTTAGCTCTATCCCATCGGTTTTCGTCCGCTGTGGGTGCCTTTATATGTCTTATCTTATCTTAAGAATCTTAAGCGTCTTATATCTTGTCTTAAGAGTCTTAAGCCTGTGGCCTTTTACCTTTATTAAGTAGTAAGCTGGCACTAGCAGTTATCTACTTACCTAATCTTTTATTAACGTTGCTCCTTCCGTCTTATAAAGCAATGGAAATTATATCTAATGGTGTTATAATACCCGTTACTAAACTGCGTTCTATGGTGGTCTTAGTTTCTGCTTTTATTTCAACCTCTCTAAGGTTTGCATGCTCCTAGTAAGCTACCTTAGTTACCTCTTTATTAGTAAATGCTTCGTCTTTGTCAAATTTATTATCTTTAATGTCCGATCTATAAGCTGGTTTATTGGTTCCTTTAAACTTAGATAACAATAGCTCCTATAGCTAATAGCTTGCGCCATACTTAGCGTCCTCTTAAATTTAGTATATATTGTTATAACAAAACGCGAAGCTATTAATTAAACACTCTTTTATTCCTTACAGCGCACCATCGTCCCTTTATACATGCGTGCCATCTGCTAGTCTGGTTCCCTTTACCGCGTAGTTACTTTAACCACCTCTATAGTCTCTGGCGAAATGACCCTATTTTCCGCAATTTATATAAGCTCTATCTCTAAACCACTAATTTTATTATGGAGTCCGCCTAAATATTATCTACTACTAAGATCCCTGGTTTAGCCTCTACTCCTTAGTCCTATAATCGCTTAATCCTTAACCTCTAGGTTTCTATAGTTTCTTATTTTATCTCTTAGATTCTCTGGTTGTCACGAAGTTCAAATAGATAAGTTCATTGATGCAATGGGTTAATTAATTGATGATCTTGACTTGATTGTTAATTAATGCTTAATCATTTAACCTAGGGCCCCTAGGGCTCTATAAAGAGATTTACAATGCACGTGCCCCGTGCACGTGACTCGTGCACGTGTCCCACGCCTTAGAGAATATAGATTATCTAACACCCCCCCTTAGTTTTAAGCTCTTTAAGGTTAAAGCTAGCCACCTTCTCATATCCGTTAATGAGTTAATTGAACCGTAATCTCATCTAAATCCTTTTATCTTGCTCTAATACCGTCCCTTAGGTCCTCTAGTTGCTTCTCTTTATCTAGCTACTCCTTAATATCCACTATCCCAATTATATTAACGAAACTTTAAAACCTCTGCTTGGGCAGGGCCTTTGTAAGTCCATTAGCAATTATCTCCTTTATTACTGTCTATTAAAATTATACTTGTCTTATTGCGTATTCCTAACGTAGCTAGTATTAATAGATGTTAACGTGTCAGAGCTTCGTAATCAGCTTTGCCGTGTCTTCTATAATTAGTTAGAGCGTCTGGGTATTATTACATTTAATAATTAAGGGCTTATTTAGGCGTAACGTTATTACTTTAAACAGCCTACTAGTAAAGATAGCTTCCTTTACTGTTTGTAATAAGGCTAACAACTTAGCTTCTATGCTTAACGTTATAACTATACCCTACTTATTTGCTCTTTAGGCGATCGGCCCCCCAAATAGCTTTATAATATATCCTTATAAGCTCTTTCTGTTAACGGAATTATCCGCAAATGATGCATCGCTGGCATAGATAAATAATTGCGCTTTACCTCTACCGTCTCTTCCGTTATCTCGTCCTTTGTCGCGTATTCCTTTATCTCTCCCTCTACCGTTTATTCCTTCCTTATCTCCTCTATAGCAGATTGCTCTGCTTCTTATGCTATATAGGTATTAGATAACTCTATCTACCGCTTAATAATGCTCTTGGCTTAGGTCCTAATTAAACCTTACTAGCCTTAATACCGCAAACGCAATATCCAGACGCGTCGTAGTGGCTGCATAGAGTATTAAACCTAATTTTCTCTAATATAGCATCGTAGAGGCTGGTAGGGATATAGGGCGGACTAATAGGTCTATATTAGGGGACGGACACGTCAGACGGATTAATTGGTGATTAGTAGGAAGGAGTTTTAATTCTGCTATAGGAGTATCTAGAAGACGCCCTCTAAGATCTATTTTATACTAGTTAGCTATCTTCTTAATATAGGCTTCCTAGGATAGCCATAAGAGCCTCTGGCTATAATTATGTAGCACATAGATTCCTAGGAACTATTTTAGCTTACCAAGGGTACTTATTTGGTATTCCTTACTTAGCTCCTTAATTGCTTCTTAAGCTTTCTTCTTATCTGTCTTTTGGTAGCAGAAGATAATATCGTTGACGTAGAAGAAGACGACTATTTTACCTTTTAGCATAATACACGGCTCCTAAGGTACCTCTTTAAAACCTAATTTGTTTAACGAGCTTATAAGATTCTTCTGCTATAATAGTGGTAATTGTTGTAGTCTGTATAGGGCTTTTCTTAAGCGTAGTACTTTGTCTGTCTTTCCTTTGTTGAACCCTAGCGGTAGCTTTATGTAGACAACCTTATTGAGATCGTAATGGACAAACGCATTGACTGTATCTATCTGTGTCGTCTCCAGGTCGAATTTTGCGGTAATCGCCATAAGTGTTCGGAAGGTTGTACTAGCTAATATAGTAGCTCTCGTAGGTAGATCTCCTGGGGCCTGTTAATTTCTGTAGACTACTAATCGTGCCTTGCATTTCTGGAGAAATCTATACTTGTCTGTCTTGTAGACGAATACCTATATTAAGCTAAGGACCTGCTGTCCCTTTGCGTGCTTCTTATCTGTTTCTTGAAACGACCTTATTTGATAATAGGATTGGAGGTAAGCTTATTAAGCTTCTTAGAACTGATTTTGAAGAGGATGCGTATTAAGGTCGCAGATCAACTAAGGTGGCGGAGGTAAGTTCTTCCTATGTAATCTGATACCGCGTATTCTGCCTAATTTTAGCTTGCTGTCGTTAAGTTAACTGTTAAGGTTAAACTTCCTTCCTGCTAAGAAGGCGCCGTAATAGGCTAACGTAATTCTTTTAGTAATAAAGTCTTTAAACCTGTTATTACAGGCTTCCTTAAATAAGTCCTTAATAGAGTTGTTAAATACCCCCTAAGTGTAAAACCCGTCTCCTACTCGGCTAACGATGTCCTGATTAGTACCTTATATATCTAACTTCGTAGGATACTCGATGTAAAAGGTATATAGAGATTCTTCGTCTTCTTCTATTGGAGGTGGCGTATAATACGTATCTTTGAGAGCTCTTGCAAGCTTAAGATCTGCTGACTTATTAAAGGTTTAAACTGGCTTATTAACGTCATTGTCTTCCTCTTAAATTAACGGTTTAAATACTTCTTTATTATCTTCCAGAAGGACCTTATTCTTAGTTAGGGTATTAGGGAGTTAAATCTTCTTAATTAGCGTGTCTAACTTAGCGTGTAGGTCCTTTAAGACGTCCGTTTACTCGCCGTTAAAGAACGTCTTCTCGTTAAAGACGACGTCCCTAGTAGAGATAATAATACCTTTATATGGGATCCAGATCCTATAGATATTAGTAGAGTTATAGCTAATAAGGTAGCTAATATGGGCTCGTAGATCTAGCTTACTTAGCCTTTTCTTTTTTAGCTAGGCGTTTAACGTCATCGCGTACGCCCTATAGCCGTAGGCTTTTAGGTGCGCTAGTTGCGGCTTTCTTAACCTATTGGCTAGGAAGGTATAGAACCTCTTATATAGCGATTTCCAACTATTGCTTTCCCGTGGCGTTTGATCTCAAAGGTAGACTATACAGTTAACTATCTCTTTCCATAGATTGTGTGGTAGATTGGCAGCAATTCTTATTATATATGCTCTCTCAATGTCAGAATTAAGCGAGAGATGCTGACTAAGCTCTGGACACGTCGCGAGAGCGAGCTCTGCATGTCAATCTAGATAGACATCAACCGCATCTACTGCATCACGAATCAATCAATATTCATCGTCTGCGTCATCTCTATCATCAAATAGACCCTCAAGACACCTCCGCTGTGACCTTATAACCTTGTAATTCCAACACTCAATAATTACACCCCCTAAGCGTTCGGCGGTACTATTTTAAGCTTAGGTATAAGGCGCCGAAGGCTTAAATGTAATCCCTTGGGTCTATAGCCATTTAAGGGTTTTCCTTCTCCCTAGCTCGTTGTCTGATCTGATGGTATTGACCTTAAGGTTATGCCTTAGACGAATCTATTAGATGAAATCTTTAAGTACTTATAGTGTCTCCTTCTCTTTGCCATGCGTTGTTATAAAATACAGAAAGGTTCTCCCTAAGAAAGTATTATAGATAAATATAACTTGTATAAATACAGCATGCGCTTCCTTAAGGTTAGTCCAGTTAATATAGAGGTTAAGACAAGGTTTATTAATATTCCGTTTTAAGAACCTTCTTAAGACCTGACGCTTAATTTTGGCGAGACTGCAATGTTAACATTCTGTCGTCTTTGGGCCTTAAAGCTTAACTCCTAGGGCGTTAAGACCTAAATAATAAAGGCTTATAGGTCCTAGATAACCTAGATATAAATACTATAGATGCGTATTACCTTTTAAATCTAGACAAGTGTCTTTTAACAATACTCTGCGCTTCCGTTGGCGGCGTAGCAGTTGGCTTGTATTGAACGCTAATTAACTTCCTAGTTAGACGTATTTAATAGTCTGTTATCCATAACGTTCTTCCATTTAATATAGGATTGTGTTATCCTTCTAAACTAGAAGATTATTGTCTCCTTTATTATCCTAGTAGAACCCTTGTTTTTAAATTAGATGGAACAATACTAGATTTATATTAAAGTCTATACAAAAGGCAACGTCCTTAAGACGTAGGGTTCCCTTGCTCTTGTCTAGTTTTGTAATTTAGACAGTGATATCGCCGTAGCCTAGTATAGGCACTTCTAAGCTACCGGCGGTAATATATTTGTATCTTAGAGCTTTCCTAAAATTATAAAAACAAGAGAGGTTATTAAAGATATAGAGAGTGGTTCCTAAGTCAAAAATAGTTAATAGCTTTAGTAGATAGGTTTAACCAGTATAATATAATTCTAGGAATATTGCATTAGCTTCTCCCTTAATCTTAACTTCCTAGCTCTTGTCCTGTTGTTATTAGGCCTTATCTTCTTATTCTTTAAGTCTGATCTTCGTAACTTAGTTAGTAAGATTCTTATTCTTTTCTACCTTCTTTAGTGCCCTATTAATGCGCGCATCTCCTATTATAACTCCTACAGGTCTCTTGTCTTTAAATAAACACCAATATTCCCGTAGGGAGTGTCCTCGTATTCCGCACGCTAAGCACTTAGGCGTTGGCTTCTTGTAGGACGTCTTCTTATCCACTAGTGTCCCGGCTCTCTTTAAGCGTCTATTACGTGCTAAGGCCTTTCCTCTTTGTAAACCTTTAGTAGTATCAGAGTAATCCTTAGTGGCTTACTCTGCGAAGTCTACATTAAAGGTACTACCTCTTATAGTAGCATTGGCTTTTTTTAAGGGTGTTCTAAGTCCTTCTTGCAGCTTCTTTGCTACTTTGCGGTATTCGGAAGATCTCGACTTCTAAGGGTTATTCAACTCAGTAGTGTACTTTATATAGTAGGCGTTGCTAAAAGGTTAAATAACTTCTACTAAATCTTAAAGCCAGATACTATCGGACATTTAAGGGATCTTATACTTCTCTCCTAGGGATATTACGTGTTCCCATTAATCTAGCCATTGGTTTAATTTTGATAACTATTTAAACCCCTTAAGGGCTTCTGTATACTAGTATTATACCTTCTTTCTAACGAATAATAAGGTAGGTTCTGTGTTCTCCTTTAACCAATATAGCTATTCTTTAACTATTAAGGAAGGGTTAAGCAGTAGCTTCTTCTAAATTAATACTATAGACGTAATCTAGGTGCGGATCTATTAAAGATAATCTTCCTGTCTTAGGAAATACTTTATATCCTAGTTGTAGTATTATCTACTATTCTCGTACGCTTTCTGTTAATTCGTTAAGAGCTGTGCATATAAGGTTACATTCTTATTAAAATCTATAACTTCTAGATAGGCTGGTTCTTGTAGTAGACCTTATTAAGGTGCTGCACTATCTGGGTTAACGTGGGCCCAAATTCGCTGATCCACGAGGGCTTGGAGTTGCTATAGCCATTACTCCCAGTCTTCTGACTTATTAAGGATAATTGTCGTTGACGAGCTTGACGTCGGTGGAGTCATTTTAACTAATAGGCAAAGGAGGAATTGAGATAGTATTTTGTCATTAGGATTGTCCTTGTCGTCAGGATCGTCCTTTAACGATTAAGGTAGGATTTCTTATGGAATCTCGTGGAATCTCGTGGAATCTCGTGTTAGAATCGTCCTGTGACGATTAAGGTAGGATTTCTATCAGAGTCTGCGTCTTGATGATAAGGTGTTAGAGTTTAACAATAAGGTAGATTTCTTTAAATAATTGAGTAATAGCTAAATAGCTTCTTAAGTTAGCGGACTGGGCTTATAACTGTCACAAAGTTCAAATAGATGAGTTCATTAATGCAATGGGTTGATTAATTAATGATCTTAACTTGATTGTTAATTAATGCTTAATCATTTGACCTAGGGCCCCTAGGGCTCTATAAAGAGATTTACGATGCACGTGCCCCGTGCACGTGTCCCACGCCTTAGAGAATACAGATTATCTGACACTGGTACCGCTTAGGTCTATTAGCTCTGCGCCATTCTATAGTTTTTAACTCTATGTCGGTTGTTGCGTACTCTGCGCCTTATATAACTATAAAACTCTGTCTTACCCTTTCTTAGCTTGTTCCCTTTGGTAGATTTTATTATCAATCTTTATTAATTAATCTATTAACTCTCTTAGAGTATCCGCATCTTCTATTAGGATAATTACGTCCTGGACTTTAGCCTTAAGTCCTTATTTATACTATGCCATAAGTGCCCTGTCGTTCCATTCGACCTATGTAGCTAGCGTCTGAAACTGCGTTGTATACTCTATTACTGAAGTGCGTTATACTAGGTTTTAAAGCTTCTGTTTTACCATTATTATTGCCTCTGGGTCTTTAAACATTTGCGTTAACCGTTCCGCGAACCCGTTCTAACTAGCAAATATATACCGTACATCCTAGTTAGTAGTAGTTATACTATTTATCTATATCTCCGTGAGGTATAGCTTAAACCACTTAAGTGCCCTTCCCGTTAGGAATAACCCTGCGTACGCCACTTAATCTAACAATGTTGCTAACTTCACTCCTTCTTGTATAACCTTGAAGTGCATCTGTGTAAGAAATCCCTTAAGCTTTAACTTCTCTCTTAAAAATTGTTTAATAAAAGGTAGCTTAACCTTTACTACTTTAATTCTATTAATACGTTCTTTAAGTATCCTATTATTGTCCTATAAGTAATTAACCATTTCTTATAACTAACCTTATGTAATTAACTATAACTCGGTGTTAGCTATACTAGTATCTCCTCCTGTTCCTAAGGTAGTCGCTGCCATTGATGGCGTCGTGACTGGTGCTTGTGGTGGCATATTATTCGACTGTCGTGTTAATACCGTAACCGTGGTAGTGAATATGTAACAGAGCCTTATAGTAGGAACTATGGTGGACTCATTATTAGGCTAGGTGTATAGATAACAACAGCGGGAATACTTAATAACAACTAGTAGAGTAGTTGCCCAATAGATTAACTCCAATTATACTCTAAGATTTACTACAAAGAGAGAACTATCTGGGTAGGGACTATAGTCCTTTAAATATACAACCTTACTCCTAAGAAACCCCTTCGCTCTGTAAGGTACGTATACTCTATTTACTCTGTTATAGATCCCACAGATCCCACAGATCACATAGACTATATTATATAACTTGGCTACTATTTCTCGTTATATAGTTCTACTGGTTCCATCCTAGACCGTGCCTATATTAACCAACTAGCTTCTTCCAACTCCTCTCTTAGTAGTCGTAACCCCGTGCTTAAAGCGTCCGTAACATTTATTATCTTAGTTTTAAGGAATTTTTTGTTTTGTTAGTAATTGCTAGTTAAAATTAGCTAGGTTTCTTGCCTACCTATTACTATACTATTAGCTAACTAGGTAGTGTTGGTTAAGTTTATAAAAACTAAAACGTTATAAGTATAGAGTTAGTATTAGATTTAGGTTTGGGTTCTTTAAGTATTCTTTTTATAGTAGAATACTAATTCTTCTAATACCTTCGTATATTAAGTTTAAGCTTATATTTAGTTTAGGGCGGTATAGTAGTTAGAATTAGTTTATATAGTTTAGTATACTTTCTAGGTCCTTAGTGGACGTCAGTAGAAATCTTATATTAGTAGAATTTAGTAGAATTCCTAAGTTAGTAGAATTAAGTAAATTCTTTAAGTATAAGGTAGATATTAGTAGAAATTTTAGATTAGTAGGTCCTAGTAGATTTTCTAGATTTTGGTTTAGGGTTTAAGCAGCAAGTTATAAAGCACTTTTACTTATAATAGGAGGTGGTAAATAGAAGCTTAAGGTTATTTTAATTAATAGCTACCTTATATAGCTTTATCTAGGGTTATTTAAGAATTACTAGGTAATTTAGGATAGCTATAAAGAGCTTAATTAATTCTTTATAGTCTAGGTATTAAAGTCTTAGAGCCACTATATAAATAATATGGCCCGAGTGTTACGCGACTCACCCGTTCTTACGTCCCTGCATGTTTTAACGTTTTTAACCTATGCTTACGTTCGTCCCGAGACACCTACGCACGTTCCCCTACAACCTCTATTTATACCCGTACCTGGCATATAAAGTCTTTTCTTCTTTATTTAATGTCTTCGTATTAACCATGTATAGTTACGCGTATATAGCCTTCTTAATTACTACTCCGTTTAGTATATTGTATTCCTGTTAGATAATCTGTATTCTCTAAAGGCGTGGATCACGTGCACGAGTCACGTGTACGGAGCACGTGTATTGTAAATCTCTTCAGAGCCCTAGGGGCCCTAGGTTAACCAACAAGGACATCAATTAACGATCAAGTCAAGATCATTAATCAATCAACCCATTTCATCAATGCGCAGCTCTATCTAAATTATCTAACAATTCCAGCTTATGCCCAGTTCCATAACACCAAGATAATGCGTTTGCCATTAAATCTAAATACATTAATATGCTAGTTAAGGGATATTAGGGTAAAACTATTATCTTCCGCTAAGATCTTATTAATAAATTCTATGCCGCTAGCTTCTATATTAATTAGGACTTAAGCGTTAGCCTATTAACCTTTCTGCTAAAGACAGTAGTTAATGGTTATACTATAATCCTAAGAGTTAGGAGTTGTAATATCTAATGCGTTTAATAAGATCTTGTAATATAGCTGTCTTAGAAAGCGACTTAACTCTAAAATATACCTTTTAGTTGTAAGAGAGAAGGGGTTCCCATAGAACGTTAGTTATAGCTTTGTCCTTATAAGTGGTATTTACTAAATATAGAGCTAAAGCTAGATAAAAATCGTAGTTAGTAGCTAGAAGATTGGTGCGGTAAACGGCTATTAGCGTTAGCTGTTTATAAATCCTTTTAGAATAGAGTGAAGTAATAGTTAGAGAAGTGTAAGTTACTTCCATATTTAAAACAGAGGTGTAGTTTAATATATTATTCTTACTTAGCGGTTCTTATTAGGGCATATTTTAAAGTGTAGTATCGATATCTATAGCGTTAGGGTGCTTAGGCTAAGAGAATAACTTAATAGGGGCTTATAGAGCTGTTATATTATATTAAAAAGCGTGCTTTAGTGTTAGACATAGTATATTATTATACCGTTTATTAATAACGTTTGTGTAGGCATTAAGGGCTTCTAATAGGTCTATACATATTAGAGAGGTTTTTAGTTTAGGACTTAGGGATTTAATAAGGCTATTAATTAGTGCGGAGCTATTCCAGCCTGTTTCCTTTATATAACGGTTAAATTTAGAGAAGTATACTAAAAAGCCTTTTATTTCTTAAAATACGTAGTTTATCTTCCTCTAAGTAGTAGCCTAGTAGTTTAGGTTATTGTATATGGCTTTAAGAAGTATAACTAGGCTTTATACTAAGTTTGGTTAAAGAGGTTTAATAAGGTTAGCTATATTTTCTTCTAGCTAACTTAAGGCGTAGCAGAGTTAGTTAGCTTTAGTTAGGTAGCAGTTAGTATTACTAGTTAGCTTATTTTTAAGCTAGCTTAGAAATAATTAGAGTTCTTATTATTTACTAATAAATATTAGAGGGTTTAATAGTCGTTTAAATTATCATGGTATAGTAGTTCGTTTGATAGGGGGGATAACTACTTTAAGTTTAGGGCTCGCGTTCCGCGTGTTTATTTCCAAAGATAGCGTTCGGTTTTAGGGCTATAGCGTAGATATCTTAAGGTTGCGGACTTCTTAGAGGGCTTTAATTAATTATTAGTATTAGACCTTTTATTATGCGAGGGCGTCTATAAAGGACGTCTATAAACTTATTATCTGCTTTTTAAGCACGGCTAGTATATTAGCTATTATTATAGGAGCTTAAGGTTTATTTTGCATTTTAGGCAGTTATATAGTTAGTTAATATAATAGAGTATTACGGAGTAAGTATAAGTGGCAATAATATATAGCAAAGTAGATATTATTAAGCTACGTATATAAACTGCGTAAAAAGGTTAAGACGTTGCGTAAAGAAAGAAGGTAAAAAACGGGAAGAAAGGGTATATATTACTAGCTTAGTTGCTTAGTTAATATATAGTAGTAGATTCTTTGATTAACGTCTAATACGGATCCTATCTAGGCCCACGCAGACTACTCCGTACACAAGGGAAAAGTAATATTGACGGGAAAAAAACCCTTGCTATTGGGGGGGAAGGAA
>Ga0307507_10000824_pt1 | contig 68764 bp, 44 predicted proteins | sample 7_EM_MG_FD_207223 | JGI IMG/M metagenome (GOLD analysis project Ga0307507, IMG submission 207223) | Populus trichocarpa ectomycorrhiza microbial communities from riparian zone in the Pacific Northwest, United States - 7_EM | ecosystem: Host-associated > Plants > Roots > Unclassified | place... | reverse complement strand
CGATCGTCCCGATGCTGACGTCGGTCTGCCCGCTCCACCGGTACAGCAGCGTGTGGAACGCGGTGAGCAGCACCATGAACAGCGTGGCGTCCTCCCGCCGGGCCAACCGGCGCAGCCCGTCGGCGACGTCGGCCGGCACGGGCACCTGGACCAGGTCGCCGGCGAGCTGGGCGACGGCGGGCCGGGGCCGGTCGCTCGGCAGGCCGAGGGAATGCGGCGCGCCCGCCAGCCGGTCCTTCCAGTACTCCAGGTGCCGCTCGGCCTCGGTGCCGTCCCGGCCCTGCTGCCACAGCGCGTAGTCGGCGTACTGCATTGTCAGCTCGGGCAGTGGGGACGGGGTCCCGCTGCGGCAGGCCGCGTAGAGCGTGCGCAGCTCGTCGAAGAGGATCGAGAACGAGGACCCGTCGATCACCAGGTGGTACGCGCGGAAGACCAGCACGTGCGCGGCCGGGCCGAGGCGGACCAGTTCGGTGCCGAAGTTGCGCGGCACGGAAATGTCGAACCGGTGCTCGCGATACCGCTGCACCCGGTCGTCCAGCCACCGGTCCTGCTCGGCAGGGGAGAGGCCGGACAGATCGTGGACCGTGAAGCGGGGGTCGCCCGCCGGCTCCACCACCTGGACGCCGACCCCGTCGCGCGCGGGGAAGGCGGTCCGCAGGATCTCGTGGCGTCGCATGATCTCCGCGATCGCCGACCGCAGTGCCGGCACGTCCAGCTCGCCGGTGATCCGGTACAGCGCGGTGTGGTTGTAGGCGGGCCCGAGCAGGTCCATCTGATCGAGGAACCACATGCCCTGCTGGTGCTCGGACAGCGGGATCGTGTCCGGCCGCGCCGCCGGCGCCGGGTTGGCGCGGATGGCGTCGATCACTTCGACGCGCCGTTCGCGCAGCACCGCCAACCGCTCCCCGTCGAGCCCGCCGGCCGGCCGGTAGCGCAGCTTGCCGTCCTGCAGCCACAGCTGCACGCCGGCCAGGCGCAGTTCTTCCAGGAAATCCGAGATAGCAAGCACAGGTTGCCCGTTCTGTACGCGCTCAGCGGGCGCTGAGCGGACGCAGGTCGGTCCAGTTGCTCTCGACGTAGTCCAGGCAGGCCTCCCGGCTGTTCTCGGCGTGCACGATCTTCCAGCCTGCCGGTACCTTCCGGCGGCTCGGCCACAACGAGTACTGGTCCTGGTCGTTGGCGAGCACCACGAAACGGCCCTCCGGATCGGCGAACGGGTTCACGGCATCGACTCCTTTTCCAGTAGGGGTGCGGACTCGGCGACGGCCCGATGCTCGCGGTCGCGACGCGCCAGCCATCGCGGGTAGACGAAGGGCAGCAGCAGACCCGGCGTCACCGTGGTGACCACCGCCATCACGACCATCAGCGAGTACAGCCGCTGGTCGAGCAGGCCGATCTGGAGACCGACCGCCAGGACGATCAGCTCGGTGAGCCCGCGGGTGTTGACCAGCAGGGCGAGGGCGGCGCTGTGCCGAGTGGACATTCGGGCCAGCCGGGCGACTCCGAAAGCACCGAACAGCTTGCCGCCATTCGCGACCAGCAGGATCAACAGCAGCAGGCCGAGCGCCCGGCCGTCCATTCCGGACAGGTCGACCGCGAAGCCGGCCACCACGAAGAATGGCGGCAGCAACACGGTCCGCTCGATCCGCTCGATCGGCGGCAGTACCCGCGCCCGGAGGGTGGCGGCGCCCTCCCGCGGCATGACCGCGCCGAGCAGGAACGCCCCGAAGATGGTGTGCAGCCCCATCCACGCGGTCGCGTAGGACGACAGCGCCAGGGCGGCGGCTATCGCGACCAGCAGGCCGGCGCCGAGCATGAACCGGGTGCCCGTTCCACGGGCCCGGACCGCGGGCGGGCGGGCCGCCAGCCTGGCCAGCAGCGGCCGCACCACTCCGACGAGGACCGCAACGAACGGCAGCACGAGCAGTACGCGCCACGGCGGCGTGTCCCCGTGGGAGAACGCCACCAGGACCGCGAGCATCGACCAGGCGAGCACGTCGCCGATCGCCGCCGTCGCGAGCGCCAGACCGCCGACGCGGGTGCCGATGAGGTCGCGGTCGGTCAAGATCCGGGCCAGTACCGGGAACGCGGTGATCGACATCGCGATACCCACGTAGAGGCAGAACAGGACCGCGGTCCGGCCCGACCGGTCGCCCACCAAGCCGATCGCGAACAGGGTGCCGGCCACGAACGGCACGACCGTCGCGCCCAGCGACAGCACCACGGCGATCCGGCCCTGCCCGCGCAGGCCGCCGTCGGCCACGTGCAGCCCCACCAGGAACATGAAAACGCAGACCCCGACGGTGGAAACCGCCGTGAGCGCCGGGCGGATATCGGCTGGAAAGAGTTCCCGGGTGATCGCGCCATGCACCAGGGTCGGGCCGAGCAGGATGCCGCCGGCGATCTCGCCGATCACTTCCGGCTGCCCGAGCCGTCGGCAGAGCAGGCCCAACAGCCGGGCGACCACGATGATCACGACGAGTGCGCGCAGGAACAACACGACCGCACCGAGGTCCACCACCGTCCCCCTTCCGCCGCTGCTGTGATCGACCGTAGGCAGCACGGCCGCCGCGGCGCAGTCACGTGAACCGGCGACGCTCCGATGTGGTGGGAAGGTTGCGCTGGAGTTCCGGCGATCGGGTCGACGCCACCTGCCGCCGTAGAGGAACGCGGCGAGGGCGCGGCGGTGCGTTACGGCACAGGGCGCGCCCGAACAGTATCCGCTTCCGCCGAGTAGAGGAGGCCGGCAGCCCGGCAGGCTCAGCGAACCGGCTGTCCCAGTTGAAGCCTGCCCGGCTGAACAACCTCGGCGTAGGTGCCGAAGCAGGCCGCGCGTCCCAGCCCGCCCACGGGGATGCGGTAGTGCTGGGCCAGCGCGGTCAGTACTGAGCGGTCGGGCGGCAGTTCGGCATGCCTGAGCCCGGGAACAACGCAACGCGGGGTGGGCATGAACACGCGAAGTACGACCTCGCCTATGCGCAGTTCCTGCCCTGGCCCGGGATCTCGCGGGGCATCGATGACCAGGTTCGGGCGAAACCGCACCGCGGCTACGTCAGCACATCCCATCCGTTGGCGCAGCAGGGAAAGCGCACCGGTGGTCACAATGTGCACGGCGCCGGACTCCATCGCGGTGACCGTCTCCTGACCCGGCTGCACACCATCCATCCACTCAGGCAGCATGCCGGCCTCATCGGGCAGCCTCCGGTGCAGCCTGGCGTGGGGCGGGATGTCTCGGCTCAACCGCATCGGGCGGCCCAGGTAGTCGCTGAGTGCCGCGTCGGCCTCCGCAGACCCGGCGCGAACCGCTTTGCCATCCACCTCCACGATCAGTATCGGATCTGGCACGTCGTCCTGCAGCCGGGTACCGACTTCGAGCAGGCGGCCCCACCGAGCTGGATGTTTGGCGCTACCCACGGTCCCATCCACGCGGTCGATGCAGGCCCAGATCCGATCGCCGCGCAGACCACCGGGTTCGACATCAACCGCGTCGAGTGCCTCACCCTGAGCACTCTTGAGCGCATAGCGCCGAAGCGCGGTAACCGTCTGCATCGCATGTCCCATCCGGCCTGGCAACTCCCGGAGCTGTGACACCCGGCCCGGACCCCAGATCATCCATCAATTCGAATATCACGCGCGGTCGACGAAGGATAAACCGACATTGATGCGTGATCCGCATCTGTAGTACGGGGCAATGCCGTCGGGTGCCGGTGAACTGCTCGCGCAGACCGAATCGATTCCATCGGCCTGCTTTATAGCAGACTTTAGCAGCGCCGCCCGCCGGCGGCACAGTCACGTGAACCGGCGACGAGACAGCCCTGGGCGTGAATATTCACGTCTGATGGCGAGTTTGCCTGAGGATTCACTGCTGGGTTGAAATTCTGACCAGTGAAGAAATGGCGGCGGTGGGCCGTCGCGTGTTTGTTGGACATGCATCCGACGTGATCTCGCGTATCAGCTGGCGGTCGGCGGACGAACGACCCGGGCGGCGAGGAACTTCGGGGCCATCTCGCAGTAGCTGTCGGTGATTAGCTCGGCGATCTCGGTCCAGTCGGTGTGGTCACCGAGAACGGCGGCGGCGACGTTGTGCCCCCAAGGGGCGCGGAAGAACGGGAAGCCGCCGGCGATCAGGCCGAACAGGTCCTGGACGGGCACACGAACCGTCAGCACGGTGGGTGCCTCGCCGTCGACCACGTGCGAGGCGTAGATCGGGAAACGGTCCGCGTCCGGCGTGTAGACGTGGGCGACCGTCCGGGTTCGGATCCGCCAGCGGATGCCGATCCAGGCCGGTTCCTCGTACGCCTCGGGAAGCTCCCGGCAGATCCGTCGCAACTGGTCCAGGATCTCCGGTGGCACGTCTCCAGGGCTGGACATGACCCGACAATAGCGGGCGCTCGCCAGCGCGATTCCCCAAGCCAGGGACGACGCGGGCCGGGCGAGACAAGTCAGACGGAGTCTCTGCTTGGCATGACTTGGAGCTTGTCTCATGTGGTGAGTTTGCGAGCCTCTTGTGGCAGGTGAGGGCTGCGCCGAGGAGGAGGAAGGCAAGGAAGCGAGCCGCTTGGCAATACCTGCCTGCCGCGCTCGACCTCCCGGATGACTTCCAGCGTCTCTCCGAAACGGCCCTCATCGACGCTCTGCAACGTTACGAGCGTGCTGGAATCGGCAGGATCAACGTAGCTGACTACCCATTTCTGGCCGCGAACGGAAACAAGTGCGCCAGTGGTCAGCTCTGCATCGGTCGAAGTACTGCGCGACATCACGCCCCCTCACTGATGAGCCTCGCTGCCGCCAGAGCTGTGGTCGAGACACAACGCGATCGAGCGAACGGCCAGCTTGCTCGGAGCAGACAGCGATCAGGTCGCGCTGGCTTCGTGATCCGTTACAGACCAACTTGTGTGCTTCGAACATCGGAAGATCCAGGACGTCCAGTGGCCATGCCGTCCGGATCCCCGAACATCCAATCTCCAACGTTGGCAAGTCCCAAACTAAGTGCCTTATGGCTCCAGTGAGAGTTTAGGCCGCCAAGACTATTTGAACGGCCGCCAACTATTGGTCAGGGAACCACCTACAGCGGATCGCAGCGAGATTGATCAGCAACGTGCAAGCATCGGCGTTCGCGCCTCAGTCAATAAGGACGACATACCCGATTCGGGTGCGACGATTGAGTGAACCCTGCGGACAATTTGAGTGCGGCACGTAACAGATCTGCGCACCACGCGATGGCGGCTGCTTCCGGGACCGTCGGGTTACCTGCCGCTGGAACTCGAGGCGCGGAGGTCGCTGATGTGATCACCCTCCAGGTAGGACTGGCAGCCGTCGCCATGTCTGCCGTGGCAGCACGCCGCTCTACTTCAACTCACGCCGGGTGTGAGGCGCGGACAGCATGAGCCAGCCTGTTGCCGGGCGTCGACGATCCTGGCCGCCGGGAGGTGGATGTGTCCCTTCTGGCCGGTCTGATCCGCTGGGTGCCGCCGACGCTGAACATGTCACCGCGCTCGATCGCGTTTTGGATCGCTGGGGGCGAAGTCTTCGCGGGCAAGGCGTGATCGTTGTCTTCTACGCGCCGCAGCACCTACTCACGCCGCACGTTGGGCCGTTCGTGTCGTGGTCACAGCCGCAGCGTCATGCGGCTCGATGTGTTGCGTTCCGCAACCATGCTGGACGGCACGCGGGTGACGGCGGCTGGCGATGCCGCGGACTTGGCGAGCGAGGTGGGCGCGCGGCGTCATTGGTGGCCACGTCCCGCCGTTGTGGAGAACGACACTCCGGGGTTGCGGTTCGCGTTCTACGGCCGGATGTCCACGGAGGACTATCAGGATCGCGAGTCGTCGAGCCGGTGGCAGCGCGAGGCTGCTGAGGAGACCATCGCTGGCCGCGGCGTGATCGTGGCCGAGTACTTCGACAGCGGATACTCCCGGGGGCTGTCGTGGGCTCGGCGACCGCAGGCGACGGCGTTGCTGTGCGCCGCCGCGGAGCCGGATCGCCGGTTCGATGCGGTTGTGGTCGGCGAATACGAGCGCGCGTTCTACGGTACCCAGTTCCGGTCGGTGATCTCGACGCTCGCCCGGCACGGAGTGCAGCTGTGGCTGCCCGAGGCCGCCGGACCGATCGACCTGGACGACCCTACGCACCAGGCGTTGATGCTGCTGCTCGGTGCGCAATCGCGACGCGAAGTCCTGCGCGCGCGGCACCGCACTTTGGCAGCGATGCGAGCCCAGGTGGTTCTGTAGGGCCGTTTCCTCGGCGGACGACCGCCATACGGGTATCAGCTGGTGGATGCCGGGCCGCACCCGAACCTGGCGCATGCGCGGTGGGGCCGACGCGCGCACCGCCTGGAGCCAGACCCGTGCACGGCGCCGTGGGTCCGCTGGATCTTCGAGCAACGCGCGACCAGACGCAGCGTCGCCGGCATTGCACGCGAACTCAACGAACGTGGCGTGCCGTGCCCGTCAGGTGCTGACCCGGCGCGTAACTCGCATCGATCCGGGGCCGGGTGGATCGTGCGTACGGTCGTGGCCATCCTCGAGAACCCGCGCTACACCGGCCGCCAAGTCTGGAACCGGCAGCGCGCCGACAGAGATCGTGGCGATCACCGCGACCGTCACGCCGTGCAACGATGGAATCCACCAGACAAATGGGTGGTCTCGGAGCGACTCGCGCATCCACCACTCGTCACCGACGAGGTGTTCCTGGCCGTGCAGGGCCTCCGCGCTGCCCGACCGAGCAAGGACGGCACAGCTCGCAGTTACGCCTTCGCCGGGCTACTGGTCTGCGGCCTATGTCGAAGGCGGATGGACTCGCACTGGGCACACGGCCGACCCGGTTACCGGTGCCGCCACGGCCACACCAGCGCCCAACGGCGCCCGCCGGGCCTGGGCCGCAGCATCTACATCCGCGAGGATGTCCTCGTTGACAGACTTCACTTCTGCCTAGACTGCCCGCCGCGCACCGATCACGCCGCCCTCGCGAGAATCCTTCACGCGAGAGGCCAGTCGATCATTTACGATGGCGGCAGCATCCGGCTTGAACCGGCCGCGTCGTGGGGTAAAAGAGTGTCCGAGACGATCTTGCACGCTAACCACAACGCTCTTGCTGGGCTGACCACGGCTGTACGCCGTGCATCCCTGCGCTAGGCCGGGGTCATGCCCACCCGACGTGGTCCCCAAGCGGGGGTACGCGTCAACGGTGTGCGAGGCATGTCGCAGATGCAAAAGCCCGCCTGACCTGGGCTTTCGCCCAAGCCAAGCGGCTCCTCTTTCGGTCGGGCTGACAGGATTCGAACCTGCGACCCCTTGACCCCAGGACTGTAGGGATCGGGTTTTCGCAGCTCAGGGGCCGTGCGCGTGATCAACTGACGTGTCAGAAGCGACTGGTCGTTCGTCTGCGTGCATGACGTGTGGTCCCACGTGGTCCCCCAACGTCGAACCTGGTTACAGCGCGTCGGTGCTCTGTGAATGTCTCCGTGTTGCCCCGGAGCTGCTAAGGATGGCAGTCCGGGACTTTCGGGCATCGAACCCGTCCTCAACGGTTTCTCCTCGGGACAGGCGGCGGTTTTCCTTTGCTGCCACTATGGAAATACAGGATTTGCGAATCGTGATATTTCGATCGAACAAGGGAATATCGTGACTGTTCAGGTCGTTGAAGACATGTGCTCTCTCTCGATTTCCACCGGTTCAACGTTGGGCCTCATCTGTGGTTCCACGGCCGATGTTCCGTCGCGCTACGATGAGTTCGCAGGCGAGCTGGGTGAGCGGATCGGCCGAGCCGGCACGGATCTCGTCTTCGGTGGTGACGGCCGCGGCGCGATGGGTGTCCTCGTCCGGGCTGCGATATCCGGCGGCGGGCGGGTGACGAATGTGATGCCGCACCGGCTCTTGCCCGGCAGGACTCCTGTGAAGGGCTGTCCGGCCTACGTCGTTCAGGACAGAACCGCCTGCCACCAACTGGTAAACCGGCTCGCGCGGGGATTCGTGGTGCTCCCCGGTGGCCTGGACGCGTTCGACGGACTCGGTGCGCACGCCGCGGCGACGGAAGACCAGGTAGCCCCGAAACCGATCGTGCTGGCCAATTTCGACGGATACTTCGAAGCACTCGTCGATCAGCTCGACCGTGCACTCCAGGACGGGTTCATCACCCGGCGGCAGCGCCAAGCGATCGCCGCGGGCCGGACCGTTGATGAGGTACTGCGGTTACTGGGCATTCTTTGACCGAATCGGTCAAAGAATGCCCAGTCCGGTATCAGTGTGGTCAGGCGGTCAGCTGCGCGATCAGTTCGGCACGGTCGACCTTGCCGCTCAGGGTCATCGGCAATTCCGAGTGACGGCGCACGATCGTCGGTACCTGGTACGCCGGGAGGCGCTCCGCCAGTACACGCTTCAGTGTGCCTTCGTCGATGGCCTGCGCATTGTCGGCGGTATAGCTGAGCGCGAGCCGGTCCACCATGCCTTCCGGCCCGGTCATCGGATAGACCGCACAGTCCCGTACGCCCGATATCGCACGGACCGCCGCCTCGATGTCGGCCGGTTCGACCCGATGCCCGGCGATCTTGAGCTGGTGGTCGGTACGGCCACGGAAATGCAGTACGCTGTCGGCATCGAATTCGCCCTGGTCACCCGTGCGATACAGCCGGGTCGGTTCGCCGTCGACGGTGATGGTGACGAAAGACCGTGCGGTGGCTTCCGGATCGTCGAGATAGCGCAGTGCCAGCCCGGTGCCGGCCAGGCAGATCTCGCCTTGCCCAGTGGCTGGGCGCGTGCCGTCGAGAACGTGCAGGCTGGTGCCCGGCACGGGCCGTCCGATCGGGATGCCGCCAGGAAGGGCACAGTCTTCGAGCGTGATCGGATGCGTGCTGACGAACACGCAGCTCTCCACCGGGCCGTATCCGTTGACCAGCGCGACGTGGGGATGCGCGGAGAGAAACCGGCGCACGTGCTCAGGCGACAACCGTTCGCCACCGGTGAGCACCCGGCGCAGGCCGCGGAAGGCGTCGATGTCCTCGTCGACGAAGAGGTTGAACAACGAAGCGGTGAGCCAGATCTGCGTGACCCCGCGGTCACGGACGAGGTCGCGCAGCGAATCGGGTAGAAAGTAGTCGTCATCGACCAGGACGACGGTCCCGCCAGTGGTGAGCATGCCCCAGGTTTCGAGCGCGAACGCGTCCCACGGCACCGGCGCGGTCTGCGGCATCGAGCTGCTCGGGCCGAATTCGGCGAAAGTCTCCCCGGCGAACAAGCGCAGAGTCGCGCGGTGGGGCGAGAGCACTCCCTTGGGGCGGCCGGTGGTCCCGGAGGTGAAGAACACCATCGCCGGAGCTGCGCCGGTGAGACCGGGCGGGCGCGGCACCGGTTGGAGAGCCTTCACCCGTGGCGTGGGTTCCGGCGGGCACGATACCGGCGGCCCCCACACCGGACCGGAGTCGGTCAGTACCAGCGGTGGAGCGAGCCGGGTGATCAGGGACTGGATGTGCTCCCGCGGCCACCGGTGGTCCAGTGCCGAGTACGCCGCACCCGTCTTGAGCACGGCGAGGAGGGTGGTCGGCAACCTCGGCGTGCCCGGCAGCACGACCGGCACGATCGCACCTGGTCCCACGCCGAGCCTGATCAGCTCCGCGGCGTATGCCTCGGCGTTCGCGTCGAGCGCGGCGTAGCTCAGCACGGAGTCGTTCTGGCGGATGGCGACGGCGTCGGGCCTGAGCCGTGCCTGCAGCGCCACCGCTTCGTGGATGAGTTCGGGCTCACGGCCTGTCGACGTCATGGTGTCCTCATGTCCGAGATGGGCTCGTGGCAGCGCGTTCCCCGAGCTCGGCCGCCGAGATCTCGATGCGTCCCGCGTCGGTGTCGAACACGAACGAAAGCGTCTCGAGTGCCGCGTCGAGGGTCGCCGCCATCTGCTCGTGGTCGCCGGCGACGCCGGAGACGAGATCGAGTGGCCTGGTCATCACCGCGGCGGGCAGCGACGTGCCGGGATCGTAGTAAGGCCGATAGCCGCTGATACCGGGCAGCCTGCGCAGTTCGTCGACGCCCTCGGTGCGGATCAAGGTGGCGGCGGGGACCGGCGCCGGGGTGTTGTATTGGAAAAAGACCTGGTCCGGCCGGGGTGGCGTCGCTGGAAGGACGTCACCCAGTGCTAGGCGGCCGGCCAGTTCGACCAGATCGCGGCCGTGTGCGCGCCGGTAGAGGTCGTTGATGTGCCCGCCCATCCGGCCGTTCACCTCGATGATCCGGGGTCCGCTTTTGGTCAGCTTGATCTCGGTATGCGATATGCCGGTCTCCACGCCGAGGGCCGTCAGCGCACGTTCGACGAGGTTCTCGATGTGGCGCTCCTCGGCTCCCGACAAGGGCGACGGCCAGAATTGGCCCACTTCGCGAAAGGGTGGCAGCGTTGGGTGCTTGCCGGTCACCGCGAGGTGGACCACACCGGCCGGGGTGGACACGCTTTCGACCGAGACGTAGTCGCCGAAGGGCAGGCTCGGTCGTCCCGCCAAGTACTCTTCGAGTACGAACGCCGGTGACGGCGAGCGGCTGAAGAGCTCGGCGACCAGCTTGCTTCCCGTTTCCCGGTCGGTGATCAAGTAGGTGTCGCGGCTGCCCTGCCCGTGTACCGGCTTGAGTACGGCAGGCAGTCCCACCGTCGCGAGGGCGGCAGGCCAGTCCGTGAGGCTACCGATCTGCCGAGTGCGGACGTCTTCGACGCCGCACATGCGAAGCCGTTCGCGCTGCTCCGCTTTGTTCGTCAGAAGCTTGACGGTTTCGGGACTGTGAAACAGCAAACCCAGCCGGTGTGCCAGATCGCCCGCGACCGGCATCATCGCGTCGCTGAAGGTCACCACCGCGTCGGTGCCCGTCGCGCGGAGATCCTCGGCAACCTCGTCCAGGCGACGCTCGAGTGTGACGACCTCGCCCAGCTCGCGAAGCAGCGGCATCAGCGGGCTGGCGTCGCCCGACTCGTGCCCGACGAAGATCAGCCTGCCCAGATCGCCGAGCCCGATGGCGATTTCGGCGGCGTTCACCGCGCCGCGATCGTAGGCGACCGCGATTGTCTTGACCGCTCCCATGATGATCAGTGACGCCGCGCCGGATCTGCCACCCGGCCGAGCCCGGCCAGGAAGGCCATGGCGCTCGCGGCGAAGTCGGCGAGTACCGGGTGGTCGAAGATCAGCCTGGTCGGCAGCTGCTCGCCCCACTCCCGGCGCAGCCTGCTGATCACCCGCATTGCGGCCAGCGACTGACCGCCGAAATCGAAGAAATGTGTCCGGGTGTTTTCGGGTAGTTCGCCCAGAATTTCGGTCCATATTCTCACTACGGTCTCTTCGACCTCATCGCGGCTCAGCGGCGTAGCGACCGACGTGGTCTTGCCATCGCTCATGAAAGCACTTCCCCAAGTCATTCCGGATAATCTCGGCTGTCAACCGGAAGGTTACGGTAGCGTCGCCCGACCGGGCTTCGCGAGAGTAATCCGGTTGCCCTTGCGGGCAACCTTGATCGCCCGTTCATCCGTCCGTGAGGCGGGCACTCAAGTAGTCGCTGCCCCGCATGATTGACGACGCAGCCGGCCGGTTCCGGGTTACGCCCAAGACCGCCGAATGCGTCTTACTTGTCCTATTCGGGGTTGGTCTGCTTTTGCAGATGACAAGGGGAATGAATTCAATGGTGTCTCAACCGGTCGCGTTCACCGGCACGGTATTGGCGGCCGCACGGGATCTATCCGCCATCCGAGTGAACGCGGCCCGCATGCTGGCTGTTCTCGACGCCTTGAACGAGTATGGTGTCGATCCGGACGGTGGTCACTCCCGGCTCGGTCTCTCCCCGTCGGAGGATTCGGCACGCAGGCTGCTCACGGAAGTGGCGGCCACCGCTGGCCTTGGCAGCACCGTCGATCAGGCGGGCAACCTGTTCCTGCATCGGGGCATGTCCTTGCCACGAGAGCCGGTTCTGCTCATGGGCTCGCACGTCGACACCGTGCTGCGCGGTGGCCGGTTCGACGGTGCCTACGGTGTGGTCGCGGCGCTCGAGGTGCTGCGGATCCTGACCGAACACGACATCCCGACCCGATATGAGCCGATCGTCGCGGCCTTCTCGAATGAGGAGGGCGCGCTGTTCCCGCCGTTCTGGGGCTCGATGGCGGTCGCGGGCAAGCTTGCCGACCCGGCCGCCGCCATGGACCGCGATGGGAATTCGATCCGGTTTCCGCTGGCACGGGCGGGCGGTGACCTGGACAATATTGACAAGGCGGAATGGCCACCTGGTTCGGTAGGTGCCTATCTCGAACTGCATATCGAGCAGGGTCCGGTACTGGAATCCGCCGACATTCCCATCGGGATCGTATCAGGCATCGTCGGGCGCACCATACTGGAAATCAATGTGCACGGCCACCAGAACCATGCCGGGACTACTCCAATGGAGCAGCGGCGCGACGCGCTCGCCGCCGCCGCGCAGATCGTGCTCGAGCTCGAAAAAGCTGCTACGGAGCGAAAGCTCTGTGTGGTGGGCACAGTGGGAGATCTCAAAGTAAGCCCGGGTCAGACCAATGTGGTGCCAGGGCTCGTCGAGTTGACCGCGGAATTCCGCGACCTCGACGCCGCCAGGCTCGACCGGCTGGAATCCCTGCTGCGTGCGGAATTCGCGAAAATCGCGTCGGAACGCGGTGTGGTGATCGACGTGCAGACCACGATGCGCTCGGCGCCGGTCCGGACCGCGTCGGCACTGCAGCGGGCGATCGGCGCCGCCGCGGAAGATCTCTCGCTTCGCTACCGCTTCTTGCCCAGCGGCGCCGGCCACGACGCGCAGATCGTGGCGGGACTCGCCCCGGTCGGCATGATCTTCGTCCCCAGCCGGGCGGGCATCAGCCATGCCCCCGAAGAGCACACGGCACCCATGCACCTCGTCGCGGGCGCGAATGTACTGCTCCATGCCGCACGCCGGGTGTAGCGAACCCCCAGATCCGAGCCATCTCCATGAGACAGGAGCCATGCCATGCCCGAAATCACCGAACACGAATTCCAGTACCAGGTCGTCTGCAACGAAGAGGAGCAGTACTCGATCTGGCGCGCCGACAAGAAACTCCCCGACGGCTGGCGGGCCGAAGGAACGAGCGGCTCGAAGCAGGAATGCCTCGACCACATCGAGCGGGTGTGGGTGGACATGCGACCGCTGAGCCTGCGCCGCTTCATGGCCGAGCAGCGGCAGGCGGGCTGAGCGCGCCAGGCTGCGTCGCGGGCGATTGGGGGGAAGGCATGTACAGCACACAACTGGCGTTCGCGGAGCACTGCTGCGCGGCCCTGTGTCGCATCCGCACGTCGGTGCGGCAGACGCCGGTGCGGTCCGAACCGGCGACCGGTATCGGGCTCAAATGCGAGAACCTGCAGGTCACCGGTTCGTTCAAGGTGCGTGGTGCGCTCAACGCGCTGGCCGCGCTGACCCCGGCCGAGGTGGTCGTCGGTTCGTCCGGGAACCACGGCATCGCGACCGCGTGGGCGGCAAGGCGCCTCGGCATCACCGCGACCGTGGTGATGACAACCACCGCCAGCCCGTTCAAGCAGAACATCATCCGCGAGCTCGGGGCGCGCGTGATCACCTGCGACGGCGGCAATAACGCCCGCGGGCGGCGGGTTGCCGAGATCGCCGCCACGACCGGCGCACTGGCCGTCTCGTCACACGACCATCCGCTGGTCGTCGCGGGGCAGGCTTCGGTGGGATTCGAAATACTCGCCGCCAGGCCCGATGTGCGGACGATCGTGGTGCCGGCCGGCGGGGGCGGCCTGCTCGCCGGAGTGGCCAGCGCGGTCGAACTGTCCGGCAAGCCGGTGCGGGTGATCGGTGTCGAACCGGCAGCTGCCAACGACTTGGCGCGGTCCCTGGCGGCGGGCAGGCGGATCACCATCGAGCCGCCGGTCTCGATCTGCGACGGCGTACTGGCGCAGACACCGGGAGAGTTCGTCTTCCCCCTGATCGAGCGGCTGGTCGACGACGTTCTCGAAGTCGAGGACGACGAGGTTCGGTCCGCCATGCGCGACCTCGCGGCACTCGGCCTGACCGTGGAACCGACCGGTGCGCTGGCGTTCGCGGGCGCGCGCAGGCTGGCGCCGGCCGAGGGCGTCGTCGCCGTCGTGAGTGGCGGCAACATCGAGCCTGCCGTGTTCGAGCGGTTGCTCCGCGAAACGCCCGCCTTTCACCCCACCCGTCCCTGATCGCACCGAAGCTCCGGAGGAATACCCATGTCAGGCGAGCCGCGGACCACGCCGTTGTCTTTTGCCCAGCAGCGGCTGTGGTTTCTCGACCAGCTCGAACCAGGCAGCGCCGAGTACGTGGTGCCGTTCGCCTGGCGGCTGGCGGGCGACGTCGACGTCTGCGCGCTCGAATCCGCGCTGAACGGGGTGATCGCGCGGCACGACGTGTTGCGGGCGACGTTCGTCGCGACGGACGGCGAGCCGCGTCAGCGGGTACGCCCGGCCGAGAGCACGCGGTTGCCGGTGCTGGACGCGGTTGAAGGTGATCTCGGTGAGCTGGTCGCCGCGTTCGCCGGCGGCGCTTTCGACCTCGGCGCCGGCCCGCTGTGGCGTGCCGGGCTTTTCCGGGTGACGGCTCGAGAGCACGTGTTCGTCTTCGCCGCGCACCACATCGTCATGGACGCCTGGTCCGCGCAGAACTTCGCGGACGAACTGAGCGAAGGATATCGAGCGGCGCTCGGGCGGACCGCGCCGAAGTCGCCATCGCTCCCGATGCAGTACTCGGATTTCGCCGCCTGGCAACGGGATTCCCTGTCCGGACCCGCCGCAGGCGGGCACCTGGCCTACTGGCGGGAGCAGCTGGCTGGCCTCGAACAGCTCGACCTCCCGACCGATCGTCCCCGCCGGTCGGCGGCCGGCACCGAGGGCTCGGCCGTCGGTTTCACCGTCGCACCGGCGGTCGCCGACGGGCTTCGTGCGCTCGCGCGGGACCAGCGCGCCACCTTGTTCATGGTGGCGCTCGCCTGCGTGCAGGTTGTGCTCGGCCGCTACGCCGGGCGCGACGATGTCGCGGTGGGCACGCCGATGTCGAGCCGGGGGCTCGAAGAGGCCGAGCCGCTGATCGGATTGTTCGTGAACACCGTGGTGGTGCGCACGGATCTCGGCGGTGACCCGAGGTTCGCCGAGCTGCTCGACCGGGTTCGCGAGGCGACGCTCGACGCCTACGAGCACCAGGATCTCCCGTACGACCAGCTGGTGAAAGAGCTCCGGCCGGACCGCGCGCAAGGCTCGCTCTTCCAGGCGATGCTCGTGCTGAACACCGCTTTCGACCAGCTGGCACTGGACGGGCTGAGGGTCGGGTCGTTCCCCATCGAGTTTCCGCATGCCAAGTTCGACCTGACGGTCACCTTCACCGACGGCCCGGATGGCCTGTCGGGCGCCCTGCGGTACCGCACGGCGCTGTTCGACCAGGCCAGGATGACGCGGATGGGCACGCATCTGGAGCGCCTGCTGACCGCGGTGGTCGCCGACCCCGCGGCCCGGTTGTCCGAACTGCCGATGCTGACCGACGGCGAATACCAGGCACTCGTCGGCGGAGCCGAAGAGCGAGCCGCCGAGCCGGGGCCCGCACTGCACGAACTGGTGGCGGCACACGCGGCTAAATCGCCGGCGGCGATCGCACTGGTCGATGCCGACGGCGCCGTGACCTACGGCGAGCTCAACGCGTCGGCCAACCGGCTGGCCGGGTATCTGCGTGGACTCGGGGCAGGCGAAGGGAAGCCGATCGCCATCTGCCTGCCGCGCTCGGCGGGCGCCGTGGTCTGCCTGCTCGCCGCGCTCAAGACCGGCGCCGGGTATGTCGCACTCGACCCGGCTCATCCCGAGGAGCGTCTCGCCTATCTGCTCGCGGACACCGGCGCGGAGTTCGTGCTCGCCGGGGCAGGAGACCGGGCGAACCTGCCCGCCGGTTTCGGCGGGATCCTGATCGACCCCGCGGAAGCGGACCTCTCGGTCTTTTCGGCCGCCGATCCGCTCGTCCCGGTGCACCCGGACAGCGCGGCCTATGTGGTCTATACCTCTGGCTCGACCGGGCAGCCCAAGGGTGTTGTCGCGACCCACGCCGGGGTGACGGCCAGGCTCCGGCACCTGCGTGCCGACTACGAACTGGGCGCCGACGACGTCGCGATCGCGATGACCGGGCTCGGGTTCGACGCCTCGGTGCGCGAGATCTTCGGCGCGCTCGGCTCCGGGGCGCGGCTGGTGATCGCCGGACCGGACGCGGCCACCGATCCCGCTGCGCTCGTTTCACTTCTTGCCCGGCACGAGGTTAGCGTCGTGCTGAGCGTGGTGCCGACGGTGCTGTACGAACTCGCGGCCCAGCCGGTGACCGCCGGCCTGCCCGCGGTGCGGCTGGTGTTGTGCAGCGGGGAGAAGCTGCGACCCGAACGCCTGACCGGATGCGCGTGGCTGGACGGCAGGGTGGTGAACCAGTTCGGTCCCACCGAAACGACGATGACCGCGACGCGGGCCCGGCTGCCGGCGCGGGCGGAGCGGACGTGGACCTACGACGTGGGCTGCCCTGCGGGCAACACCAAGGCGTACATCCTCGACGAGGCGTTGAATCCCTGCCCCGAAGGGGTTCCCGGCGAGTTGTACCTCGGTGGCGTCGGCGTGGCCCGGTGCTATCAAAGCCGTCCGGCGCTGACCGCCGAACGGTTCGTGCCGAACCCGTTCGGCCCCGGCAGGCTCTACCGGACCGGTGACCGCTGTCGCTGGTCGGCCGCGCACACCATCGAGCATCTCGGCCGCGCCGATCACCAGCTCAAGCTGCGCGGCACCCGGATCGAGCCGGGTGAGATCGAAACCGCGCTGCGCGGCATCGCCGGGGTGACCGAAACCGTTGTGGTCATCCGTGAGGACATCCCCGGTGACCAACGCCTGACCGCCTATTTCACCAGTGCTGGCGAGGTGCCGCCCTCGACGGACGTGCTCCGTGCTGGGCTCGGCCGGGTCCTGCCCGCCTACCTGGTGCCCTCGGTCTTCGTGCCATTGCCGTCGCTTCCGCTGACGCCGAACGGGAAAGTGGACCGGCGCGCGTTGCCGGTGCCGGGTGCCGCCCGCCCGGAACTCGGTTTGGGATTAGTGCGGGCCAGGACACCGGTGGAGCAGGCGATCGCAGGTGTCTGGGCCGACGTGCTCGGGCTCGACGAGATCGGTGTCTTCGACAACTTCTTCGCCCTCGGCGGGCATTCCCTGCTCGCGACGCGGGTGGTCGCCAGGCTCGCCGCCGCCGTCGGCGAGGTGCCGGTGCGGCTGCTGTTCGAGCGGCCGACGGTCGCCGGGCTGGCCGAACTGCTCACCGAACACCGGCGAGGTCATGCCCCGGCGCCGATCGTGCGCGTGGATCGTGACGGCCCGCTGCCGCTTTCGTTCGCCCAGCAACGGCTGTGGTTCCTCGACCAGCTCGACCCCGGAAGCGTCGAGTACACGATTCCACTGGCCTGGCGGCTGACCGGCTCGATCGATGTCGCCGCAATGCGTGCCGCGCTGACCGAGGTGGCGAACCGGCACGACGCGCTGCGCACCACCTTCACCACGGTGGACGCCACGCCCACGCAGCTCGTCGCCCCGCCGGGCGCGGCGCCGTTCGCGGAGGTCTTGGTCACCGAGGACGAAGTCGACCAAACGGTCACGGCCTTCCTGCGGGAACCTTTCGACCTGCGCACCGGGCCGGTTTGGCGCGCGCTGCTGGTGCGCACCGGGGACACCGCCGCCGTGCTGGCGATCGCGCTGCACCACATCGTCGCCGACGCGTGGTCCGCCGCCGTGCTGGTCGGCGAAGTGGGCAGCTGCTACCAAGCCGAGCTCGAACGCCGGGAACCGGAACTGCGTGACCTGCCCGTCCAGTACGTCGACGTGGCCCACTGGGAGCGGGAACGGCTGTACGGCCCGGTTCTGGACGGCCATCTCGGCTACTGGCGGGACCGGCTCGCCGGCGTCACGCCGCTCGAACTGCCCGTCGACCGGCCGCGCACCGCGAACCGGTCGACCGAAGGCGCCGCGCTCGACTTCACCCTGCCTGCCGAGATCGCGGACGGGCTGCGTGAGCTGGCCCGTGCCAATGGGGTCACGGTCTTCATGGTGCTGCTCGCCGGGCTGCAGTCGGTGCTCGCCCGGTACACCGGCCAGACCGACATCACGGTGGGCACCCCGGTGTCGAACCGCACTCGCACGGAGCTCGAACCGCTGATCGGACTGTTCGTCAATACTCTCGTGCTGCGCACGGATCTGGCGGGCGACCCGGCGTTCACCGACGTGCTCGCGCGGGTGCGTGCGACGACGCTGAGCGCGTACGAGCACCAGGACCTCCCGTTCGAGCGGCTGGTCGAAGAGCTGCAGCCGGCACGGGATCTGGGGCGCACACCGCTGTTTCAGACCTCACTGTCGGTGAACAACACGCCACCGCTGACCTGGCGGCTGGCGGGGGTCGAGGTCGCCGACCATCCTTTGTGGACACACGGGGCGAAGTTCGACCTGGCGCTGGCGTTCACCGACACCGGCGAGGAGCTCACCGGCGCCGTGACCTACAGCGCGGCGCTGTTCGACGAGAGCCGGATCGAGCGGCTCTGCGAGCACCTGCTCGCGCTGTTCGCCGCCATCGTCGCCGATCCTGGGCTGAAGCTGTCCGAGGTGCCGTTGCTCGGCACGGCGGAGTACGACACCGTCGTCCGGGACTGGGGTGCCGGGCCTGACACCGGTTTCACACCTGCCTGGCCGGTCGAAGTACTGGCGCGGCAAGCGGAATCGCGGCCGGACGCGCTCGCGGTCCGGCACGGCCGGGGCGGCAGCCTCGACTACCGCGAGCTCGCGGGCCGGGTCGAGCGGATGGCCGCGTATCTCGCGGCGAAGGGCGCCGGCCCGGAAGTGGTGGTGGGGATCTGCCTGCCGCGCTCGGCCGACGTGGTCGTCGCGATACTCGCCGTGCTCCGCACGGGCGCTGCGTACCTGCCGCTCGAACCGTCGCATCCGGTGGAGCGGCAAGCTTTCATGCTCGAAGACGCCGGCGCCGACCTCCTCGTGATCGGCGGTGGCCAAGGGATCGAACTCGGTGGGCGCTGCCCGGATGTCGAGGTCGTCGACCTCGGGGACCTGGCAATCCGGGCCGAGATCGAGGCAGGGGGCGTCGATTGCCCGGCTCCGGCGACGAGCGAGGAGTCGCTCGTGTACGTGATCTACACCTCCGGCTCCACCGGACGCCCGAAGGGAGTTCAGATCACCAGGCGCGGCCTCGAGAACTATCTTGGCTGGGCGGTGACGAACTATCCGTTCCACCGCGACGGCGGTGCGCTGCTGCACTCGTCACTCGCGTTCGACATGACCGTCACCACCGTGCTCCTCCCGGTGCTCGCCGGGCATCCAGTGGACCTGGCCGACGAGACCGTCGACCCCGCCGAGCTGCTCGAAGCCGCCGAGGAGGCCGCGGGAAGCCTGCTCAAACTTACGCCGACGCACCTGAAGATGCTGGCGAGCTCCGAGGCGTCGTTCCCGCCCGGCGTGATCGTTGGTGGCGAAGACCTGACGGTGGACGTCGCCAACCGGGTGCTCGAAGCTCTCCCGCCGGACGGCTATCTGGTGAACGAGTACGGGCCCACCGAGACGGTGGTCGGCTGCTGTGTCCACACGCTGACCGAGCCGGTGCCGGGCGGGCAGGGGAGTGTGCCGATCGGCAAGCCTATCGGCGGCACCCAGGTGTACGTGCTGGACGCGGCGATGTCGCCGTGCCCGATCGGCGTGCCGGGCGAGCTCTACATCGGCGGCGCGGGTGTCGCCCGCGGCTACCGGGGCAGGCCCGCGCTCACCGCGGAACGGTTCGTGCCGAACCCGTTCGGCTCCGGCAGGCTGTACCGCACCGGCGACGCGTGCCGCTGGTCGGCGGCCGGGTATCTGGACTATCTGGGCAGAACCGACCTGCAGGTGAAGATCCGCGGATATCGCGTCGAGCTCGGTGAGATCGAGGCACGCCTGAGCGAGCTGTCCGAGGTGGCCGAGGCCGTGGTCGATGCCAGGGAGGACGTGCCGGGGGATCGCAGGCTGGTCGCGTACCTGGTGCCCACCGGGGACGAGCCGTCAGTGCCCGCGTTGCGCGCCAAGCTGGGCGAGTCGATGCCCGACTACCTCGTGCCGTCGGCTTTCGTGATGCTGCAACGTTTTCCGCTGACCGGAAGCGGTAAAGTGGATCGGCGCGCGCTCCCGGCGCCGGACATGTCCCGTCCCGAGCTGGAATCCGGGTTCGTCCGCCCGCGAACACTTGTCGAAGAGCTGGTCGCCGGGGTGTGGAGCGACGTGCTCGGCCTCGACGAGGTCGGTGTCTTCGACGACTTCTTCGCGCTCGGCGGGCATTCCCTTTTGGCCACCCAGGTGGTGGCCAGGCTCGGGCAGCTGTGCGGGCAGGCGATCGGCCTGCGCACGCTGTTCGAAGCCCTCACGGTGGCCGCGATGGCGTCCCGGCTCGCCGGGCCGCAGCCGAGCTCCGTGCTCGCGCCGATCCCGCGTGTGGATCGCGGCGGGGACCTGCCGCTGTCGTTCGCTCAGCAGCGCCTGTGGTTCCTGGACCAGCTGGAGCCCGGTGGCACCGAATACGTCGTGCCGATGGCGTGGCGGTTGACCGGCGAGGTCGACGTCGTCGCCCTGAAGAACGCGTTGGCCAAGGTTGTCGCCAGGCACGAGGTGCTGCGCACGGGTTTCCGCACGGTCGCAGGCAAGCCGTCGCAGTGGGTGACCGGTGGGGTCGAGGTTTCGCTGCCGGTTCTGGAGACCGGCGACCAGGCGATTTCCGAGGCCGTCGCCGAATTCACCGGCAGGCCCTTCCCGCTCGACCGCGCTCCGTTGTGGCGGGCGGCCGTTGTGCGCGCCGGCACGGGCGACTGCGTCTTCGTGCTGGCGATGCACCACATCATCGCCGACGCGTGGTCGTCCGGCGTGCTGGTGCGGGAGCTGAGCCACTACTACACCCCCGCCGCGCCCGCGTTGCCGTCGCTGCCGGTGCAGTACGGGGATTTCGCCGCCTGGCAGCGGAATTCACTGACCGGCCCGGTGCTGGAGGAGCATCTCGCCCATTGGCGTGAACGGCTCGACGGCATCGCACCGCTCGAGCTGCCCGCCGACCGGCCACGCGCGCCGATCCGGTCGACCGAGGGCGCCGCGGTGAACTTCACCATTCCGCCGAGCGTCGTCGCGGGGCTGCGGACGCTGGCGCGGGAGCGCCGAGTGACCATGTTCATGATCGTGCTGGCCGGCGTCCAGGCGGTGCTGGCCCGCTATGCCGGGCAGACCGATGTCGCGGTCGGCACCCCGATCGCCGGGCGCAACCGCGCGGAGACCGAAGGGCTCATCGGGTTCTTCATCAACACGCTGGTGCTGCGCACGGACCTGTCCGGTGAGCCGTCGTTCGCCGAGCTGCTCGACCGGGTCCGGGCGGTCACTCTGGACGCGTACGAGCACCAGGACCTCCCGTTCGAACGGCTGGTGGAGGAGCTCCGGCCCGAGCGCGATCTCGCCAGGACACCGCTGTTCCAGGTGATGCTCTCGGTGGACAACACGCCGCCGGGTGAGTGGGCGCTGCCCGGCGTCGACGTCACCGAGTTCCCGCTCACCGCCGTTCAGGCGAAATTCGACCTCACCCTGGCTTTCGCGGACACCCCGGCCGGACTGCTGGGCACGATCCGGTACAGCACCGCGCTGTTCGACGAGGACCGGATGACGCGGTTGTGCGGTCACCTCCGGCGGCTGCTGAGAGCCGGCGCGGCCGAGCCGGACACCCGGCTTTCGGAGCTGCCGCTGCTCACCGCGGCCGAGCAGGACCGGCTCGTGCACGTGTGGAACACCGCCGACGTGCCCAGCACTGGATCGCGGCTGCTGCACGAACTGGTGGAGCTGCGCGCCGTGAGCGGTCCGGATTCGCCCGCGGTGACCGACACCGATGGCGGCGAGCTGACCTACGGTGAGCTGAACCGCCGCGCGAACCAGCTGGCGCGGCACCTGCGCGCAAGGGGAGCCGGTCCGGAACGGCTCGTCGGCGTCTGCCTGCAGCGCTCGGTGACGACCGTGGTCAGCCTGCTTGCCGTGCTCAAGACCGGGGCCGCTTACCTGCCACTGGATCCCGCTTATCCTGCGGAGCGGCTCGCCTTCATCCTCGGCGACGCGGGCGCCGGGCTCGTGGTCACCGACGGCACGGCGAGCCCGCCGGGCTGGGACGGCGAGATGGTCGACCTCACCGACCCGGGGGTGCGCGCCGATCTCGAGCGGCAGCTGCCCTCCGACGCGCGGGTGCCGATGTCCTCAGGCAACCTCGCCTACGTCATCTACACCTCCGGGTCCACTGGGAAACCCAAGGGCGTCCAGGTCACCCACGACAATGCCGTGCGGCTGTTCGAAGTGAACCAGGCCGCGTTCGGCATCGACGAAGGCCAGGTCTGGCTCTCGACGCACAGCTACGCGTTCGACTTCTCGGTGTGGGAGATCTGGGGCGCGCTCACCGCCGGCGGCCGGGCCGTGATCGCGTCCCACGCGGTGATGCGGGATCCGGAGCGGCTCGCCGAAGTGGTGACCGAGCAGCGGGTGACCATGCTCAGCCAGACCCCGACCGCGTTCCGCACCCTGATGCCACGCCTGATCGAGCGGGGTCCCGGCGAGCTCAGGTCCGTCGTGTTCGGCGGCGAAGCGCTGGACCTGACCGCGCTGCGGCCGTGGTACGAAGACCGGCAGACCCGCGCGGTTGCGCTGGTGAACATGTACGGCATCACCGAAACCACGGTGCACACCACCCGGCTGGAGCTCACAGGCTCGACCCGCGGTGACGCCGCGTCGAGCCCGATCGGCCGGCCGCTCGAAGACTTGCGCGTCTACGTGCTGAACGCCGCGATGACCCCGCAACCGGTCGGCGTGCCGGGGGAGCTGTACGTCGGCGGCGCCGGGGTGGCCCGCGGCTATCTGGGCCGTCCGGCCCTGACCGCGGAGCGCTTCGTGCCGGACCCGTTCCGCGGGGGACGGCTGTACCGCACCGGCGACGTCGGCCGGTGGACGGCCGACGGGACGCTGGAGTACCTGGGCCGGACCGATCACCAGGTCAAGATCCGCGGGTTCCGGATCGAGCTCGGCGAGATCGAAGCGAGGCTGCTCGAATCCGAGTACGTCAGCGAGGCCGTGGTGCTCGCCAGGGAGGACACCCCGGGTGACCGCAGGCTGGTCGGCTACGTCGTGGCGGCCGGCGAGCGGCCATCGGTGTCGGATCTTCGCGCCTGGCTCGAAGTGACGCTGCCCGGGTACATGGTCCCCGCCCATTTTGTGCTCGTCGACGCCCTGCCGCTGACCTCGAGCGGCAAGGTGAACCGCGGCGCGCTCCCGGCGCCGGACACCACTCGGCCCGAGCTGAACTCCGGCCTCGTCGCGCCAAGGTCGCAGCCGGAGAAGCTCATCGCCGCGATCTGGGCGCAGGTGCTGGGGATCGACGAAGTCGGTGTCTTCGACAACTTCTTCGATCTGGGCGGTGACTCGATCCTGAGCATCCAGATCGTAGCCCGTGCCGCCACCGAGGGAATCCGGCTGACCCCGCGCATGGTGTTCGAACACCAGACGGTCGCGGCGCTGGCCGCCGCCGCTTCGGTCGCGCCGGTCGTCAAGGCGGATCAGGGAACGGTGACCGGTGAAGCGCCGCTGACCCCGATCCAGCGCTGGTTCTTCGCCCGTGAGCTGCCCGAACGCGGCCACTACAACCAATCGGTGCTGCTGACGGTTCCCGCCGAGCTGACGCAGGAGGAACTCACCACGGTGCTGCGGGAACTGGTTGAGCACCACGATGCGCTGCGCATGCGGTTCCTCGCGGAGGAGGGCAGGCGGTTCCAGCACAACCCGGCCGAACGTACCGGCGGCGCGTTGCTGACCGTGCTCGAGTGCGAGCCCGCCGCCTTCCCGGAAGCCGCGCGTGCGCTGCAAGCGGGGCTGGACATCGAGGCCGGGACGGTGTTCCGGGCGCTGCTGGCCGGCTTCGGCGGCGAGCGCAGGCTGCTGCTGGCCGCGCATCACCTCGTCGTCGACGGGGTGTCCTGGCGCATCCTGCTGGAGGACCTGGAAACCGGCTACCGCCAGCTGCGGGCCGGCGGGCCGATCCGGCTGCCGGCCAAGACCACCTCGTTCCTCGACTGGGCCCGGTCGTTGCCGGACTACGCGAGATCGGCGATGCCGGCTGACGAGCGTGCCTACTGGACATCGGGGGACGGCCGGGTGCCCTTGGTCCACGCCGACAACTCCGGCGGGGAGAACTCGATCGCTTCGGCGGCGGAGATCGCCTGCGATCTCGGTCCGGAGCTGACGCGAAGCCTGCTCGTCGATGTGCCCGCCGCGTACCGGACCCGGATCAACGACGTGTTGCTCACGGCACTGGCGAGGTCGCTGAGCACCAGCGGGCTGCTCGCCGAGCCGGGCAGCACGGCCGTCGACGTGGAAGGACACGGCCGCGAGGACATCCTGCCCGGCATCGACCTGTCGAGGACCGTCGGCTGGTTCACCTCGATCTACCCGGTCGTCTTGCGCACCGAACCCGGCGCGGGAATCGCCGAGGTTCTTAAGGACACCAAACAGGTGCTGCGCGAGCTGCCGTCGAACGGGATCGGCCACGGGATCCTGGCCACGCTGGCCGGTGAGACTGGACTCGTCGATTCGAACGGGCAGATCCTGTTCAACTACCTCGGCCAGTTCGACAACGTGCTCTCCGCCGAACGCGATTTCGCCGGTGCCGAAGGGGATCGCGGGCCATCGCAGGCGTCCTCGGGGCTGCGGTCGCACGTGCTGGAGATCAACTCCGAGATCAGCGGCGGCGTGCTGCGCGTGCGCTTCGGCTATTCACGCAACCTGCACCGCGAGGAGACCGTGGCGGAGCTGGCCGCTGGTTTCCTCGCCGAACTCGAAGCAGTGATCGAACACTGCGTCACGCCGGGCAACATCGGCGCGGTGCCTGCCGACTTCCCGCTCGCCGGCCTCGATCAGCACGCGCTCGACTCGCTTCTCGCCCAATACCAGGACAACGCGTGACTTTCGTGCCAGAGCACGACCGAAGGGACATTCGATGAAGGCCTCGCCACTCGAGGACATCCTGCCGTTGTCGCCGATGCAGGAAGGCATGCTCGTCAACACCCTGCTCGACCCGGACAGCGGCGTCGACTTCGAGCAGCTGGTGTACCGGTTCGACGGCCCACTGCGCGTGCCCGCGCTGGAGGTGGCCTGGCAGGCCGTCGTCGCGCGGCACAGCGCGCTGCGGGCGCGCCTGGTCTGGCAAGGGGTGGATCGCCCCTTGCAGCTGATCGAACGAGTGGTCCGGGTGCCGTTCGCGGAGTTCGACTGGACGGACGCCGACGACGACTTCTCGCCGCGGCTGGGCGAGTGGCTCGAAACGGACCGCACGGCAGGTATCGAGCTGGGCCGCGCCCCTCTGTTGCGGGTGAGCGTGTTCCGGCTCAGCCCGGTCCGCCATGTCATGGTGATGAGCTTCCACCACCTGCTGCTCGACGGGTGGAGCGTTCGGCTGCTGCTGCGTGATCTGCTGACGTTCTACCGCGCGGAAACGGACGGCAGGCCCGCCGTCATGGAGCCGGCGCCGAAATACAGCTCGTTCATCCATTGGCTCGGCAGCAAGGACGCGGACGCCGCCCAGCGGTACTGGCGTTCGGAACTTGGCGACTTCTCGGCGCCGACGAGGGTCGGGAGTGACCGGCCAACCGGCGAAGTCGGGTTCGCGACCGTCGATCTCACGATGACCGAGGCGGAGACCGCGAAGCTGCGCCAGTTCGCGCGGGCGCAGCGGGTCACGGTCAACACGCTCGTGCAGGGCGCGCTGGCGCTCTTGCTTTCCCGCTACGCGGGGGAATCCGACGTCGTGTTCGGCGCGACGCTGAGCACCCGGCCACCCGAAGCCGACCAGGTCGAGTCGATGGTCGGGCTGATGATCAACACGCTGCCGCTGCGGGTGCGGGTGGATCAGGCGGCGCCGGTCGGGCCGTGGCTGCGCTCGGTCCAGCAGGCGCAGGTCCGGCTTCAGCAGTTCGACTACACGCCGCTGGTGCTCGCCGCGAGCAGCAGCGCGGTTCCCCAAGGCACCCCGCTGTTCGAAAGCCTGCTGGTGTTCGAGAACTACCCGGCGACCCGTGCCGACGATCAGCTTCCCGCGGGGCTGGAGCTGACCACGATCGACGCGCGCGAGCAGACCGGCTATCCGCTCACCATCCTCGCTTCGGTCCGTGACCTACTGCGCATGGCGATCACGTACGACCGGTCCCGCTTCGCCGCGGACCAGGCCGATCGGCTCGCCGGGCATTTGCACGCGGTGCTGGCCGGGCTGGTCGCCGACGCCGCGGGGCTCGTCGCCGACGTCCCGCTGCTGACCTCGGCCGAGGTCGACCGCATGGTGACGGGCTGGAACGACAACGCCTCCGCGCCGCGCCCGGCGCGGCTACTGCACGAGGCGGTGGCCGATCGCGTGGAGCGGCAACCGGCCGCCACCGCGTTGATCGACACCGAGGGGGCGAGGCTGACCTACCGCGAGCTCGATCGCCGAGCCAATCAGCTCGCGCATCGCTTGCAGGGTATGGGAATCGGCCCAGGTTCGACGGTCGGGTTGTGCTTGCCGCGCTCTGCGGAGACCATTGTCGCCTTGTTGGCCACGCTCAAGGCGGGTGCCGCCTATCTGCCGCTCGATCCGAACCATCCGGTGGAGCGGCTCGAATTCATGCTCAGCGATTCGGGCGCCTCGGCCGTGGTCACCACCGAGTCGACCCGGTCGGTGCTCGGCTGCCGTGGTGACACGTTGTGCCTGGCCGATGTCCGGTGGGCAGAGCTGCCGGAGGAGTCGCCGCTGGCCGCGCTGGCTCAGTGCAGCCCCGCCTACGTCATCTACACCTCGGGTTCGACGGGTGCGCCGAAGGCGGTCGTCGTTTCACACGGTTCGGTAGTCGAAGTGCTGCGCTCGTCGATCGAGGTGCTGCCGATCGGTGCCGACGATGTGGTGCTGGCGGCCGCGACCATCGGCTTCGACCCGTCGATCCTCGAAATGTTCGGCACGCTGATGGCGGGCGGTACCGTCGTGGTCGCCAGCCACGGCAGGCTCACCGAGCCATCCATTGTGGACGGTCTGATCGCCGACCACGGTGTGACGATCATGCAGGCGACCCCCACGGTGTGGCGGGAGATCGTGCACAACGCCAAGGCACTGGACCAGGTGCACGTCCTGATCGGCGGCGAGGTGCTCACCGAGGACCTGGAGTCGGCGCTGCGGAAGGCGGCCAGGCGCGTCACCAACCTCTACGGGCCGACCGAGACGACGATCTGGTCGACGACCGCCGAAGTCACCGGCAGGCGGACCGGGGTCGGACGGCCGATGGCCAACACGAGGGTGTACGTGCTGGACGACCAGCTCGGGCCGCTGCCCGTCGGCGTGCCCGGTGAGCTGTACATCGCGGGGGAGCGGCTGGCGATCGGATACCGCGATCGTCCCGCGCTGACCGCGGACCGCTACCTGCCCTGTCCGTTCGGCGGATCGGGCGCCCGGATGTATCGCACCGGGGATGTGGTGCGGTGGACGGCGGACGGCGACCTCGAATTCCTCGGACGCGCCGACCACCAGGTGAAGGTGCGCGGCATCCGCATCGAACCAGGTGAGATCGAATCGGCGCTGCTGGCACTAGAGGGCGTCTCGCTGGCCGTTGTGATGGTCCGGGAGGACGTTCCCGGCGACCAGCGGCTCGTCGCCTACCTGGCCGGCGCCGGGCATCCGCCCGTGCCTGAGTTGCGCGCACAACTGGGTCGCACGCTGCCGGAGCACATGATTCCCTCCGCGTTCGTCTCGCTGCCGGATCTGCCGCGCACGTCCAGCGGAAAAGTGAACCGCCCCGCGCTGCCGGCGCCCGAGGCGGAACGGCCGGAGCTGGGCGTCGCGTTCCGCGCTCCCCGCACCGGGCTGGAGCGGCAGATCGCCGAGATCTTCGCCACCGTGCTCGGCGCGGCGGCGGTCGGCGCCGACGACGACTTCTTCGCACTGGGCGGGCACTCTCTGCTGGCCACCAGGGTGGTTTCCCGGCTGGCACGGGACTGTGGCCTGGAGGTTTCGCTGCGCGGCTTGTTCGACAATCCGACCGTGGCCGGGCTGGCCGCACTCGGCACCGGCGCTGACCTGACTGCCGAGCAGCCGATCGAGCGGGCCGATCGCGGCGTGCCGCTGCCCTTGTCGTCCGGCCAGCGCAGGCTGTGGTTCCTGGATCAGCTGGCGCCCGGCAGCGTCGAGTACGTCGTCCCGCTGATCCAGCGGCTGCACGGTGAGCTGGACGTGGCGGCGCTGCGCTCGGCATGGGCACAGGTGGTGGCCAGGCACGAGGTGCTCCGGACTTCTTTCGAGGCGACGCCGGGCGGTCCTGAACAGGTGGTCGCCGTCGTAGCGGACGCTGTGCCGGTCGAGCTGCCGGTGCTTGCCGCGGTCGAGGCGGAGGTCGACGCCGTGATCGAGCGGTTGGTCGGCGCGCCGTTCGAGCTTGCCGGCGCGCCGTTGTGGCGCGTGGCGCTGATCGAGGTGTCGCCCCGTGAGCACGTGTTCGTGCTGGCGTTGCACCACAGCGTGACCGATGGCTGGTCAGCGGGAATCCTGATCCGTGAACTCGGCGCCTGCTACCGGGCAGCGCTCGCGAACACGGTCCCCGAACTGCCGGAACTCGCGATCCAGTACGGCGATTTCGCGGCCTGGCAACAAGAACGGCTCAGCGGCCCGCTCGTGGAGGAGCAGCTCCCGTACTGGCGGAGGACATTGGCCGGCATCGAGCCACTGGAACTCCCGACCGACCGGCCACGGCCCGCCATCCGGTCTGCGGCGGGCGCGAGCATCGATTTCACGGTGCCGCCCGCAGTGGCGGAAGGCCTGCGCGCGCTGGCACAGGAAAGGCAGGCCTCGCTGTTCATGGTGCTGCTCGCCGGGTTGCAGGCGCTGCTGGCTAGGTACTGCGGGCAGTCCGACATCGCCGTCGGCACGCCGATCGCGAACCGCAACAAGGTCGATGTCGAACCGCTCATCGGCTTCTTCGTCAACACCCTCGTCCTGCGGACCGGTCTCGACGGGGACCCCACGTTCGCCGAGCTGGTCGACCGGGTCCGCGACGTCACCCTCGGCGCGTACGAACACCAGGACCTCCCCTTCGAGCGCTTGGTCGAGGAGCTCGTGCCGGTGCGCGATCTCAGCAGGCTGCCGCTGTTCCAGGTGATGCTTTCGGTCAACAACACGGAGCCGGTCGCATGGGAGCTGCCGGGTGTCGAGGTCACGGATCGCCCGCATGCCACGGAAAGCGTCAACGCGGACCTGGTCGCCGCGTTCCATGATGGTCCGGCGGGGCTGCGCGCTACCCTGCGCTACAGCGTCGCTCTCTTCGACGAAGACCGCGTCGACCGCATGCGCGCGCACCTGACGACGTTGCTGACGGCCGCCGCGGCGAACCCGGATCGGCGGCTCTCGGACCTGCCGTTGCTGCCGGCGGCCGAGTACCGGGAAATCGTGCGGGACTGGAACGACTCCGCGGCGGACTACCCGGCGGACAAGTGCATGCACGAGCTGTTCGAGGCACGGGTGGCCGAGCAACCCGGCGCGGTCGCGGTCGTCGGCGCCGACGGGCTGCGGCTGACCTACGCCGAGCTGAACGAACGGGCCAACCGGCTCGCCCATCACCTGCGCGGCCTGGGCATCGGGCCCGAGCAGCGTGTCGGCATCTGCGTATCCCCGTCCGTGGAGGCGCTGGCCGGGATTCTCGGCATCATGAAGGCCGGGGCCGCCTATGTCCCGCTGGATCCGGAGCACCCGGTCGAGCGGCTGGAGTTCATGCTGACCGACACCGGCGCCGAATGGGTGCTCGCCGACCACCCCGGATCGGCGGGGCTGCCGGGGAGCTACCGCGACCGGACCATCCTGCTCGATCCCGAGGTGTCCGCCGCGCGCGGCGAACCCGCCAGCAACCCCGGCGTGCGGACGCGGTCGGATCTGCTCGCCTATGTCATCTACACCTCCGGCTCCACCGGCAAGCCCAAGGGCGTGCTGGTACCGCACCGCGGACTGGTCAACTACCTGTGGTGGGCGATCGAGGGTTACGGCCTCGAAGGCGACGCAGGCGCGCCGATGCTCGGTTCGCTCGCCTACGACCTCGCGATGCCGAACTATTTCCTGCCGCTGATCGGCGGCAAGAGCGTGACACTGCTGCCTGCCGAGCGCAGCCTTGACTCGCTGCGCGAGCTGCTGTCCGCGCCGGGGGACTTCAGCCTTCTGAAGATCACCCCCGGCCACCTCGACCTGCTGCGTGGCACGCTCGACGAGCGCGCCAAGCTCGATTCGGTGCGTACCTACGTCGTCGGCGCTGACGAGGTGCGCCCGGAAACGATGGCAGGCTGGCAGCGGATCGCGCCGGGCGCCAGAGTGATCAACGAGTACGGGCCGACCGAGACCGTGGTCGGCTGCTCGATCTACGTCGCGGACGAGCGGTTCGACCCGTCTTCGCCGGTGCCGATCGGCAAACCCATCGCGAACATCCGGATGTACGTGCTCGACGAGGCGATGAACCCGGTGCCGGTCGGTTCGGCGGGAGAGCTCTACATCGGTGGTGATGGGGTGGCGCGGGGATACCTCAACCGCGCGGCCGTCACCGCCGAACGGTTCGTGCCGGACCCGTTCGAGCCGGGCAGGCTCTACCGCACCGGTGATCGCGCGCGGTATCGCGCCGACGGCGATCTCGACTTCCTCGGGCGGTTGGACCATCAGGTGAAGATCCGCGGGTTCCGGGTGGAGCTCGGTGAGATCGAGGCGAGGCTGCTACTGCACGAGGCCGTGTCCGAAGCGGTGGTGATCGCGCGCGATGACATGACGGGTGGGCGCAGGCTCGTCGCCTATCTGGTGGCCGCCGGTGAGCCGACGGTGGCGGAGCTGCGTGAATGGCTCTCGGCGGCGTTGCCCGACTACATGGTCCCGGCGAACTACGTGCTCCTGGCCGAGATGCCGTTGTCCGCCAACAGAAAGGTCGATCGCCGCGAGCTGCCGGCGCCGGATTCCGCGAGGCCGGAGGTCGGTGCCGGGTTCTTCGGTCCCCGGTCCGACGTGGAACGCCGGATCGCGGAGGTCTGGTGCGCCGTGCTCGGCGTCGGCCGGATCGGCGTGTTCGACGACTTCTTCGAACTCGGCGGTCATTCGCTGCTCGCCGTGGAGGTCGTTTCGAGACTGCGTGCCGGGCACGGGATCTCGGTGCCGCTGCGTACGATGTTCCAGACACGGGACATCGCCGGTCTCGCCGCCGCTGTCGACGCCGGCGGCAAGTCCGCTCGTGGCGAGTTGGTCCGGCTGAACGGCGGCGGCGCGTCCCGGACGGTGTTCTGCGTGCACGAAGGCACTGGCAACATCACCGGCTATTACGACCTGGCACGGCTGCTCGAACCGGATACCACGCTGATCGGCATCGAATACGACGCATCGCTGGCCACCGCGGAGGTAGCGCCAGGGGAGCGGCTCAGCGCGCTGGCGGCCACCTACGCCGGGCTGATCCGTGAACACCAGCCGGACGGACCGTACCGGCTCTGTGGCTGGTCGGCAGGCGGCCTGATCGCCTACGAGATCGGTGCGCAGCTGTCCGCGTCGGGCGCGCGGGTGGACTGGGTCGGCGTCATCGACTGCCCGCCCGAGGTCCGCTGCACCGACGAGCCCGACCCGCTGTTCACCAGAGCGATCGCGCTCGCCGTGCGGATCGACGACGGCGACTGGGCAGGGCAGGCCAAAGAGACCCTTGCCGAACCGCTGCGGAAAGCTGGCCTGCGCCCGGAAACCGTGGAGCTCGGCAAGGCGGAAGTACTCGAAACCTTGCACCGCAGGCACTTCCTTCACGGCGCACAACGTGCCTACCGGACCGGCCCCGCGGCTCTCCCGTTGTCCGTGCTGCGGGCCGCGGACGGCGACCTCGACCAGGCCACGGTCGAGCAGTGGCGCGAGTACGCGCCGCAAACGGCTTTCCAGCAGGCGAGCGGAGATCACCTTTCGGTCATGACACCCCCTCATGTCGATGAGGTCGCCCAGTGGCTGCGTAACGGGGTGCGGTCATGACGGAACACAAGACCCCGGTCGAAGCCCGGTCCGAGCAAACCCCGCAGCTGGTGCCACTGAGCCGGAACCGGGACTTCATCCTGCTATGGACCGGTCAGCTCAGCTCCGTGCTCGGCAGCCAGATGGCCTACGTGGCCTATCCGCTCCTGGTGCTGGCGATCACCGGGTCGCCCGTGCTGGCAGGCGTGGTCGGCACCGCGCGGGCGCTTCCGCAATGGATTCTCGGGCTGCCGTCCGGCTATTTCGCGGACCGGTGGGATCGCCGGACACTCATGTTGACCTGCGATCTGGTCCGGCTGGTCGCCGTCACCAGCCTGGTCGTCGGCCTCCTCACGGGCGTGCTGAGCTTCCCGTGGATCGTGGTGGTCGTGGTGGTCGACGGCTGCTGCGCGGTCCTATTCTCGCCAGCCGAGGTCGGCGCGCTGCGCCACGTGGTCCCCGCCGGCCAGCTGAAGGCCGCGAGCGCTCGCAACGAGGCGCGTGAATACGGGGCCATGCTTGCGGGGCCGCCGCTGGGCGGCTCGCTGATGACCGTTTCACCGGCGCTGCCCTTTGTCGGGGACGCGATCTCCTACCTGGTGTCCTTCATCAGCGTGTTCTTGATCCGGACGAAGTTCCGTACGGCGCCTGTCGAGCGAGAAAACGTCGGCTCGCTCTTCCGGGGGATGGGCGACGGCCTGCGGTGGCTGGCGCGCCAGCGTTTCCTCCGCGCCAGCCTGGTCATGGTGGCGGCCACGAACCTGCTCGGCAGCTCCATGACGATCGTATTCGTCGTCGTCGGACGCGAGCTAGGCGCCTCGACCGCGGCGGTCGGCACCGCGATGACCGTCGCCGGGATCGGCGGGCTGCTCGGCTCGTTCGCGGCGGCGGCGCTGGCGCAGCGCATCCCGGCCTCCTGGGTCGTCCTCGGCTTCCCGTGGGTGTGGGCGGCGCTGCTTCCGCTCATGCTCATCGCCGGCAACGTCGTGCTGATGGCCGTCGTGTTCGGGTTGATGCTGGCGGCCGCTCCACTGTGGAACGCGGTGCTGTCCACCTATCGCATCGTGCTGGTGCCGGACGAGCTCCAAGGCCGCGTCGACAGCGCGTGCCGGTTCGTGAGCCAGTCGGTGAGCCCGCTCGGCCCGTTGCTCGCCGGGGTGCTCCTGGAATACCTGGGCACGACGCCGACCCTGCTCGCGATGTGCGGCTGGCTTCTGGTCGTTTCGATCGCGGGCACGCTGGCGCCGGTACTGCGCCGGCCCCCGGTGCTGCTCGACGACCCGGCACCCGCCTCCTGAGTTGATCGAAAGCCTCCCAAGGAAGGAAACCATGTACCGGACCATGATGCGTTCGAAGATCCACCGGGCCACCGTCACCCAGGCGGACCTGCACTACGTCGGCTCGCTGACCATCAGCGCCGACCTGATGGAGGCAGCGGATCTGGCCCCAGGCGAAAAGGTCGACATCGTCGACATCGACAACGGGCAACGCCTCTCGACCTACGTGATCGAAGGGCCATGTGATTCGGGTGTGATCGGCATCAATGGCGCGGCCGCCCGGCTGATCGGGGTCGGCGACCTGGTGATCATCATCGCGTACGGTCAGGTTCTCGACACCGAACTGGCGGCGATCGAGCCCCGAGTGGTGTTCGTCGACGAAGCCAACCGCGTCGTGCACGAAGGGACGGATCCGGCCGATGTGCCGGCGGGCTCCGGCCTGACCCGTGGCGACATCGCCGCCGTCGCGCACTGACCGGCCTGCTCTTTGCAGAGCCTTGGCGGACTACCAGCACATTGGGGGCAGTGGTTGGCTCGGGATGCAGCCGCGGGGTGGAAGTCGCGGTGGGCGAAGTTGAGGCGGCGATATAGCTCGAGTCATGCTGTCACGAAGACGTGTTGGTAGTCGTGTGCGGCGAGGCGCGGAGCAGCCGAACGAGGAAGGGCGGCAGGCGCCGATGGCGTCGTAGAGGCGCACATTGTCGCGTGACTGGCCAACGAGTTCGCCCAGCGGGCTCCGGGCTGCGCAAATGCCTGTCCTGTCCAGCGAGCGTGGGGCACGCTGAGAGCCGGCAGTATCGGCGATCATCCAGCGGTCGCCGGGTCCGGCTGATTGACCACAAGAGTCTGGCAACAGCGGCGGGATTGTGAGCTGGCTCGGAGTGGTGAATACCACCCGATCGGGCGGGTAGCTTGCTTTCTTGGGTGGTGAGGGATCACGCAATAGGTGATCTTGCACGAAGACTGGTGTCCGAGGACGATCTTGCTCGCTAACCACAACGCTCTTGCTGGGATGATCGGGCACGGTTTCAGCCGGTCAAGGCTGCGAGGCATTTCCAAGTTGGTAGAGGAGCGCAGCGCGGCTGCACTGGTGCCGGTGATCCTCGACAGGAACGGACGTGGGTCAGCCACGCTCGACGTACTCGGGTTCCGTGGCGGCCATACGGGCGGCGGTCGTCGTCAACCTGGGCGATCAAGACGGGTGTCATCGCCCTCGCCTGACATCAGGCGGACGTGCCGGACTGGGCACCGCCCGCCACCTCCGCCTCCGGACGGCCGCGCTGGTGGGGCGGCCTTCATCGGTGCGCACGGCTCCAGAGGGCCTGCCAGCCGCCCCGTCCGAGCAACGCGGCCGGGATGAGCAGGCCGTGCTCGGCGATGTGTTCCGCGAACAGGTCTACGGGCGCGCCGAGTTCGGCGGCCCCGGCAAGTGCGGCCTGCCACGGCCCGTCCTCGTCGAACAGCTGGGTGGCAGGATAGCCGGGCACTTTGATTCTTCGTTTCGCGACAACCTGGACCACATTGGCCTTTATGGACTCGGCGGCGCAGGTGGTCGCGATCGCCAGTGCGCACACCAGCTCCGGTGAGGGGCTGCGCGCCACCGATCGGGCCAGCGCGTCGGCACCAACCAGCTCGCCCATTGCCGCGCGGACCGAGCGCGCCACCGAGTCCATGGCATGGGCGGGCACGATCTTCGGGCGACGCGCGAGGGCACGCAAAGTGCGCGGAAGTGGTGCGCCGTCGGTCAGCGCGCCGATCCGGTCGTAGTCGCGCATTGCCGGATCAAGCCGGCTCACCGCGGTGGCCAGTGGCCGGACGCGCGTCGCCCGCCACAGGGCTGACGCGCTGATCCCGGCATTCAGGGCCGCACGAACGAGTTCGACGCGCTGGGCCGGGCCGACGCGTTTCAGGGCGATCACTGCCGCGTCCGGTTCGAAGTCGGCAGGCTGCCCGGGTCGTCCGAGCCCGCGCGCGAGCTCGGCGTAGACGCGCCGAGCGGACTCGGCCCGTGCCGCGGTCAGTTCTCGCTGCACTACGGCGGTCAGGGCACTGGTGAGATCGGGGTGAAGGCGTGCTGCCGCAGGTCGGCGCGCCGATCCTCCCCGCGACCGCGGCGGCGGTACGGGCAGCAGGGGCTCGGGGGTGGGTGGCATGGGCACCGGGAGATCGTTGACCCATTGCTTGATGTGCTTTTCCAGCGGCGCCGGGACGGCGTCGTTGAACCGCGCGCACAGCTCGTGGATCTGCCAGCCCCCGACGCGCCGCCGGACGTCCAGGTTGGCGACGATCCGGCCATCGTCCTTGTCTCGCAACGCCATCAGGACACAGTGGCCTTGGCGTGCCTCCTCGGCGTACCACGGCTCGCCGATGCAGTTGCCCATGTAGCCGGACCAATCGGCCAGCTGTCTCGGTTCGCGGCCCAGTTCCACCGCCAGGTCTGTATCCGGGATAATCCGTTTGTCCACAGTGGACACTTCGGATGGGATCGGGAAAGCGTCGGCGCCGGCCGCGGCGATCACCGCGTCCTCGCAGACCCCGTCCGCCAGCTCCGGCCAGCTGCCGCAGCGGGGCGGCGGCGTCGCGCCGAACGCGACGAGCTGAGCGACGCCGGCCGCCGCCTGCGGCACGGATCCGGCAGGGGGCCAGCCCGGTTCCAGCGACGGCGGTGTGCTGTAGTCCAGGTCGGGCGCGGGCTGCGCGTGCTGCACCGTGGCGGACTCGGTGCCGTGGAAGGGCGCCAGGGCGTCGGCGAGGTCGGCGAACCAGAGCAGATCGTGGGGTGCCTCCACCGAGGCCGGATCTGCGGCGGGATCGGCGGCCAGCCGCCGAGCCAGTGTCAGCGCCGGACCGCCGGGGTGTGCGTCGGCCAGCGGCGGCTGCTCCCAGCCGCCCGGTGCCCGGGAGAACGCCTGCGCCCCGTAGAAAGACTCGTGAGCGTTCCGGGCGGTTTGAACGAACACAGCCTCCGGTGAGGGTGGTGGCGGGGTATGGATGGACGCCCGGAACGCTCACGAGTCAAGCAGATGCCAGCTGCGCACTCAGCACGGCAGCCCGCCCGCCGCGGACCGCGGCGAAGGCCTCCTTGACCGCAGCGGGAAGTTCCTCGGCCCGCGACACCGTCCGCGCCCACGCGCCCGAAGCCGCCTTCGCTATCCCCGGCAGATCGGCCTCGGGCTCGAAGCTGATCCCGAAGTCGTCGTGCTGGGCGGCAACGCCATGCGGATGAACGCCCAAAGTGGACAGTTTCGGCGACTTCCAGCCCCCGGTTGTCGTAGATCACGGTGAGGGAGGGCAGGTCGTAGCGGCGCGCCACCCACTGCGCCGAGGCCGGTACGCCGAACAGGTACGTGCCGTCACCGACGAGGGCGACCACCGTCCGGTCCGGCTGGGCCAGTTTCACGCCGAGGGCGGCGCCGGCGTACCAGCCGAGAGAGCCGCCGCCGGAGGTGATCACCGAGCCGGGGCGCGACGCACGCAGGTGTTCGTTGATCACCTGGTAGTTCGAGATCCCTTCGTTGAGCACCAAGGTGTTCTCGTCGATCTCGTCGCGGAGGCAGGCCGTGAGGAACTCGGGCGTGATCACCTGACCCGCCGGGTGTTCGCGGTCGGAGACGACGGCCGCGTGCTCTTCGTGTTCGGCCTGGACTTCTTCACCAAGGTGGTCATCTGTCGCTAAGTGGGAGCTGCATCGCGAGGTGGGCTAAGGTCTTGCACGGTCAACCGACTGATTGGCCTCATTTGGTGGAGTGCCCCGGGCGGGCGCCGCAGGGTCTAAACGCGAATGGCGAGTCGTGAGTCCGGATCGACGGCCTCTTCGATAACTCAGAAGTCTGGAGTGCTGTCGCAACGGCGGAGTTGTGACGCTATTGTCTTTTGTGGACTTGTATGGAGCGTCTCTCGGTTCGTCGCGCTGAGGACACGTGTCACCGGTTCGGTCGTCAGTGGGGCACGGGTACGGCGCAGCACTGTCCGATGCGGGCAACGCTCACTGCTGGCGTCCAGGCCGTACGGCGTCCGCCGCGCGTGCGTGTCAGCGTGGTCGGTGCCGTCCGCGCGGTTGGCCCGCGAGTGCCCTCGATGAGATTCCTCATGGCAATCATAACACTTGTCCTGCCTGATGGGCTGCTGATCCGGGCCGACGTGCGGCTGGCGATTGAGCATCGGCGGTGGGAGGGCACACGGCGCGGCTGCCCAAAGCTCTGCCTCGACACGGATCGCTCGGACGACTCGTGTCCGAGCGGCAGCTGGAGATGACCACCTTCATCAATGACATGTGGGCACGCTGGCCGGGTAGCCGGATCGACTGGTAATGTTTATTCCTCCGGGCTAGAACGCCAGACAGGGGATCTGCATGCGGTCGTCTCTCGGATGGATCAGTTTCTTCTGTGCGGTGATGACTGGGGCGGCAATTGTTTTCGCAGTGCCAGCGGGAACCGCGGAGGGGGCGGTACAGGGATTGGGCGAACTGCTTCGTGGCTGGAAAGTCCAGTCGAGTTCGGTTGCGACCGAACCCGGGGAAACGGTGTCGCAGCCGGGATACTCCACTGCCGGATGGCTACCGATCTCCCAGCCGGAGACGGTGATGGCGGCTCTGCTGGAGAACGGCAGGTATCCGGACATCTTCAAGTCCGACAATCTCGCGAAAGTTCCCGCCGAGCAATTCAAGGCGAACTGGTGGTATCGCGACGAGGTGACCGTGCACCCCGGATCCGGCATGCACCAGTTCCTGGTGATGCGCGGGGTGCTCGGTCGCGCCAACCTGTGGGTCAACGGCAGGAAAGTGGCGGACCAGGTACAGCTGCAGGGTGCGTACTCACGATTCGAGTACGACCTCACGCCACTGCTGCGCGACGGTCGGAACGTGATCGCGCTCGATATGTTCCGCAATGACAGCGAAAGCGAGTTCGACGAGTCATCGGGTGGCGAAGACCGACCACGTCAGCTGACACTCGACATGGTCGACTGGAATCCGCTCGCGCCGGACCACTGGACTGGGATGCAGTTCGCACCCGAGCTGGTGCAAGATGGCGCCGTGTCGGTGCGCAATGCGCATGTGTTGCAGGACAACGCGCCCGACATGAGCTGGTCGGACCTGACCGTCAAGGTGGACCTGCGCAACAACACCGGTGTCGACCAGACGGCAGACCTGTTCGGTGCCATCACCCGGCCGGGTACTCTCCTGCCGAGCCATCGACGGGTGACGATACCCGCGAACACCACACAGGTGGTATCTCTGCCGACCAGCCGGCTGCAGCATCCCGAGGTGTGGTGGCCGTACCAGCTGGGTGCGCAACCCATGTACCACATGAATGTTCTAGCGCGCTCCGGCTGGGAGATCACCGGCAGGCAATCGGAAGACTTCGCCGTTCGCACGGTCACCTCTGCCCTGACGCCCGTCGTCGCCGGCAAGACGTTGGCGCCGCAGGGGTACCGCCAGTTCGCCGTCAACGGCGTGCCGTTCGTGGTCCGTGGCGGCGGCTGGTCGCAGGACATGTTCCTGCGCTACTCCGCGCAGAACACACACGACCAGCTGGGCTACATCAGGAACATGGGGCTGAACGCCATCCGATTCGAAGGCAACTTCCCACCGGACGACATGTTCCAGCAGATGGACCGCATGGGCATACTGGCCATGCCGGGCTGGCAGTGCTGCGACAAGTGGGAGCACCCGGACTGGGATGACGTCATCCGGGCCAGCGCGGCCAATCAGGCCGCGAACGTGGCCGCCTGGCTGCGTGACCACCCAAGCGTTTTCGCGTTCTTCCAAGGCAGCGACAACGAGCCTGACCCAGGCAAGGAAGCGATCTTCCTCGCTGGGTTCAGGGCTGCGGACTGGTCCGTTCCCCAGATCGCGTCGGCCGAGTACAAGGCGTCCGCCCAGCTCGGGCAGGCCGGCGCCAAGGAGGGGCCGTACAACTTCGCGCCACCTTCGTACTGGTGGAACAGCGGTCCTCTGATGAACAAGGGTGACGACTACACCAACGCCGGAGGCGCGTTCGGGTTCAACACCGAGTCCAGCTCCGGATCGACGATCCCCACGCGGGACTCCCTCGACCGGTTCCTCACCCCAGCCGAGCAGGAAGACTTGTGGGACACCAGTTCGACGAACGGACGGACCAGCGGACCCGACATCTTCCACACGAGCCGGTTCAACCCCTACACGGCTGTCGGCCGGCTGGGAAAGTACAACACCGCGTTGTGGAACCGCTACGGGCACTGGACGGACATGGCGTCGTACCAGCGGATCGCCCAAGCCGGCGGATACGAGGTGACGCGCGCGCAGTTCGAGGCGTACCTGGGCCACTCGAAGGACCCGGCCAACCCCAGCACGGGCTTGATCTACTGGCAGATGAACAAGGCCTGGCCGTCCTTGCAATGGGAACTCTACGGATACGACTTCGACCAGCCAGGCGTGTACTTCGGTGCGCAGCAGGCGAACGAACCCGTGCACATCATGTACGCCTATGACGACGGTTCGGTGAAGGTGGCGAACCTGACCGGGCGGACAGAGACCGGGCTACGGGCCACCGCGGAGGTTATCGACGTCAACGGCACGGTGCGGGACAGCCGGCAGGTGGCGGTCCCCGCCGTGTCGACCCAGGACGTACTGACTGTGCTCAAGCCGACGGTCCCGGCGGACGTGTCGTCCACGTACTTCCTTAAACTGGTGCTGAACCAGGGCGACCGTGTGGTGAGCCGGAACGTGTACTGGCTGTCCACCAAGGTCGACCAGGTCGACTACGCCAAGACCATCGGTGACCCGGGTGGCGCCGAGTTCCAGCCCGGCGGCTACGCCGACCTGACCAGGTTGCGGGATCTGGGACCGGCGCAGGTCAAGGTCGGCGCACAGACCCGGCAGGACGGTGCTGACCTCGTCACGACGGTGACGGTGCGAAACGTGTCGAACCGGGCGACTGTGGGATTCATGCTACGGGCGGATGTCCGTCGTGGTGCCAGTGGCCGTCTCCAGGCCGGTGACAACCAGGTCCTGCCCATCCAATGGAGCCGGAACGACCTGACCCTGTGGCCAGGAGAGGTTCAGACGATCACCGCCCGGTATTCGGCATCGCAACTCCGGGGCGGCCAACCCATGGTGACTCTGGCCGGGTGGAACGTCGCCGAAGTCATGGTCGGGGGATGACGTGGCGTCGATGGGTGCCGGCTGCGTGCGTGCAACTGCGGAGAGGTCGCAGTTGCACAAGGGATACAAGCTGTCAAGGCGATCTGACGGTGCGGTGCTGTGTTGGCTGCGCAGGGTCTCCGAATGGAGGGGTCTGGAGTGGACGAGCGGAAAGCCGTGCCGATCGGGAGCCGGATCGGTGTTCTCGCCGGCCGGCATCCCGAATCCCCGGCGGTCGTCAGCGTCGCACGTGATGGCACGGAACAGGTCCTGACGTGGTCGATGCTCGAGCGGCAGAGCAACGTCGCCGCGAGACTGCTGGCGCAGCAGGGGGTGGACAGGCAATGCCTGGTCGCGCTTCTGCTACCGGCCGGTCTGAGCCATGGGATCGCCACCGTCGCGGTGTGGAAACTGGGCGGCATCGTCCTGTCGTTAGACCCGGACGCCACCGACACCGAAATCGTGGCCCTACTCGAGACGGCGAAGCCTGCATTCGTCGTGTCCGATTCGGCAACAGACGCGCTCCGGGGTGTGCACGTCATTCGGCCGGACGACTTGCGATCGGCGGCGACTTCGGCGGATCCGCTGCTAGACCAGGGAATCCCGCGCTCGGCGCACGCGACCGGTGGCAGCACTGGCAGACCACGGATCATCCTTCGCGTCCCAGCGTGGATGTACGGCCGCGAAGTGACTGTGTCGGAGCGGGAGCTCAGGTCGGGGGTGCGGGCCGGCCAGACGCAACTCCTGATGTTGCCTTTGCACCACGGGGGATTCACGAAGCTTTACAACGGCCTGGCGCTGGACCACAAGATCGTCCTGATGGAACGGTTCGCGCCGAAGCTGGCTGCCGAGCTGATCGTGCGGCACCGCGTGGCGTACTTCGTCACAGTGCCGGCCTGGATGCGCAGGTTGCTCGCCGTGCCGGGGTTCGACAGCATGGATCTGAGCAGCGTCACCACGGTTCACCAGAGTGCGGCCGGTTGCCCGGACGAGCTCAAGCTCGCCTGGTTCAAGGTTTTCCGGCCGGAGACCCTGCACGAGGGATACGGCAGTCAGGAACGGATCGGCACAGTGTGGATCCGCGGCGACGAATGGCTCATGCATCGGGGCAGCGTGGGCAGGCCGGACGACTGCCGAGTCCGGATCTACCGCGATGACGGTGAACTGGCGGCAGCCGGTGAGACGGGCGAAATCTTCCTCAAGACACCGGGAACCGGGCAGCCCACCTACATCGGCCCGGGCCCGCTGCTGTCGGCACGCGATGGTTATCTGAGCCTCGGCGACGCGGGTTTCCTCGACGAGGAGGGATATCTGCACGTGGTCGGCCGCCGCGCGGAGATGATCAACGTCGGCGGGGTCAAGGTCTACCCGGCCGAGGTCGAGCACGTGTTGCTGGGGCACGAGGGTGTCGCGGACGCGGCGGTCGTTCACCGCAGCCATGCGTACCTGGGGCAGGCGGTGCACGCACTGGTGGTTCCCGTCGAGGAGAACCACCCGCCGACGGCGTTGGATCTGATCGAACACTGCCGCAGCCGGTTGTCCACCGCGAAGGTTCCCATTTCCTATGAGTTCGTGTCCCGGCTCGAGTACAGCGCGGCGGGCAAGTTGCGCCGCCAAGCGCTGTCTCCCGATGTGCGTCGCGCTTGAGCTGGCTGGAACAAGCGAAGTAGCCTGGCGGCGTCCGCCGGTGAAGATCGTTGTCGCGCGCTATCCGGGGCGGACGTGGTGGGGTTCGGGTGCGCCTGCCGCGCCGCCGTCGACCGACATCACCGGACAGAACGTTCGTGGATCACCTGCTGTATGTGGCTGCCGACGATTTCAAGGACGGACATGACGGAACTGACCGAGCAGCTTTCCGCCGAGCTGAGTACTGCCCTCACCACGGAGGCGATGGCGGTGCAACGGTACACATATTTCGCCCGGATCGCGGAGATCGAAGGGCACCGGGAGATAGCCCAGCTGTTCACCGAACTCGCGGAAACGACGTCGTGTGTGGCGCACGGACACCTGGATCTGCTGCAGCCCATCGCGGATCCCGCCACCGCCCAGCCGATCGGCGACACCCGGCTGAACCTGGCGTCTGCGCTGGCCGGCGGCTTGCGGGACGCGGACGAACACTATCCGAGGTGGACCGCGGCGGCCCATGCGGCCGGGTGCGCCGACATCGCCAGCTGGTTGACCAGCCTGGCGGCGCTGAAACATGCCCACGTGGCCAGGATCAACAACGCGCTGGCGACCGTCACCACGGTGGCCGGCCAGGGGAGCGCACCGGAATGACGACCGAGTCGGTATTCGAACACGAGCGGGCAGCCACCTACGACGCCTCCTCCATCGTGATCTTCTCGGGGCTGTCCGCGGTCCGGCGCAATCCGTCGATGTACGTCGGTTCGACCGGTGCGGAAGGTCTGCACCACCTCCTTTCCGAGCTCGTCGACAACGCGGTCGACGAGTGCGCCGCCGGCCACTGCCGGAACCTGTCGGTGACTCTGCACGAGGACGGGTCCTGCACGGTCGAGGACGACGGCAGGGGCGTCCCCGTCGATCCGCATCCCGAGACCGGCCAACCAGCCTGCGAGGTCGTGCTCACGACGCTGCACAGCGGCGGGAAGTTCGGCGGTGCGACGTACCGGGAGACAGCCGGCCTGCACGGCGTCGGGCTGAGCTGCGTCAACGCTCTGTCGGAATGGTTGTGGCTCGACATCTGGCGGGACGGTACGCATCACCAGCAACGCTTCAGCCGTGGCGAACCGGTCCAGCCGCTGACCGTCGGCGGACCATCGGCCAAGCGCGGCACGCGCATCCGGTTCCAGCCCGACCCGGGGATCTTCCACGATCCGGTGTTGTCCGCCGCGACAGTCGAGCGGCGGCTGGCGGAGATCGCGTTCCTCCACCCGGACCTGTCGGTCGGCTTCACCGACGAGCGCACCGGTGAGACACGTGTCATCCACAACACCGGCGGCGTGCGCGGGTTCGTCGAGCATCTCAACCGGGACGAGACGACCGTGCATCCGGAGCCGGTCACGGCGGCCGGCCAGAGCGCGGAGTGTGAGTTCGAAGTCGCCTTCCAGTGGACCGAGGGCTACGCCGAGCAGATCCGCAGCTTCGTCAACACGGTCGCCACCGACCAGGGCGGTGCGCACGTGGACGGCCTCCGGGCGGCGCTGGCGTCGGCCGTGACCGGGTTCGCCACCGCGTCCGGGATCCTCGACACGGCATCCGGTGAGACCGTGACCACGATGGATGTCCTGGAAGGACTCCGCGCCGTGCTCGCCGTGCGGATGCGGGACCCGAAGTTCGACGGGCAGACCAAGAAGCGGTTGCAGAGCCCCGAAGTGTTCCAGTTCGTGCGCGACGGCGTGCACCGTGACCTGGCGGCCCGGCTGGCCGCCGACGAGAGTCTCGGCCGGATGGTTGCGGGCCGGGTGCTGGACGCGACCCGGGCCCGGTTGGCCGCCCGGCTGGCCGGCCGCACCGCGCGCTTCCAGCAGCGTGAACTGAAGATCGACTACGACGTGTACCGCAGGCAGTTCGGCATCCGGTCACGCGACTGGCACGACTCCTGCTCGTGGCTCACCGACGAAGGGCTGCTGGCGGCGCACGCGGAGCTGTACGACATCGAACCAGGCGCCCGGATGCTCGACGTTTGCTGCGGCAGCGGCGTCGTCGGAGACGCCTTCCGCGGCAAGGTGGGGGAGATGGTCGGCCTCGACATCACGCCGGAGATGGTCAAGCTGGCCGCCCACCGGCTCGACCGGGTCCACCTGGGCACTGTGTACGACTTGCCCTTCCAGGACGGTGAATTCGACATCGTGGTCAACCGCGAGGTGCTGCACCTGCTGCCTCGGCCGGAGCAGCCGCTCGCCGAGATCCACCGGGTGCTGCGGCCGGGCGGGCAGTTCGTCGTCGGCCAGATCATGCCGTACTCCGATGTGGACGCGTTCTGGATGTACCGGATCTTCAAGAAGAAGCAGCCGCTGCTCTTCCAGATGTTCCGCGAGCAGGACTTCCGGCAGCTGTTGCTGGACGCCGGGTTCGTCGACCTGCGGATGGAGGAGTACTTCCTGGTCGAGTCGATCGACAAGTGGATCGACACCCACGAGACGACCGCTGCCAACCGCCTGGAGATCTACCGGTTGTTCTACGAGGCGCCCCTGGAAGTACGGCAGGTCCACCCGTTCGAGGTGTTGCCGGACGGCTCGGTGCGCGACCAGTGGCGATGGTGTGTCTACTCCGCGAGGAAACGCGGCTGACATGACGGTCCAGACAGGTGCCGGTCCAGCCCTCGACGACGATCTGACCGCCCGGCTGGGCGTGCTGCGGGCCGTCAGGGGGCCGGTGATCCCGGACTTCCGCGCGCGGGTGCAGGAGCTGGTCGTCGTCGCGTCCAGCTCCCGAGGTGGTTCCAGTATGGTCGCCGAGACCTTGCGCGCGTGCCGATCGCTCATCCACCTGCGCGCCGAGATCAACCCGTTCCTGCGACTCGCCGGCTTGGCCTCGGTCAATGACTCCGACCAGCTCACGGCCGCGGACTTCTGGTCGCTGTCCGACCAGGAGCGGGCCGACCTCGCGGCCGACCTGGCGCTCGACGCGGGCTGCGCGTCGAGCACGGTCGAGAGCGACGAGCGGTTTGCGTTGGATGTGGCGTGGCGGTTCGTCGTCCAGTGGCCCGAACTCGCCGTCGATCCCCTGCTGGTGGCGCGGACCGCCGCGGCCGAACTGGCTGCCTGCCGGGTGCCAGGCGGTGGGCACGACAACGCGAGGTTCCAGCTCCGGTTGCTTGACGCTCTCGCCCGGCAGGGCGTGACGGTAAACCCGCGGTTCTACGACCTGCCACGAGCCGCGCTGCGGGGCCTGGGGTTCCCCGCACCGTCCGGTGCGCCCGGTCGGCAGCTGATCGAAGAACCGCCGTTCGTGCTGACCAAGCCGTGGCACTGGGCGGACGCCGCCGATGTGTCCACGAAACCCCTGGTGATCAAGTCCCCCAGCAACGCGTATCGGATGAGTTTTCTGCGCGCGTTGTTTCCCCAGGCGCGGATTCGCGTGTTGCACATCATCCGCAACCCGGGAGCCGCGATCAACGGGCTCTACGACGGCTGGCAATACGGTGGTTTCCACGCGCATCGCATGTCGCCACCGCTGCAAATCGGTGGATACGACGACAGCGAGTGGTGGAAGTTCGATTTGCCGCCGGGGTGGCGCGACTACACCGATGCACCGCTGCTCCGGGTCTGCGCGTTTCAGTGGCTGTCGGCCCACCGTGCCGTGCTGGCCGACGCCGCGGCGAACAGGCGGGACCGCCTGGTCGTGCGGTTCGAGGACCTGCTCCGCAACCCGCTCAGCCGGGTCGCGGCCTTCGAGCGGATCGCCGGCTGGCTGGGCGTGCCGTTCGACGCGGAGTTCCAGCGGACGGTCGCGGCCGGCATCGAACCAGTGGTCGCCACCGCCCCGCCCGGTCCGAACCGGTGGCGCGCGCGGCAGCAAGCGATCACCGAGGCGATGAGGTCGGATGTAATGGCGATGGCACACCAGCTGGATTACGGCGACGTCGACAGCTGGATCTGAGCGACGCCGGATCGTCAGTCGACGAACTCGTTTGTCGCGTCATGGTGATGCGGCAAACAGTAGGGCGGCTCCAGCAGGGTCCGCTGGGTGGGCGTCAGTGAGGCACGCAACTCCTCGGACCAGTCGAGGTAGACACGGCTCCACGCCAGGTGGCCTGGGGCGTACTTGAACAGCAGGGTCCGCCGTTCGTGTTCGGCGAACCACGGATGAGTGCCGTGCAACAACGCGTTGTTGAACACCACGACATCGCCGGCCCGCAGTTCCACATGGTGCACGCTTTCGTGCCGGTGGTCCCAGCCGGCCGGAGCGGGGAAGTTGCTCTTGTGGCTGCCCGGAACACAGAGGAAACCGCCCTGCCCGGCGCCCATGTCGGTCAACGCCCAGCTGACGGTGACGATGCCGCTCGACATCCGGCCGTTCCGGAACGTGTAGAACTCGGACTGGTCGTGTGCCTCGCACGCACCACCGTGCAACGGCAGGCCGCTCGTGCCGGAACGCATCCTGATGCCGTAGTAGCGGTCCAGCCGCATCCGCTTCTCGAACAGATCGGTCAGCATGGGGTGCACAGCGGGGTGGTCGAGCAGTTCGCGGAACACCGCCGACCAGGCCAGGTAGCCGGAGAACAGTTGCCCGGCGAAGTCGTCGCCGGGCGGGGCGAGTTGCTGTGCGTCGATCGCCTGGTTGAGCTCGGCGAGGATGCCCGCGTCCAACGCTTGCCGGACGACGATGAAGCCCTGCAGATCGAAAAGGTACCGTTGTTCATCGGTGAACACGTGGACTCCGTCCTCCTGCTGTCACGCGGAAGTGAGGTCATCGGCGCATTGCCTGCCCCGCATCACCGCGTCGTCCGAGTTGATGTAGCGCCATTCGCCGAACCGGCCGGCGCACAAAACGCCGTAGTGCTCCAGAGCGTCGGTGATGTGCTTCCTGGCCGCTGAGGTGGCGAGCGTCTGGATCGGGTAGGCGCGATCGATGGAGACGGTGCTCCGAGCGGATGGTCGTACGTCCTGGTCGACGATTCCCATGTCGGCGACAGCGGCCCGCACCTGGCCGGCCAGGTCGGCGCCATCGAGCGGTTTGTGCTCGGAGTAGGAGATCTCGGCCTGGACCGCGAACCGGCCCGATGCCTGCAGGCGCCTGGACGAATTGGAGTTGAGAACCAGTTTGTGGAAGCAGACATCCGGATCGGCGGAGTAGACCCGGTGGAATGTCGAGTAGTCACCTCCGTCGAACACCAGGTTCACCAGTTTCAAGGAGTTCCAGCGCAGTTCGGCTGCGGCCTGCCGACAGCAGTCGGGCAGATCCGCGCACCTGCGGACCAGCTCGTCGAGCGGCATCGTGGACACCAGCCGGTCCCAGTCCAGCCGCACCCCGTTCTGGGTCACCAGAGTGCGGTGGCGCAGGTCGACGGTGCGCACCTCATGGCCGTAACGAACCCGGTGGCCGATCTTGTCCGCGATGCCCGCGAACAACTCGAAGAAACCGCCCGCCGCCGGGTAACGGACGTTGGCGTTGGGGAATGAGCGGAAGTCCTGTGGGCGCAATGCACCGGCGACGACTGCGGCGGTGTCCGGCGTGACCACCCGGCCGGCCGTCCAGGTGGTCGCGATGTCGGACAGCGGGTGTGCCCAGACCTTCTCGTTGTACGGTCGTAGGAAGTGCGAGGCGATGCCGGCACCGAACGACGTCTCGATCCAGTCCAGCATGGACCGGGGCGTACCGGGCGGCCGTCGTGCGGCCTCGAACAGCCCGTTCAGGCAGTCCTGGACCACGTTCACAGGCAGGCCGTGCAGGTGGCTCTGGAACGGATAACGGACGAACGTGCCGTGCGAGTACACCCATGCCTGCCGCGGCTGCTGGTGGATTCCGGGGCGGCACCACTGATCCATCAGGTCGTGGACGTACTCGTGCTTGGTGAAGAACGCGTGCCCGCCGAGGTCGAACACCGCGCCACCGAGCTCGAACGACCGGCAGAGGCCACCTGCCTCGGCGGCCGATTCCAGCACCAGGAATTCGCGATCGGTCCGGTCGAGGTGGAAGGCGGTGCTCAGCCCGGCCGGGCCGGCGCCCACGATGATGATCACGTGTCGGTCTCCAGACGGTGTGGCAACACGGCTCGCTCGACAGGGAGTGGTGCTACGGCATCGCTGATTGTGGTCGACGCGGGAACCTGCTGGCTACCATCGGCGAACTGACTTCGCACGGCTACGCCGCCGGTCGGCGGACGGAGACCACAGTGGACAATCGGGTTGGGCGAGGGGGCCGTAGTGCGGGTGCTCGTGACAGGTGCGGCGGGGTTCATCGGCAGCACGCTCGTCGACCAGTTGCTGTGTGACGGCCACGAAGTCATCGGCGTGGACTGCTTCACCGACTACTACGATCCCGAGCGCAAACGCGCCCACATCGCCGGCGCGCTGCGCCACCACAGGTTCGAACTGCGGGACGAGGATCTGGCCGACTGCGGGTTGGCCACGTGGCTGCGGGGTGTGGACGTGGTCTATCACCTGGCTGGCCAGCCTGGAGTGCATGGGTCCTGGGGGAGCGGGTTTTCGGCGTACCTACAGCGGAACATCCACGTGACCCAGCTCCTGCTGGAAGCGTCGGCGGCGGTGGGCGTCGGGCGTTTCGTGTACGCGTCGAGTTCTTCGGTCTACGGGGAGATCGATCTGCCGTCGGTGACCGAGAACTCGCCGACCGTGCCACTGAGCCCTTATGGCGTAACGAAACTGGCGGCCGAACAACTCTGCCGTCTGTACGCACGGGAACGCGGCGTACCTGTGGTGGCGCTTCGCTACTTCACGGTGTACGGCCCCAGGCAACGCCCCGACATGGCCGCATCACGGTTGATCGCGGCAGCACTCTTCGGCGGGACGTTCCAGCTGTTCGGCGACGGCAGCCAGGTTCGCGACTTCACGTATGTCGATGACGTGGTGGCGGGCACGATTGCCGCCGGCACGGCGCCACTCGCGGCCGGCACGGTGCTGAATCTCGCCGGCGGCAAGCCCGTTTCCCTCAATCGGGTGATTGACGTAATCGGGATGGTCACTGGTCGAGAACCGGCGGTGCATGCAGCCGGTGCTCGCTACGGCGACGTCACGCACACCGGTGGTGTCACCGCGCGGGCGCGGGAGCTCTTGGGCTGGTCGCCACGAACCAGTTTGGCCAAGGGTTTGCGGGAGCAGGTCGACTGGATGTCGGAATTGCTGCGCAGTTCGCCACCGCCGGTCGTGCGGTGACTGTGCAACTGCGGAACGGCGTCAGTTGACCGTGGCCGGCAAGGCACCGTCGATGCGCCAGGACTGCTAGTGTGGCCCAGTGGATCTTCAGCGGCGTGACTACGAACGGTTGGCGCGCGCGGCGGGCGCGGATGTGCTGGGCGCGAAGCTGATCACCGGCCGCGGATACACCCAGAACCGCCGGATGATCGTCGAGTTGGCCAGTGGTGCCACCCTGTTCGCCAAGCAGGCGACGGACGCTGCGAGCGCCGCGTGGTTGCGGACCGAGTACGCGGCGTACCGCCACCTCCGCGGCTCCTTCCTGCCGGAGCTGGCGGGCTGGGATGACGACGGCGAGTTTCCGGTCCTGCTGCTGGAAGACCTGTCCGACGCCCGCTGGCCACCACCCTGGGAGGCCGGGATGGTCGACGCGGTGCTGGCCGTGCTCGCCGAGGTGGCCGCTCATCCGGTCATCCCCGGGCTGTCGCCGGTGCGCGAGAACGACTACATGCAGCCGAACTGGGCGGACGTCGCCGACGATCCACAACCGCTGCTCGGCTTGAAACTCTGCAGCGAGCAGTGGCTGAACAACGCTTTGCCGGTGTTGCTGGACGTCGCGGATCCGGATCTGGCCGCCGGAACCGCGTTGATACACCTGGACGTTCGCAGCGACAACCTGTGCTTCCCCGCTGGACGAACCGTGTTGTTCGACTGGAACCTCGCCGCGGTCGGCAATCCGGAGTTCGACGTGGCGTTCTGGCTTCCCAGCCTGACGCTGGAAGGCGGCCCGCTGCCCGAGGAGGCAGCCGCGGTGAGTCCCGGCGTGGCGGCTCTGGTGGCAGGGTTCTTCGCCAGCCAGGCCGGACTGCCCGTCATCCCGCACGCCCCCCGGGTCCGCGACATCCAGCGCCGTCAGCTGGAAGTCGCGTTGCCGTGGGCGGCGCGCGTCCTCGAGCTTCCCCCTCCGGATGGCGCGGCCGTAACCGGCTGAGGTGCCGGGCGTGGGTCCGATTTTGCTGGGGCTCACTGTGTCGGACGGCGGGGTGTCGGCGTCCTCCGGTGGGTTGCTCTTCCGCGGCAAGGTGAACCCGCATGCGACTTCGCGCTGCCGGGTCGGCCAGGTGTGCGCGGCCACCGGTCCGGTGGTGCGGTCGCAGTTCGTGCCCGCGATTCCCAACCGAGCGGATGCTGTGCTCTGATGCCGAGAGCCGGTTTATCTGGAAGGGAACCGATCTGTGCCAACGATCCCCGTATCTCGGCTCACTGACCTGACCGTCGGCGTTCTGACCGCGTCCGGTGCGACGCGGGAATCGGCCGGGGTGGTCGCGGACTCGCTCGTCGGTGCCGACCGGGCCGGCCATGGTTCGCACGGCGTGCTGAAACTGCCGTCCTATGTGCGGGATATCCGGGCGGGCAAGCTCGACCCCCGCGCGATCCCGACAGTCGTGGGATCGACCGCGGCGACGGCTCAGATCGATGGCGAAGGCGGGTTCGGCCACCTGGCTGCTCGGGCTGCAGCTGACCTGGCTGTGAACAACGCGCGTGGCACCGGCCTCGGCGCGGTGGCCGTGTCGCACGCCCATCACACGGGCCGTCTTGGCGGCTGGTCGGAACGTATCGCCGCACAGGGGATGATCGGCATGCTGGTGGGTGCGGAAGGGCAGCCACCGTACAAGGTGGTGCCGCACGGCGGCCGGGCCGGCGCGTTGGCGACCAATCCGGTCAGCTGGGCGATTCCCCGGGGGCCCGGCAAACCGCCGGTGCTGCTCGACTTCGCCACCAGCATGATTTCCATCGGTAAACTGCAGCTCGCGCGGACCGGCGACGAGTCGGTGCCTGCCGGTTCGGTGCTGGACGCGGCGGGCAGACCGGCCACGGACATCGAGGATTTCTTCGACGGTGGTTTCCTTAACCCGTTCGGCTCCTACAAAGGGTATTCCCTCGGCGTGGTCGCCGAACTGCTCGCCCTGGGGCTGAGCGACGGCCAGCGTTTCGGTGGCGCCGCCAGGTCGAGTTGCTTGTTCGTCTTGGCGATCGACCCCGCGCCCTTCCGGCCACTGACCGACTTCTTCGCCCACGTCGGCCAGATCGGTGACCGGATCAAGGCCACGCCGGCGGCCGATGGCGCCGAGGTGCTGTTGCCCGGCGATCCAGAGGAGCGGACCAGGGCGAAGGGTGGTGACCACGTCATGGTGGCCAACGCGACATGGCAGACGTTGCGGCGGCTCGGCGCCGACGTCGGCGTGAGTGAACTGGTCGACTCGTGACGACGTCGGCGCACGAGATGATCGGCCGAATCGTCCGTGAGATCGGGACCGAAGTGGTGTTCGGACTGATGGGCCGGGCGAACATGCGGATGCTGGCCAGCATGGGAGACCACGGCGTGCGGTACATCGCGGCACGCCACGAGACGGCGGCGGTGGCCATGGCCGATGCCTACGCCAGGGCCACCGGGCGGCTGGGTGTGTGTTCCGTGACGCTCGGGCCGGGCTTCACCCATTGCCTGACCGGCCTGGTCGAAGCCGCACGTGCCGGTACGCCCCTGCTCCTCCTGGCCGGGGCCGCCCCGAGCGGGAGCGAGCACAGTGGACAGTACGTCGACCAGGGGGCGGTATGCGCGGCCCTGGGCGTCACCTGGTTGAACCTGGATCGTGCGAGCGACCTTCGCGAGGCCGCGAAGCGCGCGGTCCGGCAGCGCCGTCCCATCGCGGTCATGGTTGCGCCCGACCTGCGGCCGGCCGTCGCAGACGATGTCTCCGCGTCCGCCGGCGGACCACCGGAACCAACCATCGTCGGCCCGGTCGGGGCTGTCGCGGACGTGCTCGCCGACGCGGCGCGACCGGTCGTACTGGCGGGCAGGGGGGCGCTGAACGCCGGGCCGCAGCTGGTGACGCTCGCTGACCAGGTGGGTGCCCTGCTCGCCACCACATTGCCCGCGGCGGGTTTGTTCGCCGGCCACCCATTCGACGTCGGCACGATAGGAGTGCACGGCAGTCCTGCGGCAGCCGAGCTACTGGCCGAAGCCGACGTCCTGATGGCGTTCGGCACGAGTATCAGCCGTTTCACCACCTGTGGCGGCCACCTGTTCCCCGGGCTCAAGGACATCGTGCGCTGCGATACCACAGCCGCGGCACGTGTGTACGCGCCAGTGACGGAAACGATCGTGGGTGACGCGGCAGCGGTCGCGGGTGCTGTCGGAGAAGCATTGCCCGGCGGGAAATTCGGCTCGGTCGGGTATCGGGTTGCCGGCGTCCGGGAGCTGATCGCGGCTGGTCGTGGTCCGATCGAAGGTGATCTCGGTAGTCCCGGTGTGTTCGTCGATCCGCGCAAGGCTCTCGAGTGGCTCGACCAACGGCTGCCCGAGGCGACCGCGATCGTGCCGGAGCCCAGCCATGCCAGCGGTTACGCGCTGGAGTACCTGCGCCCGCGATTCGCCCGTGGCACCGTGAGCCTGTTCGACTTCGAGTCCATCGGTCTTGGCCTGGCTGCCGCGGTTGGTGTTGCCGCAGCGTTTCCCAAGCATGTCACGGTCGCCGTGGCTGGCGACGGCGGCGTGCTGATGTCGTTGGGAGAACTGGAGACCATGGTCCGGTGCCAGCTTCCCGTGCTGGTGGTCGTGCTCAACGACGCGGCCTACGGCACGGAAGTGCGGGAACTCCAGCTGCGTGGTGAGCCGATCGCCGCCGCTACCTTCCCGGAGACGGACTTCGCCGGCACCGCGCAGGCGTTAGGTGCCTCGGGAACGACGGTACGGGACCTGGCGGACCTCGCGGCGGTCGAACCGTGGCTGAACGATCCGGCCGGACCGTTCGTGGTGGACTGCCGGGTCGACCGGCGCTACCCAGCAGCCTGGTTCACCGCCGCGATCGGCCGGCCAGACGGATTCCTGCGAGTGCCACGGCCCGGTTTCGACCGGCCGCTGGCCGCCGAGAACGGTGGTACGCCGTGAACATCCTGCTCGCCGGCCGGCTGGGCAGGTACGCCGACCGGGTCCTGGCCATGTCCGGCCGTGGGCACCGGCTGGTCTACTGCACGTTGCCCGCACCAACGCAGAAGCCGCTGCCCGACGACTTGAAGGATGATTCGATCCCGCGCTACGTCCTGTCGCCGGGAACGGCGGGCAGGCGAGTGGCGCAGCTCGTGGCCGAGTACGACATCGACGTGGTCTACAGCATGAAGAACGTCTGGGACGGCTCGCTCGAACTGACCGGCGAGATGCTCGACGCGGGCGTGGGGAACGTCGTACGGCACTACAAGGAGCATTTCTGCCAGCCGTCCGAGCTGGAACGCCGTACCCTGACCGGAACCGCCGGCCAGATCTACATCAACGAGGAATCGCTGGCCTACTTCCGGGACGTCCACGACGTCGACCCGGCAACCGCACACGTGCTGGAGACCGATTTCCTGCCGGCCAGGTATGTCGGTGACGACTTTCGGCCGAAGCTGTACGACACCGACCATCAGCCCCATCTGCTCGTCGCGGGCGGCGTCTCGGTGACCGGCGGGCGGACCGATATCCGGGAGCTGTGCGCCACGATGATCAGGCGCGAGGTTCACGTGCACATCTACGGGGCGAAGTTCGTCGGCCCGAACGACCGCGGCGTGTGGGGCGTGGATCACGCCGAGGCGCGGGCCGCGTACGACTCCCTCACCGCTTCCGGCTACGTGCACCTGCACGGCCATGTCGATCCGCCGCGGTTCGTCGCCGAATGGTCGGGATACGATGCCGGACTGTTGCACGTCGCCGCTTCGGGCGGGCATGACGAACCGTTCCAGCGGATGAACCACCCGAACAGGGTGTCGCCGTATGTCGCCGCCGGCCTGCCGCTCGCCCAGCAGGACGGCCGGCAGGCGAGCATCCGCCGCATGATCGGGCGCGCCGGGATCGGTCTGGTCTACCGGAACTTCGACGACCTCGCCGACCAGCTGGCGGACCGGGCCGAACTGGCAAGGATGAGTGAACGCGTACGCGCGGCCAGGCCCGCCTTCACCTACGAGTTCCATGTGGACAAGTTGCTGGACATACTCGCGCGGTATGCCAAGTAGCCCACGCAGACGGGAGGATTGCCATGGCATCGGGTGACAGTCATTATGATCACGTCGTCTTCGTGTCCGTCGACACCATGCGCAGTGATGCCATCGGGGCCAACCCGATACCGCTGTGGCCCGCGAAACACCCGTCCGCCCGGCCGGTGAAAACCACGGTGCTGGACGAGCTGGCCGGCGGTGGGAGCTTCTTCCCCAACATGATCAGCGCGGCCCCGTACACGGCGGCGTCCCACGCGACGATCCTCACCGGCCAGTACCCGCTGCGCAACGGTCTGCACGAGTTCTACAACGGATCACTGCGTGCGCCGACGGTATTCACCTACGGCAGACGCGCCGGCCGGCGCACCGTGATGAAAGTGGACTTCCCGATCATCCTCGGCCCGGAACTCGGATTCACCCGCGACGTCGACGTGTACCTGAGCGAGGAGGACGACCAGTTCATCGATGCCGTCGTCAGTGCGCGGTCCACAGTGGCCCTCGCGCATTTCGGTGGTGTGCATGTGCCGTACGGCTTCCACAACACCAGGTTCGGTGGCGACGTGTACCGGGAGAAGACGGCCGAGCTGGACGCGATGGTGCCCGCGTCCGTGCCGTTCGCGGACCTGCTGGTCGAAAGCTACCGCGATGCCGAGGACACCGAACTGCTCGTGCGTTACAAGCGGGCAACCCAGTACCTGCATTCGGAACAGCGCTACGACGAGCTGTTCCAGCTCTACCTCGACGGTGTGGAGCACTTCCTGACCACCCGGCTGGAGCCGTTCCTGGCGCGGCTGACGGAGCGCGTGGCGGCGACCGGCCGATCATTGCTGCTGGTGCTGTTCGCCGACCACGGCGAGGAGTTCGACGAGTACTCGAACGGGCACTTCAACTCGATGGCCGAGGGAGTCCTGCGGGTCCCGTTGATCATTTCGGGCGACGGGATCGGCCCGGCGGTTCATCTCGACCGGATCCGGACAGCCGACATCACGCCCACGGTGATGGAGCTGGCGGGTATCGCTACTTCGGCGACAGGCCTGTTCGACGGTCAGTCACTCGCACCGGTGGTACGGGGGGAAACGGTTCTGCCTGGGGACGCTGCCGCGCTGGCCGAGGCATACACGTCCGACCTGAACGAGTTCGTGGCGTTCCAACGAGAGCAACTGAGCGGCCAGGCGCCGGGCCCGCTGGCCCATGTCCTCGTCGGGCACGCGGCCTACCTGGGCGACCAGCGGGTTGTCCGGCTGACGCAGCAGTACCTGGACATGTTCCGGCAGATGAAGCCGACGAACACGGTGTGGGTGGAACAGTTCGGCGACGGCCGGCTACCGGCGCGGGTACCGCACGCCGATCCCGCGCCCTTGCTGGCCATGCTCGACGATTACCGGACCGCGCTGACGCCACCGGTCGACGTGCCGGTCACCGCCGGCATGCGTGACCAGCTTCGAGCACTCGGCTACAGGGTGTGATGTCGGCTAGCACGCTGGGCGGCAAGGGCTGGCGGCCACGCGCCGGCGGGCACGCCGAGGAGGTGGCCGCCGGACGCATCTGGGCGGCTTGTGGGTACCGGTCGGAAGTGGCCCGCCTTCGTGAGGTACTGCTCGCTTGGCCGCCGGACACCATCGGGGACATCACCGACCCGGCCCGCTTCCTGATGGCCGAACGCGTCGACCTCACGGCGCTGCGCACGCAGGCCGCCGCCTTGGCGGAGGTGTACACGGCGCTGGGTGTCATCGTGCACATGGCAGCCCCGCCCCCGGACGCGCCGCCGAACGTGATCTTCATGCGCGATCTGTTCCTCGCGACGCCACAGGGTGTGATCGTGGCCAGGACGGCCGCCGAGCAGCGGTGCGGCGAAGAACGCCATGCTTGCGCCGCACTGGCCGGCCTGGGTATGCCGATTCTGCGGACGCCCACGGGCACGGCGACGTTCGAAGGGGCCGACGCGCTGTGGGCCGACGAGCGAACTGTGCTCGTCGGACACGGGTTCCGCACGAACCTCGAAGGCGTACGTGTGGTCCGGGACGTGCTGCGCGAACAGGAAGTCGACGTCATCGCGGTGTCGCTCGGTGAAGGTGTACAGCACCTCCTCGGCTCGGTGGTGTTCGTCGACAGGGATCTGGTCGCCGTGCACGCCACTGCGGCCGGGCGCGAGCTACGCGCCGCACTGGCGGCCAGGGGCTACGAGACGCTGGAGTTCCCACCCGATGAGGAGCTGACCACCGGGCGGGGGATGAACTTCGTGACGATCGCGCCGCGCGAGGTCCTGATGCCAGCCGGCTGTCCCGGTATCCGGGACCGGCTGGACCGGGCCGGAATCCGGACGCACACGGTAGACGTCGGCGAGTACGTCAAGGCCGCCGGCGGGGTCGGCTGCCTCACCGGAATCCTGCGGCGAGAATGAGATCCGTGCCGTTTTCGGCTTCGATGCCCTCGCCGGCCAGTTCGCCGAGGACGCGCCGGGCCGTGTCCTCGGCCTGCCGTGGATCGGTGACGGCCTGTGGCAGCATCGCCATCCGCTCGACCAGCTTCTCCAACCGGAGATTCGAACGTGGATCCCGCCACGGCACGAGCGGTGTCTCGTAGTCCTTCTGCCACAGCAGGTGGACCGCGTGGTCGCTGTTCCACCGGATGTCGTCGAGCGCTTCCCGCCAGAGCCGGCGCGCGGCCTGTACGTCCATGCCCACGTGCCGCCAGGAGTAGTCCGGATCGTCCGGGTCGTCCACGCGCAGATCCAGTGCTTCAGCGTCCTGCCACACCGGCATCGTCTCGTCCTGCAGCGAGAAGATGCTCAAGGTGAAGTGGCCGCCGAACTCGTCACGCAGGAACGAACTGGTGGCGTCGAAGTCCTCTGGCGTCTCGCCCGGGTAGCCGATCATGTACGAGACGCGGTACCCCAGCTCGCTGGCTGACAGCAGTTCGAACGCCCGCCGGTTGGCTTCGGCGGTGACCTGCTTCTTCATCAGCTTGAGCACCTTGTCGCTCATCGACTCGAATCCGATCGACAGCCACCGGCAGTGTGCGGCGAGCAATCGTTCCACAGTGCTCGCATCCCTGATGGCGTTGGCCCGGGAAAAGGCTTCCCAGCCGATCCGCACGTCCGGCAGCAGGTCGAGCAGTTCGCGCAGCCGCGTTGGTGGCACGGTGAAGGTGGAGTCAGACGCCCGGATGTGCTTGGCGCCGTTCTCGTCGCCGTACCTCGCCCAGTCGTTGGCGATCTTGTGGGCGGACTTGTAGCGCCACTTCGGTGACGCGGCGGGGAAGGAACAGAACTTGCAGCTGAACGGACAGCCCCGCATGGACTCGTAGGGCACGATGGTGCGGGTGCCGTGCATCGCGGGCGACGGATGGCTTTCCAGGTCGATGTACCGGAATTCGTTGTGGGCGATCGTGCCGCTGTCCGTGCGCACGACGAGGTTGGGGACATCGCGCCAGTCGTACCGGCCGTCGATCGCACGGAGTACCAAGGGGAGCGCCTCTTCGGCGTCGCCGCGCACCACGCTGTGCACCTCAGGATGCGCGGCCATGATCGGCAGGTACTTCAGGTTGCTGTACTGCCCGCCCAGCACGATCGGCACGCCGGGGTAGCGGGACGCGGCCCAGTTGATCGCCCGGGACATCGACCGGCGGTCCCAGATGAACGTTGTGGACAGGAGGATCAGGTTGACGTCGGAGGGGCCGGATCGAGGTTCGGCCGTGCCTGCCCACACCCCCGACAGGTCGAACGACTCGTAGTCGGCGCCGGCCGCGTCCAGCACGGACTCGAGCGTGGTCGTGGTCAGGTGGGGTACCTCGGCGGCAGTGATCCCCGACAGGCCGTCGATCCGCAGTGATGTCGATCCCCGGCCGAGCGACCGCCGCAGCAGCGGGTACGTCCGGCCGCGGTGCCGGAACCGCAGCCGATCCAGGGTCAGTCCGCCGTAGTACCGCCCGGCGAGCAATGCCGCCGAATCCGGGGAGAACAGGGAACCGCGCAGGACGTCCTCGCTCTTGAACGCCGGTCCGAGCCCGGAAAGCAGTAATGCGGTCATCAGCTGTCTCCGTATTTGATCGATTACCGTGCCGCACGGTACTGATGGGTCGAGGATTCCGGCAAGTAAACGAGGTGTGGTCCGGTGAATGTGAACGGCAACGAAGACGTGCTGGTGCTGACCAGATGGCGGGCCACGTGGCCACCCGACGACCCGCACGCGAATTTCAAGTCCGAGGTGGTCGCCTACGGTCTGCTCGATCCGCTGGTCACCATCCGTGGAATGTCGCGCAATCTCGGTATACCGGTCGGAGCCATCGCCCGGTACGTGCTGGCCAGATGGGCGACCGGGGGTAGTGGCGGCCTGCTGGAGCTTGGCCCGGTGATGGTCCACCGGCTGTGGGAGCCGATCGGCCGAGCCGAGGACGCGGACACCGACGAGCAGCGGCTGGCGGCGTACCACCAGCTTCGCCAAATGATCTCCTGGCTGAAACTGCCACTGGATGATCCCACCATTTATCCGGCGGATCAGCGGGATCGGTGAAACGTGGCCACAAAAACGCCAGTACCGCCCGCCGTCGATCGCGCGTCGGTTCTCCGGGCGTTGTTCGCCAGCACAATAGGCAGCGCGATCGAATGGTATGATTTCTATCTCTATTCGACAGCGACCACACTCGTGCTCGCGCCACTGTTTTTTCCGATCGGTTCGTCGGGCGCGGGCGTCATGGCCTCGTTCGCGACGTACACCGCCGGGTTCGTCGCCCGGCCGGTCGGGGGCCTGCTGGCCGGGCACTTCGGCGACCGGATCGGCCGCAAGTCGATGCTGGTACTCACGATCATGGTGATGGGCGCTGCGACGTTCCTGGTCGGCCTGCTACCGACGTACGACCAGATCGGCATCCTCGCCCCGGCGATCCTGGTGTTCCTCCGGGTGCTGCAGGGCGTCGGGATCGGCGGCGAGTGGGGCGGCGGCGTGCTGCTGGCCGTGGAGAACGCGCCGCCGGGCCGCCGGGCGTGGTACAGCAGCTGGCCGCTGATCGGCTTTCCGCTGGGACTCATGGCGAGCACCCTGTCCTTCGCCGCGGTCGCCACGTTGCCGACCGCCGACCTGATGGGCTGGGGCTGGCGGATCCCGTTCCTGCTGTCGTGCCTGCTGGTCGCGCTCGGGATCTACGTGCGGGTCGGGATTGTCGAGACCCCTGAGTTCACTGCCGTGAAGAACGGCCCGGGTGTGTCCCGCATTCCGTTGTGGGACGTGTTACGCGGACACCCCCGCGCGGTGTTGTGCGGGATGTCCGCCACGCTCGGTGTCGGCAGTGTCGTGTCGTACTTCACGGTCTTCCTGCCATCGTCTTCCTACGCCGCTGACGCGGGTACGCGATCCTCTGTCCTCACCGGTCTGGTGATCGGTGCGGCGGTCCAGTGCGTCACGGTGCCGGTCTACACGCGCTGGTCGGATCGGCGTGGCCGCAAACCGGTGATGGTCTGGGGCTTCCTGGTCACCGCGGTGACCGCAGTCCCGGCGGTGGGCTGGCTGGGGTCGGAGGACACCGTGCTGACCACGACCAGCTACGTGCTGGCGATGGCTGTCGGGCACGCGGCGGCGTACGGCAACCTCGCGGCGTTCCTGATCGACGCGTTCCCGGTACGGGTTCGGTATTCGGCGCTGGCGTTGACCTATCAACTGGGCGCGACCATCTCCAGCTTTCTGCCGTTGGTGGCCACCCTCGTCGCCGGCGGGCCGCGAGCGACCGGCGCGACGGGCTGGCTGTTCGCCGGCGTGGTCGCGGTGGCATCGTTGGGCGTGGCCCTCATGCCCCGGCCCGGCCGGGAGGTTCAACCCGTCAGCCCACCTGGCTGAGTGGCCGCCGGTGCGGTGGTCGGCTCGCCCAGGGGGCGGCCGGCCGCCTGCCCCGGAGCCGGCTGTACGTCTTCATCCGCCGCCCCGCCGGACGGATAGTGTGCCTTGTGCCGGGTCAGCTGTCCTGCTGGACCATCGCCACCCGTTCCACGCCACAGCCAGTGACCAGCATCTGTTCCCTGCGGTCACTGAGGAGCTTCGCCGTCCAGTTCACCAGGCCCCCGTCGGCCACCTCCGTCTTCTCGTCGCCGAACCCGGTGAACACCTTGTAGGACAGCCCGGTGTAGTAGGGCTCCCGGCCCTGCGGTCGCGCGTCTCCGATCAGGACGGCCAGATCCGGTGCCCCGCCCAACTGCGCGGATATCCGCTCGGCCAGTGCCCGGGGCCCAGCGGCTGCCGGGTCGAACCGGATGGTGATCGCTTTCGCGCCCGCTGCTCGCAAGGTGGCCACCACGAAGAGGACGTGCGCCGCTATCTGTTCGTGCCCGAATTGCGAACCGGAGCCCCGGCGGCCGGCGCTGACCATGCCGAACAGCTGGAAGTGAATCGTGACCGCGCGGCCGCCGTCCACGCGGATCACCCGAGCCACCCGCTGGGAAGCGGCCAGCCGGACGACGTTCTCGTCCCGCGTTCCGGTGCGCCGGGTGGCGGCGGCCAGCGCCAGCCCCACCGTCGGGTCGGCGGACACCTCACTGGCGCGGCTGGTGGTGACGACTCTCGACTGATCGATCGATGTCACCGCCGAATGCGCGCCGAACGGCAGGATCGGCGCCAGCGACAGCACTTCGAAATCCTGGGGCAGCGTGTCGAACAGCAGGTCCTCCGCCGCCCGCAGCGCGGGTAGCGGCAGCTGGTCGCTGGTGGCGAAACCGCGTTCCTGGTAATCGCGCAGAACCTGGGATGCGGTGACCCTGCCGGACCTGACCCGGAGCGCCTCGGTGAGCAACGCGGTCAGATCGGTGCCGGGCAACTCGTGCGACAGCAGCGAAAGGATCGTGTCGTTGCCGGATCGACGGAGAGCTCGGGATACTGCAGGCGCATCGTTGGCCGGTGTGCTGGACATAGTGCATTATGGCGTGACGAGCCATCACAGCGTAGTCAGATAGGCCGTGAGGCGTTCTCGGTCAGGCTGCGATCAGGAGGCGCCATGGCTTCGTGGCCGGCGGAATTCGACAGCCTGCTCCGCAGGCACTGCCGCTACGTCGACGCGAACATGGAAATCACCGGGGACACCACGCTGTCGATGCTGGGCATGGATTCGCTGGCAGTCGTGGAATTCATCCTCGGCATCGAAGAAACATTTCAGCTGACCGTGCCGGAGGAGTTGCTGACACCGGCGGTCTTCGCGACGACGTCGACCGTGTGGACCGCCATCGCGCCGCTGGTTCCGGCTGGGAGCGTGCCGGTTCTCGGTGTGCCGTCGGTGCCACCGCGCGGCGGATGACCGCTCGCGTGGCCGGGCTCGGTCGAAGAGCGCGACTGGGGGCGCGTGTCCGCTGTGTCCTCACTCGCCGGGGAGCCGATCGACCCGGGTGTCCGGCTCTCGGACGACCATCGCCAGTGCGGCGTGGACGTCGTCGGTCAGTTTGACGATGGTCTCCCGGTCGAACAGCGCGGAATTGTATTGGACGACACCGGATCCGCCGCCGCCGTTCAACTCGAAACTGGGATTCTCCCGCTGGAAGATCGCCTGCCGCAGGGGATCCGTGCCGACACTGAACTCCTGGCTGACCAGTTCGCCGCGATCGAAGCCGAACGACCGCAGCCGGTAGGGCAGGTCGGGTCCCGGTGGTTTGGGCTGTCGTGCTCGGCCAAGCGTGAGTGATGCCTGGCCGATGGCGAAGGGGGGACAGGGGCCCGCCGAGAGCCGCCCGGGCTCCAGGTGTTCGACCAGCCGGTGGTACGAGCACTGCTGCCTCGTCGCCTGGCGCAGCGCTCCGGTTGTCCGCGCGATCAGGTCGGAGCACAGGACCGTGCCGGACAAAGTGAAATCGATGAACACCACGTTCGGGAAGTAGCCGACGAGAGCCGCTGTTCCGGGGTCGTTGCGGCCGTTGAGCAACGTGCTGATCGTGAGATGTGACTGCCCGGTCCGGCGGAACAGAATCGCCGCATAGACGCTGAGCATGACAGCGAGCATGCTCGACCTGCGCCGTAGCGCCATCGCGTCCAGCTCCGCGACCAGCGCCGGCAGTAGCTCGAAATCGTGTACTTCGTATCGGAACTGCTTCAGGCTCGCGCGCGGCCGGTCGGTACGCAGGTCCAACGGGGGCGGGATGTCCGGTATGGCTCGGCGCCAGTACTGGAGCCTGGCCGGATCGGCCGCTTCGGCGTGCTGGCGCCGTGCCCAGCCGAGGTAGCCCAGCTCGCTGGGCGGTAGCTCGGCGTGGTTGTCCTCGCGGATACGCCGGTAGAAGTCGTGGAGCTGCCTGAAGAACGTGATGAGTGACGTGCCGTCGGTCATCACGAAGGGAAAAGCAAGGAGAAGCACGTGGTCGTCGGGGGACAGGCGGACCAGCTGCGCTCGCGTGACAGGTCCGGTGCGCAGATCGAACGGCTTGTCGTCGTCCGCCATCGCCAGTTGGCTGGCCGCCCGCTCCGCCTCGGCCGTCGAGTGTCCGCCAAGATCCACCGTGGTGAGCACCGTGGTGCCGGCCACTGGCCGTTGGCTGCAGTCCCACTCGTATCCGGTCAGTACGGAGCGCAGGATCGGGTGCAGGTGAACCACGCCGCGGAGCGCCCGATCGAGTGCGTTCGCGTCGAGTGGGCCTTCCCAGCGCACCGCCGTGGTGAGGTTGAGGAAGGTGGCCCCCGGATTCTCCGGACTGAGGAGGCGCATGTGCTCCCAGATGTGTTCCTGGGGTGGCGCCAGCGGAAAGGTCTCCACGGCTCCGGTCGAAGTTTGCACGATGTGTTCCCGTCGTTCGGGGTTGACGCCGGCTTCGGCACCGGTTCGCGGCTTGCCGGAAACCCGCTTCCGGTCGGCGCGACCGTCGTGACCCGCTGAGATGACCGCCGATTTGGGGTTGCCGGTCGTGCGCTCTGATGATCTGAGACCGTCCGGAACACGGTCTTCGGAATGCGATTCGTGCTCTGTCGGGCGCGCCACCGCCAGGTTCCCACACCCCGGCGCCTGTGGTCGACGGCAGCCCGGGCTCGGTCGGAGCGGACGGATCCTCGGGCTGATCAGCCGGTCCAACGACAATCAATCCTTTAACCGATCCGAACAGTTGCCGAAGCATCGGGTTCCGGTCAGCGGAACATTGTTCGAATTGGTCAAGAAAACGCCATCAGCGAGACTATTAACCTCGGAGTACCGACCAATGGGACAGGGAAAGGCGGGTTCGAAACTCATCGAGTAGCCGACGTAGTCGTTGACGCCGTGATTTACTTGCAGTAACCTCTGTTATCGGGTAATTGTTGTTCGGGAGGGTTAGTCGCGACAATCTCCGGGGGAGAGGGTCATCGAAATTGCGCTATCAGATTGCCACTTTGTGGGTGTGCTCTGCTCAGTCCGCGCTGAAACTGGGGAGTACATACAGTGAGTGATGTCGAAGTAAACGACTCCTCGCCGGAGGCTTCTCCCGAAGGATCCGCTGTCGTCGTGGTTCCCGTCGACTCGCTGCTCGCTTCCGACTCGCCTCGGCTGGCCGGTGAGAATACCGACCACATCCGTCTTCTCGCCGAGTCGGACAATCCGCTCCCGCCGATCGTGGTCCACCGGCGGACGATGCGGGTCATCGATGGGATGCACCGGCTGCGTGCCGCCGTCCTCGGTGGCCGGGACACCGTGGCGGTCAGGTTCTTCGACGGTGACAGTGACGAGGCTTTTGTTCTGGCGGTCCAGGAAAACACCGCCCATGGCCTGCCCCTCACCGCGGCGGACCGCACGGCGGCGGCCGAACGCATCCTGCTTTCCCACGTGCATTGGTCCGATCGTGCGATCGCCGCCGTGGCCGGGATTTCCGCCAAGACGGTGGGGACGATCCGGGCGCGTGCAACCGCCGGGATCCCGCAACTGCACGCCCGGGTGGGGCGGGACGGGAAGGTCCGTCCGCTCGACCAGTCGGAGGGGCGCATCCGGGCGGTCGAATTGATCCAGCAGAACCCCGAGATCAAACTCCGCGAGCTCGCCAGAGGTGCCGGGGTGTCCGTGGGCACCGCTCGTGACGTGCGCGACCGGCTTCGTCGCGGTGACGATCCGGTGCCGCCGCGGCTGCGCGAAGGGCTGCACAAACGTCTCCGAGTGGCTGAGAACCCAGGGGCGGGCAAGGACGGCGATGGACAGGTTTTCGACATCGCGGCGGCCGTCTCGAATCTGCGGAACGACCCGTCCCTCCGTTTCACCGAAGCCGGCCGGGTATTGCTGCGGCTGCTCGATCTGCATACGGCGAGGGTGGCGCAGCTGTCCGAACTCGCCAACACCGTGCCCTCGCACTGGGTGAACCTGGTCGCCGAAGTCGCGGGAGAGTGTGCTCAAGCTTGGCAGGAGTTCGCTGTTCAGCTCCAACGACGGCAGGAAGCGCTGGCGTGACTCGCTGATCGCACAGCGTACGGAGGACCTGTGAACGTCCCTGCGGAGCGATGGGGCGCGGGTGGCCACGACGGCGTGTACCTGTCTTTTCTCGAGTGTGTGACGGGTGGGAAGGTATCTATTGATGACCTGCCGGACGACAGCGTCCGCCGGGAACTTCAGCTGCTGCGGGCACAGAGCGTGGGCAACTGCCGGGTCAGTGACCGGCCGCTGGTGGACCTGGCGGCGGAAAGCGCGTCGGGGACGTGGCGGCGGGCTGGCCGCCCGCTGCTCGACTCGGTGGTGTTCTGCACGGACACCTCGTTCGACGGCGGCGTGAGCGGTGCGCTGGGTGATCTCCTCGCACGGCTCGGCGCACCCGTCGCCTCCGCCCTGGCCGTGGGCGGTTCCGGCTGCGGCAATCTGGGCCCGGGACTGGCCACCGCAAGGAATCTCATCCATGCGAACGGTGCTTCGGCCGTTCTGCTGGTCACTGCCGATGCGGTCGGCGATGGTGCCCGCTACCTGCCCAGTTCCACGACGGTGCTCAGCGACGGGGCGGCGGCATGCCTCGTCACGAGGGAACCGGTGGGGCGGTCGTTCAAGGTTCTCGGCCTCGCTTCTTCCTGCCACGCCGACAAAGGGGCTCCGTCCGGACTGGTCAACGCGAAGGGGATCGTGGCACTGGTCCGGCGGGCCGTGGCGGGCGCGTTCGCGAATCTGCCGGTCGGCACAGCGGACTGCCATTTCCTGCTGACCGGCCACTACGGGCGAACCACGTGCGCCCTGCTCGCGCTCGCGACGAGGGTCGATCCGAAGAACGTCTACCGTCCGCTCGCTGACGAAATGGGACATTGCTTCGCCGCGGACGTACTGGCCGGGCTCGGGCGGTTGGCACAGGATCCCGCCGGCAAGGCGGGTGACGTGGTGCTGCTGGTCACCACCGGCTCACGGTCGTGCACGGTGGTCGTGGCCATGCTGACCGAGGCCCCGGCGTGAACACCGGCAACGGGCTCAGCCGGTCCCGGTGGGCTGGTCCGGGGGAACGATGGGTTTCAGGGGCGGTACCAGCGGTGTGGCGTTGCGTTCGTTCGGGTCGGCGAGCAGATCGTAGGTATCCACCTGCCGGCCGTCGACCTGCCAGACGACCTTGGTTCGGGAGTCGCCGGTGTCGAGCCGGACCGCCGCGAGCGACTCGATGTCCGGGTAGTCGCCCGCTGTCCGCCGTTCCTCCGGGTAGCAGGTCTCGCTGTATGCCGGGCGGCCAGGGCTTTCCGGCGCGGTGAACAGCGAGGTCAGCGACTGCCCGTCGGAGGCGGGGGCGGGCAGGCCGGTCAGCTCGAGCACGGTGGGCATGATGTCCACCAGGCGGACCTGGCTGTGCACGTCACCGACTGTGGGCACCCCCGGCCCGGCGAAGATCAACGGCACGTGCTGGGTCGTGTCGAAGAGCAGGCAGCCGTGTCCTTCTTCGTACGGGTGGCCGAGGTTCCCCGCGTGGTCGTTGGCGTACCAGCCCGCGAGGTCCTCACCGTGGTCGGAGAAGCACACGACGAGCATCGACTCCAGCGGATGCCCGAGCCGGCCGAGCCGGTCGAGCAGCCGCCCGGCGTAGTGATCGGAGTACGCCACTTCGCCTTCGTACGGATTGTCGACCTGCACACCGACGTCCTCCGGCGGCTCGTACGGCCAGTGCGCGTCGAAGAAGTGCGCGAACAGGAAGAATGGCCCGGTCTGCCGGGCCGCCCAGCCGAGCGCGCGTTCGGTCACCACCGGCGCCCGTTTGAGTGCCAGGCCTCGCATCTTGACGTCGTTCACGGTGAGCGGGTCGGAGCCGTCGGGCAGCCGGGGGATCTCGTCGTCGTAGAAGGCGAATCCACGATCGATGCCGTACCAGGTGTTAAGACCGGGACAGGACACCACCGCGCCGGTGGCGTACCCCGCATCCCGCAACAGTTCCGCCAGAGTCGGGACGTCCGTGCGCAGCCGCTCCCGGAGCAGATGACGGATGCCGTGGTTCGGTGGTTGCAGTCCGGTGAACACGCTCGCGTGGCTGATCGGGGTCAGCGGCGACGACGAGATCGCCTGGCGGAATGTGACCCCGCCCTGTCGAAGCCGTTGCACGGTGGGCATTCGACCGGACAGCGCGACGTCGGCACGCACCGTGTCGAGCGAGATGAACAGGATGTTCGGAGGTCGCATCCACAACTCCCCAGAATGGCCGGACAAGCGAGGCTGACGTCGATCACCGGGCACGATTTCACAGCGGGGGTTCGGTGTGAAGTGCCGGCACACCTGTGCCGCGCCAATGGATGCCGGCGTGCCACAGTATTTGGGGATCGAGGTGGTTGCGCGTGTCGACGAGGGCCCGGCCGCGCATTACCCCGGCGAGCCGGGGCCAGTCGAGCGCACGGAACTCGGGCCAGTCGGTCAGCAGCACAAGGACGACGGCCCCGGCAGCGGCGTGGTAGGCGTCCTCGGTGATCCGGACGACCCCGTCCAGGTCGGGCCAGGGTCTGGTGAGCGCGGGGTCGTACCCGGTCAGTTCGGCTCCAGCCGCTTGCAGCAACGCCGCGATCGCCAGTGCCGGTGAGTCGCGGAGGTCGTCGGTTCCCGCTTTGAAACTCAGGCCGAGCAGTCCGATCCGGGCACCACGCAGTGAACCACCGGCGGCTCGCCGCACCTTGGCGACGATCAGCTCCTGGTGGCGCCGGTTGATGTCGATGGTGGCGCGGAGCAACGGGAAATCGAACCCGGCCGAGGCCGACACCCGCATGAGCGCGTTGATGTCCTTGGGCAGGCACGAACCGCCGTAACCCGGCCCCGGGCGGAGGAACGCCTGACCGATGCGCTGGTCGAGTCCCATCCCCATGGTGACGTCTTCGATGTTCGCGCCCATCCGCTCACACAGCTCGGCGATGGCGTTGACGTAGGAGAGTTTCATGGTCAGGAAGCAATTCGCCGCGTACTTCACCAGCTCGGCGCTGGCCGGATCGGTGATCACGTTGGGGACACCCAGAGCGGCGTAGAGCACCGCGACCTTTGCGGCGGCGTCCACGTGCTCGGCGCCGATCACCACGCGGTCGGGGTGGAGGAAGTCCGCCACCGCGGTTCCCTCGCGCAGGAATTCGGGATTGCTCACCACCGCGAGATCGTCTCGGTTCAGCAGGCCGGCCACGCGAGCGGCGGTGCCGACCGGGACGGTGGACTTGATCGCCACCACACAGCCGGGCGGGAGCAGGGCGCCGATCTCGCCGACCACGGATTCGATCGCACTGGTGTCGGCCGCCCTGCCGTCGGCCATGGGCGTGGGCAGGCACAGGAGAGCGACGTCGACCGGGCCGGCGACGGCGGCCGCCGCGCCGACGACGAAGGTCAACCGGTCCGCGCCCAGTCCTTCGTGGACGAGCTCGGGCAAGCCGGGTTCCACGATGGAAAGTTCACCCTCGCGGAGCCGTTTGACCTTGGTTGCGTTGATGTCGGCACAGATGACGTGGTGGCCCAACGAGGCAAGGCAGGCGCTCGTGGTCAACCCGACGTACCCGGCCCCAATGACGGCCACTCGCCTGTGGAACACGTGGTCACCTGCCCAAGGGTCTTGGATGGAATGACGCCCGCGATGGCATGGGTGGTTCCGTACGGAAAAGGCCCGCCTTGTTTCCGCGGGCCGCGTTACTCAGCGGTGAGGACACGATAGCGGTGAAGTTTTCGACGGAATGGTAACGCGGATTTCGTGCTCGCGGTCAAGGAGAACGCGACCCGTGACGTCCCGGTTTCCCGGTTTCCCGGTGGACCGCGGGGGCCGGGAGGGTCCTGCGGTCCCGGCGCGTTCAACCGCCGAGATTCCGCAGTTGTACGCACGGACGGGACGGGAGTCTGATCTGGCGGGCGCCCTCCCGCACTCGGGTCGATCCGATCGTTGACGTCGAGGGCGAGTACGCCCAGGCTGGGCAGGAGTTCGCGCCGCAGCCCAACGTCGGCAGGCCGCGTCGGCGTAAATCGCCGACGGCTTGTGCCGTGTGCCCAAAAGGGGGATCAATGGTCGGCAAGTCTCTGGATCTCAACCTCTACACGAATGCCGATGACGTGGTGGACCAGCGGTACATGGCCCAGATGCGCGCGCAGGACGAGGAACCTGTCGGC